>ENA-OQBD01000437-OQBD01000437.1-human-gut-metagenome-genome-assembly--contig:-NODE-437-length-22655-cov-4.560902_pt1 | contig 22655 bp, 18 predicted proteins | sample MGYA00242742_ERZ504543 | MGnify/ENA primary metagenome ERZ504543 (study PRJEB26092, sample SAMD00036239) | human gut metagenome | host: Homo sapiens | study: EMG produced TPA metagenomics assembly of...
AATCGGAGCAGGATGCCGGCGAATATCGTGCCGTGGCGATCCTGGACGCGTGGAACAGTCTGTATGCGCCGGGTGTGGACGCCCGCGTGGACGCGCTGACGGCGTGGATGCGGGTCATGGCGTTGTGTGCGCCCCCGCACTCGTGGTGGACAGGGTCTGCTGATTGGTGAATGCGATCCTGCAGTGGCCCATGCGCTGATGATGTGGGATTCGGCGTCGCTCGCCCGGAACGAATTGCTGGAGCGTGGGCAGGCCGGCATGCCTCCGGTGTGCGCGGTCGCATGCGTATGGGGGCGTCGGGATGCGGTGATGGCCGCCTTGGACGATATCGGCGTGCTGCGCGGCGATTGGGCCTCGCTGGATGTTGCGGGGGAGCCGATACCCGGCATGCTGGGGCCGGTGCCGATAGCGGCTCCGGTGACGGTGAGCGAACGCGAGCTGGAGAGCACACAGGATCGGGTCAAGGCCCTGGTCCGTGTGCCGGTCGGCATGCGTGCCCAATTGGCCGTCCGCCTGCGGTCCGCGGTGGCGCGTCACATGGCGTCGCGCACTCCCGGCGAACTGCGGTTCCAAATCGATCCCAAGGATTTGATCTGATCCGAGAGATTATCCGCCGCGTCGAGGTGTCGTTTCGAGGAAAGCGGCGGCGTGACATGTCTGACTGCCGATTGAATCAGCATTCGGAACCTTTTGTTTCGGTTGGTGAGATGAGACGGGGATTCTTTGCCACGAAACGTCAAAAATCGCTGTTTTCGGCATTCGGCCCACTTCTTGTGCCACAAAATCGGATTTAACCGGTTGCATGCCGTTTCGAGCCATGAGACCGAAACTGGGAATCATTGGAAAATGGCCGATTCTGTTATTCGGATCGTTTTTTCGTGTCGGTCGTGTGGCACGAAATGTCGAGAACGCTTGTTTTTTGCATTTCGTGGCAATGTATTCGGTCGAGAAATGCATTTCACCTGTGCGCAAAACCATTCGGGACATACCGGAACGTGTGGTCGTGGAACGGCTTCGATGACATAAAACAACATGCGACCGAAAGGCGGAATCGTTTTGACCAGGCCGTCACTGCATCCGGTGCCACCATGCAGGCCGGGCCTGATTCACTGGCGGAGACCAAAATGGCCGGCGAGGCGCGGAAGGATTCCTCTTTCCGAGAATGCTCTAGCTCAGACGGGTGCTGGCACGGCGACCGTTGTCTTGCTCACGGCGATTATGGCGCTGATTGATGTCGGCGTATATGACATTTGCCGCGTAGATTCGGGGCTGCCGAAACGATTCGGACGAAAACTTTCAGACGCGGCGCTTATAGTTGCATGCCGGAATGCATCGGTGCGGCGGATGATTCGCCGCGTCGTCTCGATGGCATGGAACCATGGATGTGCGCGGCCGCGCGCCGCGGAATCGTTCATTGGAATCGTTCATATGGATGGAGGCATCATGAAGGGTTGGCCGGGCGAACCGGATATGGAACATGACGTGCTGGTGGCGCAGGGACCCGCCGCGGCCGCCGACGGCAAGCCGATCAGCAACGTGATTTTCGACTTCGGCAACGTGCTGATCTACTGGGATCCGTCCGTCGTGCTGCTGCCCAGGTATTCGCAGGAGACCATCGACCAGTTCCTCGACAATGACATCTCCGGCTTCTACGACGCGAACGACCGCATGGACGGCGGCGCAAGCCCCGACGAGGGCGTTGCGTGGATGCGTGAGCATTACGGCGACAAGTGGGCGGATATCTTGCGCTACTATCTCGACAATTTCGAGGATTCCCTGACCGGCGTCGTGCCGGGTGCCCGCGTGCTCGTCAACGATCTGAAGGCCGCCGGCATTGGAGTATGGGGCCTGTCGAACTGGGAGAAGGAACTGTTCCCGATCGCGCTGAAGCACTGCGAGATCCTGCAGCGGCTCGACGGCCGTCTGGTGTCGGGGTACGTGCACATGCGCAAGCCGCACAAGGACATCTACGAGAAGGCTCTGGAGGAGTTTGGCATCAGCGCCGAAAGCAGTGTATTCATCGACGACAAGGCGATGAACATCGCGGGCGCGAACGAGGCCGGCATCCGCGGCATTCGCTTCTCGGATGCCCGCAAGCTGCGCGAGCTGCTGATCGAGCAGGGCATCGATATCCCGGCGGTTCAGTGACCTCCGCCCGTCCGCACGTCGTCCGGCGTTCGACGATGATGACAGGGCAGATGGCCTGAAGTCCCAATACCGTGGAAGGAAACGGAACACATGTTGAAAATCCTCTTTGCCGGCACGCCTGATGTCGCGGTGCCGTCCCTGCGCGCCCTCGCCGCGGACAGCGAGCACTTCGAAGTGGTCGCAGTGCTCACCCGCCCGGACGCGCCCACCGGACGCGGACGCAAGCTCACGCCCAGCCCGGTCAAGACTGCCGCGCTGGAACTGGGATTGCCGGTACTGGAATCCGACCCGGCCGAGCCGACGTTCCTTGACGAGCTGAGGTCACCGGCGCACAGGCCGCCGCGGTCATCGCATACGGACGAATCCTGAAGCAGTCCGTGCTGGACGCGCTGCCCTGCGGCTGGTACAACCTGCATTTCTCGCTGCTGCCGCATTGGCGTGGCGCGGCCCCCGCTGCAACGAGCCATCTGGTCGGGCGACGATATGACCGGCACCAGCGTGTTCCGCATCACGCGAGCGATGGATGCCGGCCCGCTGCTGGTGCAATCCGAACGCCGATCGGCGAGCATGAGACCGCCGGCGACCTGCTGACCCGTCTGGGAGAATCCGGAGCGCTGGTGCTGCGCGACGCGCTGCGCACCGTCGAGGACGGTACCGTCGATCCCGTGGAACAGGCGGAAGGCGATTACCCGGTGGCGGAGAAGATCCGCGTCAACGACGCGCATATCGATTTCAGTGCGCCGGTGGAAGCGGTCGACCGTCAGATTCGCGCGTGCACGCCGAATCCCGGGGCATGGACCGAACTGGATGCAGGCGGGCTCGGGCTCGACGACGGGCTGTCCACGCTGCACGTGCTGCGGGCGCACCCGGCCGATATGACCAATCCGAACGTACCCGGGTCGTTGGTGTCTGGGGCGCTCGCAGCTGGCAAGAAGAATGTCTGGATCGGCACAGGCTCCACACCTCTGGAATTGCTGGAGGTCAAGGCGCAGGGCAAGAAGGCGATGCGCGCCGCCGACTGGGCGCGAGGAGCCCGACTCTCCGAAGCCGCGCGCTGCCGGTAACGAGGTGCGCGTTGCGGACTGGAGGTAAGTGACCCCCCAGTCTCGCTGTCGCTCGCCCTCGCCTGCAAATGGCTCTGCCCTTTGCTTTACGGCTCGGCCCGCCAGGCTGGGCAATTATCACGCTCCCGCTGGCGGGAGCTGTCGCGAAGCGACTGAGGTGTCTTGGCGCTATCGTCGTGCGACGTCAGCGCAGGAAGTCCAGCACCTTGGTCAGGTCGCGCTCGTTGATGGACTCGTGGGCGGCAAGCCGAGTCTTCGGCTTGGCGCAGAAGGCGATGCCGAGCCCGGCCGCCTGAATCATCGGGATGTCGTTCGCGCCGTCGCCGACCGCCACGGTCTGGCTCATGGGAACCCCGTCTCGGGCGGCCCACGCCTGCAATGCATGCAGTTTCACCGTCTTGCACACGATATTGCCCAGCACCTTGCCGGTCAGCGCGCCATCCACTACTTCCAGACGGTTCGCCAGCCAATGGTCGATATGCCCTTCGGCGGCGAGACGGTCAACGACCTCATGGAATCCCCCGGACACGACGCCGACCTTCCAACCATGACGGTGAAGCTCGTCGATCAGCGCCAACGCGCCATTGGTGAAGTGCAGCTTGTCGTGCACGGTGTCGAACACGCTCACGGGCAGTCCCTTGAGCAATGCGACACGCTCACGCAGCGCATCACAGAATTCGATTTCCCCGCGCATGGCGCGTTCGGTGACCTTCGCTATCTCGTCGCCGCTGCCGGCCGCCTCGCCGAGCTCGTCGATGACTTCCTCATCGATCAGCGTGGAATCCACATCCATGACAAGCAGACCAGGCTTCGACAGCGTCGGCGCGGCTGCGGTGCCGTCACCGTCACCTATGGTGTCCGAGGGCGATTGGTGCGCGGCCGCGAACGCCTCCACGTCGGACACGTCATACGATTCGTCAGAAGGTTGCAAAGTTTCGTCAAGCATACTGTCGATTGTCGGAAATCGTTGGGACAATACCGGTATGCATGAATCCCTGCGCATATCGGCCTTCGCGCCCGCTGCGGTGCACGGAGCGGGCGACTCCGGCTCCGCTGTCGGCGCCATTTCCAAGGTCATTGTGGCCGTCGCGGACCCGGCGATTCGCCGGGCGCGTAATCTGATAGGGAAGCGTGCTCGAAAAAGGGGCGAACAGTGGAACGATATCATGCACGACGGCACTCCGGATGGCATATGGAATTCGCAGGACCATCCGTCAGGCCTACCTGACTCAGGGCCGGTCTCATCGGCGGGCACGGGTGCCGAAAGCGCCACGGCACCACAGGACGTGAGGAAGATACGGGAGAACGTCGCACGTGAGCTGGCGGCCGCCAATGACCAGCTGATGGCCAAGAACCATGCGCTCGCGCAGGCGCTGTCGCGCGCGGGCAAGGAACTCACCAAGGCGAAGGCGCAGCTGTCGCAGATGGCCCAGCCCCCGAAGACCTTCGCGACGATGGTCAAGGTCGACTCGTCGATGACCGACGAGCTCGGCGTCCAGCATGCATCGGCCGAGATCCTGACGGGCGGCAGGCGGCTGGTCGTGCCTGTGGCCGCCAACGTCAACGCGTCCCGGCTGACGGCCGGCGCCTGCGTGCTACTCAACGAGAACATGGTATTGGTCGAGCAGCGCGGCACGGACATGCTCGGCTCTGTCCGCACGATCCGCCAGGTGCTTGATGACGGGCGTCTGATCGTCGCGGATGGCGGCGGCAACCCCAGCGTGATCCGGCGCTCGGGAGCGTTGGCGCACGAGACGTTCGCCAACGGGCATCGCGTCATCGTCGACCCGTCGGGCCGGCTCGCCCTGGAACTGCTGCCCGACGAGAACGATGCCGACCTGGTGCTGGAGGAGGTTCCCGATGTCACCTTCGCCGACATCGGCGGGCTCGACAGCCAGATCGAACGCATCCGGGACGCCGTGCAGCTGCCGTTCCTTCACCGCAGCCTGTACGAACGGTACAATCTCAAGGCGCCCAAGGGCGTGCTGCTGTACGGCCCTCCCGGCAACGGCAAGACCATGATCGCCAAGGCCGTCGCCCATGCGCTTTCGGATGGTTTCGGCAGAGGCAGCGGCGTGTTCCTCTCGGTCAAGGGCCCGGAACTGCTCAACAAGTTCGTCGGTGAATCCGAGCGTCTGGTGCGTCAGATCTTCACCCGCGCGCGCGAACGCGCCGCGGACGGCCGGCCGGTCATCGTGTTCATCGACGAGATGGATTCGCTGCTGCGCACCCGCGGCACCGGCGTCTCCAGCGACGTGGAGACCACGATCGTGCCGCAGTTCCTCTCCGAACTCGACGGCGTGGAGAGCCTCGACAACGTTATGGTGATCGGCGCCTCGAACCGCGTGGACATGATCGACCCCGCCGTGCTCCGCCCGGGACGACTGGACGTGAAGATCCGCGTGGACCGCCCCGGGGCGGATCAGGCGGCATCCATCATTCGCCACTATCTGACCGACGACCTGCCCCTGCAGCCCGGACTGGACGCCGACGGCCTGTCGCGCGTTCTGGTGCGCGACATCTACACGCGCTCGTCGCGACGGCACCTGTGCGACGCGTGCAACGACCAGGGGCAATGGTCGGCCATCTTCCTCTCCGACGTCGCGTCCGGTGCCATGCTCAAGAACATCGTCGATCGCGCCAAGACGAAGGCGGTGAAGGCGTCCATTCTCGGCGGCGACGACGTGGCGTTGAACGTCGAGCTGCTGGGAGAGGCCGTGGAGGACGAGTTCGTGGAGACACGAGGATCGGTAATGGACGTCGATCCGGTGCAATGGTCGAGAATCAACGGCATGGACAACGGGCGCGTGGTCCGTATCCGTCCGGTTCCGCGCAAGGAAAAGGAGAACATGCAATGACCGTGCGACGGGTGATGGGCACGGAGACCGAATACGCGGTCTCGGCGCCCGCTGTCTCACATGCCAATCCGGTGCAGCTGTCGTTCGACGTAATCGGCGCTGCCGCCGACCCCGAACGTTCACGCATACGCTGGGACTATCGTCAGGAGGACCCCGTCAACGACGCGCGGGGCACCCGTCTGGAGAGGGCCGCGGCCCGCCCTGACATGCTTACCGACGAGCCGCAGCTCAACATCGTCAACGTCATCGCCCCCAACGGCGGCCGCATGTACGTAGACCACGCGCACCCCGAATACTCGGCGCCGGAGACCACCGACCCGTTCGAGGCGGTGCGGTACGACCATGCCGGCGACCTGCTGATGCGGCGGGCGGCCGCGTCGGCGAGCGCGAGAACGGGGCACGACATCGTCCTGCACCGCAACAACGTCGACGGCAAGGGCGCCAGTTGGGGCACCCATGAGAACTACATGATGCTCAGATCGGTGCCGTTCGACACGGTGGCGGCGCTGATGACCGCCCATTTCGTCTCACGGCAGATCTACGCCGGATCCGGCCGCGTCGGCATAGGGGAGCGCAGCGAGACCGCCGGATACCAGCTCAGCCAGCGTGCCGACTACATCCACGCGATCCTCGGACTGCAGACCACCTTCGAACGCCCCATCGTCAACACGCGCGACGAATCCCACAGCCCATCCGATTATCGTCGCCTGCACGTGATCGTCGGCGACGCCAACCGCATGGACGTGCCGCAGACGCTCAAGCTGGGCGCCACCAGCATGCTGCTGTGGCTGGCCGAGCACGCGGACGAGACCGGCTATGATCTGGCAGCGCTGCTGGACTCCATGGCGCTCGTCGACCCCGTGTCGGCCATGCACACGGTGTCTCACGACCTGACGCTGCAGGCCGAGCTGCCGCTGCGCGACGGGGGCGTCACCAACGCGTGGATCATGCAGGTGAGGCTGCGGGCCGCCGTGTACGAGATGGGGGCGCTGGTGTACGGCACCGACACGCGAGGCGAGCCGCTGTGGCCGGACAAGCCCACCACCGGCATCATGGCGCTGTGGGGGCAGGCACTCGCCGACGTGGCCGCCATCCGGCATGCCGACGACGATACGAGACTGAATATGCAACCCGAGGCGTCGCGGGTGGAATGGCTGATGAAATGGCAGCTGCTGGAGCGTTTGCGCCGCAGGCACGGTTTGTCGTGGAACGATCCGAAACTGCGGGCGATCGACTTGGGGGTGGGCCGCCTTGGACCCGGTCCGGCTCGATATTCGAGAAGGTCAGGTCGCGCACCGAGCGCACGGTCGACGACCGGCAGGTCGCCGATGCCGCTGGCAATGCGCCGCAGACCACGCGCGCATGGCTGCGTGCCGCGGTCGTGAACCGGTATGCGAGCCAGGTGGTCGCTGTCTCATGGTCCCATCTGACCGTCCGCAGGCATGATGCGCCGCAGACGGGGGAGGAGTCGTACGGCAATGCGAGCCGTCCAATCGTCCGGCCGTCCGACCTGTGCTCGCTCGACATGTCCGATCCGTGCGCCTTCAACAAGGCGCACATGGCCGCGTTCGTGGACGGCACGAGAAACGCCGATGAGCTGATAACGCAAATCGATCGGAACATCACCGCCGGAAGGTAATATCGATACAGGCATGAAATGGCATTACCGTGGGCGCACCACTGGCCGATGCGCATCATGGGGCAGCCATGATGGCGAGCGATGACGATCAAAGGCGCGAACGCCACGACCAGAGACAACGACCGACAGACGAGGTTGATGCAGACATGGATTTGCGAGAAATGACACAGGCCGTCGCCCAAGTGGCGCGGCATGCCGGCAGGCACGCCCTTCAGGAGCAGGTGAACCCCCACGACCTATCCACGACGATGGTGTCGCCCGGCGAGACGAAATTCACTAGCGAGGTCAACACCCGGCTGATTCGCTATACCCGCGCGCGACTGTCCGAAATCGAACCGTTCCAGGGCTTCTGGGAGGAGCGTCCGGAGAACAACCAGCCGGGGGAGAGGTACTGGTGCGTCGGCAATATCGACGGAGCCATCAATTTCATCCGCAACATGGCCGAATGGACCGTGACCATCTCACTGTTCGAGTTCGACGAGCACTGCCATGCGCGCCCGATCATGGGTGTGGTCCATGCGCCCGCCATGGGCATCACGTACATGGCGGCGAAGGGCCAGGGTGCCATCAGGATACGCCGCAACCCCGTGGGCGGCGACAAGCGCGAGAAGGTCATGCCGTCTATCACTGCGACGCTGGATGGCTCCGTGGTCAGCTACGGCATGTCGTATGTGCCGGAGGAGTCCAAGCGGGCCCTGTCCGCGGTAGCCTCCATCGCGGGTAAACCGGCCGATATCAAGCGAGTGGGTCCGGCTTCGATGGATTTGTGCAAGGTGGCCGACGGCACGTACGACGCCTATTTCGAGCCTCACCTGCACAAGTGGGATGTTCCGGCCGTCTCGGCCGGCGCCGTCGTGGTATGGGAGGCGCAGGGGCGTCTGAGACAGTGGAACGGCGAGCTGATCCATTGGCGTCGCGAGAACGATGTCGTGGCGTCGAACGGCCTGATCGGCGACGAGCTGCAGCCGTATCTGCAGTGATCGGGCGCATACAGTCATATGCAGGCGTCTGCCGGCGGTGACGAATACGTGCGTGCGTGGCAGATGTCTGCGATTCGGTGACGGCATGCCGGATGTCCGGCCTGTGCCGGCATCGGCGGAAGAAGAAAACCGGAAGGAAAGGGAGGGACGGATATGCCTCAGGAATTCGCTTACACGCGGTCGTCCTCGCAGAAGCAGGACACCGACGAACCGCTGAATGACGTGTCGATGGCGGCACAGGCCGAGACCGACGCGGCCGCGGACGCTCTCGACGCGGTGCTGGACGACATCGAATCCACGCTGGAATCCAACGCCGAGGAGTACGTGAACAGCTTCGTGCAAAAAGGCGGCGAGTGATGCCGCAGCTGCGTGACAGCGGCAATCACGGGAGTTGGCAGGAAGCGCGGAGGTCTTCGCAGTTCCAGGGATTCGCCCGCATTTTCGGCGTGGAGACGGAGTACGGCGTATCGGTGACGGGTTCGGACCGTCCGGTCGACGCGGCGCAGGTCGCGATGATGATGTTCCAGCCTGTCGTGTCCCGCGCGCGTTCCACGAACACGTACCTGACCAATGGTTCGCGGCTGTATCTCGACGTCGGCTCCCACCCGGAGTATGCGACCGCCGAGGCCCGCGATCCGATGGACGCCTTGCTGCAGGATCTGGCGGGGGAGCGGGTCATGGCCGGATTGGCCCTCGACGCGCAGGCCCGGCTTCGTGCCAGATACGGGGACGGCGTGAATGTGCACGTGTTCAAGAACAACGCGGACTCGGCGGGCCACTCGTTCGGGTGTCACGAGAACTATCTCGTACGCCGATATGTGCCTCTGGAAACCGTCGAGCACGAGCTGCTGCCGTTCCTGATAACGAGGCAGCTGTACACCGGAGCCGGGCGGGTCACCGATCAGGGATTCGAGATCACGCAGCGGGCGGACTATCTGGATGAGGCGGTGTCATCGGCGACGACGCGGTCGCGCCCCATGGTCAACACGCGTGACGAACCGCACTCGGATCCGGATGAGTTCCGCCGGCTGCATGTCATCATCGGCGACTCCAATCGTTCGCAATGGGCGACATGGATGAAACTCGCCGTGACGCATCTGATTATCTGCGTCATCGAGGAGGCCGCCCGGCTCGGTGAGGATTCCGGTTTCGCGTCGTGCGCGTTGGCCGATCCCGGTGCCGCGAACCGTGCGGTCAGCGCCGATCTGACATGCGTGACCGCCCGGCTTCGTCTTGCTGACGGCTCCGAACCGGTGTCCGCCGTGCAGATGCAGCGCAGGTACCAGGCCGTCGTCCGTGATTTCATGGAACGTCATCATGATGCCGTTGACGACGCACTGCCGCGCACGGACGTGGATCAGATTCTTTCCGCATGGTCGCTGGTTCTTGACCAGTTGGAGGCCAGCGATGTGGAAGCATTGTCGGACCGCGTCGACTGGGCGGCGAAATACCGCCTGTTCCAGGCGCTGAAACACCGCAAGGGCGAAGTGACGGACGCCATGCGCGAACGGCTGGACATGGATTACCATGACATCGTCAACGGTTCGCTGTATCCGTCAATGCTGCGTCGAGGCGTGATGCGGCAGCTGGCCACGCTCCAGCAGGTGGAGCATGCCGTCTCGGAACCGCCGGCCGATACCCGTGCCGCGTTGCGCGGGGCCTTCGTCGCCAAGGCGCTGTCCACGCAATGCCGGTTCTCCTGCGACTGGACGCGATTGTCCGTCATGGCTCCCGAACGCAGCGAAGTCGTGCTGCTGGACCCCTTCGAATACCAGGCGAATGCCGACGTCCAACACCTGATGAACCTGCTATAACGCCCCGCTGGCGGCTGAGCCGTCGGCGAAGTCGACCGGGGGGAGGTAGGTGCCGACCGGAGGCGCCCCAGCCCAAGCCCAGATACGAAAAAGCCCCTGACTCTTCATTGGTCAGGGGCTGTATTTGTTCACCATGATAACGAAATCGGTGACAATGGCACGAACCGGACTTACTCGGTCACGGCCTTCTTCAGCAGGGAGCCGGCGGAGATGCGCACGCCGTAGGTCGCCGGGATCTCGATGATTTCGCCGGTGCGCGGGTTGCGGCCGGTGCGGGCAGCGCGCTTGACGCGCTCAGCGGAGAACAGGCCGGTGAGCTTCAGGCCTTCGCCGGACTGCATGGCCTCGACGAACACGTCCTGGAAAGCGTTAACGGCGGCCTCAGCCTGAGCCTTGGTCAGATTGGACTTCTGGGCGATCTTCGAAACGAGATCAGACTTGTTGTATGCCATAAAGCATCCTTCTTTGATCTGGGGGCTTCGATTGCCGAATCCCCGGTGTTCATCAATGATGATAGCGCATGATGTAGGCAAACGCCGCATTTTTTAAGGGTTTTCCACACTTTTTCCGGTTGTTGGGCGGTTATATGAGATTGTGTTTGTCGAGCCAGCGCATGGACAGCGCACCGAGAGGGATTCGCAGCCAGTAGAACAGCGCACGGTACAGCAACGTCGCGGAGAGCGCGATGCCCGCGGGCACGCCTGCCGCGCCGAACGAGAACGTCAGCGCCGCTTCGACGCCACCGAGGCCGCCGGGGGTCGGCACCGCGGAGCCGATGGCATTGGCGACCAGGAAGATGAACAGTGTCTCCAACGGATTGGTCATCTGTCCGAACGCCAGCAGCGCCGCCCAGAATTCCAGTCCGGTGGCCACGTTGAGGATCAGCATGCCCAGCACGCTGAACGACAGCTCCTTGGGATTGGTGAGTACGTCGATCAGCTGCCGTGCGTAGGCCTTGACCAGGGGCAGCAGCCTGTCCGTCGCGTAATGCCGGATGGGTGGGATCATCATCGCCACGGCAAGCGCCATCAGCACGATGCCGACGATGACGATCAGGGTGTTCGTCGGAATCATGCTGCTAAGCGCGTCGCTGCCTGTGAATATGCCGATGACGAACAGCATGAGCACTGTGCCGCCATAATACACGGCCATGACGGCGCTCATGATCGCGGTGGCGGTCGTATTGCGGTAGCCGCTTTTGCGCAGGAACTGCAGGTTCACGAATGCGGGTCCGACGCCGGCGGGCATGGACACCATCGCGAATCCTTGCGCGACCTGTGACATGAAGATGCCGAGCGGGTTGCGCTTGTCGCGTTCGATGAAGGCCCCGAGCTCCAGCGCGGAGCCGAGCAGGGCGATAAGTTCGAAGACCAGGCAGACGATCGCCATCACCGGGTTGGCGTTCTTCACCGCGGAGATGACCTCGTCGGGCTTCAGTTGGGTGAAGATCACCACGACGGCGACGATCAGCAGCACCATGCCGATGAAGGAGCGCGGGCTGAACCGGGACAGGGACACCGGCTCCATGGCCTCGGCGGTCTCCTGCGGGGCCAGCGCGCGCATCTCGGCGCGCATGTCGTCCACGATGTGCTTGTTCCAGCCCGGCAGGGCCCGCGTGCCGGCGGGAATGGCCGCCTTCTGGATGAATGGGGTCAGCGAGATCATCGTGTCGTCGCCGAGCACGTCGCGGCCTGCGGCGACCGCGCGTTCGGGGCCGATGAGCACGGCGAGCAGCAACAGCAGTTGCACCTGGTCCAGTGCGATGTTCGGGGCCGCGCTGGCGTCATCCCCGTTCTGCCATCCGGCTATGATCGGCGTGCCGGATTCCAGTCGCGCGAGGGTGTCCGGTGTGATGCGGCGATGCGTGTACCCGCGCTTGTTCGCCACCGACAGGAAACGCAGCAATGCGATGGCGTCCTTGTCGGACAACGTGTTGAGGTTGCACTCGTGCATGATGTCGTCGCCGTGCAGCACCAGGATCGAAGTCTCGCCGGTGTCGGCCACGCCGTAGACCTTGGGGGTGGGCAGGCCCGCATTGCGCAATCCCAGGATCATCGCCATATGGTGCTGGGTCGCCTCTCTCGGCGAGCGGTCGCGCCGCATGGCGACGCCGGTGAACCGGACCCACTGCCACAGCTGTTTGACGTAGCCCGCCGTGCGCGCCTGGCTGTCCAGAGCGGAGACGACGAAGGCCCGTCCCCAATCATCCACGGCGTCGTACAGTCGAGATCCTTCGACCAGATCGTCGTCGAGGGTCGAGGCGAGGGAGCCATGGGACAGGTCGACGTCCATGCGGCGCTTCAGCGAGGTGATATGCAGTCCGATGCCGTTGAGCGCCTGCACGAGATCCTCGCCCCATGCGCCCTGGTTCTTGGTGCCGGCTGCGAACCGGATCAGCATGCCGACCAGCCGGCCTACGGACAGGGACACGATAACTCCGGTCACGGAGTTGATCGACAGCAGGATCAGGATGGCCGACGAGATGTAGAGGATGTTCCATCCCCATTTGACCGTCGATCGTGTACGCCGAGGCCCCGCGACGGTCAACAATGCCGCGGAACCCGCGTAGAAGTCCGGCAGCAGTCCCGTTCCGATGATCGAGCTCGGCGAACTCAGCGCGGTGATAAATGTGAAGTTCCCGAAGGTCGACACGGCCATCGATATGCCCCAGACGGTCGCTAGGCCACCGAACATGGCGAGTAGGGCCAACGCCGATTGCAGCCACTCCCGTCCCACCAGCAGCTGGACGATGGCCATAACGGCGATGGTCACGATGGTCAGTTGCTGCAGCATCGAGGTCGGAAGATCGACCATCCAGTTCAGTGCACGTCCGGCGCTGTGGGCATCGGACTCGACTCCCGTGACGAAACCGCTCAGGTAGATGGAGGACAGTATGGCCACCGCCGCGAGCAGCACGGCGGAGACGGCGTGGACCAGATCGCCGAAATCGTGGATGCGGCGCGGTGCGACGTCCTCGATGACCGGGTGGGCCGTGGTGCCGGATACGTCGTCGCTCATCGGACGCGCGTCCAGCGACGCCTTGGAATCGTCATCGCCGGACGTTGCGGTTATCGTCTGATCGTTCATCACCGTTCCTGTGCTGATTGATCGTCGATGGAAATGGGAATTATCGGACGGCTCAGCGGTCGAAGTCGACCAGCGCGCCGGCGACGCCCGTGTAGGTGGCGGGGGTCAGCGCCTTGAGCCGCGCGGCCGTGGCGGGGTCGAAGGACTGCTGGTCGATGAAGCGCTCGACCGCCTCCTTGCTGATCTCATGGCCGCGCATGAGTTCCTTGACCTTCTCGTACGGCTTGTCCATGCCGGGCAGGCCCTTGAGCTCGCAGGCGCGCATCGCGGTCTGGATCGACTCGCCGAGCACCTCCCAGTTGGAGTCGAGTTCGCGTTCGATGACGATGTCGTTCGGGTGGATGGACTTGAGTCCTCCCATCAGGTTGTACAGGGCGAGCTGCGAGTAGCCGAGCGCCGAACCGATGTTGCGCTGGGTGGTCGAATCGGTCAGGTCGCGCTGCCAACGGGACTCCACCAGCGTGGCGGAGAGCGTGTCGAGCAGCGAGCAGGACAGTTCGAAGTTGGCCTCGGCGTTCTCGAAGCGGATCGGGTTGACCTTGTGCGGCATCGTGGAGGAGCCGGTGGCGCCCTTGACGGGCACCTGGGCGAACACGCCGCGCGAGATGTACATCCACACGTCCACGCACAGGTTGTGCATGATGCGGTTCGCGTGGGAGACGGTCGAGTAGAGCTCGGCCTGCCAGTCGTGGCTTTCGATCTGCGTGGTCAGCGGGTTCCAGGTCAGGCCCATGCGGTTGGTGACGAACTCGCGGGAGACGGCGATCCAGTCGACGTCCGGGCAGGCGGCCAGATGCGCGCCGAAGGTGCCGGTCGCGCCGTTGATCTTGCCCAGGTACTCCTGGTTCTCGATGTGCCTCAGCTGACGGTTCAGACGGTAGACGTAGACGGCGAGCTCCTTGCCGAGCGTGGTCGGTGTGGCCGGCTGGCCGTGGGTGAGGGAGAGCAGGGCCTTGTCCTTGTATTCCTCGGCCTTGGCGGCGAGGTGGTCGATGATCTCCTTGAACGCCGGCGTCCATACCTGCTCCATCGCGTTCTTCACGCAACGGGCGGTGGACAGGTTGTTGATGTCCTCGGAGGTGCAGGCGAAGTGCACAAGGGTCTTGAGCGCGTCGTTGATGTGGGTGAGCTCGGCCGGCGCTTTGTCGAGCTGGTCGTCGATGTAGTATTCCACGGCCTTCACGTCATGGTGGGTGACGGCCTCGTGCGCGGCATGCTGCTTGATGCCTTCGGCGCCGAAGTCCTCGGGGATGGCCCGCAGGAAGGCGATCTCGGCGTCGGTGAACGGCTCCACGCCTTCGACGATCGGCTGGTTGCCGTTGCCCTCGAAACCGTTGGCCAGCAGAATCATCCATTCGACTTCGACGCGCATGCGCTCGCGGTTCAGCGCCGGCTCACTCAGATATTCGACGAGAGGTGCGGTCTGCTTGTGGTAGCGTCCGTCGAGCGGGGTCAATGCAATTGCGGGGGTGATGTCAGTAAGCTTCATAGCATCCCAGATTACTTCCAGCCGTAAACCTGATGCGAAACCGATGCATGTTCGTTTCGCCCCCGTTCCTGATGCCTTCTTCGTCCCGGCATGTCGTTCTCCTCTCGTTTTCGTCTGCTGACTGCTGTTTTCCCGTGTTTCCGGTGCGTGCACGCCCGTCATTCATGCGACATGCGCCCCTCGTAGTATCGGGTGTCGATGAGTTCGCCGTCGATGATCTGCTGGAAATGCCGTTCGTGCGCGTCCACGGCGGGCGAGCCGAGATCGGTGGCGTTGCGGTACGCGGCCTGATGGTATTTGAGCCAATGGGATATCTCCTTGGTCTTCGGCGCGTCGGCCACCAGTGCTCCGGCGTAGTTCGACTCGGCCGAACCGGTGTTCTGGCCGGGCGTGCACGACCCGTCGGCGTTCACCGTCGGCGGCGTGACGCCGGTGGTCTGCGTGACTTTGCCCCTTACGGTGAGCCATTGTTCGGTCGAAGGGTTGCGGCCGCCATCGAGCGAGGCGACGAGCTCGTCCTCGATCTCTATGCTGGTCACCCAGGTCTTGGGCGGTATCGGATGATTGGCGACAGGAGAGCCGGCGGTCACCACGTGATCGATGGCGTAGGAGTCCTTCAGGTCGGAGGCCAGGGCCGCGGCCACGATGCCGCCCTGGGAATGCCCCACCAATGCCACCGGCTCGTCCTTGCCGATGCCGGCTTGTCTCATGGCTTCCTCGACCATGCGGAAGCTGTCCGCGTTCCTGCGTCGGTTGGCGTTGGAGCTCATGAGTTCGAGGTTCTGCTCCCATCCGAACGGCGAATCGTCCTGCCCGTCCGTGCCCGGTATCAGGATTAGCCAGCCTGTCGTCCCATCGGAGCGGCGGTATCGCTGGACCGCTATCGTCGCATAACTGAGTCCGCTGTTAAGGGTGATCTTGCCCAGGCGTTCCTCGGCGAGCCGTCGGAGGTTCTCCATGGACGAGGCCACGGAATGCGAGGCCCCGGCCACCTGAGACGTGGATTGCACCTCACGCACGGTGAGTTTGTTGCCCTGCATGGCGTTCTTGAACTTCGACGTGTACTTTGCGATGCGTTCCGCGGCGCCGGCGACCTGGGTACCGCCGAGGATGTGCGCGATGCGGTTGTTCGTGATGCGTCCCGCCAGTGATGCCAGCAGCTCCTCATCCATTTTCGACGTGGCATCGAGCGCCCGCACGGGGTTGAGCTTGCCGTCCTTGATGGAGCCCGAGACGAATCCGTAGAGCGACAGCATCCCCAGCGTGTTCCATCCGACGCTGGGCAGCACGGTCGTCATGATCTGAGCGGCCTTGCGAAGTTTCGTCTCCGCCTTGGTCTCCGCTTCGTCATACAGGCTGTGGGCGCGGGCGATCAGATCGGCGACCTGTTCCAGGTCCCCGGCGAGCGTGGCGCACTCCCGCGCGTGGGTGACGCATTGCTCCAGCAGACGCGCATATGGCATGGAGACGTGACCGGGTTCTCCATCGCCGCCGCTGCCGGCCAGCGCAGGGCAGAACGCCGCGCTCGCACGGTCCTTTCGGAGCTGGTCGTGGGCCACCGACCAGAAGAACCCCGCGCCCTTCATCTCCTTCGCCTGATTGCGCAGCGATGCCACGGCGGCCGTATATCGTTCACGGGTTGCCGGGGCGTATTGCGTGCCTCCGTGTATCGACGAAGTGACCATCCAGTTCATGATGAGCCTCCGCTCCAGGCGAGTTGCCCGGTCTGCCGCACGCGGTCGTCGATGGATGCCGCCAACCTCGTATCGCGGTCCAATGTTCGTGCGCACAGTGTCGCCGCATTGCCGGTCCAATCCAGGTTCTTGGCGGCGGCCATCGCGGTTCTGGACTGTTCCAGCGCGTTGGAGGTCAGCCGTTGCAGGGAGCCGATGCGCTCCCGGCTGGACCCGACAGCGGTGCGGCAAGGGCAGTCGGCGCCGGCGATCGACGCCATCGCGTTCCCCCATATCGGGAACGCGCCGTTGAAGATAGTGCAAGTGTTCATGGTTCCATGAACGCATGCACGGCCATCCGCGCGCAAGCGGAGCGGAACATGTGGTCGAAGGCTCCCGACTTATCCACACACTCGGCGTGTCATCCACAGCAAATGTGGACGACGAGACCGGCGCCGTCGCGGAGCACTGAATGGAGTGATGCGCAATGGCGCCCGCGCTGGCGGGCTGAGCCGTGAAGCGAGTAGAGGGGCTGTTTGCATGCGAAGCCGCCTGGGGCGGTCCCGGGTGCCTCTCATCCGCAGCGCCACTTGTGCCGTGGCCCGTCTTTCCATCAGGGGAGAATCGGCCTGACTTCGCCGCCGATTGCCGTGCTAAGGATGCCGTGCCGGGATGGCCACACCAGGGGAAAAACATGGGAAAAATGCATTGTGTGGCTTTTGTTGTGCCACACAATGGAATGTGAGCCTTCTCATTACGTGGTATGGCAGAAAGCGAATCACAGAAACCGCCATTTTCCAATGATTCGGGAAAACGCTCTGATACCGGCGTTGCCACACCAGCCCAAAAACCGTCGAAAATCGTGTGGTGTGGTACACGGACAACCGGAACCGGACAGCTGGAACCAGGCGGCGCCCGGGCCAATCACCATGGCTTGGTGGTGGAGTTTGTGTTGGAGGAGCTTTTGCCCTTACCGCCTTTGGAGCCGTTCTGCGAGTTGGACTGCTGATTCGACTTCAGCAGGTCGTCCACTTGCTTGCGCTGCTCCTGCGTCAGACCGCCGCTCTGCTTGGCGTTGCCGTCCGATCCGGGCGTGGTCTGCGCGTTGGAGGTTTCGGTGTTTTGTTGCTTCTGGAGCTGCGCGTTGATGCGTTCGGTCAGCGTGGCGGAGACTGACGCGTTGGTGTCGATCACGTTCTTGACTTGCGGCAGTAGCAACGCGGACCATGCGGCCGCGTCTGCGAACCTGGCGTCGGCTTTTTGCTGGAGCGCGCTGAGCGTCGACAGGTCGGCGTCATCCTTGGAAGCGGCCTTCAGATTGCCGTTCAGTTGCGAGGTGGCATCGTCGAATGCGGTGACAGCGATGAGGTTCGCGCCGGCCGCGATGCCCGCGCACAGGCAGGCCATCGCGACGATGCCGATCAGGATGCGCGACCATAGCGGAGTGCGCGCTACTGCGCGGTCTTTCGCTGCGCGGCCGTTCGCCTCGTGCTTCTTCACTGTGTTGCTTTTCATCGCACGATTCGTTGATTTCCGGGATTTCATAGCATCCTCCGTGACATGGCGATCCATGCGCCGATCTCCCAGGCGAGCAGCAGGCCCAGCGCCACGGCGAACGGCCATATCACGGGAATCGTACGCTCCCGCCGTTTGACCGTCTGGGTGAGCCTCCACTGTCTTGATGCCTTGGCGGACACGGCCTGTTCGATGGTGTGCGAGGCGTCCACGTGCAGGTATGAGCCGCCCATCTCATCGGCGATGGATTCCAGCGTGGCCTCGTCGAGCTTGGATATTCCTGGCTTGCCGGTCGTCGGGTCGGTCACCCACTGCCCGTCGGATTGCTGTCCCGTTGCTGTGCCGTCGCTGGCCATAGGTATCTTGCCACCCGCATCAGAGCCCACGCCGATGGTGAACGAGTCGTCAAGGTACCGCCTCAGCGCAGAATAGCTGCGGCGTGCGGTGTCGGAGGTCTGCTCGCCGTCCGTGATCACATACAGCACGATGATGTCATCGGGATGTTGATCCCTGATTGATTTGAGCGACAGCATCAGCTGGTCGAGCGGCGTGTCGAGACTCGATCCGGCCGATGTGGACGTTGATTCGACGGCCAGCGTGTCGGCCCAGCCGTCAATGGCGATGGAGTCCGGAGTCAACGGCACATCCAAGGTGCCGCTCGCGCCGAAGCGCAATGCGGCGAAACTGGAATCGGCGTACGTCGACGTGATGCCCTTCACGATGCGCTTGGCCGCGTCAAGACGGCTGATTGTACCCGAGGAGCCGTATTCCGCGTCCTTGACCGCCATCGATCCGGTGACGTCGACCGCCACCATGACATCGGTGGCATTGATAGCCCGGCTGGTGGTGGTCGTCACGATGCTGGGCGTCAGCATCATCACGGCGGCGAGCAGGAACATTATCACCCTGCGTATGCAGGCGGTCAGCGTCTCATCGCTGGAGCGCCTGCGCCGCACATGCACGACGACCACCGCGACCGCGAACGCCAGCATGAGCGCTGCGATCGCGCCGCCCGCGATCCAACCCAGAGCCGGGGCGAATGTCATCGGTCTCATCGTCTCAACCTCCATGCCAGTATCATCCATATCGCAAGCAGCACGACCAGCATCAGCGTCCACCATCCCGGCGCGTCGATCAACGCGGCCTGGCTTGACCGTCGGCTTTCGCTGGTACGCCGGCTGTCAATCTGCCTCACCAGCTCGTTGATGTCGGATGAGCCCGACTGGGTGAGGAACGTTCCGCCGCGGGACTCGATCTGCTGCTTCATCTCGGTGGTTGTGGCGTCGCCCTCGCTCTGGCGTGGCCCGGAGAACAGGCCGTCCACGCTGATATGCGAGGCTTCGGCCATATCGAGCGCCTGGACGAGTGAATACGTCGGCGTGCCGGACGCCACGTTGTCGGTGGCGAGCACGATCGAGGCGGGGCGCTGCCGTGCGGCGTCGGACGTGTCGCCATAGGCGAAGCCGGGTATCATCGCGGCGCAGCTGACCAGCCCGTCCCCGATCAGGGATGTCGAGTTCTTGCGGTTCTGCGTGCCTTCCAGCCAATCGGCGATCTTTTGGTAGTCCTTGTCGCTCATCTTGTCGATGTCGTCCTGCGATTCGACGCCACGGAGCGCGTCCGCCGCCTTGGTCAGCTGGCTGGAGACCAGGTCGTAGTCGTCGGTCAGGGGGAACACCGTGCGCGATGTCGAGTTGAAGATGCTCAGGGCGATGCGTTCTCCCCGGAAATGGCTCACCAGTTCCAGATATGTTTCGATGACCGCCCGGTCATAGGGGAGCGCCGAACCTGACACGTCGAGGCACAACACGATGTCGCGACTGCTGGAGCGTTCCGCGTCGCGGTCCACATGCGCCGGTCTGGCGATAAGAACCGTGCAGATGGCCAGCGCCGCCACCAGCGCCGCCACGGCGATCCGCCCCAGCAATCGCCACAGATGGAACAGATGCGATGCATGCTCGGTATTGAGGTCGTCGTCAAGACTGTATACCGGCATGCCGTCCCGCGGGGGACGCCTGCGGCCTCGGAAGATCGCGATGACGGCCACCAGCACTGCCGCGACGAGCACGGCCGCCACGGCGGCATACGGCCACAGCCAATGGATGCTCATGTCGTTCGTGGTCATCAGCGCCACCTTTCCATGAGGTTCAGCACCCAGTCGGCGGCCTGTTCCACGGTGGCGTCCTTCGCCTGCGCGTTGAACTCGGCGTTCGCGAACTCCGGCGGATACAGCGCGGCTATGGTCTGGCGCAGCAGCGTGAAACCGTGGACTCCCGAATCACCTGCCAGGGAGCCTGCGGAACGTGACGCGATCTCCTGCAGCGTCGTCGAACCGAGCTCCGCGCTGCTGGCCTGCGACGCGAAGTCCCTCGCCACGGCGGCGAGCTCGACGAAGGCGTCCTCGCGCGAAAGCTTCCCAGCCCCGTTGCGCTCCACGATGTCATGCACGCGGCTTTTCCACTGCGAGACGGGGGCGAGGGCGTTGTGGGACCCTCGGGGAGCGGCTACGCGTTTCGCACGTCGAGGACGGGACATGATGACGATCGCCACAATCAGGATCAGCAACGCGATGAAGCACGCCATCGTCACTATGGGCAGCAGAGACGCGACGGGCACATCCGTCACGGGATGCAGGTCGTTCACGTCCACGGCTGCGGCCAGCGTCGACGAGGTCACGAAACCGTTCATGACGTTCATGCAGGCACCTCCGACGTCAGGTTCAGCGATGGCGGCACGCGCAGCTGATTGCGGATGGAACGGCCGAGCGAACGCGACACCAGCCGCACGAAGGCATCGAACATCATGTCGCTCGACGCGGCGCGGATCATTCGCGAACCATGTTTGGCGAGTTCGTGCTCCAGAGCGGCGCACACGTATCTGCGATGCAGCGCCACCTCTTCCGCGGCCTTCGCGTTGCGCAGCAGGGCGGGGATGCGGCGCCCGGATTTTCCGTCATACCATTCGCGGGCGGCCTCGGATGGGTCGAAGGGGTTGGCCGTCGCCACGGTGATCAGCACCACGGGGTGGGTGGCGGCTATGGCGCCGATGACGTTGATGTGACGCTTGCGCAGGGCCAGCTCGTCGGTGGCAAGCACGATGAGCGCCTGACGGTCGCGTATGCGGCGCGCGTAATCCAGCAGAGCGTCGATGTTGCGGCCGTATGACCAATCCCGCCGCAAGGCGTCGTCCAGCGTGCGCTCGAACTGCGCGAACCCGCCGTTGAACGGCATGCGCGTGATGCTGTGGCGTCGGCGAACACCAGGGAGACGTCATCGCTGCGCCGCAGCGACAGCGCGGCGAACATGCGCAGCGCGTTGCCTGCGACCGCGTAGGCCGGCTCGCCTGACGCGCATCCTCCGGTCATCTCCTCGCCGACATCGCACAGCAGCCACACCTGGCTGGTCGCCTGGCGCGCATGCTGCACGACCATCGGGCGGCCGAGACGGGCGCTGGCTTTCCAATCGATGAGACGCGCCTCGTCCCCCGGCCCGTAGACGCGGATGTCCATCGGGTCGTCATTGCCTCCACGCCGGTTCGAGGCGTGCTCGCCCTCCAGGACGCCCAGCGCCTTGCGAACGGTCGGAAGGCTCAGCGAATTGCCCAGCGCCTCGATCTTCCTGCGGATCCGGTCGTCGGAAGATGAGGAGTGTGAGGAGTGTGAGGGGTGTGAGCCATCGATCATGGGACGTGAACCGTTTCCACGATCCGATCGATCACCTGGTCGCTGGTCACGCCGTCAGCCAGCGCCTCGAAGGTCAGGATCACACGGTGCCTGAGCACTTCGTGGACCATCATCTTCACATCCTCGGGGATGACGTAATCCCGGCCGGCGAGCAGCGCGTTGGCCTGCCCGCTGCGGATCAGGGCGATCGACGCGCGGGGGCTCGCACCGAGGCGGACCGTCGAGCTCAGGCCCTTCAGCGGCTTGTTTCCGGCACCGCGCGAGGTCGCCACCAGATCGACGGCGTAGCGCATGATCGCCTCCGACACATGGACGCGCCGCGCCGATTTGCGCAGAAACTCCACATCCTGAATGGTGATCGTGTCGGACGGCAGCGATTTCGGATCGAACATGTCGGTGCCGCGGCGCGTGAGCATCGCCAGCATGCTCGTCTCCTCGTCGGCCTTGGGATAGGTCATGACGGCCTTCATCATGAATCGGTCCATCTGGGCTTCCGGCAGGTTGAACGTGCCCTCCTCCTCGATGGGGTTCTCGGTGGCGATTACCATGAACGGCTTGGGCAGCTCGATGCGTTCGCCGCCGATCGTCGTGGCGCCTTCCGCCATGGCCTCAAGCATCGCCGACTGCGTTTTGGCGTTGGATCGGTTGATCTCGTCGAGCAATACGAAATTGGCGTGGATCGGGCCGATCTGGGTGGAGAACCGCT
>ENA-OQBD01000438-OQBD01000438.1-human-gut-metagenome-genome-assembly--contig:-NODE-438-length-22652-cov-3.280622_pt1 | contig 22652 bp, 29 predicted proteins | sample MGYA00242742_ERZ504543 | MGnify/ENA primary metagenome ERZ504543 (study PRJEB26092, sample SAMD00036239) | human gut metagenome | host: Homo sapiens | study: EMG produced TPA metagenomics assembly of...
GGGGGGAGGAGCTATCATGAGCTCTCCTGTAGGAGTAGGTAATGCAGCTTGGGACGTGAAGAGAGTGTTGGGCGTGACGGAAGTACAGCCCGATGGTTCTGCTTTCTTTAAAGTGCCTGCACGCGAAACCTCTATATTTTCAGGCATTGGATGAAAACGGACGTGTCGTGCAGACGATGCGTAGCTGGTCTGCTTTGCAACCGAACGAGGTGCAGAGTTGCGTAGGATGCCACGAGCATAAGAATACGGTTCCCGTAGCAGGGCATCCGGTATCTATGGCCATGAACAAAGGTATCAAGGCATTGGCTCCGGAAGATGAGATGGGTGAACGCAAATTTCAGTTACCTGAAAGAAATCCAGCCTATCTGGGATAGACATTGTATCTCTTGTCACGATGGAGTGAAGCAGCCAATGAGCTTGAAAGGTGAATTGAAAGTAATGGATAAACCAAGCAAAAGAAAATATACGGATTCGTATTTCAATATCTGCATCGTCTGATGTTTTCGGAATTCTGTAACCTGTCGGTGCTTTTGTTTCTTTCATATAGTACTTTTTCTTTACTTCCAGATTTTCGAACATTGCAATTCCATTTCCATCCGTCAACACCCGGTCAATTTCTTTCTGACATGCCTGGTCTTCATATAAAGTAAACTCAGCTCCTGCAAGTGCAACACCTTTTTCATTTTCCTTTTTCAGCTCAATCTTGTAACAGGCTGGCTTATCTTCTATCGTCACTACCGCAATTCCATCCTCTGTATATTCGATAACAACCTCTCCTTCTTCTGTATTTACCTCAGATAAAATTTCTGTTTTCCCGCTCTCATCAACCTGGAAAATCAGTTCATTATTATTTGTCCGGTACCCGTCCGGTGCTTTTACTTCCTTTAATTTGTGAATTCCATGCGATAATGGCATTACTTTCAGAGTCCCTTTTTCATCTGTTGTCAGAATTTTTTCACTTCCATCCGGTCTGATATGCTTAAATTGCGCTCCCGAAAGAGGATGTCCTGTTTCCGTTGCTTTTTTCACCAAATGAATCTGGAAAACCCGGTCCGGTATCGTAGGGTTCTGATATACATTTATTTTTTCTCCCGTACCTTCTGATTTTATCTGAAAAACAAAGACTTCCTCATTCAGGAAATACCCTTTTGGCGGTTTTATCTCCTGAATTGTTACGGTTCCAAGCGGAAGCGCCTCTGTTCCGTCTGTCATTTTATACAATGCATCGCCTTTCACCTTATACTTCTCCTGATAACGGCAAACTGCTTTTGCATCTGTTTGAAAGACCCAGCTTCTGACTGGCTCTTTCCCTTCCTTTTCCGGATTTTTTTCCCGGATCCAGAAGTTCTGCATAGAATTTCACCAAAAACTGTGCTCCTTGATACGCTGCTGTCCCTGACGGATTGACATACTCCTGTTCCATGCCTGTTTTCTTTAGCAAAAGCTCCACAGGATTCATCTGCGGCGGGTCTGAAAATGTCACTGTCGCTTCCTGCCCGGATTTTACTGTAACCGTTTTTACTTCATCTACAAGCGCATATCCTTTGGGAGCTTTTAGTTCCTTTACGTAATAAGTTCCTTCATTCAACACAACTGTTGATGAATTTCCTGCTGAATCTGTTCTGAACGTTCCTGCTCTTGATTCACTAGAAAGAGTGGGACTACTATAGATACCGTACTCTGCTCCCTCCAAAGAATAGCAACTGTTCTTTTCTGTCACAGAAGTATTCGCCGACACCTTCTTTAATCTCCCTGTTCCGGTTGGCTGGTATGTTCCGCCCCATTTACTGAGCGGCTGTCCATTTCCTTCATAAATAACCCCATATGCATCCGGGAAATATTTATAATTCTCTTTCGCCCATGCAATCCCTTTGTGATAATACTCAGATTTGTGTGTTGAGATCCAATGACCATTCCCACAGGCCACACTATTTCCTGTTTCTATCTGGATCATATCTCCATACCAGTGATGTACTTCATTCATAATCCACCATACTGCGCATTGTTTTAAGAGATAATCGTAATTTGAACTCACCCCATTGCATTTATTCTCATCGTAGTAATAGAACATTGCCGCGATCATCTGAATGGTCTGTTTGTTATAACGTTTGGAAGCATCTACTGCTGTTTTGTTGCCCTCCTGAAACTTTAATGTTGGATTGGTGCAATACAGACTTTCTCCTGATTGCGTACCAAGTCTTCCTTCATTCCAGTGCTGCAGCACAGGCCAGTTTGGGTCATTATAGTCAACTACATCAATCGCACCGATTCCCCTTTCGATTTTCTTTGTATAAACGGTATCTCCTTCCCTTGCCAATGCATATACACCTATACTTTGTATCTTCTTTTCATCTGTCTGATCGAATGCTTCTTCCTGTTTATCCTCCAGTTCATCACAAAATCCCACCCCGATATCTTTCAGGATCTTTTTTACTTCTTCTGCCCAGCGCAGTTCTTCTTCAATATCAACCTCCGTTTTTTCTCCGGCCTTCTCAGGCTGTTTTTCAAGTTCTTCGGCCTTGACAATGCCTCCGTATGTCATTGCATAGAGAATACAGATCAAAAAGACTGACATGCAGAGGATTGCTATAATCTCTCCGCGTCCTTTCATTCATTTTCCTCCCTGTCGATACACATCTCTTTCCCCAGCTGAAGTTTCCCTTCCTGTGCATAATAGAAATAAGCATGATTGCTTAAGATTTCTTCCTCAGGCACCTGCGTTTCATTGATTTCCCGCACCATTCTTTCTAATTCTGACTGACGGATCTGAGAAGATTCCGGTACGATGATCACTTCATGGACACTGCTTGGAAGAACATAGAAATTTTCCTTTAAGACTCCTGCAAGCATGTCCAGAATATAAGGGTATGCAATACAGGCCGCCCCATAATTTTTCAGTTTATTAGACAAAACATACATTTTATCTTTTTCCGGAAGTTCCAGTTCTTCATGAATATGCCAGGTTCTTCTTAACAGATTCTCCCGATCATGTTCCCCCGGAGTTGATCTGCTGAGCAGTTCATACACTGCAAAATTCATTCCGAAACATTCTGCCGGAAGCAGACGCTTTGTATTTTCTTTTGCCGCATTCCAAAGCTGTTCTTTTGTCACCTTCCATTGTCTCATATGCAGATCTTTGATCAGCATCACTGCCGTCCCATCATTGTCCGCTTCTACAAGTACTGCAAACACAAGTGACAGATCCAAAAACTTTTTATGTGGAACATCCAAAAGTAATTCCTTGTTTTTCTCTGTGTTGATCAGTCGAAAGATGATTCTGTCTTTTACCCCTTCGAAAGAAAGCATCCTCTCGTAATCCCATGATTTTTCCTGTCGGATTTCTTCATATAGTTCCACCAGATCTTCAATGATCCAATCCATCTGTTTCCCCTTTTTCATATAGTTCAAAGAATTCTTCCAGATAGATTGTCGGCGATATATTAACCCCCGGCGTCTCCAGGATTAGTCCTGTACGCTCTGTTGCATTACTTTTTTTTTCGTCGTATAGACGTTTACCCTGACACCTCCATTTAACTCCTGAGTCAGTTTTTCCTTTACCGCATTTACAAATTCTGTATAATTCACTCTTCTCCTTCCTGATTGCGGTTCATAAAATTAAAATGAGAAACCAGTACGAAATGTACTATTTCAATTGAGTTAGAATTTCCCGGAGAGTTCAGAAGCTCTCCAAATAGAATTTCTTAAAATTTAGAACAAATATTATGTGTTCTTTATTATAGACAGGCCTCCCTTAAAAAGCAAGCCAGAATTTTGCATAAATCCGAATTGATTTTTTTCAGTGAAAACAGAGAATTTCATCTGATTTTGTCAAAGAAAAAAGGAACCTGCATGATACAGATTCCTTTTTGAAATACAGCTTAAACTGTACTAAATTCGTAATTAAACTCTTGACAGATACTCACCTGTACGTGTATCGATCTTAAGAACATCACCTGTCTCAACAAACAGCGGTACCATAACAGTAGCTCCTGTCTCAACGATTGCAGGCTTTGTAGCTCCCTGAGCTGTGTCACCCTTGAATCCCGGTTCTGTCTCAGTGATTGCCAGTTCTACGAACAGCGGCGGCTCAACTGAGAATACGTTGCCCTTATGGGAACAGATCTTAACGTTCTCATTCTCTTTTACAAATTTCAGAGCGTCTCCAACTACATCAGCGTTGAGAGCGATCTGATCATATGTCTCTACATCCATGAAGTTATACAGATCTCCATCCTGATACAGATACTGCATTTCCTTTCTCTCGATGTGTGCATTCTCGAACTTCTCTGTCGGACGGAATGTCTTCTCTACTACACCACCACTGATGATGTTTTTCAGTTTTGTTCTTACGAACGCTGCACCTTTACCAGGTTTAACGTGCTGGAATTCCAGAATTTGGAAAATATTTCCCTCAATCTCAATTGTTAAACCATTCTTAAAATCTCCTGCTGAAACCATGTATAATCCTCCTTAATTGCATTTCGTTCAGACAATGTAACTGTTCGTTACAGACTTTTTGCTTCTACCATTCTATACTAATTTGCGACTTTTTTCAATCTTTTTTTGCTCTTCTTATAGAAATGAAGCACAATCTTCTCCAAATACCGCTTTAAAACGATCTGAATCTCTTCTTTTGGATTGATCGGATGCACTAAAATGTTGTGTATTCCGACCCTCTTTGCGCCCCATACGTCTGTAAAAAGCTGATCACCGACAAACAGCGTGTTCGTCTGATCTGTTCCCATGATCTCCATCGCATGGAGATAATTCTTTCTTGCAGGCTTCAGCGCATTATAAATATAATGTGTCTGGATCTCCTGATTAAACATCTCTACGCGTTTTTTCTGATTGTTGGACAACAGACAGCTTTCAAAGCCAATCTCTCTCAGTCTTTGAAACAGTCTCTTTGCACGTTCATCTGCCGGTGCACCGTGAGGAACTAATGTATTATCAATATCAAAGATTACCCCCCGGTATCCTTGCTCATATAGTTTTTCAAAAGGGATCTTATAAGTAGACCCCAAATATTCATCTGGAAAAAATTTTTCAAACATTATTTCATCTAACTCCGTAAGCTTTCAAATCAATTCTTCTATGATCCCAAGAATTGATTTCATTATAACAATTCAGTGAAATGATGTCTACTGTTTTTCCAACGCATCCTGCACATTTCTCCTGAATTCTACCCATGCGTCCTCATCCTCTACAAAATATTTCGGACAGATTTTTCCGGTTACATCATAGTGACGGATCACCTGATCTGCTGTCAGATCATATTTTGCACAAAGCCATGCTGTAAGTTGTACAAGTGAGCGGTATGTTGCATCAGTAAACTTTCCATTCTCATCCGGATGACAACATTCAATCGAAATCGTATCCACATTGCGGTCATTTGAAGCATATGCCATCTCCCAGGTCGGAATACACTGAATAATCTCTCCTTCCAATCCTATCACAAAATTACTGCTTGCCGAAGTCTCATGGCTATCTTTGAGACCATTAAAATAATCTCTGTTATCCTGCGCTGTACTCCCCGGATTCGCTGTGTAATGGACAACAATCCCATTCACATGGTCAATTGTTGTCCCTGGTCTGGAATACGGATTTACATCTAACAACTGTATATCCATCTCCGGCTGCGTAGCATCCACATCAGCATATTGATTTTTCTTTTGTATACAGGATTTAAAAAGAAGAAAAAGCAGTAAAATCATTAATGGGATCATTATGATCCGCAACATTTTTCTGCCTCGCTTTTTCTTCCTTCGTGTATTCTTCGGCAATGTTTTCCGCCCTGCCAGCTGCTTTCGTCTTGACGTACTCATTCGGTATTTCTCCTGATTTTTAATTCTCTCATTTCCATCGTTTAAAACAAACATCTTCTTATTTCAGCTATTATACCATATGTTTCTTAACCATTTATGAATTTTGTCTTAACTGTTTTATATTCGTATAAAAGGGAAATTCCCGGTAGATCCAGCTCTCACTGAACCTCCGGGAATTCCTCAAGGCGTTCCTATATATTATTTTATTATATCAGGGATGTGATTTTTCATCCCGTCAGGTAATGCGGAATATCCGCAGTACTTCCATTTATCTGTCTGCAGGCAATCTGCAAACCTTCAATTTACTCGTCTACACTGTAGTTCGGAGCTTCTTTTGTAATATGAATGTCATGTGGATGACTTTCTTTCAGTGATGCCGCAGAGATCTTCACAAATCTTCCGTTCTCTTTAAGCTCTTCAACTGTATGTGTTCCACAATATCCCATTCCTGAACGAAGTCCACCCATGAGCTGGAATACTGTATCTTCTACAGATCCCTTATAAGCTACACGTCCTTCGACTCCTTCCGGAACAAGTTTCTTTGCATTCTCCTGGAAATAACGGTCTTTACTTCCGTTCTCCATCGCTGCGATGGATCCCATTCCACGATATACTTTATATTTTCTTCCCTGGTACAGTTCGAATGTTCCTGGGCTTTCATCACATCCTGCAAAGATGCTTCCCATCATACATACATTCGCACCTGCTGCGATTGCCTTTGTCATATCTCCTGAGTACTTGATACCACCATCTGCAATGATCGGAATACCATACTCTTTAGCAACTTCGTAACAATCCATAACAGCTGAAACCTGAGGTACACCAATACCTGCAACGATACGTGTTGTACAGATAGATCCAGGTCCGATACCAACTTTAACTGCATCTACACCAGCTTCGATCAGTGCTCTTGCAGCCTCTCCTGTAGCCACATTTCCAGCGATCACCTGAAGATCCGGGAATGCATCCTTAACCATCTTCACTGTGCGGATAACATTCGCTGAATGACCATGTGCTGAATCCATAACAACAACATCTACATGAGATTTCACAAGTGCTTCTACACGCTCCAGACAGTTTGCTGTGATACCAACAGCTGCTCCACAGAGAAGTCTTCCCTGCTCATCCTTTGCTGACAATGGATACTTGATCTGTTTCTCAATATCTTTGATCGTGATAAGTCCTTTCAGATTACCTTCATCATCTACGATCGGAAGTTTCTCTTTTCTTGCTTTGGCAAGAATCTTTTTTGCTTCCTCTAATGTAATTCCTTCTTTTGCTGTAACAAGTCCTTCAGAAGTCATGGATTCTTTGATCTTCTTAGAGAAATCTGTCTCGAACTTCAGGTCACGGTTTGTGATGATTCCGACAAGTTTACGTCCCTCTGTAATCGGCACACCTGAAATACGGTATTTTGCCATCAGGTCATTCGCATCTTCAAGTGTATGCTCCGGTGAAAGGAAGAAAGGATCTGTAATAACACCATTCTCAGAACGTTTTACCTTATCAACTTCCTCTGCCTGTGCTTCAATAGACATATTCTTATGGATGATTCCGATTCCACCCTGGCGAGCCATAGCGATTGCCATTCTATGTTCTGTAACAGTATCCATTCCTGCACTCATCATCGGAATATTCAATACGATTTTCTTTGTCAGATGTGTTGACAGATCTACCTGATTCGGAATTACTTCTGAATAAGCCGGTACAAGAAGAACATCATCAAATGTAATACCTTCCCCTATAATCTTACCCATTATACTTTACCTCTCTTTCTTAAGAACCCATGAAACTGCTTTGAAATGGCAGTTAATGTATCTAAAAATCTTTTGTAATTATTAACTGATATACTACAGAAATTCCCGAAGGATGTCAAGAGTATTTTCCCTGATGTGCTCATAATTTGTATTGATTTATTTTAACCTTTATTATTAAGTTTTACTTATAAGTACTCCTTTATTTATTATCTATGCGACAAACTGAGCCTTTTTTAGAACAAACAAAAGGTTCTATCTGACATTACGAAAATGTGATAGAACCCTCTGTTCCTGCTGCTACAGATCTCTATGTAACAGCTCTTTTATTCTATTCTTATAGAAATTCTGCAAATCTTCCTGATGGATAGATTACATCATTCCCATTCCACCTGCACCGCCTGCTGGCATAGCCGGTGTATCCTCTTTAATTGTAGATACAACAGACTCTGTTGTAAGAAGTGTAGAAGCAACACTTGTTGCGTTCTGAAGAGCACTTCTTGTAACCTTCGCTGGATCAAGGATTCCCTTCTCAACCATATCTACATATGTCTCATTGTAAGCATCGAATCCTGTTCCTACTTCAGACTCTCTTACTTTGTTTACAATAACTGCTCCCTCAAGTCCTGCATTCTTTGCGATCTGAGCCAGAGGAGCTTCCAGTGCTTTCAGGATAATCTTGGCACCTGTCTTCTCATCTCCCTCAAGAGTCTCTGCGAATTCTTTTACCTTCTTAGAAACATGGATGTATGCGGATCCACCACCACCGATGATTCCTTCTTCAACTGCTGCTCTTGTAGCATTCAGAGCATCTTCCATACGAAGTTTTGCTTCTTTCATCTCTGTCTCAGTAGCAGCACCTACACGGATAACAGCAACTCCGCCTGCAAGTTTTGCAAGTCTCTCCTGAAGTTTCTCTCTGTCGAAATCAGATGTTGTCTCTTCGATTGCTTTCTTGATCTGTCCAACACGATCTGCGATTGCGTTCTTGTCTCCACATCCGTCAACGATAACTGTATTCTCTTTCTGAACCTTAACAAGATTTTGCACGTCCAAGCTGATCCATTGTAGTTTCTTTAAGATCAAATCCAAGTTCTTCAGAAATCACCTGTCCGCCTGTCAGAATTGCGATATCCTGAAGCATCTCTTTTCTTCTGTCACCATATCCCGGTGCTTTTACTGCCACAACATTGAATGTTCCACGCAGTTTATTCACGATCAGAGTTGTAAGTGCCTCACCCTCGATATCCTCAGCGATAATAAGAAGTCTTGCACCAGACTGAACGATCTGCTCAAGAACCGGAAGAATCTCCTGGATATTGGAAATCTTCTTGTCTGTGATCAGGATATATGGATCATCAAGAACAGCTTCCATCTTCTCCATGTCTGTTGCCATATATGCGGAAATATATCCACGGTCAAACTGCATACCTTCTACAAGGTCAAGCTCTGTCTGCATTGTCTTGGACTCTTCGATTGTGATAACTCCGTCATTGGATACTTTTTCCATTGCATCTGCAACCATCTGTCCGACTTCATCATCTCCTGAAGAAACTGCAGCAACTCTTGCAATCTGCTCTTTTCCGTTAACTTTGCTGCTCATCTCACGGATTGCTTCTACAGCTTTATCTGTAGCTTTCTTCATTCCTTTTCTCAGGACGATCGGGTTTGCTCCTGCTTCAAGGTTCTTCATTCCTTCCTGAACCATTGCCTGTGTAAGAACTGTAGCTGTTGTTGTACCGTCTCCGGCAACATCATTTGTCTTAGCTGCAACTTCTCTGATCAGCTGTGCACCCATGTTCTCAAATCCGTCTTCCAACTCAATCTCTTTGGCGATTGTCACACCGTCATTTGTGATAAGCGGAGCACCGAATGATTTGTCAAGTACTACGTTTCTTCCTTTTGGTCCTAATGTTACTTTAACTGTATCAGCTAACTGATTCACACCTCTTTCAAGTGCTGCTCTTGCTTCTGATCCGTATTTGATTTCCTTTGCCATTTTAACTGCATCTCCTTTATATTCGTCTAGGTATTACTCTACAATTGCAAGAATATCATTCTGCTTTACAATGATGTATTTCTCTCCTTCAAGCTCTACATCTGTTCCGGCATATTTGGAATAAATTACTTTATCTCCAACCTTAACCTGCATTACAACTTCTTTTCCATCTACAACTCCGCCAGGTCCGACTGCGATTACTTCAGCTTCCTGTGGCTTCTCTTTTGCCTGTCCCGGTAATACGATTCCGGACTTTGTTGTCTCTTCTGCTTCTAACTGTTTTAAAACGATCTTGTCACCTAATGGTACTAATTTCATTGTAATTCCTCCTTACTTTATTAGCACTCCTTTCTCTCGAGTGCTAACCCATGAATATAAAATAGCACTCCCCATTTCATTTGTCAACACAGTTTACATATTTTTTATAAAAGAAAAGCTATGGGGCTTTCTCTGCCTCACAGCTTTTTCTTTCGTCTCTAAAACTTCTCTATGATCTTCTTTCGTTCATCTCATAGAATCCGTTCTCAATTTTAAATTTCAGAAGATTCCTGTCTTCAGACTGGTACCTCTCTTTCACAACACCGGAACAGCACAACAGCTCTGTCCCCGTTGAAATATAACATCTGTATTTTGCATCCAGCAGAATCGTTGTCAGAGGATTTTCCATCACTTCAAGATAAATGTAATCTTCTTCTGTATCATAATGATCCACCTTACAGGCTCTTGTTGTATCATCAAAAATAGCATCTGCTGAAATCACTTTTTCCATCTGCAGATCAACCGGATTTCCCTCGTACATCTTGTCTTCTCCTTCTGCTTACATCCGTTCTTTCTCAATCCTCTCGAGCTCTGTGAATACATAATCATTCAGAACTTTAATATAAGTTCCTTTCATTCCTGAAGAACGTGATTCAATGACTCCTGCACTTTCAAACTTGCGGAGTGCATTCACGATAACTGATCTTGTAATCCCCACACGATCTGCCACCTTGCTGGCAACCAAGATTCCCTCTGTACCATCAAGTTCTTTAAAGATATGAATGATTGCTTCCAGCTCTGAGAAAGAAAGTGTGCTGATTGCTGCCTGAACAACATGTTCTTTTCTTGTCTCTTCCGCACTTTCTTCATTCACTGAACGAAGCATCTCAAGTCCTACTACAGCAGTACCATATTCACTGAGAATAATATCATCAATAGAATACGTTGCATCCTGTTTGTAGATAAACAATGTTCCGAGACGCTCCCCGGCAATATCTATTGGTGTGATGATTGCCTGACATCCTTCCACAGCATCTGAAGAAAAACCAAGTGTCTCCAGATTAACATTCTCTTTTGTAGACAGAACACTCAGCAATCTTTCATTAAGCATATTATCAATATGAGATCCTACGGATTCTGTGATCAGTTCACTGATTTCTCTCACCTTATTGCTTTTGCTGACTCCAAGAATCTTTCCCTTCTTGCTGACTACCAGCACATTTGAGTCCAAAATCTCTGTCAGTACCGCACAGATATCATTAAACACAACTTTGCTGGAGTTATTATTATGCAGCAACTTATTAATCTTTCTGGTCTTATCCAATAATTGTACGCTCATTGTCTCCTCCACATGATTTGCTCTTATTTACTACTTCTAGCAAACAGTAACTATTATTTCCCAAGTTGTATACACAAATCAAATTTCAAATTCCTTACTAGCTTATATTATCATACAATTCAGAAAATAGCAACGTTGTGTTTTTCTGTTTTTTGAAATATTTAATCTTCTTTCTTAATTGTTTCCATATATCCGCACTTTTCATCAGCACAAATCAATTATTGCCTTTTTTCTTACCTATGATCCCACCACATTCCGGACATTTCTTACTGGATGGCTTCTGCCAGGACATAAATTCGCATTCCGGATTGTCCTCACATCCATAATACTTTCTTCCCTTTTTTGTTTTGCGGATAACAACTTCTTTTCCACACACAGGACACGGAACTCCGATCTTTTCTAGATATGGTTTTGTATTTCTGCATTCCGGGAATCCCGGGCATGCAAGGAATTTACCATGCGGACCGTATTTGATCACCATGTTACGACCACACTCTTCACAGATTACATCTGTTACTTCATCTTCAATCTTAACTTCCTCAAGCTCTTTTTCTGCAATTTTAACAGCTTCTTCAAGATCCGGATAGAAATTACGGATTACTTCCTTCCACGGAACTTTTCCTTCTTCAACCATATCAAGAAGACCTTCCATATTCGCTGTAAATGAACATCTACAATACTTGGGAATGACTGTTTCATAATATTATTAACAACTTCACCAATCTCTGTCAGATAAAGGTTCTTGCCTTCTTTTGTAATATATCTTCTTCCAAGGATCAGCGAAATGGTTGGTGCATAGGTACTCGGACGTCCGATTCCAAGCTCTTCCATTGTCTTTACAAGACTCGCCTCCGTATAATGTGCCGGTGGCTGCGTAAAATGCTGTTTTGGATCAAATTCTTCTTTTGTAAGAACAGAATCCATGCTAAGATGTCCGACCAGTACATTGCTCTCTTCCTTCTCTTCCTCTGCCTCTACATACACAGATCGGAATCCATCAAATGCAATCCTTGCCGTTGATACAGTAAAGCAGTACTCACCTGCTCCAATCTTAACTGCTGTTGTCTCATACTTCGCCGGCTGCATACGGCTTGCTGTGAAGCGCTTCCAAATCAGCTGATACAAACGGAACTGATCTCTGCTTAATGAATCCTTGATTGCGGCCGGTGTACGTGTAATATCTGTCGGTCGGATGGCCTCATGCGCATCCTGGATCTTCTTGTCCACGGACTTTGCTTTTGTTCCTTCTGCAACATATGCTTCTCCGTAAGTCTCAGCAATATAGCTTCTTGCTGCTGCATCAGCTTCCTCTGAAATACGTGTAGAATCTGTACGAAGATAAGTGATCACACCAACGGTTCCGTTTCCTTTAATGTCCAACACCTTCATACAGCTGCTGTGCAATACGCATTGTCTTCTGTGTACCAAAATTCAATGCTTTGGCAGCCTCCTGCTGCAGCGTACTTGTCGTAAATGGAAGTGGAGCTTTACGCGTCCTCTCACTGTTCTTGATATCTGTAATCTGGAACTCTTCATTCTCTAATTTCTTCAAGATCTCGTCCATCTCTTCTTTTGAATGAATCGCCATCTTTTTCTTCTCTGTTCCGTAGAACTTCGCTGTCAGAGGACGTTTCTCACCTTTTACTTTCAGTTGTGCATCCAATGACCAGTACTCTTCCGGAATAAATGCATCAATCTCTGCTTCCCTGTCTGCAACAATACGAAGTGCGACTGATTGTACACGTCCGGCACTCAACCCACGCTTTACCTTTGCCCAAAGCAATGGACTGATCTTATATCCAACCATACGATCAAGCTCTCTTCTTGCCTGCTGTGCATCCACAAGATCCATGTCAATATCGCGTGGTGCTTTCAAAGATGCTTTCACGGCATTCTTTGTAATCTCGTTAAATGTAATACGACGCATTTTCTTCTCGTCCAGCTTCAAGGCCGCAGCAAGATGCCAGGAAATAGCCTCTCCTTCACGGTCAGGGTCGGTTGCAAGATAAACTTTGTCTGATTTCTTCGCCTCTTTTCTGAGTGCTGCAAGAATCTCTCCTTTTCCACGAATAGTAATATATTTTGGTTCGTAGTCATTCTCCACGTCAATTCCAAGCTGACTTTTCGGCAGATCCCTGACGTGTCCCTGTGACGCTGCAACTGTATAATTGCTCCCTAGAAACTTTTTAATCGTCTTCACCTTTGCAGGAGACTCCACGATTACAAGATAATGTGCCATAAAAACTATACTCCTATTTTATTCTGATATAATAATTCTTTGTTATTTCACGAATGTATCCCTGCAGTTCCAGTGTAACAAGAATGCTCATCAATTTTCTGATCTCCACCCGAGATTCCTGCGCAATCTGATCCACATTCTTAGGATACAAACCGACACAACTATACACCAAATCATCTGTACTTTCAAGCACTTTTTTATTTTTCTCGTTTTTTATCTCCGTGTTTCTGCACAAAACATTTGTTTCAATCCCCCATTCTTCCAGCAGATTTTCAGGATTCAGAAGGATTCCGGCTCCCTGTTGGATCAGTTGGTTACACCCGGCACTCAGAGGGCTGTCTAAAGATCCCTGGAAGAGCATAAACATCCTTTCCCTGCTCCAGTGCCATATCTGCTGTAATCAAAGAGCCACTCCTCAACCGGGCCTCCATCACAAGAACCGCATCTGACAGACCGCTGATGATCCGGTTCCTCATTGGAAAATTCATTGCGAGTGGCGGTGTTCCCGGTGGAAATTCCGAAAGGATTCCACCTCCATGTTCTATGATATCCATATATAAGCCGATATGATCCCTTGGATAACAGACGTCAACTCCACTCCCTAAAACAGCATAAGATTTTCCTCCTGCATTCAACGCTGCTCTTTGTCCTGTTCCATCGATTCCTTTCGCCATGCCACTGATGATATCAACACCTACGGCTGCCAGTGCTTCTGCAAATTCTCTTGTATAGTGTTCTCCGTATCCACTACATCCCCTTGCTCCGACAATTGCTGCTCTCTTTGGTGCTCCCGGACATGTTCCTTTCACAAAAAGAGCATACGGCGGATCTGGTATCTCAGCAAGCCCCGGTGGGTATTCTTTTGAAAAAAATGGAATAAATTCGATTCCATGTTCCTGCATTTTGCAAAACTCTTCTTTTAATTGCTCTTTCGTTTTCTCTTTCCGGGCTTTTTTAATCCCTCTTTTTCTTTCTCTGTAAGGAATTCAATTCCTGCGATTTCAGTTTCTTCTATATAATATATCTTCTTTCCGGTTCCTATGAGTTCACGGAGCAGATACTTTTTTCTTGCAGATAGTTTTCGGATTGTGGAAAACCAATATTCAAAAATCATCTCTTCACACATCATACATACCTCCCCCAATATTTCTTGTCCAATGTCCGATAACCAATTGCCTCCTGTAAATGTTCCAGTTTTATCTCCTCACTGTGATCTAAATCTGCAATCGTTCTCGCAACCTTTAAGATACGGTGATAAGACCTCGCCGTCAGATTCAGTACATCATAAGCCTGCCCCATCAGCCGCATTTCTTCTCCGTTTAATCTGCAATACTTGCTCAATTCTGCACCATGGAGCATTGCGTTACACTGGATCTTTGTGTTTTTGTAGCGAATCTTCTGTCTCTTTCTCGCTTCACACACCCGCGCTTTGATCACTGCCGAAGACTCCGGACAAGAAACAGACTCTTTCACCAGATCTCGATATTCCACTTTAGAAGCTTCAACACTAAGATCAATCCGGTCGAGAAACGGTTGGCTGATCTTGCTTAAATACGCCTGGATCTGTGCCGGCGTACAACTACAGGCTGTTGATGGGAATTTCCCACAAGGACACGTATTCATGGCAGACACAAGCATAAAATCAGCCGGAAATATATAATTTCCACTGGTTCTTGTGATCTGTATGCTGCGTTGTTCCAGTGGCTGCCTGAGCACTTCAAGAACACTTCTCTTAAATTCCGGAAGTTCATCCATAAACAAAATACCGCTATGAGCCAGACTGATCTCTCCTGGTCTTGGAACAATCCCTCCTCCAATCAGCGCTGCTCTCGTTGCAGTATGGTGTACCTCTCGAAAAGGTCTTCTGGAAATCAATGGTTCATTGCCATCCAGCATTCCCATGACACTGTAAAGCTTTGTAAGCTCCATACTTTCTTCGTAATTCATCGGCGGTAGAATTCCTGCCATACATTTTGCGGTCATCGTCTTTCCGCTTCCTGGTGGTCCGACCATAAGCAGATTATGCCCTCCCGCCACAGCAATTTCCGCTGCCCGACGGACATTCTCCTGACCATACAAATCTGCGAAATCAGGTACTTCTTCTCCCCGTTTTCCTCTGTCTTCTATTTTATCAGGCTCTTTTTCACCAAAATGTTCTCCACCGGTTCTGTTTCCATGTTCCAAATAACTAATACATTCCCTGAGACTTCCAACTGCAATAATCCGAATTCCTTCTACAAGTTCTGCTTCCTTTTCATTTTCTCTAGGAACAATACAGCTTGTAACTTTTCGTGCCTTTGCCTCTGACACCATAGAAAGTATCCCAGGAACCTTTCTTACTTGTCCATCCAATCCGAGTTCTCCGATGATCATACAGTCTTTCATTCTTCTATTCTGTTGCAAAACGCCAAGTGACGTCAGAATCGCCACTGCGATTGGAAGATCAAATGATGCTCCTCTTTTCCTCATAGTTGCTGGTGAAAGATTGATCACCACACGTTTCGCCGGAAATTCAAGACCTGAATTCCGGACTGCAGACCGTACGCGTTCTGCTGCTTCTTTCACCTCTGACGACAGATATCCCACCATGTGAAAAATCGGAAGTCCATTACTGACATCCGCCTCCACATAGACAATTTCTACCGCAAGCCCTTCCATTGCTGCGGATTTTACTGTACTAAAACTCATATGCGCTCCTTCCTTTTCCCAGTCACAAGCGCACCTGTTCTTCTTACACCCCATTATAAGCTGCTGAAATTCTGGCTGAATCAGCCGGATTTGATTTTCGGAACTGACATTCCGAGAATGTATAGATATCATAACTTCCGAATATCGATTTGTCAATCAGTTTCCGAGAACTTGAGCATATGGAAAAGCACAATTTCCACATTTTTTCATAAACTATATTAAATGCATCCAGAGGTGCTGTCTTGAAAGCATTTCCTAATCCCCTCACACCGGCGGAAGAGAAAAAATACATTCAGAGATACACCGAGGGCGATCTGGAAGCCAAGCATATTTTAATTGAACGCAATCTCCGTCTCGTTGCCCATGTTATACGGAAATACCAAAATGCCAGTGAAGATCCGGAAGATCTGATTTCCATCGGCACGATTGGCCTGATCAAAGCTGTAATTACGTTCGATCCTGAAAAGGGAAATCGTCTGGCTGCCTATGCCTCCCGCTGTGTAGAAAATGAAGTCCTGATGTATCTGCGCGCCAGAAAAAAATGCAGCCATGAAATCTCTCTTTATGAACCGATCGGCACAGATCGGGAAGGAAATGAAGTCAACCTCTACGATATCATCGAATCTACAGAAACAGATATTCCAGAGCGGATTCATCTGAAGGACAATATTCAAAAGCTTTATGAAAAACTGGAAAATGAACTTTCTCCAAGAGAAAAACTTGTACTGAAAATGCGATACGGACTGTATCAGGGAGAAGAATACACGCAGCGGGAGATTGCCGCACAACTGGGCATCTCCCGCTCCTATGTATCCCGTATTGAAAAAAGTGCTATCGGAAAACTCCGACAATATTTTTGAACTTTCTAAGACTCTTCTATGAATTAACTTCTTTATCCTCTTCCTGTCTTCTGAGAAGATCGTACTGAGCTGGTGTCTCGCTCAGTTCTACATGAAGAACCTGCTTTGAATGCGGTGCACTTTCCTGTTCCTCTCCATCCTCATTCAAGATCCGGAGAACCTTTGCCTCAACATTACTTCCGTCCGGCTTCATGATCTCAATTGTCTCACCTACAGAAAACTTATTGCGCTGTTCAATTCTTGCAAGCCCATTCTCAACAGCCCCGACAATTCCAAGATAAGTATACTCCCGGATATATGTGTTATTGTCATAAATCTGCGTCTCATGATCTGGTTTTCCAAAGAAAAATCCAGTCGTAAACTGACGATAAGTACAGTTTGAAATCTGATCCAGATACCAAGGCATGTTCTTCTTGTAAAGCTCTGGATCTTTCTGATAATCATCAATTGCTTTACGGTAAGTTCTCGCCACTGTTGCAACATAAAGTGCTGTTTTCATTCGTCCTTCGATCTTAAAACTGTCAATTCCCGCATCAATCAATTCCGGAATATGCTCGATCATACAAAGATCTTTTGAATTAAAGATGTAAGTTCCGCGTTCATTCTCATAGACCGGCAGATATTCTCCCGGTCTCTTTTCCTCGACTACTGCATACTTCCAACGGCATGGATGTGTACATGCACCCTGGTTTGCGTCCCTTCCTGTAAAATAATTACTCAGAAGGCAGCGTCCGGAATAAGAGATACACATTGCTCCATGGACAAATGTCTCAATTTCAAGATCTTCCGGAATTCTTTCTCTGATCTCCTTAATCTCTTTCAGAGACAATTCTCTTGCTGAAACCACACGACTTGCACCCTGGCGATACCAAAAGTTTATAAGTTGCATAGTTTGTGTTATTCGCCTGTGTACTGATATGACGCTCAATCTCAGGACATACCTCTTTTGCAATCTCAAACACCCCCGGATCTGCAATGATCAGTGCATCAGGTTTAATCTCTCTCAACTCTTCAAAATATTCTCTTACCCCTTCAAGATCATCGTTGTGGGCAAGAATATTTGCTGTAACATACACTTTTACATCATGTGCATGTGCGAATTCTATTCCCTCTTTCATTTCTTCCATAGAGAAAATTTTTTTGCTTTCGCACGCAACCCAAATGCTTCTCCTCCGATATATACTGCATCAGCACCGAAAATTACAGCTGTTTTTAACACTTCCAGGCTGCTCGCCGGGATCAATAGTTCGATCGGTCTACTCATTTTTCTACTCCTTGTTTTATGCTCACTGCCACACCATCTCCAAGCGGAATAATAGATGTGACCAGATCCTCTCTGTGTTTCAATTCATACAGATATTCCCGCATTCTCGCATGTATTGTACGATTTCTGCGTTCTACCGCAAAACGGGATTCTATGATATCCCCATCCTGCATCACATTGTCTGACACAAGACAGCCTCCATCCGAAAGCAGTCGCAACACATTCGGAAGATAATGAATATATTGCCCTTTCGCGGCATCCATAAAGATAAAATCAAAAGTTCCTTCCATTTCCGCAAGAACTTCTGTCGCATCTCCTTCAATCAGAGTAATCTTATCTTCCTTTCCCGCTCTGCGGAAATTCTCCCTCGCAATCGGGATTCTCTTCTCATAATTCTCTATTGTTGTTATATGTCCACCTTCCGGCAGGTAATCACTCATCAATAACGCAGAGAAACCTACGGCAGTTCCGACTTCTAGAACGCGCATAGGTTTTTTCATCAAAAGGAGAACCTCCAGGAAGCTCTGCATCTCTCGTCGGATGATCGGTACATCCGCCGCCAGAGCTTCCTGTTCAATTGTCTCCAGTATTTCACTGTTCTCTGTATCCATAGAATTGATGAATGTAATAATACGTTCATCTACTATCATATCTTACACATCCACATCCATGATGATTGGGATCACCATTGGTCTTCTCTTTGTCTTCTTCCAGATATAGTCATTCATTGCATCACGAATCACAAGCTTGATCTTATTCCAGTCTGTATGTCTTCCTTTCAGGCATTTCTCAAGGGCTTCTGAAACAGCCTTTCTCGCATCATCCATCAGCTCCTCTGACTCTCTGACATAGACAAATCCTCTTGATACAATATCAGGTCCTGCAAGCAGGCGGTTCGTTCTTCTCTCTAATGTAAGAACTACAATAATGATACCATCTTCTGCAAGATGCTGACGGTCACGAAGAACGATATTTCCTACATCTCCTACACCAAGTCCGTCTACCAGAATTGCTCCTGTATGAACCTTATCTACAACTTTAGCGTAGTCATCACACAGTTCAAGCACTTCGCCGGACTGCATAATAAATACATTCTCTTTCGGAATTCCAAGGCTCTTCGCAACACCTGCGTTTGCTTTCAGATGACGGTATTCACCATGCACCGGAATCGCATATTTCGGTTTTACGAGAGAATAGATCAACTTCAATTCTTCCTGACAGGCATGTCCTGATACATGGGCATCCTGGAAAATAACTTCTGCTCCCTTTGCAGAAAGTTCATTAATCACACGTGAAACCGATTTCTCATTTCCAGGAATCGGGTTTGAACTGAAAATGATCGTATCATTCGGCTGAATTGTAACCTTGCGGTGTACATCAGCTGCCATTCTGGACAGCGCAGCCATAGATTCTCCCTGACTTCCTGTTGTGATCAAAACCATCTTCTCCGGTGGATAATTCTTCATCTGATCAATCTCAATCAGTGTGTTCTCCGGTACATTCAGATATCCTAATTCAGATGCTGTAGAAATGATATTCACCATACTACGACCTTCTACAACAACCTTTCTGCCATACTTATAAGCAGAGTTGATGATCTGCTGTACACGGTCAACATTCGAAGCAAATGTCGCAATGATCAGTCTTGTATTCTGATGCTCTGCAAAAATGTGATCAAATGTGATACCTACTGTACGTTCTGACTGCGTAAATCCTTTTCGCTCTGCATTCGTACTGTCAGACATCAGTGCCAGCACGCCTTTCTTACCGATCTCAGCAAAACGCTGCAGGTCGATCGCATCTCCAAATACCGGAGTATAATCAACCTTGAAGTCTCCTGTGTGGACAACAACACCTGCCGGTGAATAGATTGCCAGTGCGGACGCATCCTGGATACTGTGGTTCGTCTTGATAAATTCAATCCGGAACTTTCCAAGATTGATTGACTGACCGTGACGTACAACCTTTCTCTTCGTTCCACGAAGCAGATTGTGCTCCTTCAGCTTGTTCTCAATGATTCCCATTGTAAGCTTGGTTGTATAAATCGGAATGTTGATCTCTTTGAGCACATACGGCAACGCACCGATATGATCCTCATGCCCATGCGTGATAACAAATCCTTTCACCTTGGAAATATTATCTTTCAGATAAGTTACATCCGGAATTACAAGGTCGATTCCAAGCATATCATCTTCCGGGAACGCAAGACCACAGTCTACAACAACAATACTGTCTTCATACTCAAAAGCAGTAATGTTCATACCGATCTGTTCCAGGCCTCCAAGCGGTATGATACGCAATTTTCCATTATTCTGTTTTTTCAAAAAATATACACCTCCACTATCTCTGTTTCTTCATACAGTCTTTACACAGTCCGTAGAATTTCAGTTCGTGGTCCAGGACATGGAAGCCGGTTGCCTTCTCGATATGATCTTCCAAACTCTCCAGAAGGTCATCATCAAACGGCATCACCTTGTTACATCTCTTACAAATCAGGTGATGATGATTGTGCTTTGTCTCCCCATTCAGTAAATGTCCGATCTCATAGCGCACACATCCATCCCCAAAATTAATCCTGTCTACCAGCTGCATATCCCACAAAAGCTGCAATGTTCTGTATACTGTGGCAAGCCCAATCTCCGGATAATCCTCTGATACCAGATCATAGATATCTTCCGCTGTCATATGACTCCCACTATTCTCTTCAAGTACGGACAGAACAAGCAGTCTCTGGTGAGTCACCTTCAGCCCCTTTTCCTTTAACTTCTCTTTCAGAAGCTTCTGTGTCTTATCTGCCTCCATCTGTCTGCCTCCTATCTATTGTAAAAAGAACTCCAGACTTCTTTCTGACACTTCTGCAAAAGTGAGAAAAGTATTCCTGTCTGCAGTTTCTCTTACATTCGTATTTCTTTCATGTAATTACATCTCAATATCGACGTCTTCCAACAATTCCTCAAATACTTTGGAAACTGCCATCAGTTCTGTATCGTCTTCCACGATCTCATACGTCTTCTCTGCGTCTTTTGATTCTTCAACTTCTCTGAGAATCAGGCATTCCGCGTCGTCTTCTTCTGAATCAACTACAAGAATATACGCCGAACCATTGATCTTTGTCTCTTCAAGTACAAAGAACTCATCTGCTCCACTTCCATCACTGAAAGTAAACTTTGCCTTTTCCATATGATTTTCCTCTATTCTGCTGTTTTCTGCATATAAATCGAATCTAAATATCCCTGGAGAATAAACACAGCAGCAATCTTATCGACATATTGCTTTCTGTTTTCTCTTCTCACACCACTCTCGATCAGTGTCTGCTCTGCCGCTACTGTCGTAAGTCTCTCGTCCCACATGATCACTTCCAGTCCTGTACGACGAACCAGCATGTCACGAAATTCCAATGACTTCTGTGCACGCTCCCCGATATCATTATTCATATGTTTTGGAAATCCAAGCACGATCTTCTCTACCTGATATTCTTTGATCAATTCTTCAATCCTCGCACAGGTACGGCGCAGCTTGTTCTCCTCTTTCCGTTGTATTGTCTCAATCCCCTGGGCCGTAAGTCCGAGCGGGTCGCTGATAGCAACACCTACAGTCTTCGTCCCATAGTCCAGTCCCATTACTCTCATTGTCTGATTATTCCCACGCATTATGCTCAATATACGCTTTCAACAGTTCTTCTACCAGTTCATCACGTTCCACCTTCATGATCAGGCTTCTTGCTCCGTTAAAGCTTGTAATGTATGTCGGATCTCCTGACATGATATATCCAACGATCTGATTCACCGGATTGTATCCTTTTTCTTTCAGAGCCTTGTATACGATCTCAAAAATATCCTTCGCAGAAATCTGCGGACCCGGCTCTACCTGAAAGAACTGAGTACTACTTAAATCACTCATCTTTCTTCCTCCTTCTCTTTCTTGTATCTATTTCCTTCTTCCGAAGGGCTTTGCTGTTGTTCTGTCAAACAGCGCAAAACGCTCTGGAAACCCAGAAACCCTACTTATAATTCTAATATAACCGAATTCAAAATTCAATGTATAATTTGCGAATCCTTCCCAATTTGAACTTTTACGATACTATTCTTGAGATTTTCATTTGTCTCTAGTGCAATTTTCATATATTCTTTCGTATGACCTGTCTGTACTTCTTTTCCATTCAGTTCCAGATCCTCTTCCACAAGCACTTCCACTTCTTTTCCCTGGAAACTCTGTTCATATGCTGCACGCTTTTTCTCACCAAGTTCAATTAATTGTGCACTTCTCTTCGCCTTGATCTGTTCATCTACCTGATCTGGCATCACAGCTGCTTTTGTCCCCTCACGGCGGGAGTATTTAAAAATATGTGTCTCATAGAAATCTATGCTGTCCACAAAATCATATGACTCTTTGAACTCTTCTTCTGTCTCTCCCGGGAATCCCACAA
>ENA-OQBD01000439-OQBD01000439.1-human-gut-metagenome-genome-assembly--contig:-NODE-439-length-22600-cov-4.425132_pt1 | contig 22600 bp, 21 predicted proteins | sample MGYA00242742_ERZ504543 | MGnify/ENA primary metagenome ERZ504543 (study PRJEB26092, sample SAMD00036239) | human gut metagenome | host: Homo sapiens | study: EMG produced TPA metagenomics assembly of...
GAATAATCGTTGCTGCTTTTTCCTCTCCTACAGTTCCTGCCTCTCTGATATAATCAAACTCCGCCAGAAACTCCATCTGACGTTTTCCACTGATTTCATTTGTGTTCATAATTGTAAAAACCTTCCTCAAATATATTTATGCTACCAGCAATTATTCCTATTATACCATTTACGTATAAGCTTTTTCCACCATTATAAATGAGAAAATTCAGTAAAACCAAATTAATAAAATAAAAAGACCTTTATCAAAATTTTACATTGTGTCAGTTAAAGGTCTTTCATATTATGATTTTATTTCAAGCTATTGAAGTATTCATCCCATGGTTTTGGTTCGTTATCTTCTTCCTCTTCCGGAATTGTCTGACTCTGCAGGCTGTCCTGTACTTCTTTACTCTCTGAAGAATCATATGGGTTATCCTGTGTCGTTCTATTATTTTCCACAGAACCATACAAACTATCCTGGGTATTCTCACTTGCTGCATTATTCTGCACTTCTTTGTTCTCATCCGAAGCCACTGATGAATCACCTGTCACACTCCAGAACTGCTGCGGATGCGTCTGATCTTCCTGTGGCTGTTCACTCTGTGAATGGCTGTCAAACATAGGATTCACATAGTCTCGTGCTGCACGTTCCTCTTCCTGTTTCTGCACTTTAAGCTCCCCTGTCAGATCACGATAGAACATTACTTCTGTCATGGCCATATATGGAAATATCCACAAGAGTGCAATATAGAACGTAAAAACAGAAAGAAACATCAATGGAATAAAGCTTATCTTCAACATAAGATATCTTCCGAAGTTTCCATGCATCATCTCCAGACTCTCTTTCATAGCCTCTGTACTTTTCAGTTCCGGTTTATCTGCCAGAATATAATAAGTCATCTCCAGAGGAATGACCAGAATCTGATAAACAATCATTCCCACGATCATCAGAACAACACCTGTATACAGCCAGGTAATCAGCGCCTCCACAGAAGCATCTTTACCTGGAAGATTCGCATTACTGTAAATCGTATAGGGCAACATGGTAAGCAGATTCAGTACTGCCATGAAAAATCCGACAACGATAACTCTGTCCGGATGATGTCTGTAAAAATAAAACAGGTCATTTAATGAATATGCTTTCCCTCTGGCAATATTCAAATACATATAATTCATACCTGCCGCTACCACATTGATCAGCAGAGTCAGAATAAATGTAAATGCATACGACAACACAATATCAATTGTTTCCTCTCCCGGAAATAAAGCCGAAGATATCATGCTGCTGATCAGGGCCAGCGCCTGAACTGCAACAAATGCCAAGATCAGTATCCCATATTTTCCTGACATGGCCTGCTTCGCATAGTTTTTTAATTCACGTCTCGATGTCATGTAATTCTCCTAAATCAGTCTGCCAGACCAAAGGCATCATGTACCGCATTCATTGCGCGCACGCCGTCCTTTTCATTGATCAGAACTGTCACACGAATCTCGGATGTAGAAATCATGTTGATGTTTACGCCCTCATTATAGAGGCTCTCAAACATCTTTGCAGCTACTCCGGGATTACTCATCATTCCTGCACCTACGATGGAAAGCTTCGCAATATTTCTCTCAGAATGAAGCTCTGCAAATCCAAGTCTTGCCTGATTTGCATCCAGAACTGCAACTGCATCATCCAGATCATTTCCATCGACTGTGAAGGAAATATCCTTTCTGCCCGCACGTCCGATAGACTGCAGGATCACATCTACATTAATATTCTTCTTCGCAAGGGTATCAAATAATTTAAAAGCCACACCCGGCTCATCCTTTAATCCGATTACCGCAATTCTCACTGCATCTGTATCCAGCGCAACACCGCTGATCAACATTCTCTCCACTGTAACTTCCTCCTTTACCACAGTTCCTTCACTGTTGTTTAAACTTGAACGTACCACAAGCGGCACGCCATATTTCTTCGCCATCTCCACAGAACGGTTGTGAAGCACACCTGCCCCGAGAGTCGCAAGGTCAAGCATTTCATCGTAAGTGATCTCTTTGAGCTTTCTTGCTTTCGGAACCTTACGCGGATCTGCTGTGTAAACACCATCTACATCTGTATAGATTTCACAGGCATCTGCATGAAGAGCAGCCGCAAGAGCAACCGCTGTTGTGTCAGAACCGCCTCTTCCAAGAGTCGTATAATCATCATACTTGTCAACTCCCTGGAAGCCGGTAACTATTACAATCTTTTTGCTGTCCAGCTCTCTTCTGATACGCTCTGTATCAATTCTTTTTAAACGTGCATTTCCATGACTGCTTGTCGTATGCATGGAAACCTGAAAAGCATTCAGGGAAACCGCAGGAACTCCCAGTTTATCCATCGCCATTGCCATCAGTGCAACAGACATCTGTTCTCCGATGGTAAAGAGCATATCCATCTCTCTTTTCGGCGGTTTCTCATTGACATCCCTTGCCATAGTGATCAGTTCATCCGTATATTTCCCCATTGCGGACAGAACGACAACCACGTCATTTCCTTTTCTGTACTCTTCTATACAGCGGTTGGCAACATTAAAGATACGTTCTTTATTTGCAACCGATGTACCGCCAAATTTCTTGACAATCAACATTGTTTTACTTCCTCCATAATAAGTTTACAGGAAAGAGAAGATTCTCATATCTTCCCTTTCCTGTTCTGTTTACAGTAATCACTGTACAAATATTTATCTGAAGTATTGTATCAGTGTCCACCTTATCAGGCACACTATATGATACACGAAATCTGTCAGTTTATCAATCTTTAACTCGAATCTTTGCAAGTACCTGATCTCCGATCTGAGCCAGTTTCTCTTCAAATGCTCCCTGTGTCATTTCATCAGTGATAAATGCACATTCCTGTGGAAGCTGTCCTAGGCTGATGATCTCAACATCACCAAATACCTTCTTCGCTTCTTCTGCTGCTTCTTTTTTGATTCTCACAAAAAATCTTCCTGTCACTTCATCCAGTGGTTTCAGTACTGCCGGAGTGCTGTTCCAGTTTGTCACAATATTAACATGGAGATGTTTTGCGGCATCCACAATATCACCAACTACAGCACTTGCTGTAGGCAGTTTACCTGCACCGCTTCCATAGAACATGGCATCTCCAAGCATATTTCCATGTATAAATACTGCATTAAACACATCATTTACACTGTAAAGAGGGCTGTTCTGGCCGAGCATAAACGGTGCTACCATTGCATAACAGGTTCCGTCTGCCAGTCTGCGGCTGGTTCCAAGAAGTTTGATGGTTCTGCCAAGCTTCGCAGCATACTCCATATCTTCAGGTGTGATCTTTGTAATTCCCTCTGTATAAATATCTTCAAAATCAAAATATCTCTCATAAGCAAGAGAGGAAAGGATTGCGATCTTACGGCATGCATCGTATCCTTCCACGTCGGCGGTAGGATCTGCCTCTGCATAACCCTTCTGCTGTGCTTCCTTTAATACAGTGTCAAATTCACAGCCTTCTGTGCTCATCTTATAAAGCATGTAGTTGGTAGTTCCGTTCAGGATACCTGTTACTTCGTCAATCTCATCTCCTGTAAGGGAAGAATTGATGACACGAATGATCGGGATTCCGCCGCCACAGCTTGCTTCAAATAAGAAGTTAATGCTCTTTTCCTTTGCAATATCCATCAGCTCGCGGCCATGCTTTGCAACCAGAGCCTTATTGGAAGTGCAGACATTTTTTCCTGCCAGAAGTGCCTTCTTTACAAAAGTATAAGCAGGCTCCACACCGCCCATAACCTCTACTACAATATCTACTTCCGGATCACTGACGATCTGTTCATAATCATGGACCAGAACCTTCTCTACCGGCTGTCCCGGAAAATCACGAAGATCCAGAACATATTTTACATGAAGTTCCTGTCCGGCACGTCTGGAAATGCTCTCTTTATTTTCATTTAATACTTCAAATACACCGCTTCCAACTGTGCCATATCCTAAAATTGCTACATTGATCATTTTCTTTTACTCCCTGCCTAATATTTTCAGATAATGAATTCCTTCATTCTGTTCAATCGTCTCTACCATTGCTTCTGCATCCCCCTCGCCCGGAAGAATGTCCACACTCAGAGTAAGTGTGGCAACCCCATTGATAGGAATACTCTGATGAATGGTGAGAATGTTTCCATGAAACCGTGCAATCGTCTGCAGGACAACCGACAAAAGCCCCGGTTCATCGTCCATCTGGATAATAAAGGTGATCGTCTTTCCCCTTGTCTCTTCATGAAATGGAAAAATATCATCTTTGTATTTGTAGAAAGAGCTTCTGCTGATTCCTGTGCGCTCTGCTGCATCCTGTACAGTGTCCACTTTGCCGGAGTCCAGAAGCTTCTTTGCCTCCACCACCTTCAGCAGGACTTCCGGAACTGCTCGTTCCCTCACTACAAAATATTTCTTTTTCTCTGTTACTGGTTTCTGCATATCAATTTACCTGTCCGTTCTTTAAAGACATTTGTTTTTACACACTGGATATATTATCACACCACACAAAAATACGCAAGAAATATATTCTGCTGAATCATTGTGTAAAATCATTATGCCTCAACACGAAAAAGGCTGTCCTGATTTCAGACAGCCTTTTTTATTCTTTTATTTCTTCAGTGCGATCCATTTCAGATATGCATTGATGAAAATATCAATTCCTCCGTCAAGTACTGCATCCACATTTCCGGTCTCCTCGTTTGTACGATGATCCTTTACCATGGTATATGGCTGCATAACATAAGAACGGATCTGATTTCCCCATCCGATATCTGTCACCTCACCGCGGATACCGGAGAGTTTTTCCTCTGCCTCCTGCTGCTTGAGAAGATACAGCTTGGCTTTCAGCATCTGCATGGCTTTATCTTTATTCATGTGCTGAGAACGTTCATTCTGACACTGTACCACGATTCCGGTAGGATAATGTGTGATACGGATGGCAGATGATGTCTTGTTGATATGCTGTCCACCGGCACCACTGCTTCGATAAGTGTCAATACGGATCTCATCGTCATTGATCTCTACATCCAGATCCTTCTTGATATCCGGCATAACATCACAGGATACAAAAGATGTCTGTCGCTTACCTGCTGCATTGAAAGGAGAAATACGCACCAGACGGTGAACTCCCTTCTCTGATTTCAGATAACCGTAAGCATTTGTTCCGTTTACCTGGAAAGTAACCGATTTGATACCTGCCTCATCGCCGTCCAGATAATCCAACACTTCCAGGGTAAATCCTTTTCTTATCTGCCCAGCGGCTGTACATACGGTAAAGCATACCGCACCAGTCACAGGCCTCTGTTCCGCCTGCACCTGCATTCAGCTTAATGATAGCATTCTCACTGTCATATTCTCCGGAAAGAAGTGTCTTGATACGGATATTGTCAAAATCCTTCTGAAACTCATCCAGCATTTCCTGAATCTCAGGAATCAGTGCAGGATCGTTCTCCTCATATCCCATCTCGATCATGGTTTCCATATCTTCCATCTGTGTAACCAGATTCTGATAGGTCTCCATGTCATCTTTCATGTCTTTTAATTCTTTCATTTTCTTCTGGGAAACTTCTGCATCATCCCAGAAATCAGGCGCTTCCATTTCGCGCTCTAATTCTTCGACCTTCTGCTCTTTGTTAGCCAGGTCAAAGTGAATCCCTCACTTCCACTAATGGTTCTGTATAAGTCGCAAGAATGCTCTTGAACTGGTCTAATTCAACCACAGCTTCACCCACTTTCTTATTATAAATATTCTCTGTCGGACTCCCTGTGGATAACCGACTGAATTGCTATAGATTATAGCAGTCCTGATAAATAATTCGTTTAAAATAATAACATATCTTTAAGCAAATTACAAACAAAGAATTACACATAAAGCCTGTGTAATTTATGAGAAGAAGCTCTCTGCAACACTTATATCTGCAATATATCCCACTGTTCCTGTCATATAGATAGTTCCGTCCTCTTCCATATCGATCTGTATCATTCCGCCCGGCTGATTTACATTAATACGGGATTCCACCAGTCCCAGCTTATAGGCTGCCGCTGCTGCCGCACAGCTTCCTGTTCCGGAAGCCTTTGTATATCCGGAGCCTCTTTCCCAGATTTCAATCTCCAGATTTCCCTTGTCGACCTGACGGCAGATCTGCAGGTTCATTCTCTCCGGAAATTCGTCTGCATTTTCCACATAAGGTCCCAGATTCTTTACAGCTTCTGCACTTACATTGTCTGTAAAAATAATGCAGTGTGGATTACCAACTGTCAGGCAGGTAGCCTTGTATTCTTTTCCATGGAATACGAAATTCTCCTTAATTACTTCACGAACTTCACCGGAAACAGGGATATCGCTGGAGATAAAAGATGGTTTTCCCATGTTTACTTTAAATTCCGTTGCCCGGCTGTTCAGGCATTCCACATGAATCGTGCCTGACATAGTTTCAATGTCAAATTTTTTCTCAGTAATATATCCATTATCCATCAGATATTTGGCAAAAATACGCACGCCGTTTCCACTGATGGCAGATTCACTTCCGTCTGCGTTAAAAATACGCACACCCAATTTCCCATCAATTTCTACCGGTCCATAAAGCACACCGTCAGCGCCAAGCCCAAATCCTCTCTGGCAGAGAAGTGCAATCTTCTTTCCCTGAAGCTGTACCTGATTTTTCTTCGGATCAAGAATCAGATAATCGTTTCCAAGTCCCTGATATTTACTCATAATAATTGTATTTGCCATAACCATATCTCTCCTTCTGATTTATAATCCCGGATACTTCCCGCTTTTGTATCTGCATCGATAATCAATTGTCGGGCAATCTTTCCAACTCACTTCGCCACTTGTCTGATTAAATTTTGTGTCAGGTAATTTTCTCATATCACATCCTGACTTTATATTCATTATATTTTATTATTTTTACCATGTATATAGAGTAAAATGCTTAAAATATTGCAAAAAATGCTCTGTAGATATTACAAAAAGACCATTATATCAGTTCTCTGATATAACAGCCTTACAGCAGCATCACTCCTCTCTGTTCAGTTTTCTATTTCTTTACCCTATTTCGAAATAGTTACAAAGTTTTTACGATTACTTTGTAATTGTATGATACTATTATCGTGTAATAATGTCAATATCTTTGTAGCATATTTTCTCAGAAATTATAAAATATATTCGTTACTATTTGTTACATTCTTAGTAATAATTGTACATTTGCGCATTAAATGATATGATTATACCATGAATCAAACTTTTCCCTCCGCTTATTGCTTTCCACTGCTTATTTCTTTTCACAATCTCCACAGGGGACTTGCTTGATTCGATTAAATAATCATTGCAGATATCGATCGGAGGCAGATATGTTATTATCAGAACAGTTCTATCAGACAAAAAAAACAGGATACCTGAACGAACAATTCCGACTTTTTCATCTTAAAGACCAGACCAGAAAGGAATTCTCTTACCATTATCATGATTTTCACAAGGTAGTTATCTTCATCTCCGGCAAGGCTGCTTATCATATAGAAGGAAAAGCTTATCAACTGAAACCATGGGACATTCTTCTGGTAAACCGCCATGCCATCCACCGCCCGGAGATTGATTCATCTGTTCCATATGAACGTTTTATTCTCTGGATCCAAAACGATATTCCCTGGCAGGAACTGCTGAAATGCTTCCAGAAAGCAAATGACCGAAGCTATAATCTGGTACGTCTGAATTCTGCTCTTCAGGAAAAGATGAAAGACATCCTGTTTGAACTGGAAAATTCCGCAAAATCCGATGAATATGGAAGGGAAATCCTGACACAGTCACTTTTTCTTCAGTTTATGGTTTATCTGAACCGTATCTTTCTGGAAAAGCAGTACATTTTTGATAAAAAATCCTACACCTTTGACTCGCAGATTGCCAGTATCCTTCAGTATATCAACCACAATCTGAAAGAAGATCTGTCTGTAGAAACGCTTTCTGCCAGATATTATGTAAGCAAGTACCATCTGATGCGGAAGTTCAAACAAGAAACCGGCTATACCCTTCATAATTATATTGTAAACAAGCGGCTTCTTATGGCACGTACTCTGATCTCAAATGGAATGCCTGTGACAAAAGCAGCACAGGAAAGCGGGTTCGCAGAATACAGCACTTTTTCCCGGGCATACCGTAAACAGTTCAAAAACAACCCCAGCGAAGAACTGCCTCATTATAGCAATCCTCTAAAATAATGCATCCACTACCTTTACACAACAATTCCATAACACAAAAAAGATGTAACCATGTCTGAAAGAATCTTTCTTCTCAGACATAATTACATCTTTTATTGTTCTCAGGTCGGGCAGATATTCGCGCTCCGCTTACTGTTTCACTTTCTTCTTCGCTGTCGCACAGTAGAATACGAATCCCAGCAGTACCAGTGCCACGATCATCCATCCGGCCAGTGCTGCTGTTCCCAGACCTGCAAATTTATCATAGTAACCTTTCAGATAGATCACAATGATAATCGCCGGAATTCCATAGGCAACATAATTTTTCAGACATTTCGGGAATTTCATGCCTGTACCGGCATTCACCTCTGCAATGAAATTGTCCCATCCCCATCCGTTCTTTCTGGTACAAAACAGAAGGTAACCAAGACTTCCAAGAGGAAGAAGGTTATTAGAAACAATAAAGTCTTCCAGATCCATGATGTTGCTTCCATCTCCGAATGGCTGGAATCCGGAAAGTACATTGAATCCAAGCACACATGGAATGCTTAAGATCACAACAAGAACTGCGCAGACAACAACACTCTTTTTACGGTTCCAGCCAAACAGTTCCATATTAAACACGATCAGGTTCTCAAATACAGCAATGATCGTTGAAACCGCAGCAAATGTCAGAAACAGGAAGAACAGACTTCCCCACAAAGCCCCTCCGCTCATCTTTGCAAAAATATTGGGCAGAGTGATAAAAACAAGGCTTGGACCTGCATCCGGCTGGATTCCATAGGAGAAGCATGCCGGAATAATGATAAATCCTGCTGTCAGCGCAACAAAAGTATCGAGTACGGTGATGCTTACCGCCTCTCCGGTAAGGCTTCTGGATTTGTCCAGATAACTTCCGAAGATCAACATGGCACCAATACCAATGGATAATGTAAAGAATGACTGACTCAATGCCGCAAATACTACATTACCAACTCCTGCTTCCTTAATCTTCTGAAAATCAGGAATCAGATAGAAGCTGATTCCTTCTCCCGCGCCTTCCATCATTACTGAATGAACCGCAAGGATCACCATAATGATAAGCAGTGCACTCATCATTACTTTGGAGATTTTTTCAATACCATTCTGCAATCCCATGAAACAGACTGCAAATCCGATCAGACAGATGATCACCATCCATAACATCATCGTCGGCGCATTTCCCAGCATATCGGAAAAAGACTGTGTTACTGCTTCCGGAGTCGCTCCAACGAAATCTCCCCGCAGACTCTTCACACAATAGTATATCATCCATCCTCCTACTGTTGTGTAAAACATCATCAGCATATAACATCCAATAATACCAATAAATTTCAATGGCTTCCAGCAGCTTCCTGCAGGTGCCAGTTTGTCAAAACATTTCGCAACACTTGTGTGGCTTCCCCGTCCTACCGCAAATTCTGCTACCAGAACCGGAATACCGAGAATAACCAGAAAACATAAGTAGATCAGGATAAAGGCCGCGCCTCCATATTCCCCGCAGATATACGGAAACTTCCACACGTTTCCAATACCGATGGCACATCCTGCTGACACCAGGATAAAACCAAGGCGTGAGCCGAAAGACTCTCTTTTCATACTGTTTTTCCCCCTTTATGGAATTGTTATGTGACTGTTCATCAATCATAATCACATAGCTGTGGATGTACTGAACAGTTCAGACAGATATTCACAATCTGCCAATTCAACGCGCTAACGTGTTTTTGCGCACGATAAAAGGGCCTCATGATTCAGCCCTTTTATTTTGCAGCAGACATGATCTGCTCACAATGTTCTGTTTACAAAATCATTACTGCCCGCTCTGTAGTAATGAACTCACCACTTACAAAAATGGGAGTCTTCTCAACTGAGATAAACGAGTCAGGCCTTATTCTTACGTCCACAGCACTGTTTGTATTTCTTACCGCTTCCACATGGGCAGGGATCGTTCGGATATACTTTGATTTCTTTTCTCTGAACCGGTTTCTTAGGACCGGCACTGTCATCCTTGTTTGTTCCGGTAACTTTAGCTACCTGTTCACGCTCGATCTTCTGCTCTACATGTACATGGTACAGCATACGAAGAGTATCTTCCTGAATGGATGTGATCATTTCGTTGAACATATCAAATGCACTCATTTTATATTCAACAACCGGATCTCTCTGTCCATAAGCAGCAAGTCCGATACCCTGACGAAGGATTTCCATATCATCAATGTGATCCATCCACTTGCTGTCAATGCATTTCAGAAGTACAACTCGCTCTAATTCACGAAGCTGCTCCGGTTCCGGGAACTCTGCTTCTTTTTCTTCATAGAGCTTCACTGCCTCTTCTTTCAGTTCATGTCTGATCTCATCGCGTTTCTTGCCTTTTACACTCTCAGCTGTAAGCGGTCTGATCGGAATGATCGGAGTAAGAACACCGTTAAATTCATTCAGATCCCACTCTTCAGAATCTACATCATCAGAGAAACACATATCAACATAAGTATCCACTGTATCCTGAATCATCTTATAGATTGCTTCACGCATATTCTCACCGTCGAGAACCTGACGACGTTCTTTGTAGATGATCTCACGCTGTTCATTGTTTACCTGGTCATAATCAAGAAGATTCTTACGGATACCAAAGTTGTTAAACTCAATCTTCTCCTGAGCTTTCTCAATTGCATTGGAAAGCATCTTGTGCTCAATCTGTTCATTCTCTGCAACACCAAGGGATGTAAAGATCTTCATCAGTCTCTCAGAACCGAACAGACGCATCAGGTCATCTTCCAGGGAAATATAGAAACGGGATTCACCCGGATCTCCCTGACGTCCGGAACGTCCGCGAAGCTGATTATCAATACGTCTGGACTCATGACGTTCTGTACCGATGATCATCAGACCACCTGCATTTCTTGCCACATCATCCAGCTTGATATCTGTACCACGACCAGCCATGTTAGTGGCGATCGTAACTGCTCCTGCCTGACCTGCCTGTGAGACAATCTCTGCCTCAAGTTCATGGAACTTGGCATTCAATACATTATGTTTGATTCCCTGTCTCTTCAGCATACGGCTGAGAAGCTCGGAAGTTTCAATCGTAATGGTACCGACCAGTACAGGCTGCTGTTTCGCATGAGCTTCCACTACAGCATTGACAACTGCGTTGAATTTCTCTTTCTTTGTCATATAAACAGCATCTTCATGGTCAACTCGGATAACCGGTCTGTTAGTCGGGATCTCTACAACGTCCATTGCATAGATATCACGGAATTCTTTCTCCTCTGTGACAGCTGTACCGGTCATACCGCCCTTCTTATCATATTTATTAAAGAAGTTCTGGAACGTGATGGTTGCCAGAGTCTTGCTCTCACGTTTGATCTTAACATGCTCTTTCGCTTCGATTGCCTGATGAAGACCATCTGAGTAACGGCGTCCCGGCATGATACGTCCGGTGAATTCATCAACAATAAGGATTTCATCATCTTTAACTACATAATCCTGATCCTTATGCATCAGGTTATGGGCACGAAGTGCAAGTGTAATATTATGCTGAATCTCCAGATTCTCCGGATCTGCCAGGTTTTCAATATGGAAAAATTTCTCAACCTTATGAACGCCCTGCTCTGTAAGGTTTACGATCTTATCTTTTTCATTTACAACGAAGTCACCTGTCTCGATAACTTCTTCACCCATGATGGCTGCCATCTTGGTCATCTCATGGCTGGCTTCACCGCGCTCTAACTGCTGAGCAAGGATATCGCAGGCCTCGTATAACTTGGTTGACTTACCGCTCTGTCCGGAAATGATCAGAGGGGTACGTGCCTCGTCGATGAGAATGGAGTCGACCTCATCGATGATACAGTAGTGCAGATCTCTCTGTACCAGCTGTTCTTTATAGATAACCATGTTGTCACGCAGATAATCGAAACCGAGTTCGTTGTTCGTAACATAGGTAACATCACAGTTGTATGCAGCACGACGCTCATCCTGCTTCATATCATTTAAAACAACACCGACTGTCAGGCCAAGAAACTCATGGATCTTTCCCATTTCTTCCGCATCTCGTTTAGCCAGGTAATCGTTGACTGTTACGACATGCACACCTTTGCCTTCCAGTGCATTTAAATATGACGGAAGTGTGGCGACAAGTGTTTTACCTTCACCTGTTCTCATCTCTGCGATACGTCCCTGATGGAGAATGATACCACCGATAAGCTGCACACGGAAATGTTCCATTCCAAGAACACGCTTGCCTGCTTCACGTACAACCGCAAATGCCTCAGGAAGCAGATCATCCAGTGTCTCTCCCTCTTCAAGACGTTTCTTAAATTCTCTTGTTTTTCCTCTGAGTTCTTCGTCGCTTAACTTCTGCATGTCCGGGCGCAGGCTCTCAATTTTCTCAACCAGAGGCATGATACGCTTAACCTCTCGCTGGCTGCGGGTCCCGAATACTTTTGAAAACATATTCATATTAGGTTTTACTCCTGTTTATTTCTTTTTTATACAAGCATTGCTGCCATATAACAATTGCTACTGTGCGGAATAATTTCTGTTCACTCCGTCCACAGCAGACATGTCAGCAGCATGCGAACATTACAAACGCTTACTATAATACACAATACTTGTATATTCTAACACTTTCCGTTATGGAAAACAATGAATTTTTCATGAACAAACCAAGAAAATTACGGAGTCACCAAAATTTACGTTACTGTTCACTCCGTTCACAGTAACGTAGCCAAAATTCATTCCAGATTGCCTACGGCAATGGAATTTTGGCTTGTATGTCTCGGGATTTTGGCATATTCATACCAAAACACCTCGCGGGATAGTGGTGTGTGAACAGTAACAAATTTATCGCTTTGTATCCACGATCAGTCTGCCAAATTTCTGCAGTTCCTTTTTGGCCTGTATAAAATCCGGTAAATGCCACTCCCAGTTCGGAGAACCAATGGTTCCCGGTGTGTTGATATGGCCCTCTTTTCCAAGTCCAAGAATATCTGCCAACGGAATGATCGCATATTCTGCCTGATTCTGCATGGTATACTGCAGGAATCTGTCCTTGACAGAGCCCTGTGATGCTCCCGCCTTCTTTAACATCCTGCGGATTTTTCTTCTGGCTGCGGCACTCATATTTCCATACCACTGCATGATCGTATCATTGTCATGCGTTCCTGTGTAAAAAATCATGTTTTCCACATCATGGAAGGTATCTCGGGCATATTTTCCACCTGTTTCTATGGAGAAGATCAGAATCTTCATTCCCTTCAGATGATAATGATCTTTCAGCATCAGAACCTCCGGACGAAGCAGCCCCAGATCCTCTGCTACCAGATCTAATCCCGGAATTTCTTTCTGAAGTGTATCAATGACCTCATATCCCGGTGCCTCGATCCATTCACCGTCAATAGCAGTCGGGCAGTCTGCCGGAATTTTCCAGTATGTATCAAATGCCCGGAAATGGTCGATCCTTATAATATCAAACAATTTGTTGCTATAGCCAATCCTGTCCACCCAGAATCTGTAATCCTGTTCCTTCATATGCTCCCAGTCATAGATCGGATTTCCCCATCTCTGCCCTGTAGCACTGAAATAATCAGGCGGTACTCCGGCGATGAAGATCGGACGTCCATCTGTATCAAGAAGAAAGTTATCTTTTCCACCCCATACGTCTACAGAATCCTGTCCCACATAGAAAGGAACATCTCCCATGATCTGGATTCCGGCATCGTTTGCAGCCTTCTTCACCTTCATCCACTGTGTGTAGAAAATATACTGAAGAAACATCTGATACTGTGCCTCTGTCTCCACCTCTGCCGGTAACTTCTGTCTGTTCTCCGGCCAGGTTCTATATTCTTCCGGCCAGTCATTCCAGCATTCTCCGTTATTTGCTTTCTTTAATGCGCGGAACACACCATACTCATATACCCATTCCTGTGAAGCAAATTCTTTATATACACTTTCTTCCTGTCCCTTTTTCTCTGTAAAAACATCAAATGCGGTTCTTAAGAAAGGCTCTCTGTACTGGCGGACAGCCTCATAATCTACTCTTGTAGCTCTCTCCTGAAATTCCTTTGGATGTTCCTTTAACAGACCTTCGTCTGCAAGCGCATCAAGACTGATATATAACTCATCCCCTGCACAGGAGGAGTATGGCTGGTATGGGGAATTACCATAACCAACCGGATTCAGTGGCAGTATCTGCCATATTTTCACATGATTCTCCTTTAATAACTCGATAAAATGGAATGCAGATTCTCCAAGTTCTCCGGCACCAATACGGGACGGAAGTGCGGAAACTGGCATTAATACTCCGGCTTTTCTCATGATTTTTGTGCTCCTTCCTTCTTTTTACACTTCTTCATTTATAAAATTTCGGTAACTATTCTTCAGCAATCCATTCCAACAGAACGTTCCACCAGAATATACAAGTCAATATTCCATTGCCGCAGACAATCCGGAATAAATTTCAACTTGTAATTTTTTAACTGCTGATCAGTTACAAATTTCATAATATCTTTTGATATTTTAACATATTTAGGCCACTGCGTCAAAGCATTCCTTATGCGTTAAAGGTATATATTTTTCCTGACAAAAAAGCTCCCTTACAGGAGGCATTTTTTCTCTCTGTAAGGAAGCTTTTCTTTATGAAAACTTTTTTATGGCTGTCTATGTTTCATATTTTTGATCTTATAAGCAGATTTAGAATTCCGGTTCGATCAGACCGTAAGTATTGCCTTTACGTTTGTAAACTACATTTACCTGCTCTGTCTCTGCATTGTAGAATACAAAGAAATTATGTCCGAGCAGTTCCATCTGTACGCATGCATCTTCCGGATACATTGGTTTGATTCCGAATTTCTTGGTACGGATGATCTTAACTTCTTCATCCTCATCGTAGTCCTTGTCCAGATATGCTTTCTGGAAGTTAGCTGCTGCCTGCTGTTTGTCTACGATTTTATTTTTGTACTTGCGAAGCTGACGTTCAATGACTTCCTCTACCAGATCGATTGATACATACATGTCATTGCTTACCTGTTCGGAACGAATGATATTTCCTTTTACAGGGATTGTCACTTCAATTTTCTGTCTTTCTTTTTCAACACTTAAAGTTACTACAACTTCGGTGTCAGGAGTGAAATACCTTTCCAGTTTACTGAGCTTGTCCTGGACTGCTGTCTTAAGACCTTCTGTAACTGTAATATTTTTTCCGCTGATGATAAACTTCATGCTTCCATCCCCTTTGCTGTTTGATGAACCTATTATAACACACATTTTTAAATTTTAACACTATTTTATTAAAATTTCACATTTTTTCTGTTTACTTCAGAAATAACTTTAAAGTTCATTTGCCATTATGGGGAAATAGCAAAAATTCTGTAATTGTTCTGTACATTTTCACAGTGATTCCTGAGATTACTATAGTTAAAGTTTAATCAGTTCTGAGAATGAAATATTTCCGCCAAAAAGATCCAATGCACTGCCTACTGTAACATCCAGTCTGTCTTTTCCATATTTTCGCAGGTCCTCAATATCTTTCATGGAGCCAACTCCTCCTGCGTAAGTAACCGGATTTCCTTTATATTCCCCCAGCAGAGATGCAAGTTCTGTTTCAACTCCGCGTGCCTTTCCCTCCACATCTACTGCATGGACCAGAAACTCATCGCAGTAACTTCCCAGTTCTTTCATAATATCCAGTGTCATAGTGACATCTGTAAATTTCTGCCAACGGTCTGTCACAATATAGTATTTTTCATCTTTTCTGCGACAGCTCAGGTCAAGAACCAGCTTCTCTTTTCCCACAGTCTCTTTCATTCTGTTCAGATTTTCCCAGGAAATCCTTCCATCTTTAAATACATAGGATGTAACGATCACATGACTGGCACCTGCATCAAGATATTCCCCTGCATTTTCCGGGTTCACTCCTCCGCCGATCTGTAATCCTCCTGAATAAGTATGTAATGCAAGAATCGCCTGTTCTTTTGTTGATTCATAGTATGGGGAGTCATGACCATTTAACAGAATTACATGTCCTCCTTTTATCCCTGCCTTTTTATATAATTCTGCATAGAAAGATGCATCCTGCTCAGATACAAAATTCTCACTTGCCTGATCCTGTACGTCCGTAAGGCTCCCGCCTACAATCTGCTTTACTTTCCATTATGTATATCAATACATGGGCGAAATTTCATAAAATTCGTACCTCCATATCCGTTATATGTACTCTCAGAATCTTTTTGTACTTATACCAAGCCTCTTAAACTAATGCATTTGAGACAGTTCAGCAGAGTGCGAAAGACAAGGAAGATATCTGCAGGCGTGCTGACGCAGGATTTCAGTTACTGTTCACTCCGTTCACAGTAACGGATTTCACGCTCTGATGAGCTGAATCAATATGCATTATTTACAATGATTGCTATAGTTAGATGCAAAAACAAATGCAATAAAAATCTTCGGGAGTACATTATTTAAATTTTACCAATTTAACACGATAATACCATAAATTATTCCTGATGTCTATCTTCCTTCTGCTGCGTTGCCTACAGCATCGCCTACATCTTCTACAGCATTACCTACCCCTTCGCCCAGATCTTTGACGCTGTTTCCCAGTTCACCGGATACTGTGCCGTCACCGTTGTTGTTTTCATCAATTCTGGTATTATCTGCAGTGTTATCTGTTGCATTGCTATTCTGTTTTGTCTCATTTTCTGCAGCTTCATCCTCTGCGGCAGTTCCATTATCTGTGACGGTTCCACCATTATTTACATTTTATCTGCAGCATTGTTTCCTGATGTGCTATTTCCATTTGTATTGTTTTCTCCTGCGTTATTTTTCCCATGTTATCATCGTTTGCAGCATTATTATCCGTCATATTTTCTTCGTTTGTGTCTGCCTCATCAGCTGCTTTATTTGCATTTCCACATGCTGTGAACATGCACAGTGACATAATAAGTGCTGTACCTGTCAGAATCTTTTTACCTTTATTCCCATATTCATCTCCTGTTCCCGGAAAGCATTCTGCCGGTCCATGCAGCAGAACCTCTCCGTCTTTTCATGTTTTTATATTATGTTTTAATATGTACCAAAAACTCAATACTATTCTGGAAAAAATTTACTTTTCATGCTATGATTTAAATAACACAAAACAGATTACTCCGTACATATATACTCCCACAATCTAGCGTACCGACAAGTTGATTTCTCGAACAATCTTGCGTCTAAATTTCTTATTTCCGCGTTGTCGTCGGTCGCCGTAGCCACCGCTACGCCTCCTTCCTCCGCCTTGAAATAAGAAAATTTATCCTGCAAGATTGTTTCAAGAATCAACTTGTCGGTACACTAGCGCATTGCCATAGCAGGATTTCACTCATTAATGAGATGGATTGACTGCAGTATTTTACGGAATATCTATAACTCATATTTACAGGAGGTTATCATGAAAAGAAAAAGGAACCATTCACTTCGCAGCTCTGTTTTCATATTTCTGGCTGCACTTTTCCTGCTGTTTACCTGCAGTGTTTCTACTATCTATGCATCCACACTTCAGAAACCTGATATCGCAGCATCGGGAAAATTTGTAAAAGACGGCGATTACTGGATTTACCGCTATGATGATAAAACCATCGCCAAAAATGTATTTCTGAAAATTAACAAAAAGACCTATTATTTTAACAAACTCGGACACCGCTGGTGCAGCTGGCATACGATCAAAGGCAAAAATTATTATTTCGGAACCAGATCTCAGGGATATCTGATAAAGAATTCTCTTATCAAATATAAAGGAAATTATTACTATGTCGGTAAAGACGGTGCCATGGTTACCGGATGGTACACTGACAAATCCGGAAAGAAATACTATTTCGGCAAAGACGGAAAAGCAGTTACAGGAAAACACAAGATCAAGGGAACTTACTATTACTTTAACCAGAATGGTACTGTCACCCACACCGGATTAAATTATTCCCTTTCCTCTGACTGTGCACTTCTCATGAATGCAGATACCGGTCAGATTATTTATGGCAAAAATGAAAATGTTGCTCATGCCAACGCCAGCACAACCAAGATTATGACCTGTATCCTTGCACTTGAAAACTGCAAATTAAACGAAAAAGTAAAGTTCTCCCCTTACGCAGCATCTATTGAACCCAGCAAGCTTTATGCAAATGCAGGAGAAATATTTTATCTGAAAGATCTGCTTTATTCCCTGATGCTTCCCTCCCACAACGACACCGCAGTTGCCATTGCCGAACACGTCAGCGGTTCCACTGCAAAGTTTGTTAAATTAATGAATAAAAAAGCAGCAGAGATCGGATGTACGAATACACATTTCGCAACCCCAAATGGTCTGGATGCAGGGTATAACCATTACACAACAGCTTCTGACCTGGCAAAAATTTCCCAGTATGCAATCAAAAAGCCAATGTTCCGCAAACTGGTGAGAACCGGCTATTATTCTTTCTCTAATCTCAACACCGGCAGAAGCTATTCTATCGGCACCACCAATGCCCTGCTCGGCAATGTTCCGGGAGTTCAGGGTATGAAAACAGGCTATACTAACAAAGCAGGCTATTGTTTTGTCGGACTTTCTTATTCCGCAAGGGGAAACACCTATATTTCCGTTGTCCTGGGTGCAGATTCATCTTCTGCCCGCTGGCAGGATTCCAGAACATTGCTGACTTACGCATATAATCATTGATCAGAATTATTATAGCAGCATACAGGCCAATATTACAAAAAAGGAAAGTGTTCTGAAACATCAGATACACTTTCCTTTTATATATTTTATTTCACTGCTATGAAGATACTGAAAATTACCAGTTATCAATTTTTACTGCATTCCTGATTATTTTGCGCTGATAACATCGCTCATATCATATCTTCCTGCCGGTTTACCTGCAAGGAATTTCGCAGCTTCAACAGCACCCTTTCCAAATACAGCTTTGGAATATGCAGTATGCTTAAATTCAATCACTTCATCCGGACCTGCGAAGATCACTTCATGTTCTCCTACGATTGTTCCACCGCGGACTGCTGAGATACCGATTTCCTTATCATCCCGCATCTCACGTCTCTGGCTGCGGTCATAGATATAATGATACTGGTTATCCATTGCCTCATTAATGCTGTCAGCCAGTGCAAGTGCTGTTCCGCTTGGTGCATCCAGTTTCAGTCTGTGATGCTTCTCAACAATCTCCATGTCAAATCCTGCTGTTGCCAGAACCTTTGCCGCATCCTGAAGCAGTTTCATCAGAGTATTGATTCCAAGAGACATATTTGCAGATTTCAGAACTGCGACATTCTTAGATGTCTCTTCCACCTTTGCGAGCTGCTCCTCGCTTAAACCGGTTGTACATAATACAACCGGGAGTTTGCGTTTCTCACAGTAAGCAAGAAGTGCATCTGTTGCTTTTGCAGAAGAGAAGTCGATAAGGGCATCTGCCTCTACCTGACATTCTTCCATATTTGTATATACAGGGTAGCTGTTCTTTCCCTGATCTGCCACATCGATACCTGCTACGATCTCAGCATCCGGATCCTTCTCCACAAGTCCGGAGATTACCTGACCCATGTGACCGTTACAGCCATGCATAATAATCTTTACCATTTGTCTATTCCTCTCAATTCCAGTATATCGGCAAGTTGATTTTCCGAACAATCCTGCGGTTATATTTATGCAAGTTTAATTCCGAAATTCTTCAGTTCTTCAGCAAGTTTTGCCTTGTTTGCATCTTCCATCTCGGATAATGGCATACGAAGTGGTCCCACTTCTTTACCCATCAGATTCAGAGCTGCTTTCACCGGAATCGGGTTTACTTCACTGAACAGTGCATGAATTAACGGGATTGCCTTTAACTGGATTTCTGCTGCACCCTTTGTATCTCCTTCAAGGAATTTCATAACCATATCATGTGTTTCCTTAGGAGCTACATTAGAAAGTACGGAAATTACTCCAAGTCCGCCAAGTGAAAGGATCGGAAGTACCTGATCATCATTTCCGGAGTAGAGTTCAATGCAGCCATCAGCCATGGACATCATGGTTGCAATCTGTGAAAGATCTCCGCTTGCTGCTTTGATACCAACAATATTCTTAACATTTTTAGCCAGAGCTACTGCTGTTGCAGGCTGAATGTTACAACCTGTACGGCTCGGAACATTGTACATAATGATCGGTGTTTCCGGAACTGCCTCTGCAATAGCTGTATAATGAGCGATCAGTCCTTTCTGAGTCGCCTTGTTATAATATGGAGTCACTATAAGAAGTGCATCTGCACCGTAAGAAGCAGCCTCCTTTGACATCATAATTGCAGTTTCCGTACAGTTGGAACCTGTACCTGCGATAACCGGAACACGTTTGTTTACCTTGTCGATTGCAAACTTAATTGTCTTAAGATGCTCTCCATGCGTCATCGTTGATGATTCTCCTGTTGTTCCGCAGATAATGATCGCATCTGTACTGTTTGCAATCTGATACTCCAGAAGTTCCTCCAGTTTATCATAATTAACCTTGCCATCTTCATACATAGGGGTTACGATTGCAACACCTGCACCTTTAAAAATTGCCATTTGCCTTCCTCCTTTATTCTTCTGTAATTTCCATACAGATTACTGCCCATTCATAAACAATAATCAGGTTTTATACACCTTATACAATCTCTGTTGTCAGTGTAGTTATGCTGTCTGCATATTTACGCAGGCTGTCCGGTAACGTCCGTCCCGTAAGCAAAATATGCATACTCTCGTCCTTCATCTTCAGGATATCACCGATTGCCTCTGCAGTAGTGATCCCATAATCCGGAAGTGCAAGAATCTCATCCAGGAGCAGAAAATCGCATTCCTGCGTTGCGATCACTTTGCGCGCAAAATTCAAAGCATTGAGAATATTGGTTTTCTCCTCTGCCTTCTCCTGCTCATTCAGCTCCTCATATCCTTCATCATGCTTCTCAAAACGGAATATCTTAATATCCAGATTATCCAATTCCTCCAGAAAATCCAGTTCCCTGCGCTCTCTTCCTTTCAGAAACTGAATAATAATGACGCTTTTACCCTGTGCGGAAGCTCTCAGACACTGACCGATCGCCAGAGTTGTCTTTCCCTTTCCCCCGCCACAGTAAACCTCTGTAAATTCTTTTTCCATAACAAACAATTCCTCTTATCGTTATTGAAATTGTACCTTCTTCTCTGTGTCATTACAGACATGATAAACAGCAGTCTGTTTTCGACTTCTGCGATGAGCTTCCGGCATATTCACGCCGGAATGCTTCGTGGAACAGCAGGCTGCCATAGTTATCTGAATACGCTTATATTACCGCAGTTTATGAAGAATTGCAAGTGTTACTGTTTACAGTAATCGTTACTGTTCACTCCGTGTTACTGTTCACTCCGTTCTCAGCAACACGCTTCGCGATGCACAGAATTTATGCTAATCGCATAAATTCGCGCGGTATGTCTCGGGTTTTCTGTGACCTTTGCTCACAAAAAACACCTCGCGGGATATCACCAGTGAACAGTAACCACTCCGTTCACAGTAACGTGGCCAAAATTCATTCCAAATTGCCTGCGGCAATGGAATTATTCCATATATTCCAGCTTGCTTACAGATACTTCATACGCAACTCTCTTCTCTGTTTCATTTTCCCCGATCCGTTTCATATATTCTCTGCTCTGGATACGTCCCCAGATCAGGACATGACCGCCAACTTCAAACGCAGATGCATAGCGGGCATTCCTGCCCCAGCAGATGCATGGTATGTAATCTGATTTTCCATACGGACGATTTACTGCCAGCAGCACATCCGCAATTTCTCTTCCAAGAGGAGTTTTACGGTACACCGGAGGCTTACAGATATATCCGTCCAGAAAAATCTGATTTACCGGAACTGTTTCATCCTCTTCTTCCACAAACTTCAGTTCTCTGCTGAATACTGAAAGCACGAGACGGTTGTGCTTCTCCTCATGGCGGTTATATGAGCGGAACTGTCCATGGATTTCCACATATTCTCCGATATAATCCTGCGTTACATCCACCAGCCGTTCAGAAACCATCACCGGAATCCTGTCTTCCGAATCACTGAGCCTTTTGACCAGCAGCTCAGTCATATAGAAGCCTTCTCCAAAGACCTGATGACTGAATGTAAAGCCTGCTGCAATTTTGCCCATCATAGATACCTGATTGTTTTCAATAATTTTATCTGCCATAATGTGGTTCTCCTTCCCTGTAGAGCACCTGTGTCAGAATCCCTGCCTGCAATGCAGACCGTAAATTCGTCTCTGCTTTTTCAACGATCCCGCATATGCTCCTCTGTACCTTGTATTGTTCTTTATAAGGTTATGTACAGGCATTCTCATTTAGAACCAGAATCTGCAAAAATAAAAAAAACTTATTTTAACACCTTGTAATCTGGCG
>ENA-OQBD01000441-OQBD01000441.1-human-gut-metagenome-genome-assembly--contig:-NODE-441-length-22589-cov-3.293963_pt1 | contig 22589 bp, 24 predicted proteins | sample MGYA00242742_ERZ504543 | MGnify/ENA primary metagenome ERZ504543 (study PRJEB26092, sample SAMD00036239) | human gut metagenome | host: Homo sapiens | study: EMG produced TPA metagenomics assembly of...
CCGGCAGGATGTCCGCCCACAGGTTCTGCTCCTGACGCAGGGCGTCAAAGCAGCAGTCCAGATAGATCTTGTTGGCAGCCGAAGGATGGTGCTGCGTAACAGCAGCCGTTCGTCGGTGCGTCAGGGGCGGGTTCCGGCAGGGTGCTGCTGCAGCCAAACACAAAGGGCAGGCACTGCTCCAGCTCCTTACAGAAGGTATCATAAGCGTCCCGGGCCGAGTAGCTGGCCCGCTGCATCCGGAACAGGGTGTCGATGTTCTCCATGGACAGCACTGTCTTGGAGACCACGATATACATCAGCGAGGCGATCTGCTCCCGGGTGTACTTCTTTTTGACTGGGTGGCTCAGGATGCCTTTTTTTACATAGTTGCTCACCATGGACGGGGTGAGCTCTACCCGCAAAAGGTGCGGAAGCAGGCGTTGACATATTGCACGGTCTGGTCCAGATACAGCCCTACGGCAGGGAGGTCGCGGTACCGGGGCAGGGCAAACCCGGCGGCGCAGGCCGCAACGCGGCGCTTGGTTTCAGCATTCATAGCAGTGTACTTCCCGTTCAATCAGTGGATAATCTTTGAGTTTCAGTATAGCGCAAAAAATGGAAACGGTCAACGGGAGTGTGAAAACTTTTTATCAAATGCTAGAAATTGCTTGACAGGTTTTTGAAAAACTGATAAGATGTCCACAAGAAACCGAATAAGCCCGGCGGGCTGTCCGCCGCTGAACGATAAAACTGGAGATGTACTGTATGAAAACCAAGATCGTTGTGGACTCTTCCTCCAACCTGTATACCCTCAGCGGGGTGGACTTTGTCTGTGTGCCGCTGAAAATCGTGACCGACGATGGGGAATATCTGGACACGGCAGAACTGGATGCGGTCGGTATGGCCCAGACCCTGCGCAGCTATAAGGGCAAGACCGGCACATCCTGCCCCAATGTGGCCGACTGGCTGGCGGCCTACGAGGCGCGGAGGAAGTGTTCGTGGTCACCATCACGGGCACACTGTCCGGCAGCTATAACGCGGCCCAGCTGGCCGCCGAGGAATACCGGCAGGAGCACGAAGGTGCCCGCGTGTTCGTGCTGGACAGTCTGTCGGCCGGGCCGGAATGCCGCCTGTTGGCCGAGCGTCTGGCGGCACTGGTGCAGGCAGGCTGTGCTTTTGATGATGCTGCCGAGAGGATTCTGGCCTATCACCGGCACACGCACCTGTTGTTCTCGCTGGAATCGCTGGCCAACCTCGCCCGCAACGGCCGCGTAAACCGGCGGTAGCTGCCGTGGCGCGGATGCTGGGCATCCGGGTCATCGGTCAGGCCAGTGAGAGCGGCGAGCTGGAGGTGCTGTGCAAGACCCGCGGCGAACACGGCGCACTGGAACGCATCGTGCTGGAAATGAAGGGCCGCGGTTTTGTCTCCGGCCGGGTACACATTGCCCACTGCGGCAACCCTGACGCCGCCGACCGGCTGAAAAAGATGCTGCACGCGGTGTTCCCGGGGGCGCAGGTGGATGTGAGCCCCTGCGGCGGCCTGTGCAGCTACTATGCCGAATTGGGCGGCCTGATGGTCGGTTATGAGGACATACGCCCTCAGATTCCTGAGCATCTGTCCATTTCTGGTTCCACTCGTTCATAATATCATCAAAGCTCTCATCGCCATTTGCCGCATGCTCAATGATTGCCTGAATCTTATCATTACCGCCATTGTTAACATTTAACTCTGAATCAGCATTTAATGCATTTAAAAGATCCTCTTCGCCTTTTACAGCAGGTTCATCCTCAAGGAATGTTACATCAGAGAAATCAAGCTTTGTATCAGAAGATGACTTTGCAACCGGAAGTCCATCCTCGTTGTAAGAAAATCCAGACTTTTCAGTCATCCACTTAACAAAGATTAAAGCTGCCTGCTTCTCATCATCAGAAGCGTTTACGTTGATACCATAAGAGTAATCTGCTCCGGCTGATGCATACTGCTCACCGTTTACAGAAATCGGGAATGGCATATATCCGATGTCATCTGCGTTCTCACCGGCTGCTTCCATCTGTGGGTAAGCCCATGATCCAAGTACCATACATCCGATCTGTCCGTTGTTTAACATGCTCTTAGAGCCTTCCCAGTCAGTTGTAGAATAGTCATCCTCGGTAAGTCCGCCAGCAACTGCATCGTAAAGGATCTTGTATACTGCATATGGATGTGTGCCATCGCCGTAATCCTTGAATGGGTCCTTTGTGTGAAGGAACTTCTGGTTGAAGTAAGTGTTATCACCAGTTGCATTGTTTCCGATGTAAGCATCCCATGCACCCATGGTCCAGCCTGCTGCATAGTTTGTGTAAAGCGGAATTGCATCCGTCTTGTCCTTAATCTTCTTTAATGCATCAATGAACTCGTCCGGAGTCTTTGGAGTATCGGTCACACCGGCATCCTCAAACACTTTCTTGTTGTAAACGATACCCTGTGTCGTTGCTGTGGAAGGAACACCGTATACATCATCTCCATAGAGCCATGTGTTTGCGTAGTTGATCTGCTGGCTCATCTCATCAAGTGTACCGTATGACATATAATATGTACTGAGGTCTGCCTTATCTACTGCCGGAATCATGGTAATGGTTTCGTACTGTCCGGACTGTAAATGTGTCAGTGCATCATCGGCATAGTTTGTATCTGTAGTGATTTCAACCTTGATATTCGGATACTCTTTGTTGAAGTCTTCCAGATAAGATTTCCAGTTCTTTCCGCCGTAATCATCGGTATCCATATCTGTTCTGTGGTTGAACATTGTAATTGTTGCGCTTAAGTCTTTTCCTGTTTCTCCCAATACAATGTCTGAATAGCTTACAAGACCATCTGATGAAGCGCTGTCTGCCTTCTGTGTTCCGTCAGCAGAGTCACTTCCCTTAGAACCGCATCCTGCGAATAATGTTGCGGTCATTGCAGCTACAAGACCAAGTGCCATAAACTTTTTAAATTTCATGTTGTTCTCCTCCTTAAACATGTGAATTATTAAGTTAATTTAAGTATACATTTTTTGTTAATTTAATCATCACTCTTTATTGCTTTTAATCATATCATATTGCGTTTTCAAACACATTCCCTATAATGCACAATTTTACATTTACTTTTTTATGCATTATGTCTATATATTTTTGTCCAAAAAGTAATTTTAAGTTATATTTCATTTTAAATTATTGCTTTTTACCTTTCATCCAATTATACTTAATTAAAAACTGGTTATGATTGAAAGAGGATGATTTTATGGAACAATTACAGCATCATGGGATTACAGGAACGGTGCCAAAGCATGTATTATCTGACAACATGAAAAACTTTACGGCTTTTCCGCTGTCCGCACCAGCGGATGACGGCTTTATTCATCTGCTCGGAAAAGGCATCTGTTCCTTTCCGAACAATTGTTCCATGACATTCCGTATCAACGCGCCTTATCAATTTTTTCTATGTATATGAAGGCACTCTTTCTGTAACGGATGAACATCATACGTGTCGGCTGGCAGACCGGCACGCAGCACTTCTTCCGATTTCCGGTGCCCTCACGATCGAAATTTTAAAAGGCCGCTGCCACTATTTCCATATGTATATTTCCGGTCTTGCCCTCTTGCAGTTTCACACACTGCTCCCATCACCTCTTGCCTATCCGGCAGAGAGTTCTTCTATGTTTACGCTGTTCCATACGATGGAGCATTTACAGAATCTGCAGAAAGACTCTTTTAATGATCCTCTGTCCGTCTGCCGGATCTCCATGTGGATTACCAATATTCTTACGGAAATGGCAGTCTATTCCTGCCATCCTGCCACACACCGGGATACGATCCCGGATTATCTGCGGGAAATTCATCATTTATTTGACACACAATACGGAGAAAATTATTCACTGGACGAACTGGAAAATACGTATTCCGTCAGCAAATACCGGATCTGCCGCGAGTTTTCTAAATACTATGGGGCTTCTCCTGTCCAGTACTTAAACCATAAGCGGATTGAAGAGGCTAAAAAACTGCTTCTGACTACCAACGACACCATACACGAAATCGGAAGCAAGGTAGGAATTCATAATACCAATCATTTTATCAATCTGTTTAAACGGGAAACCGGGGCAACCCCACTTGCATTTAAGCAGGATGCCCCGGTTTCTATATCCGAGCTACACTATCTTTAAATACCACATGTCCATCTACAATGAACACACCGGCTGTATAGTTTTCATTTGCAATTTTGCGGACAATCTTATGAATGGCTCTGCGTGCCATCTCCGATATATCCACCTCATATGTTGTAATTCCGATATCGCACAGCCCCGGATAAAGAAAATTATCAAATCCCACGACGGAAACATCTTCCGGAATCCGGTAGCCTTCATTTTCAAGTTTCCGGATCAGATACGAAGCTGCAAGATCGCAGTTACAGACAAATGCCGTCGGCATATCTTTCGGAAATTTATAATATTTTTCCAGATCCATCCGCCCGGTTTTGGTATCCCGGTCATCCATTACATAATCTTTTGGCACATCCATGCCGTGTTCCATCATTGATTTCAGATAACCAAGGTAACGGTCTGTAATACTGTTCGTCATACCAACGGTTCCCACATAGGCAATTTTTTTATGCCCCATGGAAAACAGATAATTGGTCAGCGCATAGGTTCCATAAAAACTGTTGGAAATCACGGTGTCAAGACCAACGGCATCGTTATAAAAATCCAGACAGACCACTGGCACGCCGCCCTCTTTTTCAATCTGTTCAATGTACGGCTTTGTCATATCTCCGAGAATAATCAGACCATCCACCTTTTTTTCCTGAAGCAGAAGCGGCATCTGGTTTTCCAGCACACTCTCCCTTGAAATACTTTCGAGCAGCGTAAAACACCCACGGGAAACTGCCCTCTTGTTTACTTCCTGATACATTTTCCAGTAAAAGGAATCGTATTTGTCCAGATATACTTCCTGTATCAGGACTCCGATATTATATTGTTTTTCCGCAGACTGCCGTTTCGTCTCTGAAGGACTGCGGTATCCAAGTTCTTCTGCAAGATTCTTTATTTTCTCCCGCATTTCCTCGCTGACACCTTTTTGTCCGGACAAAGCTTTTGAAACAGTTACCGTGCTGACACCAACCTGTTCCGCAATATCTGCAAGTTTTACTGCTTTTGCCATAATTCCCTCGATATTTTCATACTCATTCATTTATGCAGCCACATAAACCGGCTAATTTAAGTTAATTTTACATTCCTTTTTTTTCTTCTGTCAATTAATCTGCCACAAAATGGTACAGATAACTTCGGTAATCCCCCTGCTCAGAAGGAACCAGCATACCGGCATTCATAAGCAGATCTCCACCATATACGCATTCGTTCTCCATCTCACCTTCCAGACGATAATCCAGATTCGGATTCAGTCCCTGCAGACGTACCTTTAAGCTGTGGTAATTTGGCCGTGCGTGTACGGTCACAAAGGTAACCAGTGCTTCTTTTTTATCTTTGGATACCACCATATAGCAATCATAGAAATGATTTTCACGGTACGACGCGATACGATAATAATCCCCCTCCCTTACCAGATCGTTATACTTGTGATACATAGCTGTCTGCTGTGGAATCTGTTCCTGCTCTTCCTTTGCAATCTTTGTGATATCCAGCTCATAACCAAAGGTTCCTGCCAGGGCAACTTCCCCTCTTGTCTTAAACGGGGTATTTCTGCCTACGGTATGGTTCGGGCAGTCCGAAACGTGTGCTCCCATTGCGGACAGTGGATAAATCAGTGCCGTACCTTCCTGAATGCCAAGTCTCTCGATTGCATCCGTATCATCCGAGCACCAGATCTGTGGGCTGTAATAAAGCATACCCGGATCAAAACGTGCTCCACCACCGGAACAGTTCTCCAGAAGAAGATCCGGGAAATCATGGGTCAGGCGTTCCTGCATCTCATACACACCAAGCACATAACGGTGGCTTAACTCCCCCTGGCGGTCTGCCGGAAGCGCAAGGCTTCCCAGATCGGTAAGCTGACGGTTCATATCCCACTTCACATATTCGATATTGGCACTGCTTAAAATTGCACGGATCTTTTCATAGATGCAGTCCCTCACATCTTTTCTGCTGAAATCAAGGACATACTGATTTCTCGAAAGCGTTCCGGTGCGTCCTTTCACAGCAATTGCCCAGTCCGGATGCTCTTTGTACAATTCCGAATCCGGGGAAATCATTTCCGGCTCCATCCAGATACCGAATTTCATGCCAAGTTTATTCACTTCATCTACCAGATAGTTCAATCCGCCCGGCAATTTCTTTTCATTCACAAACCAGTCTCCAAGACTTGTACTGTCATCGTTGCGGTGTCCAAACCAGCCATCATCCATAACCAACATCTCAATACCGTACTGGGATGCAAGTTTTGCAATGTCGAGAAGATTTTTGCGTATTAAAATCAAAATAAGTGGCTTCCCAGTTGTTAATCAGAATTGGGCGCTTCTGGTTGCGGTATTTGCTGCGGATCAGATGCTGGCGATAGAAATCATGGAAATTTCTCGTCATTTTTCCAAGTCCCTCTGCGGAGAAGGTAAGTGCCACTTCCGGTGTATAAAAGGCTTCTTCGCTTTCCAGTTTCCAGGAAAAATCTGCCGGATGAATTCCCATCACCGCGCGGATACTGTCAAACTGGCTCTTTTCCAGCTGCGCAATAAAATTGCCGGAATAAATAAAATGCATGGCATATACTTCGCCGGCGGTCTGTGTACTGGATGATTTCATCCATGCCATAAACGGGTGCTCCTGATGGGAAGACTCCCCGCGGATACTTCCCACGCTGGTCTTTCCATAACCGATCGGACGACGATCCATCTGGCGCTCTCTCCCCCAGGAACCGTGAAGTGTCAGCATCTCGTATCCATCGTCATCCATATCAAGGCATGCGGAGTATGCTTTCATAAGATAAACAGCCTCTTTGCTGTGATTACAGATACGCACGCTTCTTGTAATCATATCATTTTCTTCAAACACGGTATAATACAGATCCACATCCAGCTGTAACACTTCATCCCTGCAGTGAAGAATCAGTGTCTGTGCGGTATTCTCCCGGTCAAAAGCAGACGGCAGTCCCGGAAGTTCTGGTTTCTGATCTGTAATTTCATAAGAGACATAGGTCGGCATAACCGCATGCTGTCCGGCCTGTGTGCGCACAGCAATGCTGCTTTCCCGATAATCTCCCACTCCGTTTCCAGAATACTCCGATGGAAATGTATCATAAAAAGAGCAGCGCTCTCTTTCATTCTCCGATGGAACAAACGGTGCCTCTCCGGTACGAAGCAGGTAGCGCAGATCCTGCCCGCGCACACGCCTGCCATAATATACATGACCTACAAAGGTTCGGTGGTCTGCAAGACCTATGATATAGCTGGTATTCGCTGTCTCCAGACAAAACAGATCCAGATTTTCATCAAATACGATACTCATGTTAATCCTCCAGTATTTTTTCTTCTATAAACTTCACGGCCAGGTCCTTGTTTTTTAAGCCATCTGCCAGGCCTACCACACAGGTATCCGGATACCAGCCGGTTTCCTTCACCCAGGCATTTTTTTCTAACTTTATGCCGATCGGATATTTTTTCCCTGTTTCGGTACTTTTTACATACACCAGATCGTCCTTATATTTTTCCAGCAATTCTTCTGGCAAATATTCCCGGATGTCTGCCAGATAGTCAAACTCTCCCAGTGAATAAAAGAAATCATAATCCGCAAAAAAGACATCTACCGACTGTGTCATAAAACGGCTCTGGATCATTTGAATGCTCTCTGCGGATGCCCCGTCGTTTTCATTTGCCGAGGCTCCCAGATTACTTGCTGAGCAAGCCACTTCGCTTTTATCCGGATCCAGTCCGTTTTCTTTTAGGAAATCATTATAATAACCGGAATCCCCAGCCGGATTGTCCGCAGACTGCATGGCATTTACCGCCATAATTTCCAGTGCGGTATCTTTTTGCGTAACATAATGGATGATCAGAAAGCTGATGATTCCTATAATGGCAAGTGCGACAATGGTCTGCAATCCATAGTAATGAACCAGATACCATATTTTATCTTTTCCATGCAGCTCTTTTAACTTTTCTCTTTCTGTCTTCGGCTCCTCTTTTTTATAGAGGATGCTGTCTTCTCCTGCTTTGGAAAAATCCGGTTTTATATTCTTCTGATCATCCATAAAGTTTATTCTCCTGCGTATGTAAGCATCGCGGTGCGCAGCTCATCCAGTTTCTTTTCGGAATCTTTGATATCCGTTCCGACAACACCAAAATAGAATTTGATCTTTGGTTCTGTTCCGGATGGACGTACACAGCACCATGCATTGTTGCTCAGTTCATAGTAAAGAACGTTACTTTCCGGAAGTCCGGTTGGTGTAACTTCTCCGCTTGTCATATCTGTTCTTGTATCTTTCTTGTAATCACGAAGTGCTAAAACATCCCATGCACCGATCTTTTTCGGCGGATTGCTGCGCATCTCGTTCATCATGCTCTGAATCTTTTCTGCTCCGTCCATACCCTTTAAGGTCATAGTCTCAAGACCTTCTTTGTAATAACCGTAAGTCTCATACAGGGAAACCATGGCATCCCAGAGGGTGATTCCGTTGGATTTGCACCATGCTGCCACTTCGCAGAGCATCATGACTGCCACACAGGCATCCTTATCTCTTGCATAAGTACCTGCCAGACATCCGTAGCTTTCTTCCAGGCCAAAGACGTACTCATAACTGTTCTGCTGCTCAAAAAATTTTGATCTGCTCACCGATATACTTAAATCCGGTCAGTACCTCGATCAGTTTTACTCCGTAAGCTTTTGCGATTGCCTTTGCCATGTCGGTCGTTACGATAGTCTCAACGAGTGCACCGTTTGCCGGGAGTGTTCCGTTTGCTTTTTTCTCACGCAGAATGTACTCTGCAATCAGCATACCGGACATATTTCCAGTAAAACTTACATACTCTCCTGTCTTGGTATCCTTTGCATAAACACCCAGACGATCGGCATCCGGATCGGTTGCCAGAACGATATCCGCATCTACTTCTTTTGCCAGTTTCAGCGCAAGCTCAAATGCCTTTGGCGACTCTGGATTCGGATAGGAAACGGTCGGGAAATTTCCATCCGGAAGTTCCTGCTCTTTTACTACATAGACATTTTCAAATCCCAGTTCTTTTAATACACGGCGTACCGGGAGATTTCCTGTTCCATGTAACGGAGTGTAAACGATCTTGATATCTTTTGCCATCGCTTTGATGATTTCCGGGTGGATCGACTGTTTTTTGAGTTCTTCCATATAGCGGTCATCCATTTCTTTTCCGATGGTATGATAAAGTCCTGCAGCTTCGGCCTCAGATTTCATCATAGTCTTTACCTGTGAAAAATCAGTGACTTTTGCCACTTCTGCAAGAATATTTTTATCGTGTGGCGGAGTAATCTGTGCGCCATCCTCCCAGTATACTTTGTATCCGTTGTACTCACGCGGATTATGGCTTGCCGTAATCACGATACCTGCAATACATCCAAGTTCACGGACGGAAAATGACAGTTCCGGTGTCGGACGCAGGGATTCAAAACGGTAGGTTTTGATACCATTTGCATTCAGGCAGAGTGCTGCCTCATCGGAAAACTCCGGGGACATGATACGGGAATCATAAGCAATCGCAACTCCCTTGTCCTGTCCGTTCTGCGAAATGATATAGTTTGCCAGTCCCTGGGTTGCCTGACGAACCGTATAAATATTCATACGGTTTGTTCCTGCGCCGATTACCCCGCGCAGACCACCAGTACCAAACTCCAGCTGACGGTAAAAACGATCCTCGATCTCTGCATCATTTCCTTGTAGTGCCAGCAGTTCTTTTTTGGTATCCTCATCAAAATAATTGTCTGTGCACCATTTCTTGTATGTATCCATATAACTCATTTCAGGTCCCCCTTCTATTCGGCTTTTTTATTTTAGTATACCATAATTTAAGTTTGTGTAAATATATTTTTAATCGGAATTTAAGCTAAATTTTTATTCCAAAACTTGTGAATATTTCCGATAAATCACTTCGAGTGCTTCTTTTCCATACACTTCATAATCGTTTCTTTTGACTGGTTTTGTGCCGTCTCCATGCCAGGCCGCCCACTCCCAGATGCCAAATCCGCCTACCCATTCTCTCTTTTGGCAGGCGGCAAACATTGTCCGGAACCAGTCTGCCTGTCCTTTTTCGTCATACGCGCCCTGCACGCCCCAGTCGTTTGGCACCTGATTCGAGCCTTCCACAGACATGCAGCCTGCCTCGGCAAAGAAAAACGGCTTGTCAAACTTCTTTACCACCTGTTCAATACGATCCAGCTGATTGTCCCAGTCGTTGATCGGATAATACCCGCTGGACGAAATCACATCTACCGCATCCCACCATTTCACATTGTGTTCCTGGTACTTATCCGTATTGTAGGAAACCAGTCCATCATACTTCCGGCGGATTGCCGCAATCACTTCCCGCCATTCCGCTTCGCGGCGCTCGGTCTGCACCATCTCGCAGCCTGCAATAAACAGATCCACTCCGCACTGCTGCGCAAGTCCGGCATAGTGTTCCTGAAATGCCCGGTAAGAGGCAAACCAATTGCCCCACTTCGGTTCACACACGACATCTTCATCAAAAAAATTGATATGTGCCCGCCAGGTTCCATCCGCGCAGTTTGCGGTCGGTTTCAAGGCAACGTTAAGCCCCAGTTCTTTGGCATAGCCGATCATGGCGATCAGTTCTTCATCGGTCACATTCCGGTCTGTCCGATAATCAATCTCCTCGGAAAATGCGGTCTTTTGCATACCGTTCGGTGCAAAAATGACATAATTTGCCCCCGTCTTTTCTTTCATGAGCTTTAAGCTCTGTCTGGTTTCTTCTTTTTCAAATGTACCTCTTGCGCAAAATGGTGCAAAGGTGACTGCATTGATTCTCTCCATGTTTTCCTCCATTGTGTTTTCCAGAAATTTACTTCAATATAGCATATTTTTTCGGGAGGGGAATTGGTTTAAACATAAGTTTTTTTCCAAAACGACGGAAGAAGGGAGTCATTCTCTTTTTCCTGTGTGTTGGAAAAAATGATAAGTACCAGGATAAGGATCACAAATCCATTTGCTTCTGTTTTGGCACGTGGTATAATAAATTTGCTTACACATAACAGAAAGTTACGGAGAATATAGGATGATGAATATAGATGAAAAAAATGAAACTGGCACTGGAAGTGATTGCGCGACTGAAGCAGGCATACCCGGATGCGGCCTGCAGCTTAGATTACAATGAGGCCTGGAAGCTGCTCGTCAGTGTGCGGCTGGCGGCACAGTGTACGGACGCCCGCGTGAATATGATCGTACCCAAACTGTACGAAAAATTCCCGGATGTCAATGCTTTAGCAGATGCTCCTGTGGAAGAAATCGAAGAAATTGTGCGTCCCTGTGGACTGGGAAAAAGCAAGGCAAGGGATATCAGTGCCTGCATGCGGATGCTGCGGGATGTGTATGGTGGAAATGTTCCAAACGATTTTAATGCCCTGTTAAAGCTGCCGGGTGTCGGGCGTAAAAGTGCCAACCTGATTATGGGAGATGTCTTTGGAAAACCGGCCATCGTGACGGACACGCACTGCATCCGTCTGTGTAACCGGATTGGTCTGGTCGACCATATCAAAGAGCCAAAAAAGGTGGAAATGGAATTGTGGAAAATCATTCCGCCGGAAGAAGGGAATGATTTATGTCACCGCTTTGTGCTGCACGGACGTGACATCTGCAGTGCACGCACGACTCCGCACTGTGAGCACTGCTGCCTGCAGGATATCTGTGCACAGCGGATATAATCCACATCTGTGCATGTTTCCCTGTTATGATTACACAGAAGGCAATGTTTCTTCTGGTATCAGCCTTTGCATATCCGGTGGCAGCGGAGCCGTAAACTCCATCGGCTCCCCTGTCATGGGATGGAAAAATGAAAGTTTCCATGCATGCAGTGCCTGACGGCCAATATCATATTGCTCTTTTCCACAGGAAAAAGTCTTTCCCTGAAAAATCTGTCTCTCCCCGGAATTTTCATCGTCCCGACGGTCAATCTGATTTTCCCCGTATGCCGGGTTGTACAGGAAATCCCCCACCAGCGGATGTCCCAGATATGCCATATGCACGCGGATCTGGTGGGTTCTCCCGGTCTCCAGCTGAAGTTTTACCAGACTGCGGAACTTCTGTGCATTTCCGGTCTGCCATCCGGTCAGAACCCGGTAATGCGTCACCGCCCGGTCTCCCCGCTTAAAATCAACAACGCGGCGCAGGCAGCGGTCCTCCTGTCTGGCAATTGGTGCATCAATGACACCGGAAACCGGCACAACCTTTCCCTCAACAAGCGCAAGATACGTCCGGTGAATTCCAGGTGCTTTTAGTCCCTGCTCGGCTTTTGCCCGCACCATCTGCCCGAGGATCGCCGCAGAAACCGCATGTTTTGCCACAATAGTAAGCCCGGAGGTATCCCGGTCCAACCGGTTGATACAGCGGAACACAAAGGGAACCCCCTGCTCTTTGAAATACCATGCCAGTGCATTGCCGAGAGAATTCTCCGGATTCCCGCGGGATGGATGAACCGGCATTCCTGCCGGTTTGTTGATCACAAGCAGATCCTCATCCTCATAAACGATGGCAAACGGCAGTTTTACCGGACGGATCTGTCCGGAATTATCCGTTTCCCGAATCCATATGGTCAGAACATCCCCTTCTGCAAGCATGTGGTTCATATGTACATACGTTCCGTTCAGGCAGATTGCCTGTTCGTCTTTGCGCAGATCTACAAGATTCTGCCGGGAATACCCTTTTTCTTTTAAAAATCCACTGATTTTCTGTGGTTTCTCCAGACCGTTAATCTGATATGATATGCTTCTGTCCATAATGGTCATCATTGATCTCTTTCCCAGGTAAATGTCCCCCTGTATGTAAGATTCTCCGGTCTGGATACTTTGATCCGTTCTGACGGATACACCGTCTCCGCTACCACAAACCAGCCAATCACCGCAATCATCAGAAGATAAAATAAAAGTACTTCCTTTTTATTCCCCATATACTTTTTCATCTTTCAGTTTCTCACCCTGTCCTTTATACTTTATATTTTGCATTCATATGATTTTTTTAATTATTCCATAACTATACCGGAAATGCAAGCACCACGTTACTGTTCACTCAGCACTGCGCCATGTCACGCAAAAAAGGGATTACCACCCATTTCGTGGTAATCCCCTGGAAAGAAAACTCAGATTGTTCCGGTTACGGTAAGTGTGCCTGCGCCCGGTGTCACTGTCCACTCGCCGGTTGTGGCATCCTGCGTAAAGGTTGCTGCCGGTACGGTAATCTGCCCTTCCTGCGTCGCAAACGTACCGGTCGTGGCATTGTAGGAATAATTTGCCGGATCCGACCATGCCGTTCCATTATACGATACCGCAAGATTCGAAAGTACCGGATCGAATGTATCTGTCACCACTGCGCCGGTTGCCGCCAGTGCCGCAGTATTTCCGGTATTCTGGATAAGGAACGTATAGGTCAGTGTTCCATTTTCCGTAACCGGAACCGGACTGACGGATTTGGTGATTGTCAGCTTCGGACCACTTTCCGCGATAACGGTTTCCTTTGCGGTAACCGGTGTAATTCCCCCTCCGGAAACGGTCACCGTGTTGGTAATCTCCGATTCTGCCAAAAGAGGTGCAAACGCATTGGTTTCTGCCTCATATACAATGGTCACGTTTCCCCCCGCCGGTACGCTGATCCCGGAAACGGAAAGGGGTGGTCCTGCCGTGACTGCCGGTGTGGTCTGTAAGATTCCATTGCTGTAATAACGCACGGTATCTGCCACATACGTCAGTGGCACCAGTGTGTCTGTGCCAAATGCATATGCCCCCAGATCATCTGCAACCGTCAGTCCTGTCATGGCTGTATTTCCGGAATTCACTATGCTCACAACATAGGTGACACGGTCATTCTGCCCGTATGTTTTGCGTACCGCAGTTTTGGTTGCGGCAAGTACCTCAAGGATTTCTCCCACTGCAACGTTGGAATTGGCTACAGCGTTTCCATAGCGGAGCTGTGCCTGATTGGTAAATATTGCCATTTTTTTGCATCCTTTCATTTTATTCAGGTATGCTTTATCATATGACAAAAATTTTCCATATGTGCAGCCGCGCCGCCATTATTCTTTCAAATATATTTCCGGTCTTCTGTCCCGGAACAGCCCCCAGCTTCTTCTTTCTTCTTCTATTTCATCCAGATCAAACGTATGCAGGATAAAGCCTTCTGATACCCTGTCCATCTCTTCTGTCACTTCCCCTGTTGCGTCTGTGATAAAAGAGGAACCGTAAAACGTGAGGGCTGAGCTCTGCTGTCCATTTTCCGCGCACGGTTCCACGGTTTCTGTCCCGATCCTGTTTGCAGCAATGACCGGCATAAGATTACATGCCGCATGCCCCATCATGCACCGTCTCCAGTGCGGCATACTGTCGCAGCCAAGTATCGGCTCGCTTCCGATTGCAGTTGGATAAAAAAGGAGTTCCGCCCCTTTTAGTGCCATGCCTCTTGCCGTCTCCGGAAACCACTGATCCCAGCAGATTCCAACCCCAATCGTCCCATATCTGGTTTTAAATGCCCGAAACCCTGTATCACCGGGCGTAAAATAAAATTTTTTCCTGATAATAATGGTCGTCCGGAATATGTGTTTTCCTGTAAATGCCGCGCACACTTCCATCAGCATCAATGACTGCCACGGAATTGAACATCTGTCTGTGATCCCCGGCTTCATAAAAGCTCACCGGTATCACCGTTTCCAGCTCTTTTGCCAGTTTTTTCATATGGATGACAGCATCATTTTCCTCTGGCGTTCTTGCATATCCATAATATTCATACCTTCTCTCCTGACAGAAATACGGTCTTTCGAAAAGTTCAGGAGGAAGAATGACCTGCGCCCCCTGTGCAGCGGCCTCCCTGATCAGTTCCGATGCTTTTTCTATATTTTCTTTTACATCGCTGCCGCAGCCCATCTGTATGGCAGCCACTGTGGTTTTTCTCATATCATGCTCCTCCCATCCTCCCGGAATCAGCCGGTATCTGCTGTGTAATACAATGAATGTTCCCACCACCGACAATAATATCACGTGCGTAAACCGGGTATACTTTCCTTCCGGGAAAAAGCCCCCCTATGATGTTCACAGCCTCTGCATCCATTTCATCCTCAAACTGGGGAATCAGGACTCCTCCATTTGTAATATAAAAATTAACATAGCTTGCGGCAAGCCGCTCCCCTGCTTTTCGCTGCTCCTCCCCCTCTTCAAAGGAAAAACCGGCAAGTTCATATTCCGTTATACAAACCGGCTTCCCCGGAACCGGGACTTTGTGGACTATGAGCTTCCGCCCCCTGGCATCTGTCTCTTTTTCCAATATTGCAAGATCTGCAGATGACAAGGGATACTGCGGATCTTTGGGATCCTCCGTCCACGCAAGCACCACATGTCCGGGAGCGGTAAATGCACAGACATTGTCTATGTGTCCGTTTGTCTCATCGTTGTAGATTCCATATGGAATCCAGATGATTTTTTCTGCCCCAAGATAATCCTTTAACTTCTGTCCGATCTTTTCTTTTGAAAGTTCCGGATTCCTGCCTTTGCTGAGCAGACAGCTTTCTGTCACAAGGATGGTTCCCTCTCCATCGGTATGGATTGCCCCGCCTTCTAACACAAACGGATGCGCATCATACAGATCATATCCTGTCTTCCGGCAAAAAGAGGACGCTACTTTATCATCCTTTTCCCAGTCTGCATACAATCCGTCACAGATTCCACCCCATGCATTAAAACACCAGTCAATTCCCCGTACCTGCCCCTGCCCATTGACAACAAAGGTCGGTCCGACATCCCTCGCCCATGCATCATCCGATGCAATTTCCATATAATGGATCGGATAAATTTTTCTGATAGTTTTTTTCTTTCCGGACAGCTTCAATGATCATTTGTGCATGATCCAGCTCCACTGCTTCCACCAGCAGATATACCGTCTCGGATTCCGCAGTGGCACATATGACATCCGCAAAAGCCTCTCTTGCCTTTTTTGCACCATATATCCAGGAACCCGGCCGTTTCGGCCATATAAGTATTGTCCCTTTATGCGGTTCATACTCCGCTGGCATATGAAATCCATCCTGGCTAGGACAGCCTTCCTTTAAAATCTTCATATCCAAATCTCCTGATTACCCTGCATTCTTTATCCGCCCCCATAACCGCGATATCCGGAAGCGGCATACCGTTAAACGTATTATTTTTGACCATGGAATAAATTGCCATGTCACAGAATGTAAGCCTGTCACCCACTTTTATCGCTTTATCAAATGAGTAATCACCGATCACATCACCTGCCAGACAGGTACAGGAAGAAAGCCGGTATGTATATGCTTTCTCCCCTGCTTTTCCACTGTCCTTAAGCGGCGGACGATACGGCATTTCGAGTACATCCGGCATATGGCATGCCGCCGAAGTGTCCAGAACCAGTATCTTTATCCCATTGTTTTCGACAATATCGAGCACGGTTGTCTCAAGATAGCCTGCATTCAGGGCTACTGCCTCCCCCGGCTCAAGATAAATTTCAAGGTCATATGTTTCCTGCATGCGCCGGATACAGTTCTCCAGTTTTTCCATGTCGTAACCGGCTTTTGTAATATGATGTCCGCCACCCATATTAAGCCATTTCCGTCCGTACAGCAGATCTCCAAACTTTTTTTCCACGGCATCAAGTGTCGTTTCGAGGGCATCCGAATTCTGTTCACAGAGCGTATGGAAGTGAAACCCATCTATCTGCGACAGGTCAAAACCGTTTTGTATGGCTTTGTCAAGCTCTGCCCTCGTTATACCAAGCCTTGAACCCGTACCGCACGGATCATAAATCTCATGCCCTTCCTGTGTAGAACACTCCGGGTTAATTCTAAGTCCTGTACTTATCCCTGCAGCTGCTTTTTTGATTTTTTCCTTATGAACCAGAAACTGGGAAACGGAATTAAAAACAATATGGTCACATATTTTTACCAGTTCGTCCATTTCTTCCGGCAGATATGCCGGACAGAAGACATGGTTTTCTTTTCCCATCTCTTCCTGTGCCAGACGTGCTTCATACAGCCCGCTTGCCGTCGTCCCGCTTAAATATTTTCCAATCAGGGGATATTCACAAAATGCACTGAATGCTTTCTGTGCAAGAAGGATCTTTGCGCCCGTTCTCTGCATTACATGATGCAAAATCTTCAGGTTTTCTGTCAGTTTTCCCTCATCTATCACGTAGCAGGGAGTTTTCAGTTCACTAATCTTCATCCTTTCCTCCGGCTCATCAATCCATATGGACAGAAGGATCTGCTGTCTTGTAACAATCCACGGGTACCGGATTTTCGACTACCTTCCATGGAAGACCAAATTTATTCAGTGCCTCCATATACGGATCCGGATCCATCTCCTCAAGATTGAATACTCCGGGCTTTTTCCAGAGTCCTGTCACAACCATCATGGAACCGATCATTGCGGGTACTCCTGTTGTATAGGAAACTGCCTGTGATTCCACTTCTTTGTAGCATTCCTGATGATCACATACATTATAAATATAAATAGACTTCTTTTTTTCCGCCTTTATCCCATTAAAAATACATCCGATATTTGTCTTCCCTACTGTCCGTGGTCCAAGTGATGCCGGATCCGGAAGCAGTTCTTTTAACACCTGTAACGGCACCACTTCTTTTCCGTCTACCATAATCGGATCTGTCCGGAGCATTCCCACATCCTCAAGGCATTTCATGTTGTGTAAGATAACTCTGTCCAAACGTCATGAAAAACCGGATTCTTTTCACACCCGGAATATTTTTTGCAAGGGATTCTATTTCCTCATGGTGGAGAAGATACATATCTTTTTCTCCGACCTGGTCAAAATTATACTGTGCCCGCCACTCCATCGGCTCGGTTTCTACCCAGTGCCCATCCGTCCAGTAGGAACCGTTAGCGGATACCTCCCGAAGATTTATCTCCGGATTAAAGTTTGTGGCAAACGGATATCCATGATCTCCGCCATTACAGTCAAGTATATCAATGGTGTGGATTTCATCAAAATAATGTTTCTGCGCATATGCCGTAAATACCGATGTGACACCAGGGTCAAACCCGCTTCCAAGAATTGCGGTAAGTCCTGCCTCCTTGAATTTTTCCTGATAAGCCCACTGCCAGGAATAATCAAAGTAAGCGGTAAATCCCAGTTTTTTGCACCGCTTCTCATAAATTTCCCTCCACTGTGGATCTTGCGTATCCTCGCACTCGTAGTTTGCGGTATCAATATAGTCAACTCCACAGGCAAGACATGCATCCATAATCGTAAGATCCTGATAAGGGAGTGCCACATTAAGCACTGCATCCGGCCGGTACGAACGGATCAGTGTTTTTAATTCTTCCACATTGTCCGCGTCAACCCTTGCCGTCTCAATTCTGGAAGCTGTTTTCCCTTCAAGTTTTGCCTTTAAATCGTCACATTTTGACAGGGTACGGCTTGCAATCATGATGTTCGTGAAAACTTCACTGTTCTGACAGCATTTTCTGATTGCCACCTGTGCAACACCGCCACATCCAATAATAAGTAATCTGCTCATTTTTATTCCTCCTGTATCATTTATTTTACCGGGTTTCTTCCTCTTCGAGTAAGTCCTCTACATATTTTGGAAGCATAAATGCCCCCCGGTGTAAATTTGTAGTATAGTACCATGTTTTCATTCCAAGTGCATCCCATCTTTCTGCATCAAGATCATTCAGCGGATGATACTTTTTAGAAGCGAATCCGAATAACCAGTACCCGGAAGGACAGGTCGGGATATGTGCCTGATATACCCGGCTGATCGGGAATGACTTATAGACTTTTCTGTGCATTTTCCGGCATTCAGCCTCATCCTCGTCATAAAACGGGCTTCCATGCTGATACACCATGATTCCGTCCTCCCGGAGAGCTTTATAACAGCTTCCGTAAAATTCTTTTGTAAAAAGTCCTTCCGTATGCCCCAATGGATCTGTTGAATCGTTGATAATCAGATCGTATTCATCATTTTTCCCACGCAGGAATCTAAGCCCATCATCATAGTACATTGAAATTCTGGGGTCCTCTAACCCACATGCCACCTCCGGGAAAAATTTTCTGCATACATCCACAAACATTTTATCGGTTTCTACCACGTCAATCTTTTCAACAAACGGGTATTTTATGAGTTCTTTCGCCACACCCCCATCCCCGCCACCGATAATCAGAATTTTTTTGCATTGGGATGGACTGCCATCGGCACATGGGTCACCATTTCATCATATATAAATTCATCTGCATCGGAAAAAAACAATTTCACCATCCAATGCTGCCATTTTTCCAAATTCATAGGATTTAAATACATCTATCTTCTGATATTCACTTTTTCCCGAAAAAAGCTGCTCCTCTATCCGGACATCCAGTTTTACATTAACTGTATGATATTCCGAAAACCACATTTGCATATCTTTACCTCCTGTTGCCACTCATGCCAGTACCTGAAGATATTCCACTGCCGGATCTTCGGTTCCCTGCATGGAGCATCCTTTTTCTTTTGCATACAGAATATATTCCGCAATCTCTTTTGTAATCCGTTCCCCTGGGGCAAGGATCGGAATCCCCGGTGGGTAGCACATGACAAACTCTCCACTGATGCATCCCACGGAATCTTTTATGCTTAGCGATTTTTTTTCTGCATAAAAAGCTTTCTGCGGAGATACCGCCACCTCCGGATTGATATATTCCCCGGACAAAAGCCCTGTCCTGTCCCTGCTGTATAACCTCTTGATATCCTGCAATGCCCCTACGAGTCTCTCAATATCCTGAATTCTGTCACCAATGGAAATATACGCAAGGATATTACAGATATCACCGAATTCGATCTGTATGTCATATTCATCCCGGAGCAGGTCATATACTTCTATTCCGGCAAGCCCGATATCCAGTGTATAAACGGACAGCTTGGTGACATCGTAATCGTAAATGCTGGTTCCATTTACCAGATCACGCCCATAGGCATAGTAACCGCCAATAGAATTGATTTCATTTCTGGCATATTCTGCCATTTTTGCAACTCTGGCAAAAGATTCTCTTCCCCGCAACGCAAGATTTCTTCTTGAAATATCAAGACTCGATAAAAGGAGATACGATGCACTGGTTGTCTGTGTCAGATTGATAATCTGCCTGACATGATCTGCTTTTACCGCTTTCCCGGTAAGAAGGATGGAGCTTTGTGTAAGGCTTCCCCCGGATTTGTGCATGGAGATGGCAGACATGTCTGCGCCTGCTGCCATACCACATACCGGAAGGTTTTCCCCAAAATACAGATGCGTCCCATGTGCTTCATCTGTAAGCACCTTGATTCCTCTGGAATGAGCAAGTTTTACGATTGCCCGGAGGTCTGAACATATCCCGTAATACGTCGGATTGTTTACCAGAACCGCTTTTGCATCCGGGTTGTCCTCAATCGCCCTGGCAACCTGGTCTATTTCCATTCCGAGAGAAATCCCAAGTTTCGCATTCATCTCCGGATTCACATAAACCGGAACTGCCCCACAAAGCACCAGTGCATTAAGTGCACTTTTATGGACATTTCTCGGTAATATAATTTTATCGCCCGCCTTACAGGTTGACAATATCATTGCCTGCACTGCCGATGTCGTTCCCCCAACCATGAGGAATGCATTTTCTGCGCCAAATGCATCTGCCGTCAGTTCTTCTGCTTCGCGGATAACAGAAACCGGATGGCACAAATTATCCAGTGGTTTCATGGAATTTACGTCCAGTTCCACGCACTTTTGTCCAAGCAGCTGTACCAGTTCCGGGTTTCCCCTGCCTCTTTTGTGCCCAGGCACGTCAAATGGAACCACTCTTCTTTTTTTAAATTCCTCAAGTGCCTCATAAATTGGAGCTTTCTGCTGTCTATTAATATCCATTTACTACTCCTAACTCCTTACTGAAAAATAACAGGAGCCTCCAAGTCATTTTAACTCAAAGGCTCTTTTTCTTACATAACTTTATGCAAGTGCAGGTTCTTTTCCTGCAATAATCGCTTTCACTTCATTTTTCAATTCTGCATTCACTGGTCTTTCTCCTTTTTGTAACAGATATCGTCATCCCCAAAAAGGCATCTGACCACGCCTATATTATAACTTACCCATTTCTTTTATACAATCAATTTTTTGCATTATCTGCACCATAAGCTGTAAAGAACTGAGTACATCCGCCGCCTTTCTTCCAAATCGGCCGAATCTGCTCCGCAACTGGAAAAAAGAATTCCTCGACAATGCTTCTGCTGTATTTGATGACAAGCGTGAGGATTCCTGGTCCGTTGTATCAACGGTCGCTCCAATTCTATTCTGAATACCTTCAAGGACATTGTATCACAGATTGTTTGTTTCGAAAATTATTCTCCTCTGAAAATGGGCAGAAGAAAACCTCCAAATCTTTGGAAGACTTGGAGGCTTGATTCCGACCACTTACTTTTATCATCTATAATTTGAAAAATGATAGATATTTTTTTTTGGCAATATATTGCGCCAATTCATAATATCCTTCAAAATACGAAGAACATATACTGTCTGATTCTCGTCGCTTATGATATAAAACAATAAATATGACTGATATATCTTTTTATGTATTATATATCCTCTATACTTTATCCCTGAATCAGCAAATTTTAAAGGGAAGTCACCCATGTTATTGACTTCCCTATTTAAATTCGTATATAACTTATTTGCAGCATCTGGATTACATAAATCAACCTGAATATACTTAACCAAATTGAATACATCATCCGTTGCTTCATCTGTGATTAGTACTCTATAATTCATTTTTCCATCCTATCTCTGATAATCTGAAATGCATCATCAACGGTATGAAGCCGCCCTGCTTCCATATCATCAATTCCTTTATCGAGATAAGAAAATAATGTTTCCATTGCTGTTCTATCTTCTACAACATCCATATCCTTTACTACAGCTTCCATGTAAAACATCTCCTTTCCTTTAACCTCAACTCTATTATAACCATCTCTCATGTAAAAGTATAGGTCATTCGTAAAATATTTTTCTGTCCTAAAATGGAATTTAAAATTTCATTTTAGGTAAGGATATTGTTATTATTCCTTACGAATTCTTTCAACTACACTTTCCTGACTCATCTTTTTAAACTGATACTTAGGAATCGCATATGCAATTCCACTTAATATCGGAACCATAAGCAGGCACGGTACGATTGTAAGATGCATCTGAAAGAAAAATGCCGTACCGAGTGTATTTGCTAAAATCTTCTCTGCCCCAAACACAACTAATAATACTGCAATCACAAATGCGCCTCCCAAATATAGGAATCCCTCAGTCACCAGCATTTTCGATACCTGTTTTTTCGTCATTCCAACAACTTCCAAAAGTGCCAGTTCTTTTTTTCTGCTAATTACAGAAGTTGCTGTTGTATTAAAGAAATTCATAATGCCAATAAAGGCTAAAATAACGACAAGAAAACTA
>ENA-OQBD01000442-OQBD01000442.1-human-gut-metagenome-genome-assembly--contig:-NODE-442-length-22550-cov-3.321634_pt1 | contig 22550 bp, 27 predicted proteins | sample MGYA00242742_ERZ504543 | MGnify/ENA primary metagenome ERZ504543 (study PRJEB26092, sample SAMD00036239) | human gut metagenome | host: Homo sapiens | study: EMG produced TPA metagenomics assembly of...
ATGGAAATTGCAATCATTAGTTGGCAAAAATGCACAGTATAAAAAGGAATTACTGGTGGGCAGAAGCTAAATGGCACAAGGACGGGGATTTTTTGGAAAACATGCTGACAACAAGGGGAGATGTTCATATAATATAATAAGAAGTCCGATGGATGGTGCAGTATGAAAGAGGAACGGATTCGATTTTGCGGATTAAAAGAGCGTGAGGTCATCAACATATGTGACTGCAAGCGGCTCGGGTTTGTTGCAGATCTGCAGATCAATATCTGTTCAGGGTGTGTGGAAGCATTGATCGTACCGGGACCGGGAAGAATCTGTGGAATTCTTGGGTATGATGCGGAGTATATTATTCCGTTTGAGTGTATTCGCAGGATTGGAGAGGATATTATTCTTGTGGAAATTAAAGAGGACAAATGTCTGAAGCCGTGTAAATAAGAATAGTAAAAGAGGAAGAAGAGTACAGACTGCTCAGTGAAATAAATGAGAACAAGTAAAAAGACAAAGGAGAGAAGAAAATGACAGCATTTTTAAAGAAATCGAGCCATTCCGGGGAAACGGAAACGAAAATGAAAAGGGACAGACGCTGGAAGAATTTCTGGAAGAGTATGATCCTTATAAATATAAGAATCCTTGTGTGACAACGGATGCAGTTATATTCTCCTGCAAAAGAAAGGTAGTGGACGGAGAATGGAAAGTTCTGATGGTGAAAAGGCGGAATCATCCGAGCATTGGCTGGTGGGCGCTGCCGGGTGGGTTTATTGAACTTCATGAGAATCTGGAAGATACGGCAAGAAGAGAACTGACCGAAGAGACCGGCGTGGCGGATCTTCCGATGGAGCAGTTTGCAGTCTATGGGAATGTGACCCGTGATCCGAGGGCACGGATTATTACATCGGCATATCTTTCGGTTGTGGATGAAGGGCAGGTAAAGGTGCAGGCTGGTGACGATGCGGCGGATGCAAAGTGGATGCAGCTTCATTGTCAGACAGAATCGGTGAAGGAGGATGGAGATTGGAAGAGAACCATTTATCGACTGGCATTGGAAAATAAAGAAGCAGAGCTTACAATTTCGGCGATCGTTGAAAAAAAGGAAAGAAGTGGACTGGTAAGAGAGACTTATTATAAGGTAAAAGAATCGGACCGGATCGCCTGTGACCATGCAGCACTGATCGTACAGGCATGGAAGCTGGTGGAAAGCCGGCTTATATAGCTTTTTGATAAAGTGTGAATTTGTTGACAACCCTGTATACAGGATTTATACTATAGACATTAAAAATGTGCGTGATTCTGCAGTAGAATCAATCAAGAACCAAACAGGAGGAAAAAAGATGAAGTGCCCATATTGTGGTAACATTGATACAAGAGTCATCGACTCAAGACCGGCAGATGACGGAACGACGATCAGAAGGAGAAGATCCTGTGATGCGTGCAACAAGCGTTTTACAACCTATGAGAAGGTGGAGACCATACCGCTGATCGTGATCAAGAAGGACAACAACCGGGAGCAGTATGACCGTACTAAGCTGGAAGGCGGAGTACTCCGGGCGTGCTATAAACGTCCGGTAGCGGCAGCAGATATTCAGGCAACGATCGACTCGATCGAGACAGCGATTTTCAGCCGGGAAGAGAAAGAAATTCCGAGCAGCCAGATCGGTGAGATTGTTATGGAAAGTCTGAAAAAGCTGGATCCGGTTGCTTATGTACGTTTTGCATCGGTATACAGGGAATTTAAAGACGTGAATACCTTCATGGATGAACTGAAGAAAATATTAGAATAAAAGGGGAAAGACAAATGGAACGGAAAAAGACAGTATTGCTCTGCGTGACCGGCGGTATCGCGGCGTACAAGATTGCAACACTGGCAAGTATGCTGGTAAAGACAGGATACGATGTGAAAGTTGTGATGACACAGAATGCAACGAATTTTATCAATCCGCTGGTATTTGAGACGCTGACACAGCATAAGTGCCTGATTGATACATTTGACCGCAATTTTGAGTACAGTGTGGAGCATGTGACACTGGCAAAATGGGCAGATATTGTGATGATCGCACCTGCCACGGCAAATGTGATCGGCAAGCTGGCACACGGGATTGCAGATGATATGCTGACTACGACTGTGATGGCATGTGCCGAATGTAAGAAGATCCTTGCACCGGCGATGAATACAAGAATGTATGAGAATCCGGTCGTACAGGATAATTTAAAACTTCTGGAGCATTATGGATATGAAGTGATTCAGCCGGCAAGTGGACATCTGGCATGCGGAGATAACGGAGCCGGGAAGATGCCGGAAGCGGAGACTTTGTATGAATATATTTACCGGGATACTGCTTATGAGAAAGATCTGACCGGAAAGAAAATTCTTGTCACAGCAGGACCTACAAGAGAAGCAATCGACCCGGTGCGCTACATTACGAATCACTCATCCGGTAAGATGGGATATGCTCTTGCACGCGTTGCTGTGGCAAGAGGAGCGGATGTTACGCTTGTCACCGGACCGACAGAGATCAAAAAGCCGATGTTTGTGAAGATTGTTCCGGTCACGACTGCAAAGGAAATGTTCGAGGCGGTAAAGGAAGAGGCAGCAGATGCAGACATTGTGTGTAAAGCAGCAGCGGTTGCAGATTACCGGCCAAAGCATATTGCGGATGAAAGGTGAAAAAAATTCGGACAGTGAGAATGAGTCTGGAACTGGAAAAGACAGACGATATTCTGAAATATCTCGGAGAGCACAGAAAAGACGGACAGTTCCTGTGTGGATTTTCGATGGAAACCGAGAATATGGTTGAAAATTCCAGAAAGAAGCTTGAAAAGAAGAAGCTGGATATGATCGCGGCAAATAATCTTAAAGTTGCCGGAGCAGGATTTCAGGGCGATACAAATCAGATGACGCTGATCACGAAGGAAGATGAGACTGCACTTCCAATGATCAGCAAGGAAGAGACAGCAGCTTGTATTCTGGACAAGATTCTGGAGTGTATGAATAAATAAAAAAGCCAAAATGTATTGTATCTCGTAAAGAGAATAGTAACAGGAGGAAAAGAAAAATGAATCAAGGCAATGAACGTACTACATCCATGTCCAAAACAAAAGGACTCGTACAGATGGCAATCTTTGCAGCACTTATTGTAGTGCTGGCATTCACCCCGTTTATCGGATATATCCCATTGGGATTTACAAGGGCGACGATCATCCATATCCCGGTGATCATGGGATCTCTGATGCTTGGACCGAAGAAGGGCGCAGCGCTTGGAGGCGTGTTTGGTCTTACAAGTTTTATCAATAATACGATAAATCCGACATTGACATCATTCGTATTTACCCCATTTTACAGTTTGGGTGAATACAGTGGAGGGATCGGAAGTCTGATCATCTGTTTTGTGCCACGTATTTTGATCGGTGTAGTACCGTTTTATGTTTACCGTCTGGTTAAGAAGCTTTCAAAGAACAATAGAGTATCCTCTGTTGGACTGATTGCGGCAGGACTTCCGGAGCACTGACCAATACGCTTCTTGTCATGAATCTTATTTTGTATTTTTCAGAAATGATTATGCGGCAGCCAATGGTATTACCGTAAAGGCGGTATATGGATTTATTCTGAGCATTATCGGAATCAATGGGATTCCGGAGGCGATCGTAGCGGCGGTGATCACGCTGGTACTTGGGAAAACACTGATGAAAAAAGGGGTACAGGAAAGATTAGGAGTGTAAAAAATGATACTTGCGATTGATATAGGAAATACAAATATTGTACTTGGATGTGTGGATGACAACAAAACCTATTTTATCGAAAGACTTTCCACGATCAAGACAAAGATGGAACTGGAATATGCGATTGATATCAAGATGGTTCTGGATATTCACGGAATCAAACCGGAGAAGCTGGAAGGAGCGATCATCAGCTCGGTAGTTCCGCAGATTACATATGTCGTAAAAGAGGCGGCAGAAAAGATTCTGAAAAAAGAGACACTGGTCATCGGACCTGGCGTGAAGAACGGACTCAATATCCTGATGGATAATCCGGCACAGCTCGGAAGTGATCTGGTGGCAAATGCAGTTGCCGGAATTGCAGAATACAAAGCACCGATGATGATTTTCGATCTGGGAACGGCGACAACAGTCAGTGTGATCGATGAAAAGAAAAATTATATCGGAGGCATGATCTATCCGGGAGTGAATATTTCACTGAACGCCCTGACGGAAAATGCATCCCAGCTTCAGGGAATCGGTCTGGAAGCACCGAAGCGGATTGTCGGAAAGAATACGATTGAATGTATGAAGAGTGGTGTTCTCTATTCCAGTGCAGCGGCAATCGATGGAATTATTGACCGGATTGAGGAAGCGATTGGACAGCCGATGACTGCAATCGCAACAGGTGGACTTTCCAAGAAGATTGTTCCGTACTGCAAGAGAGAGGTCATACTGGATGACGATCTGCTCCTGAAAGGACTTCTGATCATTTACCGGAAAAACAGATAACAGAAAGGTGACAGGGACGAGGACTTATAAAGTTTTCGCCCCTTTTATAAAAGGATGAATACTTACCGGATAACAGTTGCCTATGATGGAACGGCGTATCGTGGATGGCAGAGACAGGAGAATACGGAACTTACTGTACAGGGAATTCTGGAACGGCGGATTTCAGAAATTGTAGGGAAAAAGATGGTGGTCAGTGGTTCAGGAAGAACGGATAGTGGTGTACATGCGTTAGGGCAGGAGTGCAGTCTGTATCTGGAACAAGAAATTGATATGGACAGTTTTAAGAAGCAGTTAAATGCACTTCTCCCAGAAGATATCAGAGTGTTGGATATCAGCAGAGAAAAACGGGATTTTCATGCAAGAAAGAGTGCGGTCGGGAAATGCTATGAGTATCAGATCGATCTGCGTGACAAGATGGAAGTATTTCATCGGAAATACCGGTTTCATTTTCCACATCCGGTCGATATCGCTGCGATGGAAAAAGCAGCAGAGTATCTGATGGGAACCCACGATTTTTCCGCCTTTACGGATTTGAAAGAGGACAAAGATACGGTACGGACGATTTATGCGGTTGGGATCGTGTATGAAAAGGATACACTTACGTTATCGTGGATCGGAGATGGATTTTTATATCATATGGTCCGGATACTTACCGGAACGCTTCTGGATGTGGGAATCGGGAAAATAAAAGCGGAAGAGATACCGGAGATTCTGAAAGCGAAAGACCGGAAGAAATCTGGTTTTCCGGCACCGGCGAAGGGACTGTTTTTAGGCCGTGGTTTTTTTATACAGAAGCGGAGCTTTAAAAAAGCGGTACAGAAGATCAGCGAAAAATAAAAACCAAAGAAATGGAGGAAAGAGAAGAGATGAAGTTTATTTCATGGAATGTAAATGGAATCCGTGCATGTGTGCAGAAAGGATTTATGGAATTTTTTTTAAAGAGGCAGATGCGGATATTTTCTGTCTGCAGGAGACAAAGATGCAGGAAGGGCAGCTTGTACTTGATCTGCCGGAATATCACCAGTACTGGAACTCGGCTGTGAAAAAAGGATACTCAGGGACTGCAATTTTTACAAAGAAAGAGCCGTTATCGGTTACTTACGGACTTGGGATAGAAGAACATGATCAGGAAGGGCGCGTGATCACACTGGAATTTGAGGATTTTTATTTTATTACCGTGTATACACCGAACTCCCAGAGCGAACTGGCAAGACTTGACTACCGTATGACCTGGGAAGATGCGTTTCTTGCTTATCTTAAGAAGCTGGAAGAGACAAAACCGGTGATCTTCTGTGGAGATTTGAATGTGGCACACAAAGAAATTGATCTGAAGAATCCAAAGACCAACCGGAAGAATGCCGGATTTACAGATGAAGAGCGAGCAAAATTCTCAGCACTTCTGGATGCGGGATTCATTGATACTTACCGCTATTTTTATCCGGATAAAGAAGGAATTTACTCCTGGTGGTCCTACCGGTTTAAGGCAAGAGAAAAGAATGCAGGTTGGCGTATCGATTACTTCTGTACATCAAAAGCACTGGAAAGCAGGTTGGCAGATGCGAAGATTCTGACGGATGTATTTGGGTCTGACCACTGTCCGGTGGAGCTGGATTTTAAGTAGGGGTGAGATCGATAAGCTGCGACATCAAATTGTAAAAAAATAAACTGATCAGATTCACTTTTGTGCGATGGAATCTGATCAGTTTATTTTTTTTGAAATTTTTCGTTCAGGGATAGTGGATGATTCTGTTTGAGGGAATATATAAAATTCTGCCTGCATATAAATATACATGGGTAATTTAGCTTTTGGGATGAGGAGGGACATGTATGGAACGGATTGGAAGTATCTGGACGATGATAGTTCGGTATTTGCTGCTGGTGATGTTTGGTGGAGTGATTGTCTGGGCGTGCAATAGTGCAGGAATATCGGTTTACGCAGATGATGGGGAGACACCGGATGGAGCAGAGCTGATCCGGTTTGATTTTCACAAGTCGGTAAATCAGGAGGTTGGGATCCCGGCAGGGATACCAGGATTTTTCACTTATTTTTATGAAGGAAAAGAATACCATTACGGATTCCGGTTTGACAGAAATGGGACAGGGCCAGAGACAGAAAAGTTTGGTACGGCATATGTCTGGGCACCTTATACGGTTATTTATTATGACGCTGCAGGTGGTGAGATCGAGAATTACGGTACGGCAACAGCAGGCGGAAGAAGGTTGTTTGCGACAAGGGGAAATGGTGAAGAGCTTGAAGCCGGGCAGAATAAAGGAAAGAACAAAAGAAAATTTGCGGCAGACTATACTGTGTATGGGCAGAGCCTTCGGTTAAGTGAAGGATGTATGCCAACGGCAGTGAAAGACGGATATCGATTTGAAGGATGGTATGCGAGGACTGATGCCGGAGTTGTGCAGGAAAAAGAACTGGCAGAGCTTGCAAAACAGGAGCAGTATGGGACACTTGAAGATGAGCTGAATGAGAAATATACGGAGCAGACAAAGCTTCTGGAAAACCGGGAATCCGAAAGATACCCGGCATCCAGTATTACACTTTACGCGAAGTGGGACAAGATCTGGGAGTAGGAGTTAGATATATCCTCCGTCCATACCCAGTATCTGCCCGGTAAGATAGGCAGGGGCATTTGCAAGCTGCCATGCGAGAAGCGCGACTTCTTCTGGTGTCCCGAAACGTCCGGCAGGGATTTCTTCTGCGAGGGCAGCTTTTTCTTCCGCATCCAGAAGATCGTTCATTACGGTATCGATGACACCACAGGCGATCGCATTGACCTGGATATTGCTTGGCGCAAGTTCCTTTGCAAGTGCGCGGGTAAGACCGTTCAGACCGGATTTGGTGGCAGAATAAGCGACTTCACAGGAAGCACCGACAGTTCCCCACATCGAAGAAATATTGATGATACGTCCCGCTTTCTGATGGATCATGTAAGGAAGTGCTGCGCGGCAGCAGTAAAATGCGGAAGAAAGATTAGTGGAAATCATTCGGTTCCATTCTTCAATGCTCATATCCGTCAGAAGTCCCATCCATGCGATTCCGGCATTGTTGATGAGTACGTCAAGACCGGAGCCGGACATTTCAATCTGGTCAAAGATACGTCCGACTTCGGATGGAACACCTACATCTCCTGGGAGGATTTCGCAGGAACCGGAGGTTTCCTTTGTGATAAAATCAGCAGTAGCCTGCAATTCACTGATGGATTTGCGGCAGTTTAAAAATACATGCCATCCCTCTTTTGCAAAGTGGATAGCGCAGGCTTTTCCGATTCCACGGGAAGCGCCGGTGACAAGAATCTGTTTTCTGTTCATTTATAAAAACTCCTTTTGCTATTTATAAGAATTACTTTACAGTTGTTTTTTTCTACATAATCAGACAATATTATACACTGATTTCCTTGTGATTTAAAGACGCTGGTGTTATGATAAATATTGAAAAAAATGTCATACAGATGCGAGGAGGAAAAACATGGTACAGAAAGCCATTGATTTTGCCACCAAGGTACATGAAGGTCAGTATCGGAAGGGGACCGACAGACCGTATATTGTACATCCGATGGAAGTAGGAAAGATAGTATCCACGATGACACAGGATGAGGAGATCATCAGTGCAGCAATCCTGCATGATACGATCGAGGACTGTGAGGGTGTGGATGCAAATGTGTTAAAAGAGATGTTTTCAGCAAGAGTCGCGGGAATCGTATCACAGGAAAGCGAAGATAAATCCAAGACCTGGATGGAAAGAAAAAGTGCAACCATAGAAAGGCTTAAGACAGCACCAATTGAGGTTCAGATGATTGGACTTGCGGACAAGCTGTCGAATATGCGGGATATTGATCGGGATTATCCTGTATGTGGAGAGGAATTGTGGAACAGATTCCGAATGAAAGATAAAGCAACGATCGGATGGTATTATAAAGGCGTCAGAGAAGCATTACGGGAAGCATTTGCAGAGACGGAAGCATTTGCAGAATACTGTAGTCTGATTGACAAAAATTTTGGATAATAATGAGGTAGAAGAGAGGACAATCAAAGATGAAGAAGATTTTGATGTTAGGTACAGGTGGGACGATCGCATCCCGTCAGACAAAGGATGGACTGGCACCGGGACTGACACCGGAGGATATTTTATCTTATATTCCGGCTGTAAAAAATGTATGTGAGGTTCAGACAAAGCAGGTGTGTAATCTTGACAGCACGAATGTAACACCGGAACACTGGAAAATGATGGTAAAGGCAGTGGAAGACAATTATGCATATTATGATGGGTTTGTAATCTGCCACGGCACGGATACGCTTGCATATACAGCGGCGGCACTTTCTTATATGATACAGAATTCAGCCAAGCCGATTGTTGTTACAGGAGCGCAGAAGCCAATCAATATGGATGTGACAGATGCGAAGACAAATCTGCTGGACAGCTTTATTTATGCGGCGGATGATGATTCCCAGGGGGTCAACCTTGTATTTGACGGAAAGGTAATTGTCGGAACACGTGCAAAGAAAGAGCATGCAAAGAGTTACAATGCATTTTCGAGTATCAATTTTCCGTATCTTGCAGTTATTCAGGATGGTATCCTGGTCCGGTATATTCCGGAGATTCCGTGCCGCCATGCAGTTAAGTTTTATTATGATATGAAAGACAGTGTATATGTATTAAAGCTGATCCCGGGAATGAAGCCGGATATTCTGTCCTATCTGTTTGAACACTATGACTGTCTGGTAATTGAAAGCTTTGGCGTAGGTGGTATTCCGCAGACGCTTGTTCAGGAATTCTATCAGGAGATGGAAAAATGGTCAGGCAAGGGCAAATTTGTCGTGATGACAACACAGGTTGCCAATGAGGGAAGTAATATGACGGTCTATGAAGTCGGGAAAAAAGTTAAGCAGGATTTCAATATGATCGAAGCCTATGATATGACGCTGGAAGCAGTGATCACAAAGCTGATGTGGCTGATGGGAAGAGAAGAACAGGATATGCAGAAAGCATTCTACACGCAGATCAATCACGATATCCTTTTTACAAAGAGAGGATAAAGCAGGTGCAAATAAAAGAGGAAGGATTCCGGATGAATGGAACACCTTCCTCTTTTGAATATTTAATTTTATCCGGTTAGATTTTTTCAAAGTCGCCGATCATGTCTTTGATCTCTTCCATGTGGCAGTCCGTCTCGCTTACGGTTTGTGCACATTTCAAAAGTTCGGCTTCGATGGCCTCGATATCTTTGTCAGCACCGATTGTTTTTTTGTAACGAAGCTGATGATCTACACTTGCCCAAAAATCCATTCCGATCGTGCGGATCTGGATTTCGGCGCGCATTGGAACTTTTCCCTCTGTAAAGAAAACCGGGATCTCAACGATCATATGATAGCTTCGATAACCGTTTGGCTTTGGTGCTTTTATGTAGTCTTTGATCTTAAGAACGGTAATGTCATCCTGTGAAGTGATCAGGTTGGCAATTGTATAAATGTCACTGATAAACGGGCAGATCACCCGGATTCCGGCGACATCGTCCAAATTCTTGACAATACTCTCCTCTGTAAATGGCAGATCACGTCTGCGCAGCTTTTCATAGATGCTGGCAGGACTTTTTACACGTGATTTGATAGATGAGATTGGATTGCGTCTGTTTACTGCTGAAAACTCATCATCAAGGACTTCCAGCTTTGTCTGGATCTCGCGGATCGCACAGCGATACTTCATCATCAGAACATCAAAGTTCTTATTATTATTGATAAAATCAGCCGGACTAATCGCATTTAGCCACTGTGATTCCAGCGCAGTGGGATGCTCAGAAGCCGGAATCAGGTTAAGTTGTGTCTCCATATGATTACTCCTCTTTATTCTGGTTGCTTATACTATTATAGCATATCTATGGTAAGGTGCATAGCATACAGAGTACGGAAATTGTCTTGAAAATAACAATCTTTTAAATGCTATGGAATCCTTTTCCGATGATCTCGCTGGTGTTGGAAATCAGAATAAAGGAAGAAGGATCATTTGTCTTGATAAAATTACGGAGTTTGATTGCCTGCTGACGGTTCAGCGCTGTAAAAATAATGTATTTCTGTTCACCGGTAAAGGCTCCGTGTGCTTCACAGATTGTGGCGCCTCGGCCAAGTGAGTGGACGATATAATCACAGATCGGTTCCGGATTACTGCAGACAACGTTGAAATATTCGGAAAGGTTCAGACTTTCGATAAAGCTGTCTACAAGGAAGGAACGGATGATCAGTCCGAAACAGGAATAAAGTCCTGTTTTTATGTCGAAGATAAAGAAACCTGCAACGGTGATCGCAACATCTGAGCAAACCAGTGCACGTCCGATGTCAACACTTGTAAATTTTTTCAGGATCATGGCAATAATATCTGTACCGCCACTGGAAGATCCGATATTGAAGAGGATTGCAGAACCGAGTGCCGGGAGTGCAATCGCAAACATTACCTCAAGCATAGGCTGATTGGTAAATGGCTGGTTCATTGGAAAGATTCGTTCAAATAAAGAAAGCGCAAAAGAAAGCAGGACACTGCAGTAGGCTGTCTTTGCAACAAATTTTTTGCCGAGGATCATTGCGCCAAGAATCAGAAGTGACATGTTGGCAACGAATGAAAAGTCGGCAGCAGAAATAAGTCCGGTTTTGGCAATCAGTACGGCAAGACCGGTGATTCCGCCAAATGTGAAGTTGTTTGGAAACTTAAAAAAATAAGTTCCTACTGCGATCAGCAGAGTTGCTCCGCTCATTGCAGCAAAATTTTTGATTTTTTCTCTCATTTTATATTCCCCGATCGATTCATAAAGTTTTAGAAAACGGATGAAATACTGAAAAAATATCATCCGATTTCCGTTGGTATTGTAACGCCGAAAATGTATGAAGTCAACCGTTTTAGAGCATTTTCGCAATGTATACGATGATACGAAAATACGGGAATTTTCGTGCATGATACAGCGCCTGAAAGGACATACTAAAAGGCAAAAAGGAGGATGGATTATGGACCAATATATACCGGTTACAGATATTATTGCGCGGGAAATTCTGGACTCGCGCGGAAACCCGACTGTAGAAGTAGAGGTACTTGCAGGGAGTCATTTTACAGGAAGGGCGATGGTTCCTTCCGGGGCATCGACAGGAAAATATGAAGCAATTGAGTTAAGAGACGGAAAACACCGTTATCAGGGACTTGGTGTCAGACGCGCCGTGGAGCATGTGAATGACCGGATCATCCGGGAAATTCTGGGAATGAACGTGCTGGAGCAGGCGAAGCTCGACCGGGTGCTTCTGGAGCTTGACGGGACAGACAATAAGATCAATCTGGGAGCAAATGCAATGCTTGGAGTGTCTCTTGCAGCAGCAAGGGCAGCAGCAGATGCGCTGGAGATTCCGTTGTATCAGTATCTTGGCGGTGTAAATGCAAAGCAGATGCCGGTTCCGATGATGAATATCCTAAATGGGGGACGGCATGCGGATAATTCCATTGATCTCCAGGAATTTATGATCATGCCGGTCGGAGCAGTCTGCTTTGAAGAAGGACTTCAGATGTGCGCCGAGATCTATAAGATGCTTCGGGCGATTCTGGAAAAGTACGATTATCCGACCGCAGTCGGGGATGAAGGTGGATTTGCACCTAATCTGCCGGATGCGAAAGAAGCACTACACATGATCATGCGTGCGATTGAAAAGGCAGGTTATAAACCGAAAGAGCAGATTGTGATCGCACTGGATGCGGCGGCGAGTGAGCTGTATGATAAAGAGAGAAAAGAGTATGTATTTCCGGGAGAGGCGAAGATGCACGGACATCGTGTGGCGCGATCGACGGAAGAGATGATTGATTACTATGAGGAGCTTGCAGGAGAATTTCCGATTATTTCCATTGAAGATCCGCTTGATGAAGAAGACTGGGAAGGTTGGGAGCTTCTGACGACGAGACTGGGACTGGATATGCAGCTTGTCGGGGATGACCTGTTTGTGACGAATGTGAAACGGCTGAACGCCGGCATTTTAAAGGAAATCGCCAATGCAATTCTGATCAAGGTGAATCAGATCGGGACTCTGACGGAAGCCATCGATGCGATCCAGATGGCGCAGAAGGCTGGTTATCAGGCAATTGTATCCCACCGGTCAGGAGAGACAGAGGATCCGTTTATTGCAGACCTTGCGGTGGCATTTAACACGGGACAGATCAAAACCGGAGCACCGTGCAGATCAGAACGGATCGCGAAGTATAATCAGCTTTTGAGGATTGAGGAGAAGCTGGGAAATATTGCCAGATATGAGAATCCATTTGTACGATTTTCATAAGATTTCCGGAAAACCCAGCCTCCGGGCAGGAGGTATTGAAAATAAAAGCAGTGCATGATATTATGCAGAGTATAAGAATGGGAAAAGGGATCACTTTCTAAGCGAACAGGGAGTGACCTCTTTTCGTGAGGATAATAAAAGGAGAACTGGAAAATGATCAGAAAAATAAAAGCAGAAGACAAAGAAATCTACATAAAAATGGCGCATGATTTTTACCGGATGCCAGCAGTGGATCATCCGGTTCCGGATTCATATCTGGAAAAGACATTTGAAGAATGTCTGAAAAGTGATACCTATGCGGAACTGTTTATCCTGGAATGGGAAGGCAAGATCGCAGGCTATGGACTGATCGCTAAGACCTTTTCGCAGGAAGCAGGCGGGATGGTGTACTGGCTGGAAGAACTCTATATATTAGAAGAGTATCGTTCCAAAGGACTTGGAAGTGAGTATTTCAGATATATGGAAGAGCACAAAGAAGAGGGTGTGACAAGATTCCGTCTGGAAGTGGAAAAGGAGAATGAAAGAGCCTGGAAGCTGTATAAGAGACAGGGCTATGACTGGCTGGAGTACGATCAGATGATAAAAGAGTTTCGTTAGAAAAATGTCAGAAAAAAGAAGAAAAAGTATACAAAATGACTTTCTTTAAAAAAATGTAAAAAAGTGCTTGCATTTCCGTAAAGATTTGCTATAATAAGTTTGTTCGCTGTTGAGAACCAGAGCGGACATACAGATGATGCGGATTGGTGTAATGGCAGCACAGCAGACTCTGACTCTGTTAGTAGAGGTTCGAGTCCTCTATCCGTAGTTCCTTAATTAAATAAGGACTTAACTGGACAGGTAAGATGTCCGGTACGGTTATCGGAGTGTGGCTCAGTTTGGTAGAGCGCTACGTTCGGGACGTAGAGGTCGCAGGTTCAAATCCTGTCACTCCGATTTTTGTATGTCTGAAGATAAGAATCTCTTTTGATGCAGATGTGGATTGAAGAATCCGGCTGTGTCAGAAGAGATTTTTATTCTTTCGTAACATTGTACGAAAAGGTGATGGAATCACAGGATGAGTTGTGATAAAATCGGGATAGAGCTGCTTTTGGGGAAAAGAATATGATTCTGACAGGCAGAGGAAAAAGATTGGAAAGAAGGAAAAGATGATGGAAAAATTTTCAGAGATGAAATATGTACGTCCAGATGGGGAAGCGTATATTCAGACCATCCAGAAAGAAACAAAGAACTTTAACGAGGCTGCAGATTTTGAAGGCGCGCATCAGGCATTTGTCGCAATCCTGAATGCAAACAGCCACTTTAATACGACACGCGTCATGGCAAGTATCCGCAACAGCCAGGATACCAATGATGAATTCTATCGAAAAGAGATGGAATATATTTTCGAGATCGAGCCACAGATTGATGTAGAAATGAAAAAGTTCTATGAGAGTTATCTGAAGTCTTCTTACAGAACAGAGCTTGAAAAAGGAGTTCGGAGAAGTTTATTCCAGACAGGCAGAGAACAAAGTCCGGCTTACCGATCCGTGTAATGCCGATCTGCAGATCCGGGAGAACAAGCTGGTTCAAAAGTATTTCCAGGTTGCAGCGGCACCGGTTACAGATTTTCACGGAGAACAGCTTGGATTCTATGGTCTGTTAAAGATGATGGAAGATACCGACAGAAGCATCCGCAAAGAAGCTTTTGAAAAGTGGGCAGAGCTGTATAAATCGATTTCGGATGAACTGGATTCCCTTTATACGGAACTGATCGGAATCCGTCAGCAGATGGCAAAGAACCTTGGATTTAATGGATATGCCGAGATGATGTATCAGAAGATGGAAAGATTTGAATATACGCCGGAGGATGTGGCAATATTCCGTAAGCAGATCCGGGAGCATATCGTACCGCTTTGTCAGAAACTTTATGAGGAACAGAAAGAAAGACTTGGCATCGAAGAATTAAAATATTATGACGAAAGTCTTACCTATCCGGATGGAAATGCAGTTCCGGAGGGAACGGAAGAAGAACTTCTGGAAAAGGCGAGAACCATGTATCATGAGCTTTCCAAAGAGACAGGAGAGTTCTTTGATTTTATGATGGAATACCGTCTGTTTGATCTGGAAGGAAGACAGGGAAAACAGCAGGGCGGCTACTGTGACTTTATGGAAGAATATAAGGCACCGTTCATTTTTGCAAACTTTAATGGAACCAATGCAGATGTCAATGTCCTTACCCACGAAGCAGGACATGCCTTTGAAGCATACACAGCGTCACGCAATATTCCGGTATTATCGCAGACATTCAGTACCGCAGAGATCAGCGAGATCCATTCGATGGCAATGGAATATTTCACATTGCCATGGATGCATCTGTTCTTTGGTGAAAATGCAGAGAAACAGAAAAAAGCGTATTTGTGGGATTCCCTGGAAGCAATGCCGTACATGGCATGCGTAGACGAATTCCAGCACCGTGTGTACGCTGAAAATCTGACAGACGCAATGGAAAGAAGAAAAGTATGGCACGAACTGGAAGAAATCTATCTTCCATGGAGAGATTATGACGGCAATGAATTCCTGGAACAGGGCGGCTTCTGGATGCAGAAACAGCATCTCTTCATGTGCCCGTTCTACTATATTGATTACGCCGTATCCCGTGTAGGAGCACTTGAATACTACGGAAAAATGCAGGAAGACCTGGAAGGCGCATGGAAAGATTACTACGCCCTCTGTAGCCAGGGTGGAAGCAAAGGCTACCACAAACTCCTCAGAATCGGAAACTTAAGCGACCCATTCAAAGAGGGAACCATCTACAACGTTCTGAAAAAATTGAACCTGATTTAAGCGAAAGAAAACTGAAAAACATGATATCGATTACATAATCTTATTGCATGTACCGGATGGACAAGGTATAATTTACTTATAAGATTATAAAGAGAGGAATCGAATATGGAAAAGATTTATGATGTAACCGCGTTAGGTGAACTGCTGATTGATTTTACAGAAAATGGAACGAGCGCACAGGAGAATCCACTTCTGGAAGCCAATCCGGGAGGTGCACCGTGCAATGTACTTGCCATGCTTGAAAAGCTTGGAAAAAAGACCGCATTTATCGGAAAAGTTGGAAAAGATATGTTTGGTGAGCAGCTGAAGAGAGCGGTTGAAGAAGTTGGAATCGATACACGGAATCTGGTAATGGATGAAGAAGTACATACCACACTTGCGTTCGTACATACTTATCCGGACGGTGACAGAGATTTCTCTTTCTACCGGAATCCGGGAGCAGATATGATGCTGAAAAAAGAAGAAGTGGACGAAGATCTGATCCGCGGGGCAAAGATTTTCCATTTCGGAACACTTTCCTCTACCCATGAAGGTGTAAGAGAAGCAACAAGATATGCAATTGACGTGGCAAAAGAAGCAGGATGTATCGTAAGTTTTGACCCGAACCTTCGCCCACCGCTCTGGAAATCATTGGATGATGCAAAGGCTGAGATCGAATATGGTCTTTCAAAGTGTGATATTCTGAAGATTTCAGATAATGAAGTGGAATTTCTTTTTGGAACAACAGATTATGATGAAGGAGCAAGACTGATCCGCGAGAAATATCAGATCCCGCTGGTTCTCATTACTCTTGGAAAAGACGGAAGCCGTGCATATTACAAAGACCTCAGGGTAGAAGTTCCGGGATTTGTACAGGAGCATACGATCGAGACTACCGGTGCAGGGGATACATTCTGTGCCAATTCGCTGGATTATATTCTGGAGCATGGAATGGAAGATCTGACGGAAGAGGATTTAAAAGAGCTTCTCACATTTGCAAATGCGGCAGCTTCCCTGATCACCACAAAAAAAGGAGCGCTTCGGGTAATGCCGACCAGAGAAGAAATCCAGGAATTTATGCAGAATGCATAGAAAAGGAAGCGGAAAAGCAATACAAAATACCCTGTTGAGAGACAGAAGAGAATTAACCTCTGCTTGACATCTTGTCCGGCAATTGGGTAAAAGGGTTGGCGCGGATTAAGCAGACAGCCACAGAGTAAAGAGAAAAATGTAATATAATAACCGGACAGATTAGTGATGAATCTGCCCGGTTATTTTAGTACATAAAATTTCATTGTAACTGTTCAGAGCCAACCTCCAAAATGCTACGCATTTCGTCGGTGTGGCGTATCCGCCAAATAAAATTTCAAAAACAGTCTTAAAAATGCAAGCATTTTACACCTGTTTTATGAAATTTTGCTTGGCTCTGAACAGTTACATTTTATTTTTTCTTGTTCCAGACATGAACCCCTGCAAGGATTCCACCGATATACAGAATACTGATGAGTACTGTAGGATTCTCATGCAGACTGTATACTACAGCCACAATTGCAGCAAGGATTACTGTCAGCATAAAGGCATTCATGATCCGCTTTTCGCGGATGTTGCGTTCCTGTACCTGGAGTTCGTGGCGTTTTTCTTCAAGCTTCAGATATTCGAGAAGCTGGTCATCCGGAATTTTTTCCAGAATGTATTTTTCACGCAGATAGTTCAGTTCCTTTGCTGTATGGAAAATGCGGTGGTGGGAACTTTTCTTTTCTCCGGTAAACGGATCTTTTTCGGAATCATCAGAAGATTTGAAATCATCCGATGAAAAATCCGTGTAAGTATTCTTTTTTTCCTCAGATGAAATGGTTTCTGCTTCAGGGGAATCTGGTTCCGGAGCTGGAGCTTCTTTGGGTGGTACATCAGTGGCTGTATGGATGTCTCCGGATTCGGAAACTGGTTCTGTAGAAAGCTTTGGATCAGAATAGGCAGATTCTGAGAAAGCTAAAATTTCAGACATATCTTAACCTCCTTCGATCATGAAAATGATCGATTTTCTTTTCTTATAGAATACCAGTTTCGCATAAAAATTTCAATCAACAGAGAGAAGGAAATGTCTGCTGAGGATTATAAGAAAATCTCATTTGGCTTTCGTCCGGATAACAGATTTTTCATTTTCAGAGATGCGGCAGCCAAAAAGACAGGGTTTAGCTTCCGGATACCTTTTGGACAGGCGGCGATACATCCCATACAACTGATACATTTGCTGCTATCGCCGGTTCGGATATTATTTTTATTGATTGCACCTGTTGGGCAGGCATCGGCACATTTTCCACAGCCAGTGCAGGAAGCACTTGCTTTTGGAACAACATTCAGGTTGCCAAGGCGTTTATACTGATGACTGCCAGGCACGAAATAATCAGTAGACAATTCTTTGTCAGAGGAAAGTTTTTCGAGTATTTCTTCTGCAAATTTCTTTAACTCTTTGCTATCTTCTGCATCTGGTCGTCCACTGCCGAATTGGCGCATGATAGAATGTTCTGCAACAGCTGCAACAGAGGCGATAACATTGAAACCGCATAATTCGGCGGTATCTTTTAACTGTATCAGACCGTCATCATATGCACGGTTTCCGTAAACAGCGATAACTACGCAGTTTGCATGGTTTCCTTGTATTTCTTTTATTCTCTCGATAGCAGTATCCGGAATAACGCCTTCAAATACAGGAGCTGCGATAACAGCAAGGGCATCAGGTGCAATGGTTACATTGGAAAAACTGACATCGTGCCGGATCAGATCAACAGTATTTGTAACACTTCCCAGATGGGAACTGATCTGGTCTGCAACTTTTTTGGTCCCTCCGGTAGGACTAAATGTAATTTCTACAACTGGATATGTTTTCATTTTTTTACTCCTTTGGTGTAATTTTTGAATTTACAACAAGACTATCATTTCATAGATGTAATGTCAATATTTACACCTATAGAAAAATATGATAAGCTAAAATGAAATCAAAGGAGGAAGTCAGAGTATGCAGTTATCAATAAGGGCATCGCTTGCAATCCATTGTCTGATACTGGTCAGCGAATTTGGAGAGACGGATAAGATCACAAGTGAAAAGATTGCTTTATCAACGGGAACGAATCCGGTAGCGATACGCAGTATCATGAGTGCTTTAAAAAAAGCTGGAATCCTTAATGTGAAAAACGGTACCGGTGGAACGACTTTAAATATGCCGCCGGAAGAAATTACAGTATACAGAATCTGCAATGCCGTGAAACCGCAGTTCTGTAAAAATATATTTCACGTACATACCAAAGCTTCTAAATTGTGTCCAGTTGGACGTAACATCCGGGCGGTTTTGCAACACTCCTATTCTAAATTTGAATCTGCATTGGAAGACAGCCTGAAGACAGTTACGCTTGCGGATGTAATCAGGGATTATCATATGCAGCTGAAAAAAGAGAAATAATCTTTGTCAGTTGGAATTGTCAAAAAAGGAAAAATTCTCTATAATAAAAAGTGGAATAAGGATGTGTATACAACATTTTTAAAGAAAATGAGAGTACGAGGAACAAAGGATGAATGAAAAATTAAAAGAAATGAGAGAAGCATGGAAAAATCTATATGGTTCACTGCTGAAATGGATCATTTTGTCGGCGGTGATCGGAAGCCTCATCGGGCTGATCGCCAGTGGATTTTCCTATGCGATCGTATGGGTAACTTCATTTAGAGAAGCAAATCCGATGATCATTCTGGGACTGCCACTTGGTGGTCTGCTGATTGTCTGGCTGTACAAAATTACCGGACAGGAGAAGAATTCCGGAACCAATCTGGTGCTGACAGTGGTACGTTCTGATGAAGAGGAAATTCCGGGATGGGTAACACCACTGATTCTGATATCGACAGCGATCACACATTTGTTTGGAGGATCTTCCGGACGAGAAGGTGCGGCACTTCAGTTTGGGGCAAGTGTAGGGGATGTATGTGCAAGACATCTGCATTTGAATGAGAGTGATAAGAAGATCATCATTCTGGCGAGCATGAGTGCAGCATTTTCGGCACTTTTCGGAACACCGATGGCGGCAGTTGTATTTCCGATGGAAGTGATCAGTGTCGGTGTGATGTATTATGCGGCACTGGTACCATGCGTATTTTCTGCATTTGCAGCCCAGGGGATCGCATTACTTTTGAAAGTGCGGACAGTTGCGCCACCGTATCTGGTGGAGATAGTTCCGGAGTTCTATAGTGTGGATTCCGTAAAAGCGATTCTTCTGGCGATTGCGTGTGCACTTGCCGGAGCACTGTTCTGTATTGTCTTACATAACGGAGAGCATTATCTGAAAAAATGGTTTCCGAATCCATATGTGCGTGTGGTTGCAGGAGCAGCAGGTGTGATCATCTTATATTTCCTGCTCGGAACGGATGCATATCTGGGACTAGGAACGGGCGTGATCTCTGCAAGCTTTAAAGAGGCGGCAGGACCACAGATGTTTCTTCTGAAAATGCTGTTTACTGCACTTACACTCTGTGCAGGATTTAAAGGCGGGGAGATCGTACCGTCCCTGTTTATCGGGGCGACACTTGGATCTTTTATGTCTACGATCCTTGCCGCACCGACAGATATCTGTGCAGCATGCGGGATGGTCGGTGTCTTTTGTGCAGTAACAAACAGTCCGATTGCTTCACTTCTGATTGCATCAGAGTTGTTTGGCTTTAACGGAATGCCATTTTACTGCATTGTTGTTGCGGTAAGTTATCTGCTTTCCGGATATTACAGTTTATACAAAGAACAGAAATTGTTTACTCCAAAACAGAGAACAGATATGTGGATAAACATACGAAATAATCAAAAAATCAAAAATGAAACAAAGCAGAATTGATGGTTTTAAACTCCGAAAATCTGACAATTAACGAGAAAAAATTAAAAAACTATGAAGAAAGATACTTGAAAAAATAAAGAACGTGTGCTAGTATCAAAAAATAATTTAAGTAATGCAAAGCGATGAAAGAGACTCTTGCTTCTGGAACTTGACAGGAATACAGCGTCACCGACTGAGAGCGCTGTTTGAGGAATGAGGCGAAGGGAACACTCTGGAGCAGATTATCTGAACGGAAAGCACAGAAGCTTTAGTAGGGTAATACGGTTCATACACGTTACGTATGTAAGAGAGGAACCCAGAAGGGTTCAATGCGGGTGGTACCGCGGATCATCAGATTATCCGTCCCGGAATACGAAAAAGTATTCTGGGGCTTTTTTTATGCATATCATAACCAATCCGGAATACGAGGTTGACAAAAGCAAAACATATTTTAGGAGGATTGTGACATGGAATTTATGACAGGTGTAAAAGAAAAAGAAACGCTGGAGCTTAGTGGATTACTGGAAGAGGGAAGACTTGGAGAAGAAGTGAAGGTAAATGGAGCCGTTCATACAATTCGTGACATGGGAACAGTCGCTTTCGTGATTCTGAGAAAACGGGAAGGTCTGGTCCAGTGTGTATACGAAGAAGGCGTTACAAAATTTGACTTGAAAGATTTAAGAGAAGCCGCTACAGTAGAAGTAACAGGAAAACTGACCGAATCAGAGAAGGCACCGAACAGAATTGAAATCCGTCTGAGTGAGATAAAAGTACTCAGTATGCCAAAAGACAGTCTTCCACTTGCTGTTTCAAAGTGGAAACTGAACACTTCACTGGAAGCGAAGCTGAACTATCGTTCTATTTCTCTTCGGAACGTAAGGGAAAGAGCAAAGTTTAAAATTCAGGAAGGAATCGTAAGAGGTTTCAGAGAGTTCCTGTATAAAGAAGGTTTTACAGAAATTCATACCCCGAAGATCGGAGCAAAAGGAGCAGAAGGAGGATCTAACCTCTTCCGACTGGATTATTTCCATCGTCCGGCAGTGCTGGAACAGAGTCCACAGCTGTACAAACAGATGATGGTTGGTGTTTTTGACAGAGTATTTGAGACAGGACCGGTATTCAGAGCAGAAAAACACAACACCAAGCGTCATCTGAACGAATATACCAGTCTGGATTTCGAAATGGGTTATATCGACAGCTTTGAAGATATCATGGCGATGGAAACAGGCTTCCTTCAGTATACGATGGAGCTTCTGAAAAAGGATTATGCGAAGGAGCTTAAAATCCTGGACGTGACACTTCCGGATGTCTCTAAAATTCCGGCAATTCGTTTTGATGAGGCAAAGCAGAAGGTTTCAGAAAAATATGATCGTAAGATCCGCAACCCATATGACCTGGAACCGGAGGAGGAGCATCTGATCGGACAGTATGCAAAAGAAGAATGGGGTTCTGATTTTGTATTTGTAACCTACTATCCGTCAAAGAAGCGGCCGTTCTATGCAATGGATGATCCGCAGGATGAGAAATTCACACTCAGTTTTGACCTTTTGTTCCGTGGACTTGAGATCACGACCGGAGGACAGAGAATCCATGATTACGATATGCTGATGGAAAAGCTTGAAAAGCGGGGAATGACAGAAGAAGGACTGGAAACCTATCTGGATACATTTAAACATGGTATGCCGCCACATGGAGGTCTTGGAATCGGAATGGAACGTCTGACAATGCAGCTCCTTGGTGAAGACAATGTCCGTGAGACAACCCTTTTCCCAAGAGATTTAAGCAGACTTACACCGTAATGACCGGGCTCCCTGTCTGGCCGGTAAAAAGGAGAGCTGACAAGAGGCAGCGGGGGAGGTCAAAATGAGAAGAAGATGTTCTTTATGCGGAGGAAAATTAAACGGAAATATCTGCACGGAGTGCGGACTTGATAATTCAAAGAATGATGATCAGTATGTGACACTTGGAAATTCCGGTCATGAAGAGTCTCTGACACATGTACATACGGAAGAAGAAAAGCCGTATGAAGGAAAGACTATGACGCGGGAAAATGCACGTAAGGCGAAGAATGCAGATAAAAATGCAAAGAAAGCAGCTACAAAAAAAGGCGGC
>ENA-OQBD01000448-OQBD01000448.1-human-gut-metagenome-genome-assembly--contig:-NODE-448-length-22487-cov-3.409213_pt1 | contig 22487 bp, 26 predicted proteins | sample MGYA00242742_ERZ504543 | MGnify/ENA primary metagenome ERZ504543 (study PRJEB26092, sample SAMD00036239) | human gut metagenome | host: Homo sapiens | study: EMG produced TPA metagenomics assembly of...
AGAGTTTTTACATATCACTCCGATTAATTATTTGAATTGGTTATCGGCTGAAGAAGGCAGCATTGTTGATTAAAATACAGAGAAAAAATCAATACGATTTCTTACGAAACAGGGTTTCATAATGTAGATTAATTTTTGTAGAGCATTTAAAAAGAGTTATAAAATGACTCCAACAGAATATCGGAAAGTAAAAATTCAACAGTACAAATAAAGTTAGACTAGAAGAGGAGAATGACATTATGATAATTAGAAAATATACAGAAAAAGATATTTCCGAGATGGTTCACATCTGGAATGAAGTAGTAGAAGATGGTGAAGCATTTCCACAGGAAGAGTTCCTGGATGATAAGACAGGGGGCAGAATTCTTTGCATCACAGACCTATTGCGGTGTTGCAGATAAAGATGGGCAAATTGTAGGGCTTTACATCCTGCATCCCAATAATATCGGCCGCTGCGGCCACCTTGCAAATGCAAGTTATGCAGTGGATTCAACTTGCCGTGGAAAGCATATCGGTGAGAAACTCGTAAGTGACTGCCTTGTACAGGCAAAGCTGCATGACTTTAAGGTTTTACAGTTCAATGCAGTGGTAGAAAATAATGTTCACGCACGTCATTTGTACGAGAGATTAGGATTTGTGCAGATTGGAACTGTACCGAATGGATTTCGTATGAAAGATGGGACATATCAGAATATTTGTTTGTATTATAAGGAAGTGTAATAATAAACAAATGTTAACTTAAAATAAAAATAAGTTGACAATTAAATAGACACAAAGACAAAAAATTATCGACAGTAAGTATGGTGTTGTATTTTTTGATTTAAGCATTGTTTTTCTCCTAAGATTTTGCAGGCTTGAGAAATAATACTGCGAGGTTATTTAATTTGCCGGGGGATTTTCTGCAATTATCATATTTTACTTTTTACTTTTATTATATAATTTAAATTATTTAGACTTATATGTAAAAAGCAGGAGGGATAATATGAAGGATATAATGTCGATAAAAAAACGTCTGGAACAGAAATCAGCAATTAATGGGAAGGCTGGCGTTGCAATTATGTCAGGCATGCTAAATGAGGAGAAGATTAGGAATCTTGTAATAAAGCACTATAATAGTATTACATGTGAAAACGAGATGAAACCAGAAATAATTTTGGGAGACGTTCCTGTATTCCGTGTTGATACTGAAGGAAATATATGTTTAGATGAAAATGGCGATCCGGTTTTAACACTTGATTTCAGCAAGGCAGATAAAATTATGGATTTTATAAAAAAACATAATGAGAAAAATCCAGATGATACAATACGGGTAAGGGGTCATGTACTCGTATGGCATTCACAGACTCCGGATTGGTTTTTTCGTGAAAAATATGACTCTCAGGGGGCATATGTGGGTAAAGAAAAGATGCTGAAGCGCCTTGAAAATTATATTCAGAAAGTGCTAGAGCATTATGACGGAGTAAATAGCCCGTATCGTGGTATTATATATGCCTGGGATGTAGTAAATGAACAGATTGAGCCGGACGATTTTCATCCAGAGAAAAACCCAGGATCAGTGCGCTATACATGTAATAACAAGAATACGGGTTGGTATAATATTTTTCAGGGGATATTAGCTACATTACTCAGTCATTTGTTTTTGCAAACCGCTATGCGCCTAATGATATCAAGTTATTTTATAATGATTACAATGATGCAGATCCGGTGAAACGGGATGCTATTTGTGTTTTGCTCAGGCAGATTAAGGATACAAAGGGAGCACGTATTGATGGGATGGGAATGCAGGCACACTATCATATGGAGTTTCCGTCTATTGAACAGATTAGAGAAGCTGTGTATATGTATTCATCTATTGTAAATGAAATTCAGTTTACGGAATTTGATATGCAGTCAAGCAAAAGTTATGACGGATCAGACCGCGAGTTGGAGTTAGAGAGAGAGGGAGCAAGGTATAAAGAGTTGTTTCGAACAATTTATAGTCTTGATAAGGAAGATAAAATTAATATTACAGGTGTTACATTCTGGGGCACCCATGACGCAGTTTCGTGGCTACAGGTAGCTGCTTTGGTAGGAGGTGGATCTGATGGCAACAGACCTCAGATGCCGTTGCCATTTGATGATGCCTGTAACGAAAAACCAGCTTTTTGGGGAATTATAGACGCATGATAAAATATCGCTAGAGGAGAAAAGGATTGAAGTTATCATATTTGTTCAGTGATGGAATGGTATTGCAACGGGGAAAAAAGAATTATATTTGGGGAGAGACAAGCCCTGAAATTATAGTAGCGGGAATACTCGACGGCAAGAAGTTTAATACTAAGGCAGATACACATGGAATGTTTGTGGCAGAACTTCCGGATCTTCCGGTTGGTGGTCCGTATTGTATGGAAATAAACGGTGACGAGAAGCGTGTAATTAGAAACATTATGAGTGGGGATGTATTTCTTCTGGGCGGTCAGTCCAATATGGAATTGCGAATAAAATTTGTAACAGAGCGGTTTGCAGATGAAATAGAGAAAATAAATGATTCGTTTATCAGAAAGTTTGATGTTCCGAAAGAATATGATTTCGGAGAGAAAAGACAATGGCTTTCACAAGGACGCTGGGAAAGCGCACAGGGGAAATCGGTCCTTGAATTCAGCGCTTTAGGACTGTTTATGGCATTGTCTCTTCGAGAAAAAAATGATGTCCCGGTCGGGCTGATCCAGACTGCTGTGGAGGGAACACCGGTGAAAGCATGGTGTAGTGAAGAGACAATAAGGCATATGGGTTTTTATACAGATGAGTTGGAAAAATGTAAAAATGAAGACTATGTTTTATGTACGCAGAAAATAGAAATTGAAAGAGAAAAATACTGGATGAAAAAAGCGGATCAGTCTTTTGAATCAAAAGGACTGATAGTTTTTATAAAATAAGTATTCCAGGTATATGGAAAGGAAACATGAGAGATTTCTGTGGAACAGTTTTACTGGAAAAGAAGTTCTTTATTACAGAAGAACAGGTGGTTACGCCTGCAGAAATTCTTATGGGAGCGTTTACAGACGCTGATAAAATATATATAAATGGAATCTGCTGCGGTAGTTCTTATGACAGATATGCATCAAGGATTTATCCTGTAGCCCCAGGAATTCTAAGGGCAGGAGAAAATGTGGTCTGCATACATCTGTATGTATTCCGTGGCAGAGGAGGAGCAATGCCAGGAAAACAATATGGAATACGATTCAAAAAGGGGAAAGAAAGATGGCTTGATTTGTCTGGAACATGGGATGCACAGATTAGAAAACAAATGGAATATTTGCCGGAAAAGACATTTTTCAATTATATGGCATCAGCTATGTTTAATGGTATGATATCACCGGTAAGTCCTTATAAGATATGTGCTGTTATTTATTATCAAGGAGAATCTGATGTTGGACATCCGAATAGATATGCGTTAGAATTTCGTGCGCTGGTCAATGACTGGAGAAAATCTTGGAAGGAAAAGCAATTGCCGATTATATACGTACAGCTTGCTGGTTTTTCCGATGGAAATATTAAGAAACAGGGGACGCAATGGGCGGAATTCAGGGAAGTACAGCGGCAGGCAATGGAGATTGAAAATACGGCGATGGTACAGGCATATGATGTGGGCGAGTATAATGATCTCCATCCCATGGATAAGAAGGCTTTGGGAATGCGAGCTGCGCTTGCTGTACATAAATTGGTTTATGGAGAAAAGGAAGAATGTACAGGACCGCAGGTGAGGAAAATCAGACTGGACAGAGATAAAAGAGTATATGCTGTTTTTGATCAGCCGTTGCAAACTGGAAGTAAAAAAGACGGATGTGAATTAGTAAGTGAAGTTGAACTCAGAAAAGCGAACGGAGATTATAAAAGAGCATATGTCACAGTTGATGGAAATGAAATTTGTGCATGGTTGTCTGATGGCGAGGAACCAACGGGAATTCGTTATGCATGGAAGGATTGTCCTATGAATATATGTCTGTATGGAAAAAGGGGACTTCCGGTCATACCATTTATAAAGGAGTGGGGCAGGGATGCAATTTATACTGGAAAAATTTGTGAGACAGATAGATAATTTTTCAATCCGCAAAAAAATGATTTTTATCTACATATTCTGTATGCTTTTACCAATCACGCTGACAGACGGGGTGATCATATATACGGTTCTGCATACAGAAGCACAGCTGCGCAGATCTGAAATGGAAGATATTGCAGATGCTGTTAACTATCAGATTTTTTATGATGTGGACACTGTTTCAAAAGTAGCAAAAAGTATATATGCGAATAAGTATATCAATGATTTCCTAGAAATGGAATATAGAGATCCTTTTGATTATGTAGTAAGTTATCAGGAATTTTTTAAAGATACACTTTTCCAAAGTTCAGATATGACAGGAAGTTCACTGACAACCTTGTATACAGATAACAGTACAATTGTAAGCGGAGGTACGGTCAGAAATCTGGATCTGATCAAAGAAAGCGGTTGGTATCGGGATCTGAATGAAAAAGGAACAGAACAGATGCTTTATTTTGCATATGAACCAAAGGTACCAGGAGCAGTAATGCATCCGGAAAGGCATGTCTACTTTGTTCGTAAGATGAACTACTATGGAGGCGGACAGTCGGAAAAGTTGCTTAAAATTGAAATGGATTACAGTACGATAAATAAAAATCTGCAAAATCTGAATTATGATACGCCCGTATATATATGCCATGAGGGAAAAATTATATTTTCAAATCGTGATGGCGAAAATATCGGAGATGAGTATGAAAAATTTTCAGATTACAAAGAAGTTGAATATAAGAAAACAAGTAATATTTACGGTGCTCAACTGGAAATATACGTGCTACGTCCAGAGACAGATCTTATAGGAAAGCTGGTGGAAAGGCTGCATATGCTGGTGCTCCTTTTTTTAATCAACATCTTTTTCCCGCTGATTATGGTACTGCTTTTAAACCATTCATTAACTGCCAGAATCAGCAGATTGAGCAGTATTTTCAGAAACACAGAAGATGAAAATCTGGTTGAGATTGAAAATGTGAGTGCAAAAGATGAAATAGGTGATCTGATGAGGAATTACAATCGGATGGCATCACGTATAACAACGTTAGTAAATATTGTTTATAAAAATCGGATACTGGAACAGGAAATGACAGTGGCAAGACAAAAGGCTGAGCTTCTTGCACTGAGAAGTCAGATCAATCCTCATTTCCTTTTTAATGCACTTGAAAGTATACGGATGCACAGTGTAATAAGAAAAGAAAAAATCACGGCGGAAATGGTTGAAAAACTTGCTGTTATGCAGAGACAGTATGTGGATTGGGGAGAGGATCTTATTGAGGTAGGTAAGGAGATGGAGATTGTCAAGAATTACATGGATCTTCAGCAGTACCGATTTGGTAAAAGACTGTCATATAGGCTGGATGTGGAAACAGAATGCCAGCATCAGAAGATACCGAAACTGACAATTGTTACATTTGCTGAAAATGCAGTGTGCATGGAATAGAGAAAAAGACTGCACCAGGCTGGATATTTATTACTGTGTACAGAGAAAATGAGGAAATGTGTATTGAAGTAGAAGATACCGGGGAAGGAATGACGGGAAAAAGAGTTTGACAGTATGCGGCGAAAGATGAAAAATGCGAGCATAGAACTACTGGAAAATGAAAAAGGCGTAGGTATTATTAATGCCTGCCTGAGACTGAAAATGATGTCACATGATAAAGTGCAATTTGAATTAAACGGGGAAGAGGGAACTGGGGGTGTCGGTTCTGATACGCCTGCCATTTATAGAAAGTGAAAAAGGGTGATAAGATGCTGAGAGTACTATTAGTAGATGATGAACCATTTATACTTCGGGGAATGAAAGAGCTTATAGATTGGGAAGATGAAGGATTTGAGATTGTAGGCTCAGCAGCTGACGGAGAAGAGGCACTTCTTTTTCTGCAGAATCACGATGCAGATCTTATTCTTTCTGATATTAAAATGCCAATTATGGATGGTCTTGAGTTGCTTCGTAAGCTGCGAATCTCTGAAAAATATAGAGATATTTATTTTATTATTCTGAGCGGATATGCTGATTTTCAGTATGCTCAGGAGGCAATCAAATATGCATGCAATGACTATATATTGAAACCCGTGGAGGAAGAAAAACTTGTACAGGCACTTCGCAAAGTCAGAGGATTAAAAAATATAGAATTGGAGAAAGAAAGAGAAACAAAAAAACTGGAAAATGCGTATCTTTCCGGGAAACTTATCTCTATTATTCAGGGAAGATCGGATCCTCTGACGATTGAGTATGTTCAACAGCATATTCGTTTATCAGAACAGGTGAGGTATGTTGAAATCCTGATCGATGAAAAAAATTACGAGGACGACTATGAGGATTCCGTAAAGTTAGCAAATCAAAAACAGCTGTATAATATCTGTAAGGATTATCTTCAGGATGACAGTCAGCATTGTGTGATGGATGTCTCCATACAGGAAAAGGTCTATGATGTTGGTTTCATTTTATGCAGATATATGTATGAATCTTCAGATATTAAAGAATATTTGGGAGATTTTATAAAGTATCTGAGAGAAATACTCGGACTGCCAGTGATTATGATTGTGGGAAAAGAGGAAAAAAATCTGGAAAAAATTGCAAAATCATACAGTACAGCGAGGAGGGTAAGATCCTTTCAGGGATTCAGGGAAAAAAAGGAAATTTATTATTATGAGGAGGAAATGCAAATTCATACAAACGGGATCATGCTTTGTAAGAAAAATCTTGATATTCTCCTGAATGCCATTGAACAGAACAATCATGCAGAAATTATGAAAGCAGTTGACGGATTTTATGAGGAAATGAGAGAGCGAGGGATAGCCGGCGAGGTAATGCGTCTTAATATTAATTATCTTCTTTTTCAGCTGCTGCATCTTGCATCGGAGCTGGATGACAGTGTAAATCAGGAAGAGATATTGAGGATGATCAGTGAAGGGACTTTTGAGGCTGGGATTCTGCGGGGAAGTAAAGCTCATCTGTGTAGGGTCGCATGTGAATACGGGGATTATTTGGCTCAAATGCGTAAGGATTCCTCACGAGGTATATTGGGGAAAGTAGAAAAAGAGATTCGGGAGAGATATGCGGAGAATCTGACACTTAAAGAATTCGGTGAGAAATATTACCTGAATGGAGCGTATCTGGGACAGCTATTTAGGAAAAAAGTTCGGACAGTCGTTTAAAGACTATCTAAAGATAATTGCCGGATAGAACAGGCTTGCCATCTGTTGCTGAGGACAGATAAGAAAATATACCAGATAGCGGAGATGGTGGGATACCGGGATCTGGACTATTTTGTGAATCGATTTATCTCAGTGAAGGGTGTACACCGGCAAAATTCCGAAAACAGGCGAAGACGAAGGATGAAAAGAAAGGGGCAGAAGATTTATCAGAGTGAAGTTCTATAGTTTATCCTGCATTTTTGATATACTTTATCTGAATTTTTTTCAGGTACTGATCCGTTAAAATAAAGTTATCAAATTTAAGGAGGACAATTATGAAAGCAAAAAGAGTGACGGGAATGCTGCTGGCATCTGCACTTGCGGTATCATTGTTTACCGGATGTGGTAGCGGAAGCAGCGAGAATGAGGGAGGAACAAAAGAATTTACAGCTTTCTATGCGGTTCCAGGAGCTGAAATCAATGACGACAATGAGATTCAGCAGATTATCGCAGAAAAAACCGGTGCAAAGGTGGACGAGACATGGCTTACCGGTCAGACAGCTTCTGAGGCGGTAGGGACGCTGATTGCCGGAGGTGAGTATCCAGATTTTATTGATGGCGGAGATGCAATGGGACAGCTCTATGAGGCAGGAGCACTTGTTCCTTTGGATGATTATCTGGATGATTATCCGAATATCAAGGCGTATTATTCGGATGAAGAGTGGAATAAGCTGAGACGGGATGATGGTCATATTTACTGGATTCAGCAGTTTCAGAATGTTAAGGGAGAAGAGAAGGCTACGACGCATAATGATGAAGCCTTTTGGATTCAGACAAGAGTACTGGAGTGGGCAGGATATCCTGAAGTAAATACTTTGGATGAATATTTTGATCTTTTGGAAAGCTATATTGAAGCCAATCCTACAATGGAAGACGGAACAGAGAATATTGCTTACACAATTCTATGTGAAGACTGGAGATATTATTGCCTGGAAAATGCACCGCAGTTTCTGGATGGTTATCCAAATGACGGATCTGTGATTGTTGATCCAGATGAACTGAAGGTTATTGATTATAATACTACAGATACTGCAAAACGGTACTTTCAGAAATTGAATGAAGAATACAAGAAAGGTTATGTGGATCCTGAATCATTTACACAGACTTATGATGAATATATTGCTAAACTTTCTACAGGACGTGTGCTGGGAATGGTCGATCAGTGGTGGGACTTTGCATATAATGTAAATGATTCCTTGAAACAACAGGGACTTGATGAGAAAGGATGCAGTTATGTGCCGCTTCCGATCACTATCGATGAAGGAATTAAAAATCAGTGGCACTGTTCAGGAGGAGTTATGAATTCAGGATCAGGACTTGCAATTACAACAAGCTGCAAAGATGTGGAAGGAGCACTGCAGTTTATAGACGATTTGCTTAGTCAGGATATTCATAATCTGAGATTCTGGGGAGTAGAGGGTGTCGATTATGAAGTTAATGATGATGGATTGTTTTATCGGACAGAAGAACAGAGAAAGCAGGCAGCAGATACGGCATACAAAGCATCACACCTTTGTTCATATTCTTATTTCCCAAACTATAAAGGGAACGAGTGATGATGGTATCAATGCAAATTGGCCTGATGATCAACCGGATGAATTTTTTGGACAGTCTGAACTCGGCCGTACAGAGATGTTTTAAGGCATATGGCGCTGAGACATATGTGGATATGCTGGGAATGAATGAGACTCCTGGTCCATGGTATCCGATGTATTCATTTTGCCGGTACGATGACTACAAGTACACCGGGTGGTGTGGCATGGACAAAATGGGAGAGATAAAACATGAATATCTTCCGAGAACTGTCATGGCAAATGATTTTGAGAGTGAATGGAATACATATATGAAAGCCTATGAGGGATGCAATCCATCAGGATTTCCTTGATGAGATGCAGGCGGAATTGGATCGTAGAATGAAAGAAGCAGCTAAATTCGAATAGGATATAACATACAAAACGGGCAGATATGTGTCATGCTTATCTGCCTTGATTTGAAAAATGAGGTGAATTTATGTCTTTAAAGGAATAAGAGGAAAAAAAACAGTAGATGGCATGAACCCAAAATTCATTTTAGTTGGAAGGAGGCAAAACGACAGAAATCCCTTCTAATCTGGTCTGGAATTATTGTAATTTATGGTATCATTTTCTACTATCTCCCATTGGGCGGCTGGGTGATGGCTTTTCAGAACTACAGACCGATTGACGGACTTTTGCACTCTGAGTTTGTCGGATTGCAAAAGTTTCAGCAGTTGTTTTCAGATGCAACTTTTTTACGGGTAATACGAAATACACTTGCAATGGGTGTGATCAATTTGGTGGTTACTTTCGTTGCTGCAATTGCATTTGCAGTCCTTCTCAATGAGGTACGAAATACAATTGGGAAAAAAACAGTACAGACAATATCGTACCTGCCGCATTTCCTGTCATGGATTATTGTAACCGGCATCATTCATGATGCTTTGTCAGGAACTGGCATTATTAATGAATTGCTTGTTAATTTGAATGTTATTAATCAGCCGATTAATTTTTTTGCTCATAAAGAGTATTTCTGGCCTATTGTCGCTTTTGCCAACGTATGGAAAGAAACCGGATGGAATGCAATTATATATCTGGCGGCAATAACATCTATTGATCCGTCACTTTACGAAGCGGCATCAATTGACGGAGCAGGAAGGTGGGCGAAGATTAAACATGTAACACTTCCGGGAATAAGACCTACTATTATGATTCTGCTTCTTATGAATGTTGGAAATGTGTTGAATGCAGGGTTCGAAATTCAGTATCTGTTAGGAAACGGGCTTGTTCAGAGTGTATCCCAGACAATTGACATTTACGTGCTGAATTGGGGTATCAGTCAGGGAGATTTTTCCATTGGTACAGCAGCAGGTATATTTAAGAGTGTGGTAAGTATTATTCTAATTGTTATTGCAAATCAGCTTGCAAAACGCAATGGAGACGAAAGATTATTCTAAGGAGGGCTCAAGATGGAAACAAGAAAAAAAATAAAATCATCGCCCGCAGATAAAGTGTTTACAGTATGCAATACAATTTTTATGATTCTGTTTATTATTATCACATTGTATCCGATTCTGAATACGCTTGCTCTTGCATTTAATGAAGGAACGGATGCATTGCGAGGCGGTATATATCTGATACCGAGAAAATGGACATTGAAAAACTTTATTACTGTTTTACAGAAAGACAATCTGATCACAGGTGCCTATATTACTGTGGCACGAACACTGATCGGAACGTTTACAGCCCTTATTACTAATGCGATACTGGCATTTATTGTAAGCAGAAAAAGATTTTTATTTAAAAAACAGCTGTCTCTTTTCTGGGTTATTACGATGTATGTAAATGGTGGTATGATTCCAACATTTTTGCTGTACAAAGGACTTGGGTTAACAAACAGTTTCTGGGTATATGTGATTCCGGGGAATGATTAGTGCATTTAATATGCTTGTTATACGTACATATATGAATGGACTTCCAGACAGTCTGGAGGAGTCAGCGCAGCTTGATGGAGCAGGATACTTCACTATTTTTACGAAAATCATTTCTCCTCTGTGCAAACCTGTTTATGCGACAGTTGCTCTTTTTGTAGCAGTGGGACAGTGGAATTCATGGTTTGATGCAATGTTGTACAACAGAATGAATGCAAAATTAACAACATTGCAGTATGAGCTGATGAAATTACTGTCGTCTGTGACGAATCAAGGGGCTTCGGCAGAGGCAATGAAAAATGCAACGGGTTCGGTTACTCCTGAGACAGTTCGAGCAGCGGCGTCAATACTGACTATGCTTCCAATCATTTGTATTTACCCGTTCTTACAGCGATATTTTGTTACCGGACTTAACTTTAGGTGGCGTAAAAGAATAATATATAGGCGGAGGATTAAAGGATATGGACAGAAAAGAAGCCAGGAGAAAAGCACAGGAACTGGTTATGAAAATGACTATAGAGGAGAAGGCTTCTCAGCTCAGATATGATTCACCAGGTATTTCAAGGCTTGGGATTCCAGAATACAATTGGTGGAATGAAGGGTTACATGGAGTTGCGAGAGCGGGAATTGCAACAGTTTTTCCGCAGGCAATTGGAATGGCTGCCTCATTTGATGAAGATATGGTTCGAAAAATAGGAGATATTATTGCAGAAGAAGGCAGGGCAAAATATAATGCGGCTTCTAAACAAGATGATAGAGATATCTATAAAGGACTTACTTTTTGGGCTCCAAATGTAAATATCTTTCGCGACCCCCGCTGGGGCAGAGGACACGAGACATATGGAGAGGATCCTTGCCTTACGGCTACTTTAGGCAAAGCCTATGTGGAAGGGCTTCAGGGAAATGGTGAGACGATGAAAGCGGCTGCCTGCGCGAAACATTTTGCAGTTCATTCCGGTCCAGAGGCATTACGTCATGAGTTTAATGCCGAAGTATCTCAAAAGGATATGGAAGAGACATATCTTCCAGCTTTCAAAGCTCTTGTAGAGGATGCGCATGTGGAAGCTGTTATGGGAGCCTATAATTGTGTCAATGGTGAACCTTGTTGTGGCAGTAAGACACTTATAAAAAATAAACTTCGGGGTGAGTGGAATTTTGAAGGGCATTTTGTTTCTGATTGCTGGGCAATAAGGGATTTTCATGAAAACCATATGGTTACGGGTACGCCAATGCAGTCTGCAGCAATGGCATTGAATGCAGGGTGTGATTTGAACTGTGGAAATACATATCTTCATATCCTTAATGCTTATCATCATGGCATGGTTACAGAGGAAGCTATTACGGAGGCTGCAGTTCGTCTTTTTACAACCCGTTTTATGCTGGGACTTTTTGATGGAAGTGAGTATGACAAAATACCATATTCTAAAGTGGAATGTAGCGAACATCTTTTGATAGCACACAAGGCAGCGTTAGAAAGCATTGTGCTTTTGAAAAACGAGAATGGAATTCTTCCGTTGAAAGAGAAGGAGATAAAAACATTAGGCATTATTGGACCTAATGCAGACAGCAGGGCAGCTCTGATCGGAAATTATCACGGAACATCATCAGAATATGTAACTGTATTGGAAGGAGTCAGAAGATATGTGGGTGATGAGATAAGGATTATTTACTCACAGGGATGCGATCTTTTCAAAAATAAAACAGAACCTCTTGCCCAGGATATGGATCGCTTATCAGAAGCTGTAACTGTAGCACAAAATAGTGACGTGATTATCCTGTGTCTTGGTCTGGATGAGACTCTGGAAGGTGAAGAAGGAGATACAGGAAATAGCTATGCGTCTGGTGATAAGGAAGATCTTCAACTCCCGTTGTGCCAGCGTAGATTGATGGAAGTGGTGGCGCAGACTGGAAAACCGGTGATTTTATGTATGATGGCAGGGAGTGACATAGACTTGAGTTTTGCACAGAAACATTTTGAGGGAATTCTTCAACTCTGGTATCCAGGTGCCCGTGGAGGAAATGCTGTTGCGGAAATCCTGTTCGGAAAAGAATCTCCTTCAGGAAAACTGCCTGTTACTTTTTATGAAACTTTGAGCGAACTGCCTTCGTTTGAAGATTATTCCATGAGTGGAAGAACATACCGGTATATGAAAGGAAAGGCTCAGTATCCTTTCGGGTACGGACTAACTTATGGAAAGGCGGAAGTCCGCTCAGTAGAAGTGGTGGAAACAGAAACAGGAGCAAATGTTTTTGTGAAGGTGGAAAATACGGGCGAAAGAGATATTTGTGAGGTATTGCAGATCTATATCAAGTGTGAAAATTCGATTTATGCGGTTCCAAACCCGCAGTTATGCGGGTTCTGCAGAGTAAAACTTTACAAGGAAGAAAGAAAAACCCTTCAGGTACATATTCCTGGGGAAGCATTTACTGTTGTGGATGAAGAAGGACGTCATATTGCAGGGGGAAAGCATTATACAATCTATGCCGGTTTCTCTCAGCCTGATGCGAAAAGCGAGGAACTTACGGGTATGAGTCCTGTTAAGGTGGAGTTTAGAAAAGGTAGACTGAACTTAAGAATGGAGAAAGCTATGAAGATTAATCTGGACAGTCCTGTTATTGTTTTTTTAACTACAGTTGCAGATTTTATGATGTTACTCCGCCTGCTGACGCAAGCAATTCATACCAAGAGCGATTGCTGCAAAAATGCCATAAGAACGAGAGCTTTTATCCTTTGCTCCGGCAATAATAATCAAAACCAGAGATACTATGGACAATAAAACAACTATCACTGTCGAAAAAATATGCATCTTAATGCCTACCTGCAGGAGTCTGTTTTTCTTACCCTGAATGCCTATACATACCATCATTGCACACACCAGAGTACATACATTGTACAGACTGCTTAGCTGATTCCATAACTGATGCGATGGTGCATTCGATGCACTAAGGTCACTTACCGCAATAATTCAATAAATTCTTTTTCTTTATCATATGGCATTTTCCTCACAAAACCACTTCAGATAATCGTCCAAAAGATTCTTATCTGTTTCATAGCTGCACTTACCATTGCTCTGATCCAGTTCTGGAACAAATGCCGGATCATTTCGGAGCTGATGCAATACATAATGCTCAAGGCATCCTGGACGATACACATTCCAAAAACTTTCTCTTATCAGATTTTCTACTTTCTGATGTTCTTCCTTTTTCTCTAAACGAATCATAATATTACTTTTTCCCATTTTTTAGTCTCCTTTCGAATGATTGTAAACAAAAACCGATAATCCTGAATATTTCTTAACTATCAGGATTAACGGCTCTGTGTCTTACGCGTCTGGCTCTCATATTTTTTGTTCTGCAATTTTCATTTCTTCTACAATTCCTGTTAAAACACAACTTTTCCAAACGAAGTTAAATGTTCACTATATAAAATCAACTTTACCCAAACAGACCCAGGTAATTACAAGTCTATGCTGGAAGTATATGGATCAGATTCCCCTTTAAGCAAATAAGCTCATAAGGGAATTAGCACAAAAAATGCAGCAAACCTTTTTCAAGATTTACTGCTTATATACTGCTGTGATGGGCTGCTGATATTTATATCGATTCCATAAAATACTGCAATCAATCCAGTGCATTTATTATCTTCAAAAGAAAGTTACACATCCAACAGCTCAATCAACTTATCAAGAAATGCCTCTTCCCCCCATGTATTAATTTTGAAAAACACAGCCTGGCTTCCTCCTGCCGTAATTGCAGAAAGTTGAACAGGATCTTCACCGTTTTGAAAAAGTGTAATATTGAGACTCACTCTGTTTCCTCCAGCATAGCTGTAACGTTCAAAAATTACGAACACTGCAACGCGCAGTCCCACTTTGAAAATCACTGCATCTTCTAAAGTTGCTGATATACTGCTATTTAATATTCCGTTTTCGATATTTGAAAGCAACTGATCGAAATCTTCATTTATGCTTCTTTCTATTTTTTGCCATACACAAACCTTCCTTTTCTCAACTGTGTGACATGCTCCCACCACTTAAATCACAGATTTTGAAGTGAGGGCTTCTTGCTCAATGGCTCTACTGAGCCAAGTATCTACAAGCTATCCTCGCGTGCCCCGCGATTCTTTTGCCCGGACACGGGCGCATTTTTCTTACTTATTGTCCGGATACGGACAGTTTATACTGCCAGCATCCTTCTTGCCTCTTCACGGATATTGATCGCTGCATTTCGATCTCTGTCCATCTCATTTCCACACGTGCAGCGGTATACTCTTTCGGATAATCCCAGCTCTTTTTTTATCTTTCCGCATTTACTGCATTTTTTGCTTGAAGGGAAAAAGCGGTCTATCTTTACTAATTTCTTTCCCTTCCAGGCAAGCTTATAATCCAGCATATTCCGGAACATCCCGTATCCATTATCCTGTACACTTTTTCCAAAATGCAGGCACTGGCCCATTGCTTTCATATCAATATCTTCTACCGCGACTATATCGTACTGGTCTGTGATCCTGCGGCTCAGTTTATGCAGATAATCCTTTCTCTGGTTTCGTATTTTTTCATGGCACCTGGCAACTTTCTTTTTCTGCCGCACATAATTGCGGCTTTCTTTTACACATCTCGACAGTTTACGCTGCTCCCTTGCCAGCCTTTTTTCATTTCTTCTGAAGAATCCTGCTTTTTCAAGTTCAATCTCTTCTGAAAACACTGCCATCCCCTGCATCGCATAATCAATCCCCAGTATTTTGGCATTGCTGTAATCTTCATCTGCTGCTTGGTTTTCGCAGCTGTATCCTTCATACAGCAGACTTGCAAAATACTTTCCGGACGGCTCCATACTGACTGTCACTGATTTCAGACAGCAGTTTTCTGCAGGCTCCCTGTGTTTTTTCATGGAGATCCATTTTAATTTGGGAAGCCGGATCCGCTTATCTTCTACCAGAATATTTCCGTTGACTACATTTGTTGTGTAGCTGTTTTTGGAGTGATGTTTTGACTTGAAACGTGGAAATCCAACCTTGGGATCACGGAAAAAATTCTTATATGCTTTCTCCAAATGAAGCTGAACATTTGCCAGTGCCAGCGAATCTACTTCTTTCAGAAATGAATACTCCTTTTTATACATGGCTGGTGTATTTTTTAACAGTTTTTTCGTCTTTTTATACTCCCGGATCTTGTCATTAAGCATCTGGTTATACAGAAAACGGCAGCAGCCAAATGTTTTTCCCAGAAGTATCTTCTGTTCTTCTGTTGGATAGATCCGGAAACGATATGCTATGTTCAATTCTTTTTCTCTCCCTGGGTTTCGATGTATTGACGGATTACTTCAACTGGTGCGCCTCCTGCCGTCAAAAGGCAGAAACTCTGACTCCAGAATGCTTCTTTCCAAAGTTTTTCCCGGATTTCCGGATACTCTTTTTTCAGCAGCCTGCTGCTGGCACTTTTATATGCATTGATAAATTTACTGAGTTCCGTTTTAGGCTGTGCACGAAACATTACATGCACATGGTCAATATCATGATTCCATTCCTCCAAAACAATTCCATATCGGGGTGCAATATATTCCCATATTTCTTTTGCTCTTTCTGAAATTGGGTCATTGATAACTTTTCTTCGATATTTTACCACCATGATCAGATGATAATACATCAAATATACTGAATGTGCATTGTGATCTATTTTTTCCATAAAAACAGTCCTTTTTTGATCTTTACCTTATCGTACTGATTCTATTATACCATGAATCGCGTTGCAGAACAAGTGTTCTTTTTTGTTTTTTTGCAATTCATCTCCCATCCTATAGAGGAAGGAGAATTCTTGCTATATATTATGTTAAAATATTTCACAACGCTTAACATGCTTCTATATGTTAAGTTTAGGCCTCTAAAATCCGGTCTTTTTTTCTCAATACTGGTAAGAATTCTTAATGTTTGTGCATTTCCTTCAAATCCACCTATATCACTAAATATTTCGTTGAGAAATTTTTTCTCCTGCATGTCCAAATGGAGATTTCCTAAATCATGTGCTAACGCTCCCGCCTCGACAAATATAACTTTCTCCCTGTTCATATTGAATCGTGCCCGCAATAGAACGTGCTATTTGTGCAACTTCTAAACTATGAGTTAATCTATTTCTAAAAAATTGGTCATTTTTAATCCCTAAAAGTTGCATTTTCCCTTGTAATCTTCTAAAAGAAGATGAGTACATAATTCGTGCATAATCCCTTTGAAATGGACCATCTGGACGATATCTAGCTTCTTCATCATGAACATACGATTCCATATAATCTGTTTTCATAGGATTTAAAAGATTCCTTTTTATTTTATCTCTTGCGATTTCAAGTGGACTTTTAGTCATTTCATTTTCCATATTGCTTCCTCCAACATACATTTTCTTTTATAATACTACAAAACGCCCTATATTTCTACAGGGCGTTAAGAAAATGTATATTGGAGATTTCACGGAATTCATCCGTCTAAGTTCAGTTTATACTATAACATATTAAAAGCGGACATATCGGACAAAACGGACAAATTTTACTTTTTTTCAAAAAATCTATTAAATTCTTTACGAATGCCCTCTTCAGTTGCTTTTCTCCCCATCTTTCTGGCCACCTTGCTGCCAGGTCAGTTCTTCAAATACCTTGTATTTTATGATTCTCTGCATTCTCGGGGGAATCGTATTCAACCACTCCTCTACATCTGTCTTTAACTGCTCTGCCTGCACTCTTCTTTCTTCCAACACCTTCTGCTGATAACGCAGGTGGCTGTCATCTTTAAATGAAAATGTTGTTCCCTGAACCTTGAAATGTTGTGGGTTGTAAGGAAATTCAGGGTTGCTTCCGGACACGTTTGTCTGTATCACTGTCTTTTTCTTTCTGTTTAGCTTCTTGATTTCCTCTTCTGTTTCTTTGATCAGCTCACAGGCATCTATGTACTGACTTAAGATATTCTTGTCCATCGGTATCGCTCCCCTTTCACAAATTCTTCAAATCTGTATCACATATTGCTCACATTTTCCGGGTATATTATTACCTGTACAGAGCAAAGAGTAATTGCAAATAAAACTTTTTCTTTTTCATACTTTTAGCCGGGAGCTGTTGAGAGTTCCCGGCCTCCTTCTTTTTATGGTTCTTTTTGGCATATATGCCAGTAGTGGCAGAATAAGCAGCAGAATCTGCATTTCTTTCCTCTGGTTTCGAATAGCCAATATCTTAGGCGTTTTCTCATCTGTTCCATTCCCTTTCAGATTCTAAATCTTTTATTCTAGTTATCTTTAATCCCATGCGGTATGCCATTGCTCTGAGTATGCAATAATCTTTATATGTATGCTCTGGCATATGATCTGCTGCCTGAATTGCTTTGCTGGCTGTCGGATCCGGATAGCCTTCTTTGTTCTTTCCTGTCATTCTTATGTCCTCCCACATAATTTTAAAAACCAGTTTCTTCGCATTTCCCATTCGGTCCATATTGGATCCTGTTTTGCAATGGCTGTATCTATCACTTCTATTGCATATCTATGACCAATTGCATAATTTCCATAATAAGCTCCTGATACTGCACTTCCGGAACACTTCAGTCTTTCTGCTGCCTGTTTCAGCGTAACCGCCGGTTCTATAGTCTTTCCTGTCTTTATGTCTGTGATTTCATATAAATTCATTTCCTCTCCTCATAGAATCTGCATTCCTTGCAGTTCGTTCTGGCTGTAACATATTTGCCTTTGATGATGTGCATGTTCGGACAGGTGGGACGGGTGTATACTGCTACAGCTCCGATGTGTCCTGTACTATGTTTACATATTTCTGCTCTTGTGCTCATTTTCATCCTCCAGATAGTTTTTACCAAATAGTTTTACAAATTCTTCTCTGCTGCCACACTTCTTTTCGAATGTCCTCTGGCCGATCCGCTGCAAGGTGGTTCGGACTTCCTTGTTTCTATGTACAGCTATATCTGATGTTCTGTGGCATTCCGGGCAAAGATATACGGTTAAGCCATATTGCTCGGAGTATTTGCGATTTGCACTGCCATAGATGTGATGGCGTTCTGTATAGCCTGTTTTTCCGCAGATGAAACACTGACCTTTTGCATCTCTGTCTATGATACTTTTGTGGTGCTTCTTTCGTTTTTTTCTAATGGTTCCTTTTGGGAATAATAATCCTTCCTGATTCATACCCAGCATCCTTTCATTGACGGTACATCAAATTCTGTTCTCCGGAAGAATATCCCTATCCAGTGTGTCTGAATATCTTTCTGTAATTCTTCCAGTGTATCTTTTACGATCACGGTATCTGTTGGTTTGGTTAATTCAAATATTCTGCCTACAGATTTCGTCGGATAATCTTCCGGGTGTTCAAATACTGCAATGATCGGGAATCTGATGTCCTCTAAATTTATCTCCTGTATCGATGTGACGATCTTATCCATTCATTTCTCCTTGAAATATTCCAGTTAAAGTCTTCTACTGCTCTGGTGGCTGCCTGTTTCTTCAGCTCTGCCAGACCGCCCCAGGGTTTGCAAAGAAAATTATGGAACCGGCGGCTACTGTAATGCATCCATCTCGGAGGATTCTGACCGGTTACTTTTCTAAATAATTTCTTTTTCTGTCTGAGATTCATTTTTCTCCTTTCCCCTTCCTGTAATCTGACAGGCTCACAGGAAGGATGTATCTATGTGAATTTTAGGGCACCCTTAATCTTCCCAGCGAAATAGGTAGTTGATGAAAAGCCGCTCCCCAATCGGGGCGCGGCGTTTTCTTTTGCTTGGAGAGATTACTAGCCAAGTGAATATACCAGGGCTAATCTCGTTTGCGGAATCCTGTTGAGAATGCTTATGCCCTTTTATTCTCTTCGTTTATATGCCGTCGATCTCGCAGCGCCAACCTTTTCAACAACGCCTTCGTCCTGGAGCTTCGCGAGGATCCGTTCCAAAGTACGTTGGCTCATGCTGGGGCTGGCATCCATGATCTCGCGCTTCGTCGCCGTTCTGCCAGCCCTCTAAAACAAGCCTCCTATTTGCGTTTTCGGTTGCGTGCGGCATAAACCGCCAGCGCAAACGAGCCTACTATGACAGCCGCAATACCGATGATGAGGACATGGGTGAGTGGGTCGCCAGTTTGACTCAACGCGTTGGAGGAGTCAGGGGTTTCTCCGTCGATTCCACCAGGGGTCGATGGTATTGCCGGGCTGCTAGGCTCGGAGCTGCCATGATAGCTGTTGAAGAACTCCAAGGCTTCGGCGGATGATCCGTCGGGGTTCGAATAGGATCTGGTTGCCTCCGGTATTAGCGAGCCGTCTTCAGCGGTGCGTGAGCTAATTGTCAGCGTGACGGTTTCGACGCGTGCGTCGTAGGTCATCCCGTTAAGCGTCGCGCTCGTTCCGTCGCTGCTGTATTGTGCGCCTTCTGGTATGACCTGCCGTACTTCGTAGGCGAAGGTTTGTCCGATCAAGTCCTCGCTATAAGGGATGTCGATGGGGCCGAAGGAGAATGCTCCTGCGGTGTTTGCAACCTGTAGCGTCGATGGAAGCGGGGCGGATTCGCTGTTTTCCCCAACGGCGGTGATGGAGAATTCGAACATGCCGTCTTCAAGCGGATGGGAACCTGTCTCGTCGAAGTAGCGGACGTATCCATCGAAGGCGGCCGAAGCGGGCTTAGAGGTGCGGGTGTTGGAGAATACAGGGAGCGCGGCATCTTCCGCCAATCCGCCGGTTCCTTCAAGCTTCTGCCACGGGCCGTAATCTCCGGATGAATCGATGGTCCGCTTCGAGACCGTCGAACTGAATTCCAGCGTATTGGAGCCGTTCTTGCTCTGTCCCGTGACAACCACAAGGTACTGTGCGGTGTCATACGATATTCCCGAGACCGTATAGTTGTTATCCGCGGTTGCCGAAGGTGGAAGGCTTTCGCTTAGCAAGAAAGCCCGGGTGGTGCTTAATCCTAGCGGGGCGGAAGCCTGAAGCGAAGGGAACTCGATGGATCCATCGGCGGTGTTGCGGGCAACCATGGGCGCACCGAGGGGCACCTCCGATACGGGGTCGATCTCTTGCGCGTAAAACGCGAACTCGCCGTCGGCAAGCGTCGCATCAGAAAGCTCTTTTTGCGCCTTCAAGGTGAAAGACCCTCCGGTCGAGCGGTATTCGTTGACGAAGTTGATTCCGAAAACGGGCTCGGATCCTACGCTGTAGGAGAGGGAGGCAAGGGAGAGCTTGCCAGTTGCGCTCGCCTTCGCGGAAATGGTTACCGTGAAGGCGGTCGTGTCGTAGGTGACACCTTCAAGCGGTTCGGTTCCGCTGGGGATGCTTTCCTTGACTACGTAGCGATGCTCGCCTGGCTGGGTGATCTGTAATCCTTTCAGCAAGAAGCTGACAGGGACACCTGCTTCCGCGGAGCGGTTGACGGCAACGATAGCGTTTCCGTCGGCATCGCGCACGGGCGTTGTACCATCTGCTTCGAATAGTTGGAAAACGAAATTTCCTGATGTTGCCGCCTTGCCCTTCAGCACCTCGAGTCCGCCGATGGGCATCGAGAGCGGGGTATAGGATTTGGTATTGGTGAATGTGGCTACGCTCGTGTTGTTTCCGATGGTGCCTTGCGTTCCGGTCGAGGTTGTCTTATATCCCGAGGCGGATTCGGTTTTCTCGGAGACGCTGTAGGAGGCTCCCGCCGGTAGTCCGTGTATCGTCAGGGTAGAGCCGTTCGCTTCGGGGGAAGCGGCAAGGCTGAACGATGCGGTTCCGTTCTCAAAGAGGATGGAGGTTTTTTCGCCGGTCCCGTCTTCGGCGTCGAACGTGCCCGAAAGGGGTGCACCTTTGCTGTCGGTCACGTTCACCGCGAACGAAAACGTGCGTCCAGCTTCGGCTTCGTCCGCGGCGGCATTGCCATTGATCTTCTTGGTGATGGTCAGGGAGCCGTATTCGTCCTTCACGTTGAGGAAGCACGCCGCAGCGACCGTATCGGTCTGCACGGTCCCCTCCACCGTATTCGAACCCTGGATGAAGCTCCCGTCGAGGCCCGAGGATACGGTATAGCCGTCGTCCTCAAGATTGCCGGCATTGGTCTCGGTGACGGTGAACTTCGCGGAAGAGGGAAGGTTAGGAATGAGGATACCCTCGCCCCCTTTCACTCCGCCGATGGTGGCGATGCCGATGCTCGGGTTGCCGTTGTATCGCTCAAATTCGATGGCAATGTCTTCGCTGATTCCTTCGGAATCGTACTTCCTCGCAGGTAACGATTTCGTTATGGGGTCGGTAGAATCGAAAAGGCCATCGACGATGATTTCGTAGGTGCAGGGCGTGTTTTTATCGCCGGAGTTGCCCCCGATGATGTTCACGATTCCTAGCGCTCCCGACTGCTTGACGTTGGTGAAGTTCGCAGCGGCGGCGGTGCTCCCGATGGTGCCTTCGGCGCCGTCGCTCAGCACGAGGTAGTCGCTGCCGACGCCGGTTTCATCGATCTGGTAGCTGGTTCCCTGGGGAATGTCTTCAATTGTCGCGGTTTGACCGTCGGCAAGTTCGATGGAAAGCGACCCGTGTTTATCGAGCGTGATCTGCGTTTCTTCGCCGCCGTCGATGGAGACCGGGTACGATCCCGAAAGCGAATTGCCCTCAGCGTCTTTCAATGTGATGGAGAAGCCGAACTCGCTCGTTCTCGCTTGCTCCGTGGGCGTGCTTTGTCAGCGTTAATGAGCCGTTCGTCCACTTCTCGTTCAGGAACGTCAATGAATCGATCTGCTCGTTTTCGGTTATGGTTCCAGACGAGCTCTCAGAGTCTGCCCCTTGCGTTTG
>ENA-OQBD01000449-OQBD01000449.1-human-gut-metagenome-genome-assembly--contig:-NODE-449-length-22376-cov-5.631579_pt1 | contig 22376 bp, 22 predicted proteins | sample MGYA00242742_ERZ504543 | MGnify/ENA primary metagenome ERZ504543 (study PRJEB26092, sample SAMD00036239) | human gut metagenome | host: Homo sapiens | study: EMG produced TPA metagenomics assembly of...
AAGCAACGAATTTAGTTCTGAAAGGTGCAAAGCTGATCGGAGCAAACTCAGATGTTTCCGGACCGATTGAGAACGGCATTGCTCCTGCTTGTCGTGCATTGATTGCACCTATAGAAATGGCAACAGGTACACAGGCATATTTCTGTGGGAAACCGAATCCACTGATGATGAGAACAGGATTGAATATGCTTGGATGTCATTCAGCAGAAGCTGTAATGGTTGGGGATCGTATGGATACAGATGTGATTTCAGGAATGGAAAGTGGTATGTCTACTGTATTGGTTCTCTCTGGATGTTCAACGAAGGATACACTCAAAACTTATGCTTATCTTCCGACAATGGTATTGAATGGAGTGGGAGATATCGCCAGTATGGCAAAAGCAAAAGAGGAATAGTGTGATTAGGCAAATACCAGGAGGTAAAGTATATGATGAAACTTGATAATTTTGTAGGAATGATGACAGGACATTTTGATAATAAGGATCAATTTAATAAGATGCAGGCAGAAGGGAAAACATATCCATATGCGGAACATGTAAATACAATCTGTAATGACAAAATAAATAACCTTCCTGAAGATTTCAAAGGAAAATTTGTTGTTGAAGAGAGTTATTATGAAATTAATGGAAAACGTCATGCATCTCCACATCTTTTCCTTATCACGGAAATAGAACAGGGAATTTTACTTTCTTCTTATAAAATTCCAAAAGGAGAAGATAAAAATACATTTTCATATGATTCTATGAAGAATGTTGATTACTCTAAACTAGAAAAATCTGAAAAATTTAATCCGGCACTTTATCATGAAAAGGACGGAATCTGGGAGGGAGGCAGCACAAGCCAGTTCTCTCCGGTAATGACATTCAAACTTTGGGAAAAGTTTTCCAACAATTTTCTGGAGGTATCGGAAAGCATGGAAGTTAATGGAAAGAGAACTTTTGGATATGATGAACCAATAATTTATAAGCGTGTATAATCAAAGGTCTGCATATTGGGATGAACTTCAGTTTGTAGAGGACTCGATGAATTTGCGTAATATTGGGCGTTACATGAATGTTAATTTAAGGAAATAATATGGTAAGCAAAAGCGGGATAACTTTTCAAAGTCGCTGTTTCTTTGCGTTTACGCAAACTTATCATATTGAGTGAAGTATCGAAAGTGATTGAAATAGACTTAATCCTGGAGGAATATTTCAACGCAGCATGATAAAAAAAAGGTACAAATAAGAATCGAACATTTGTACTTTTTTCTTGCGTTAATCTATATACTTTCAAAAATTTTATTTGATATAATAGGGACTGTTACAAGAACAAACAGTAAAAATATGACAGGACCGGAGGTTAGTATTTTCAGGTATTTCCGAGTGCTGTTTTATCCGCAAATATTAGTTTTGTGACTTTTATTCGTAACGAGGTGAGAAACACATCTATTCACTATAAAAATGAGCTTTTCGTTACGAATCTGGATACGAATTTTTGGCTGATAATGATCATAGTAAAAGTCACAAATGGAGGGATTTACCATGAATGAGTTCAAATTAAAAGCCCCATACAAGCCAACCGGCGATCAGCCCCAGGCCATCGAGAAATTGGTCGAGGGATTTAAAGAAGGCAACCAGTTCGAGACTTTGCTTGGTGTTACTGGCTCCGGTAAGACTTTCACAATGGCGAATGTCATTGCCCAGTTAAATAAACCAACTCTGGTACTTGCCCACAATAAAACACTGGCGGCCCAGCTTTACGGCGAGATGAAAGAATTTTTTCCTGAGAACGCAGTGGAATATTTTGTCTCCTACTACGACTACTACCAGCCGGAGGCTTACGTTCCTTCCACAGACACCTACATCGCCAAGGATGCATCCACCAACGACGAGATCGATAAACTCCGCCTTTCTGCCACAGCGGCCTTATGTGAGCGGAAAGACGTGATCGTAGTTTCATCGGTATCCTGTATTTATGGCCTGGGTGCACCTCAGGAGTTTTTTGATATGATGATCTCTCTTCGCCCTGGAATGGAGAAGGACCGTGATGAGGTTATCAAACAGCTGATCGATATCCAGTACACAAGAAATGAGATGGATTTTCACCGTGGAACCTTTCGTGTCCGGGGTGATGTGCTGGAGATCTTTCCGGCGAATTCTACAGACCGGGCAGTGCGGGTGGAGTTTTTCGGAGATGAGATCGAGCGTATCACAGATATCGATGTGCTTACCGGAGAGATTAAAAGTGTGGAAAGCCATGCAGCGATTTTCCCTGCATCTCATTACGTTGTGCCTCAGGAGCAGATCCGTCGTGCAGCAGATGCCATTTTGGAAGAGATGAAGCAGCAGGTGGAATACTTTAAAAGTGAGGATAAGCTGATCGAGGCTCAGCGAATTGCGGAGCGTACCAACTTTGATGTGGAAATGATGAAGGAAACGGGATTCTGCTCCGGAATCGAGAACTATTCCAGACACCTGACAGGGCTTGCACCGGGGCAGCCGCCGTATACACTGATGGATTACTTCGGAGATGATTTTTTACTTATTATAGATGAGTCCCATAAGACAGTTCCCCAGGTTGGCGGTATGTATGCCGGTGATCAGAGCCGTAAACAGACACTGGTGGATTACGGCTTCCGACTTCCGTCTGCCAAGGATAACCGTCCATTGAGCTTTGATGAATTCGAGAACAAGCTTGACCAGGTAATGTTTGTATCTGCGACACCGGGAGAATATGAATATGACCATGAGCTTCTCCGCGCAGAGCAGATCATCCGTCCTACAGGGCTTCTTGATCCGAAGGTGGAGGTGCGTCCGATCGAAGGACAGATCGATGATCTTGTAGCAGAGGTAAATAAGGAAATTGAAAAGAAAAATAAAGTCCTGATCACGACCCTGACCAAACGTATGGCAGAGGACCTTACCGATTATATGAAGGATCTGGGAATCCGTGTCCGATACCTTCATTCAGACATTGACACTCTGGAACGTGCGGAAATCATCCGCGATATGCGCCTGGATGTGTTTGATGTGCTGGTCGGGATCAACCTTCTGCGAGAAGGACTGGATATTCCGGAGATCACGCTGGTAGCGATCCTGGATGCAGATAAGGAAGGCTTCCTTCGTTCGGAAACATCCCTGGTACAGACTATCGGCCGTGCTGCCCGGAACAGCGAAGGCCATGTGATCATGTATGCAGATAATATGACAGAATCCATGGAAAAAGCAATCTCGGAGACAGAAAGAAGGAGAGCGATACAGGAGGCTTACAACAGGGAGCATGGCATCACTCCGACCACGATCAAGAAGGCGGTCCGTGATCTGATCGCTGTTTCGAAGAAGGTGGCAGAGACAGAAGTGAAGCTTAAAAAGGATCCGGAATCCATGAACCGAAAAGAACTGACGAAGGTGATCGCTCAGGTAGAGAAGCAGATGCGTGCTGCGGCAGCAGACCTGAATTTCGAGCAGGCTGCTGAGCTGAGAGACAAGATGCTCGAATTAAAAAAGAATCTGGAAGAATTAACGGAATAGGCTGCGAAGCAGCTGACAGTACAACACCCCTGGCTGTAATAGCCAGGGGTGTTGCCGGGTATGCTCGATCTGTTTTTAGGAAAAGCTTATTTTGTAGTTGAAAAGCCCAGGGAGCGCAGGGTGATGCCGGAGCCCTTGAGAAGATCAGCCCAATATGGAACAGCCATATCCAGAGTGTCGTTGGCAAGCTCGGAAGCATCTTTTTGTGTCAGGATTTCATAAGGATCTGTAAGCTTCTGGAAGTGGAAGGATAAATTAGAGGATTCATTCCTGATGGCAGAAAGCTTGCCTGATGCAGATACCGTTACAAGCTTCGGACTGCTGCTCTTCCAGGTGATTTTCTGCCCTTTTTTGAGACCGGTGATCTTCAGTGTTCTGCTCTGCCCCTTGATCATGGTAAGCTTGGAAGAACTGATCCTGGGAGCGGCCTCTGTAACACAGACTGTGCCAGGCAGAATTGCCGATTCTGCCGGAAGCATGGTCAGTACAAAGACTGTTATCAGAGATATCAGGATTTTTTTCCATTTTTTCATAGCGATCCCTCCTTCGAAAAAATATGATGGTTCTCTTTATTGATTGATTATAAGTAAAATTCCGGAGAAGGGCACTGGCATTTGTGCCAGTAACTTTGTTATAAAGAAGAGAAGAAGTTATGTATGCTGTTCCCGATAGGCGGAAGGGGTGATCCCCATTTTCTTTTTGAAGCTGGTGCTGAAATAATATTGATTGGCATAACCACATTTCAGGCTGATCTCCTTCAGACTCATAGTAGTCGTAGTCAGGTAACGGGCGGCTGCGGAAATTCGCTGAGATGTGATAAAGTCACTGAGACTGATTCCCTGATTTTTTTTTGAAAAGAGCACTTAAATAAGCAGGGCTTACATTGGCAGAGGCAGCAATATCATTGAGGCAGAGCGTATTGTCAGTGTAGTGTTCGTTGATATAGGAAATCACCAGTTCACAGAGCTTCTGGTGATAATCATTCATGGAGGAATCAAGCTTCCGACATAAAAGATGGCACAGATCCTTCAGCCATTGACATAGCTCTTCCGTATTATGAAACTCATTTATGTGGTTGTAAACATACAAAATTTTAGCTTCAAGGTCATGCGTATCCAGATTTAATTCATAGAAAAATTTCAGGATCCGGCCAAGAAGAGAATAAATCTGTATGAAAGCGAAATTCTTTGTGCGAAATTTCTGAGTGAGCCAGTCGGAAAAAATTCTGAAACCAGAGATCTATGGCAGCGGTATCCTTTTTGCAGAGAAGCCGGATCAGTTCATCCTCCTTTGTATCTGAAAAATCTGCAACAGACAGATCGGAACCCAGAGCCTCTCTTCCGTCAAAGATATTCTGATGCGGGAAAAAGAATCTGTATTCCAGTGCATGTACGGCGCTTTTATAAGAATGGTTCAGGTTCCAAAAATCCTGGACAATTGTTCCAATACCTGCGTTGAGAGAAAGTCCCAGTGGCTGGCAGGCATCTGCGATTGAGGAAATAAGTCCGCTGGTAAGCTGGCGGAAGCTGTTGGACTGACAGCCGCTGTGTCCCAGAATGCACAGATAGCCATCCATATCCGGGAGAAGATACACAAAATCAAGAGAAGCGGTTTCCTCAGTTATCAGATCCTGAAGGTTGAAAAGCTCCATCTGAAACTTTTCAATCCCGTAAACAGCTTTTAGATCCGGAGCATTTTCAAGCTCCAGAATAACAACTGTATAAAAATCATAATTCAGCTCCAGGTTCAGATACTTAAGATAAGGCTTCAGTCGGTAGGCTGCTTCAGAAGACGGAAGGTGTGTGATCTCGCGGAAAAATTTTTCCGTAAGAAGAGGCCTGCTTTGTTTCAGAAGCTGGAGATTTTTCTGTTCCTTTTCCATCAGTGCAAAAGCGTTTTTTACCTTCTGGATAAGATAGGCATAATCCAGAGGCTTTTCGATATAATCCAGAGCACCGAGGAGCAGAGCGCGTCTTGCATATTCAAATTTATCATAGGCACTGATCAGGATGATCTTCACCATAGGATTGATCTCAAGAGCTTGACGGCTCATGGAAATGCCGTCAAGATCAGGCATTTCAATGTCAGAAATGATCAGATCTGCCGGTTCTTTTTTCATGGCTTCGATAGCAGAGGTTCCATTGTAGCAGACATGGATGATCTCTGCATTCAGTGTTTCCCAGTCTATGTTTTTTTCGATACCTTCTGCAGATAAGTAATTATCATCTACGATCATTATTTTTTTCATCGATATCTTCCTCCATCTGTTCGAATTCAATGGTGACGTATGTGCCGTTTCCGGGGTTGCTGCGGATCCTTACGGAACCGTTTCCGTATAATGGGTTGGAAATACGGGAACTTACGTTGGAAATTCCAAAATGCTTCTCATAATCAATAACATTATGCTCAATAGCATGGCGCAGCTGTGCAAGGGTTTCGGAGTCCATGCCGGCACCGTTGTCCTCAATGGAGATCACAACCGTATCATCGCCATAAAGAACATGGATCGAAATGAAAACAGCTGGTGTGCCCGAAGAAATCCCGTGCAGAATGGAATTTTCGAGAAATGGCTGAAGTGTAAACTTGCAGATCAGGAAATTTTCGATTCCATCTTCTGCTTCGATCTCTCAGTCCAGATTATCTTTATGACAGAGCTTTTCCATTTCCAGATAAAGCCGGGCAATTTCCAATTCATCTTTAATAGGAATAAGTTCCTTTGATTTACGCAGGGTAAGACGGTAAAAGGCAGTCAGATTTGCAATCATCTGATCAGCAATGTCAAGCTTTCCAAGGGACTGGCAGGTACGGATCGATCCCAGGATATTGTAAAGAAAATGCGGATTGATCTGTGACTGGAGCAGCTGGTATTTCAGACGTTCTTCGTTTACGGAAAGATTTACAATGGACTTCAGGTTTCCGGCTATTGTGTGCTGCATATCTTCAAAGGTGATGCCCAGTCTGTCAATCTCATCATACCTGGAAGGATCATCCGGGTGGGGAACAGTAACGATAGATAGATGTTCCGGGTCATATCCCAGCTGAAAGGCTTCCATTGCATAGGAAAGTGCAGTGATCTTCCGGGTAAGATTTTCGGAAAACAGGATAACGATGATAACAGTAAGGAGCAAGAAAATAAGGACAGTGATCAGTAAGGCACGGATCAGGATGTGCGTGTTGCCCTGAATATAGCTTTCCGGGATTTCGGTAACATGAAGCCAGCCATTGCTTAAGGTGCAGCAGTTATAATATTTGTCGCCGCTGTGAAAAGAAGAATCTGCATTTCCTTTGAGTTTCTGAAACTGTGCTTTGGAAATTCCGGATAAATTCAGTGAGGATGTATTTTTTGCTGCAATCTCTCCGTGATCTGTGAGAATGTAGCTGTATATGCGGGAATCCAAAGCAGCAGGCTGCAGATAAGTGGTAAGCTCTGAGGTGTCCAGAGCAATGCCGTAGGCGTATTCCAGAATACCGGTGGCCTGATTTTTCAGTGCCCGGACGCAGAGGATCACATCGGCAGATGATTTTTTTGTGGACAGTATTTTAGGCAGAGGCATATTGGAAACCGGTATCCAGACAGAGGAAAAGCCTGAACCGGAAACAATATTTTTATCCAGACCATATGCAGAAAGCTCATCTGTGGAAAAGAAGTACAGGCTTTCTTTTGAACCGAGCTGATCGGGCTGCAGAAAAACATATATATGGAAGAAATCGAATGTGGATTTATACAGCGAAATATTGTTTTTTACAGTGGTGAATTTTTTCAGTGCATCTACCTTATTAGAGGAAGGCTGATTTAGGGAGTACATTTGAAACTGTATGGTATCTGCTACATTTTCAACCTGACCGAGGCGGTCGTTCAGCTGAGAGACCAGCTGCTTGTCAGTCATTACGGCAGAATCGATGATACGATCTCTGGCAATGTTATAGGAAATGTGATAGCTGATGAAGGTCAGGGAAATCAGAGGTACCATAGTTGCGATCAGAAATGCGAGCAGGAGCTTATAGCGAAATGAGGAAAAAATGGGTGGGATACATTTGTGGAATTTCATAGTACATACTCTCCTTTATGTCGAAAACAAATTAATGAAACCGAATCCAGCTGTGAAAAAAAGCCGTTACAAATATAGATTATATAAAAGGATTATAAAAAATTAACAACAAAAATACAAGAGAACGAAAAATAATATAAAGAAATCATAAAATATTGTATTTAGAATGAGGGGGCTCTCTGGTATCCTTAAACCATCAAAAACAGGTGTGGACAAACACGAAAATGTCCAGAAAGGAAGAAAGATATGAAGAAAAAAGTAATGAGTGCAGTTTTGGCAGCAGCGATGGTTGTGGGTATGGCAGGTAACGTGGTTACTGTTTCCGCAGAGGAGAAATATGATCTTACCTTATACAGCATCGACACCACAGACCCGGATTTTGAGGACTGGCTTGCAAATGTGGAAGATGCCACGGGCCTGAACATTAATGTAATTGCGGCACCTACAGATACAGATACCCGTCAGCAGAAGATCACCACAATGCTTTCCACAGGAGATGCTTCCGTGGATGTCATTCAGATCAACGATGAGATGAGTGCGGCATTTAAAAATTCCGGATGGCTGGAAGGACTGAATGATACAGTAATGACAGATGATATCGCTGATCAGTTTGCCCAGGGATATGTAAAGAATATGATCACAGATAAGGACGGAAACATTATCGGTGTTCCAGGCTATACAGGATATTTTGCATTCTGGGTAAATCAGGAGATCATGGATGAGGTCGGAATCAAATCCATTGATACAAAAGAGGATTTCATGAAGTATATGAAGGCTGTTTCCAAGGACGGAAGATTCGGCTACGGCGGTTCCTGGGAGAAAACTTATGCATTTAACGAGCTTGCACAGTTTGTAAACATGTTCGGCGGCGATTATTTTGACTGGACCAAAGAGGAAAACAAGGAAGCAGTTCAGTTCCTCCACGATCTGGTTGCTGATAAAGAAACATCCATCGAGCAGATCGCTGATAAATATGAGCAGATGAATCCGAAGATCAATGACGGAAAATACGGATGCTGGTTCATGTGGGGCCTTGGAACAGATTATGCAAAGGCAGATATGCTTGGCGCAGATAAGATCCACATGGAAATGGTACCGGATTTCAGCGGCAAGGGAGAGCGTGCGATCTTTACAGATTCCTGGAGCTATGTTCTCAACAAAGCATCCAAGAATAAAGATGCAGCTGTGAAATTCCTCCAGTATATGGCTGATGAAGGCGGAATGGAAGCTTCCTATAAAGCATTTGACAGATATCCTGCAAGAAAGGATGTTGCAGAGAAGGTAGTTCCGGATTCTGACCCGGCAAAAGAAATGTACAGCAGATATGCAAATGAATGCAATGTACAGGGACGTCCGATGGTGGCACAGACAATGGAATTTATCAGCGATATGGGAACAATCTTCCAGTCCTGTATGAAAGACGAGATTACAGTTGATGAGTTCTGCAAGAAGGCTCAGGATGTGGTAGATATGTATAAGTAAAAGATATAAAAAAACAGCAATGTAAAGCAGAGGTAAAAGTCTGCTTTACATTGCTTGATGAACAGGGAGGAAAGTTCCATGACAATAAGCAAAAAAAATATGAAGTGGATACCATGGCTTTTGATCCTGCCGGTTGTACTGATTCGAGGTTTTACAACAGTATATCCCATTCTGATGACTGTGAAAAACAGCTTCTTTAATATCAGTATCCTTGCAGGTATCAATGAATTTATAGGCTTCAAGAATTACCTGAAGGTATTTTCTGATCCTAAAGTGCTCACATCGATCAGCTTTACGGCAATATTTGTGGTTGCTTCCATGATCTTTCATGTGATCCTCGGAGTTATCCTGGCACTGATCCTGAATATGAAATTCAAAGGCCGCCGTTTTCTGAGGACCATCGTGCTGATCCCGTGGGCTATGCCTGCAGTAGTAGCCGGTATGGCTGCAAAATGGGCATTTAACAATGATTATGGTCTGATCAATGATTTTATCCGCTGGTTTGTACCGGGTTACCAGAACAGCTGGCTGATCAATACAGGTACTGCAAGAGCAGCGGTAATTGCAATGGACCTGTGGAAGGACCTTCCGTTCTTTGCAATTCTTGTACTTTCCGGACTTCAGTTTATTTCCGGCGATATCTATGAGGCAGCAAAGGTAGACGGTGCAAACGGGATCCAGAGCTTTTTCCGGATCACACTTCCGCTGATCGCAAAAAATGTCCTGACTTTATGTATTCCGTTCACACTCTGGAGACTGACAACCTTCGATCTGGTTTATTCCATGACATCTGGAGGCCCTGGAGAGGATACTGCGCTGATCGCATACAGAATCACAACAGAAGCATTTACAAATCTAAACGTAGGATATGCTTCGGCGCTGGCTATGCTGCTGTTTGTTGTAATGGCGATCTTCAGCTGGCTGAATATACGTGTTATGAATAAGTTTGACAGTTAGGGGGAATTATCGTGAAGAATACAGGAAAATATAATGTTTATCATGGAGTGGTAGCCGTTGGAAGATGGGTTCTGTTTGCAGTTGTGGCTTTTCTGATCCTGTTCCCGGTTTACTGGATCTTTATTTCTTCGATCACACCGTCAGGAGAACTGTTTAAAACACCGATCGATTATCTTCCGGATCATCCCACACTGGAAAGCTATAAATTTCTGATACAGAATGTAGGACTGCTTTCAAAGATCGGAAATACAGTTCTGATCGTAGGCATTACACTTGTGATCAGTACCGTGCTGTGTGCAATGGCTGCCTATGGCTTCTCAAGATTTAACTCAAAGGGAGTTTCTGTTGCATTTGCGTTTGTTCTGGCTACCATGCTGATCCCTGAGGTTGTCACAGCCCGCCCGCTGTATGAGTTTATGCAGAAGGTAAAGCTGTATGATACATATCCGGGACTTATCCTTCTTTATATCAGTACCGTTATACCGTTTACGGTTCTGATCCTCAGAAACTTTGTCGGTGAGATCCCGATCTCACTGGAGGAGGCAGCTGCTATTGACGGCGCATCTTTTTCACAGAGACTGTTTACGATCGTTCTGCCGCTGATGAAGCCGGCAATCGCTACGGTTTGCATTATCAACTTTATTACCTGTCTGAATAACTTTTTCACACCGTTGTTTTATTCAAATGGTATTCAGGTACTTTCTGTTTCCATCGTACAGCTTCCGTTACGTGACAACATGTATGGAGTTCCGTGGGATCTGGTCAGCGCCATGGGATGGATCATCCTTCTTCCGATCATTATCTTTGTAGCTGTTTTTGAGAAACAGATCATGGATGGTATCATGGCAGGTGGAGTAAAAGCGTAAATATAATATTTTTAATTTCCAAAAGAGAGGAGAAAACAGATATGTATCAGGCATTTACAGGCGGACTGGGAGGGATCGCACTTGCAAAGCATGGAAAAAGCCGTGCGATCAACGCAGAAAATCCTCATGGAGAAAAAGGCAGAGGCGGTATGGCTGCAAGTCATCTGGGACCGTCCAGAAAAGGAAGCCCGTGTCTCAGGGATATTGAGCCGGGAACTGTGGTAACTCTGGCAGAAATGGAAGGACCGGGACAGATCAATCATATCTGGATCACCGTTGATAACAAGACTACAGAGGCAGATTGCTTTGTACTGAGAGATCTTGTAATCCGTATGTACTGGGATGACGAGGAAACTCCTTCCGTGGAAAGTCCTCTGGGTGATTTCTTCTGCTGCGGATTCGGAAGAGAATGTTTTGTAAATTCTGTTCCGGTGGCTGTTGTTCCAAACAGGGGCTTTAACTGCTATTTCCCGATGCCGTTTAAGAAGAAAGCAAAGATCACACTGGAAAACCAGCATGCAAATAAAATCCCGGCTTTCTTTTATCAGGTAGATTACTGTCTCTATGATGAGCTTCCGGACGATATTGCTTATTTCCATGCGCAGTGGAGAAGGGAACGGTTGACAGAAAAAACAAAAGATTATACAATTTTGGATGGAGTAAAAGGAAAAGGCCATTATATAGGAACCTACATGGCACTTACCACACTGGAACGTTACTGGTGGGGCGAGGGAGAAATGAAGTTTTATATTGACGGAGATGAGGAGTATCCGACCATCTGTGGAACAGGAACGGAAGATTACTTTGGAGGTTCCTGGAGCTTTGCCAAACAGGTGGATGGAAAAACCGTGGAACAGAATTATAACACACCATATCTGGGATATCCGTATTATTCTGCTCATGACGAACTGATCCACAATTTTTATCATAATGATGACTGCCCGCCAATGCGAGGCTTTTACAGATGGCATTTACAGGATCCGATCTGCTTTGAAGAGGATCTTCGCGTTACGATCCAGCAGATAGGCGTCGGATACCGTGGCCTGTTTGAACGACAGGATGATGTGGCAAGTGTAGCGTACTGGTATCAGACACTTCCTCATGCACCGTTCCAGCCGTTGATGTCAAAAGAGGATAGATGGCCCAGATAAAAAGGGTGGTAGAGATTGAAAAATCAGGTATTTTGCGGGGTATTTGCCCTGGCTCTGGCAGTGACAGGATGTGGAGTCCAGAAGAAGGAGGCTGCATCTGATATTGTGCCGGAGAACAGACAGGAACTGACGATCCTTCATGTGGATGCAGGCACAGAAGGCTTTGATTCTTTTATCAGCCAGGCGGAAAAAGATCTTGGAATAAAGATCCATATTGAAAAATGTCCGGCCAATGCGGACAATCGCCAGGCCAAAATAGCAACTCTTCTGACATCAGGAGATGATTCTGTTGATCTGATCACAGTAAATGATGAGATGATATCCGAATTTAAACATAAGGGATTTCTTCTTCCGTTGGAAGATACGGTTATGACAGAGGAGACAGCGGCGAATTTTCTGCAGGAATACCTGAAAGAAATATGCATGTCAGACGGACATATTTTTTCGGTACCGTTCAGGATGGATATCATGGCATTCTGGGTGAACCAGGAATTGCTGGATCAGGCTGGTCTGGACAGACTCTCCTGTCTCAGTGATCTTGAGATCCTTCAAAAAAAGCTTCAGAATACGGGAAAATATGCATATGGGGATGCATGGGAGATTTCTTACATATATAATAGTATCAGCGAGTATGTCGATTTTTTCGGAGGAGATTATACAGACTGGACGGATCCGAAAACAAGAGAAGCGGCAGAATATATGAAGCGAATGCTGGATACAGGGATGATATCAGAGGAGAATCTGATCGACCAGCATGACCAGCTGAATGAAAAATTTATAAACGGCCAGTATGGATGTATGTTTATGTATACCGGTGTGTTGAGTACTTTTCAGAATGCAGGCGTGTATAGAAAAGATAAGATCCATATGGCACCATTTCCGGAATTTGACGAGAAGGTGACCAATATCGCAACCTGGCAGTATGTACTGAATAAAAATTCTGATCATAAAGAAGCAGCTCTGAAGTTCCTTCAGTATGTGTCCGGATATGAGGCCAGTAAAAATTACGGACAGCTGACAAAAATGTGTCCAGCAAGACTGGATGTGATCGAGGATAAGAATTTTGATCTGGATGGCATTGAAATGATCCGGCAATATCTGAAAGATTATAAGCTGAAGGCAAGACCACTGTGCGCCGATTCCATAGAAGCTGTTTCGACTATGGGTACGGAATTTCAGAAATATGTGCTGGGACAGAAAACAGAAGCGGAATTTTTTGCCGGGGCACAGAACTGCATAGACCAGTATTACAAAAAAGCATCGTACTGATGCTTTTTTGTTTTGAAAAAATAAGAACTTTTTTTCAAAACATATTGACAAATATTTTACATGGTGATATCTTAAAGACTGTAGATGTTAGCACTCCACTAAAATGAGTGCTAACAGATGTAAAAAAAGAATCAACATCCGTCAGGAAAGAATAAAAAGGAAAGGAGATGGATTCATGGAAGAGGTGTTGAATGAGCGCAAGCAAAAAATCTTAAAAGCAATCATCAAGACCTATATGGAAACCGGAGAACCGGTTGGTTCCAGGACCATTTCCAAGTATGCGGATCTCAATGTCAGTTCCGCAACGATCCGAAATGAAATGTCAGACCTGACGGATATGGGCTATATCGTCCAGCCTCATACCTCAGCAGGAAGGATTCCTTCAGATAAGGGCTACAGACTTTACGTCAATGAGCTGATGAAGGAGAAGGAAGCGGAGGTCGCAGAGCTGCGAGATCTGATCATTGAGAAGACAGATAAGATGGATAAGGTGCTTAAGAAGGTTGCGAAGGTTCTTGCTTCCAATACCAACTATGCTACCATGGTTTCCGTTCCGCAGTACAGCGGCAACAAGGTCAAGTTCATCCAGCTGTCGAGGATGAGCGAGCTTCAGCTTGTGGCAGTGGTTGTCAGTGACAACAACACAGTCCGGAACCAGATCATCAATCTGGATGAGGAAATGGACGACCAGACGATCCTAAAACTGAATCTTCTTCTTAACACCAATCTCAATGGGATTCCAATCCAGGATATCAACCTTGGGATGATCGCCAGACTGAAGGAACAGGCAGGCAGCCACAGCGGTGTGGTGGCAACGGTTCTGGATGCAGTGGCAGCCACCATTCATGTGGAAGAGGAAGATATGGAGATCTATACTTCAGGTGCAACGAACATCTTCAAGTATCCGGAGCTTGCCGATAAAGAGAAGGCAACGGAGCTGATCTCCGCATTTGAGGAGAAGCATGAACTTGCCGATCTTGTAAAAGAACAGATGTCAGATGGAGAGAATACAGGAATCCAGGTTTACATCGGTGATGAGATGCCGATCCAGACCATGAAGGACTGCAGCATTGTAACTGCCAGATATGAACTGGGAGACGGAATGTACGGAACCATCGGGATCATCGGTCCCAAACGAATGGATTATGAGAATGTAGTGGACAGTCTGAAGGAACTGAAGAATCATCTGGATGACGTTTTGAAAAAGAAGAAAACTTAGAAAGGCGGTAGAAAAAAAGTGTCGGAGGAAACAAAGAAAACATCCGAAGAGCAGGAAGCGGAGAAGGAAATCCCCGTAACTGACGGAGATCAGGAAGAAGAAAACCTGACACCGGAGGGAGAAGATCTGCCGGAGGAAGAAAACAATACTCCAGGCGAAGAAGCTGCCTCAGAGGATAAAAAAGAAGAAAAATCAAAAACTTCCTTCTTCGGAAAGAAGAAAAAAGATAAATCTGAGCAGAAGGTGGAGGAACTTACCGATCGCCTGAAGCGTACCATGGCTGAATTTGATAATTTCCGTAAAAGAACGGAAAAAGAAAAATCCAGCATGTACATCATCGGAGCAAAAGAGATCGTTGAAAAGATCCTGCCGGTTGTGGATAACTTCGAAAGAGGTCTTGCACAGGCACAGGAAGGCGATGCTTTTGCAGATGGAATGAAAATGATCTACAAGCAGCTTACCACAACACTGGATGAGCTTGGTGTGAAGCCGATCGAAGCAGTGGGAAAGGAATTCAACCCGGATTTCCATAATGCAGTGATGCATGTGGAGGATGAAGAGGTTGGAGAGAACATCGTGGTGGAAGAATTCCAGAAGGGTTACACCTACAAGGATTTCGTAGTACGCCACAGTATGGTAAAGGTTGCGAACTAACTGACAACAAACTTTATTTTAACAGATACAGACTAAAACAGGAGGAAAAAATCATGGGAAAGATTATTGGTATTGACTTAGGTACAACAAACAGCTGTGTAGCCGTAATGGAAGGTGGACAGCCGACAGTTATCGCAAATACAGAAGGCGCAAGAACAACACCATCCGTTGTAGCATTCACAAAAACAGGAGAGCGTCTGGTAGGTGAGCCTGCAAAACGTCAGGCAGTTACAAATGCAGACAGAACGATCTCCTCTATCAAAAGAGAGATGGGTACCGATTACCGTGTAACCATCGATGACAAGAAATATTCTCCACAGGAGATCTCCGCAATGATCCTTCAGAAACTGAAAAAGGATGCAGAGGCATATCTTGGTGAGAAAGTAACAGAAGCAGTTATCACAGTTCCGGCTTACTTCAAACGATGCTCAGCGTCAGGCTACAAAAGATGCAGGTAAGATCGCAGGTCTTGATGTAAAACGTATCATCAACGAGCCTACAGCAGCAGCTCTTGCATATGGTCTTGACAATGAGAAAGAGCAGAAGATCATGGTATACGACCTTGGCGGTGGTACATTTGATGTATCTGTGATCGAGATCGGTGATGGCGTTATCGAGGTTCTTTCCACAGCTGGTAATAACCGTCTTGGTGGAGATGACTTTGATAAGAAAGTTACAGATTACATGCTTTCCGAGTTCAAGAGAACAGAGGGCGTAGATCTTAGCAACGATAAGATGGCTCTTCAGAGACTGAAAGAGGCAGCTGAGAAAGCTAAGAAAGAGCTTTCTTCCGCAACAACAACAAACATCAACCTTCCGTTCATCACAGCTACAGCTGAGGGACCGAAGCATTTCGATATGAACCTTACAAGAGCTAAATTCGATGAGCTGACACATGACCTTGTAGAGATGACTGCTGAGCCGGTTCGTCGTGCACTGTCTGATGCAGGTATCACAGCTTCCGAGCTTGGCCAGGTACTTCTGGTTGGTGGTTCTTCCCGTATCCCGGCTGTACAGGATAAGGTAAGACAGTTAACTGGCAAAGAGCCAAGCAAGAACCTGAACCCGGATGAGTGTGTTGCACTTGGTGCTTCCGTACAGGGTGGTAAACTTGCAGGTGATGCAGGTGCCGGTGATATCCTTCTTCTGGATGTTACTCCGCTGTCTCTGTCCATTGAGACAATGGGTGGTATCGCAACTCGTCTGATCGAGAGAAATACTACAATTCCTACAAAGAAGAGCCAGATCTTCTCCACAGCAGCAGACAACCAGACAGCTGTAGATATCAACGTTGTACAGGGTGAGCGTCAGTTCGCAAAGGATAACAAATCCCTCGGCCAGTTCCGTCTGGATGGAATCCCGCCAGCACGTCGTGGTGTTCCGCAGATCGAGGTAACATTTGACATCGATGCCAACGGTATCGTTAATGTATCTGCTAAGGATCTTGGAACAGGTAAGGAGCAGCACATCACGATCACAGCTGGTTCTAACATGTCCGATTCCGATATCGACAAAGCTGTCAAAGAAGCAGCTGAGTTCGAGGCTCAGGATAAGAAACGTAAAGAGGCTATCGACACAAGAAACAATGCAGACTCCATGGTATTCCAGGTTGAGAATGCACTGAAAGAAGCTGGCGACAAGCTTGACGCAAACGATAAAGCAAGTGTTGAGGCTGACCTCAATGCACTGAAGGATCTTCTTGCACAGACAGCAAATGCACAGGAGCTTACTGATTCTCAGGTTGCAGACATCAAAGCTGCACAGGAGAAGATGATGGAGAGCGCTCAGAAGCTGTTCTCCAAGATGTATGAGCAGACTCAGGGAGCTCAGGGTCAGGCTGGTCCTGGACCGGATATGGGCAACATGGGCGGAAACTCTGGTGCTCAGGGCGGAAATGAAGCAGGATACGGCGATGATGTTGTAGATGCTGATTACAAGGAAGTCTAAGACAAGTAGGAAATAATTACAATGGCTGATAAAAGAGATTATTATGAAGTCTTAGGTGTGGATAAAAACGCCGATGACGCAACATTAAAAAAAGCATATCGTAAGCTGGCCAAGAAATATCACCCGGATGTAAATCCGGGTGATAAAGAGGCTGAAGCGAAATTCAAAGAGGCGACAGAGGCTTACTCCGTTTTAAGTGATGCCGACAAGAGAAGACAGTATGATCAGTTTGGTCATGCGGCATTTGAAAACGGCGGTGGAGGCGGAGCCGGCGGCTTTGGCGGATTTGACTTCAACGGCGCAGATATGGGAGACATCTTCGGAGATATCTTCGGAGACCTGTTCGGCGGCGGAGGCAGAGCCAGACGGGCCAACAACGGACCGATGAAGGGCGCCAACCTTCGTGCACGTGTGAACATTACTTTTGAGGAAGCGGTTTTCGGATGCGAGAAAGAGCTGGAGATCGTTCTTAAAGATGAGTGTACCACATGTCACGGAACCGGAGCGAAACCTGGAACATCACCGGTCACATGTCCGAAATGTAAAGGCCAGGGTCAGATCGTTTACACTCAGCAGTCCATGTTTGGTATGGTACGTAATGTTCAGACCTGTCCGGACTGTAATGGAACCGGTAAGGTGATCAAGGATAAATGCAGTGCCTGCCGTGGAACCGGATATACCTCTTCCAGAAAGAAGATCCAGGTATCTGTACCGGCCGGTATCGACAATGGTCAGTGCATCCGTATCCGTGAAAAAGGTGAGCCGGGAACCAACGGCGGTCCGAGAGGAGATCTGCTGGTTGAGGTAAATGTAGCCCGTCATCCGATCTTCCAGAGACAGGATATGAATATCTTTTCAACAGCTCCGATCACATTTGCACAGGCTGCACTCGGCGGTGAGATGCGTATTAATACCGTTGACGGTGAGGTTTCCTATGAGGTGAAACCGGGAACACAGACAGATACAAGAATCCGCCTGAAGGGCAAAGGTGTTCCGTCATTACGTAACAAGAATGTTCGTGGTGACCACTATGTAACCCTGGTAGTCCAGACTCCGACAAATCTCAATGAGGAAGCAAAGAAAGCTCTGGAAGCTTTTGATGCGGCATGTGGAAACCGTCCGTCAGAGGACAGCACATCCGAGACTTCCGAAAAAAACGAAAAGAAGAAAAAAGGTTTCCGTGAGAAAGTTAAGGAAATGTTTGAGGAATAAATAAAGTGAAAACAGGAAAGAGGCACAAAATGCCTCTTTCTTTTTTTTCTGTATTCGTGTATATTAAAAGAAGTGCCCGTTTTCGGGACAATAGAAAACAGGCGACAGACTGGAATGAAAATCCGTAAATGTGTATACAGCATAAGGAGATATAGAAATATGAAATGGAACCGTTTTACACTTAAGACAAAAACAGAGGCAGAGGATATTGTGATCTGTACACTTGCCGAGGTGGGAATTGAAGGTGTGGAAATCCAGGATAAACAGCCGCTGACTGATGAGGACAAAGCGCAGATGTTCGTGGATATCATGCCGGAAGGACCAGCAGATGACGGGATCGCATATCTGAATTTCTATCTGGAAGAGGATGCGGATACCGAGGCAATCCTGAAAGATGTGAAGACTGCACTGGAGGATCTGAGAAGCTTTGTGGATATCGGAGAGGCAACCATCACAGAATCCCAGACAGAGGACAAGGACTGGATCAATAACTGGAAACAGTACTTCCATCAGTTCTATGTAGACGACATTCTGATCGTACCGTCCTGGGAAGAAGTGAAGGCAGAAGATAAGGACAAGATGATCCTCCACATTGATCCGGGAACTGCCTTTGGTACAGGAATGCATGAGACCACACAGCTTGTGATCCGCCAGCTGAAGAAATTTGTGAAACCGGGAATGGAGATCCTTGATGTGGGAACCGGAAGTGGAATCCTGGGAATCGTTGCACTGAAGCTTGGTGCAGGTCATGTGGTTGGTACAGATCTTGATCCCTGTGCAGTTCCGGCAGTGTCTGAGAACAAGGAGGCCAACCAGATCGAGGAGAAATCCTTTGACATGATGATCGGAAACATCATCGATGACAAAGAAGTTCAGAATCAGGTCGGATATGAGAAATATGATATCGTAACTGCAAATATCCTGGCAGATGTTCTGGTACCGCTGACTCCGGTGATCGTTGCACAGATGAAAAAAGGCGCTTACTACATTACATCAGGCATCTTGGATGTAAAGGAGGATGTCGTAGTGAAGGCTGTAAAAGACGCCGGACTGACGCTTGTTGAGGTGACTCATCAGGGCGAGTGGGTATCTGTGACAGCAAGAAAGGACTGATCTCATGCAGCGATTTTTTGTGGAACCTCATCAGATCGACAGGGACAGACATGAGATCCGTATCACAGGAAATGATGTCAATCATATTGTCAATGTGCTCCGCATGAAAAAAGACGAGGAGCTCTGGATCAGCGATAAGGAAAAAGAATATCACTGTGTGATCGAAAACGCGGGGGAGGATGAAGTCCTACTTCATATCCTCTATGTACAGGAGCCGGATTATGAGCTGCAGAACCGTATTTATCTTTTTCAGGGACTGCCGAAGGCTGATAAGATGGAGCTGATCATCCAGAAGGCAGTAGAGCTTGGAGCATATTCCGTAGTTCCGGTTTCAACCAGACGCTGCGTGGTAAAACTGGATAACAAAAAAGCAGAAAAAAAGTATCCCGCTGGCAGCAGATCGCAGAAAGTGCGGCAAAACAGTCCAAGCGTATGCTGGTGCCGGAGGTACATTCTGTGATGACCTTTAAAGAAGCCCTTGTCTATGCAAAAGAACTGGACGTTCTATTGATCCCTTATGAGCTTGCAAAGGGAATGAAAGAGACGAAAGAACTGATCCGGTCGATCGAACCGGGAAAAAGCATCGGTGTCTTTATCGGCCCTGAGGGTGGTTTTGAAGAGCAGGAAGTGGCAGATGCCATGGAAGCCGGTGCGAAACCCATCACCCTGGGACACCGGATCTTACGGACAGAAACCGCGGGACTCGCAGTACTTTCTGTTCTGATGTTTCAACTGGAGGATGAATAGATTATGGAAGCATATTTTGACAATTCCGCGACAACGAGATGCTTCGATGAAGTAAAGGATATTGTCTGCAAAACCATGACAGAAGATTTCGGAAATCCTTCTGCCATGCATAAAAAGGGAATGGAAGCGGAGAATTATGTCCGCAGAAGTGCCCAGACCCTTGCAAAATTACTGAAAGTGAATGAAAAAGAGATTCTTTTTACCTCCGGTGGAACAGAATCGGACAATCTTGCTATTATCGGCGGCGTGGAAGCCAACAAGCGTATGGGAAACCATATCATTACAACGGCAGTGGAGCACGCGGCAGTGGCCCAGCCTTTTGCCTATCTGAAAGAACAGGGCTATGAGGTGACCATTCTTCCTGTTGATCATCAGGGAGTTGTGAAACTGGATGCACTGGAAGCAGCTCTGCGCCCGGATACGATCCTGGTGTCTGTGATGTATGTGAACAATGAAGTGGGAGCTGTGATGCCGGTAGAAGAGATCGGAAAGCTCGTCCACGAAAAAAGCCCGAAAGCACTTTTTCATGTAGATGCCATCCAGGCGTTCGGAAAGTACCGTATTTACCCGAAAAAACTGGGAATCGACCTTTTATCTGTAAGCAGCCATAAGATCCACGGACCAAAGGGTGTGGGTTTCCTCTACATCAACGAAAAAGTAAGAGTACAGCCACAGATCCTTGGAGGCGGACAGCAGAACGGCATGCGTTCCGGAACGGACAATGTACCGGGAATCGCAGGCCTTGGCGTTGCCGCAGAGATGGTATACACAGATTTTGATAAAAAAATACAGCACCTTTATGACCTGAAAGAACGGATGGCAGAGGGACTTTCAAAGCTTGGAGACATCACCATCAACGGAATGCCTTTAAGAGAAGGGGCACCGCACATCATGAGCGTGACTTTTCATGGAGTCCGAAGCGAAGTCCTGCTCCATACACTGGAAGAATTCGGAGTATATATTTCCGCAGGAAGTGCATGCTCCAGTCATAAGAGAAAACCGAGTGCAACACTGACAGCTATGGGACTTTCAAGAGCGGATGTGGAGAGTACCGTCCGCATCAGCTTCTGTGAGGAAAATACCTTTGAAGAGGTAGATTACTGCCTGGAAGCACTGGAAAAAACAATTCCGATGCTGCGCAGGTATGCACGTCGATAGAGAATACAGAAGAAAGGGATTTTTATGTTAGTACATGCATTTCTGATCAAATATGCGGAAATTGCCCTTAAGGGAAAAAACCGCTATCGTTTTGAAGATGCTCTCGTACATCAGATGGAGATTGCACTCTCCAAGATCGAGGGAGATTTTGAAGTAAAAAAAGAGCAGGGAAGAGTTTATGTATTCTGCCCGGAGAATTATGATTACGATGAGGCTGTAGATGCGCTGCAGCATGTATTCGGTATTGTAGGCATCTGCCCGGTTATGATCTATGAAGAACAGGGCTTTGAGAAGCTTGCCGAAGATGTTGTGGGTTATATGAAGCAGTGGCATCCGGACTTTAACGGAAGCTTCAAGGTCTGGACACGCCGCGCAAAGAAATCCTATCCGATCAGCTCCATGGAAGTCAGCGCTGAGCTTGGCGGACGTATCCTGGATGCGTTCCCGGAGGCAAGTGTAGATGTTCATCATCCGGAGCTGGATCTTTCTGTTGAGATCCGTGACAAGATTTACGTATATTCCCAGACCATTCCGGGCGCAGGCGGAATGCCCATCGGAACAAACGGAAAAGCCATGCTTCTTCTTTCCGGTGGGATCGACAGTCCGGTTGCCGGCTATATGATCGCAAAACGTGGTGTCAAGATCGATGCGGTATATTTCCATGCACCGCCCTACACCAGTGAGCGCGCAAAACAGAAGGTAGTGGATCTTGCCCGCCTGGTAGCCAAATACAGCGGACCGATCCGTCTCCATGTAGTTAACTTTACAGATATACAGCTTTATATTTATGATCAGTGTCCTCATGATGAGCTTACTATTATCATGAGAAGATATATGATGCGTATTGCCGAGTATTTCGCTAAAAAAGACCGTTGTCTCGGACTTATCACAGGTGAGAGCATCGGACAGGTTGCAAGCCAGACCTTACAGAGCCTTGCTTCTACAAATGAGGTCTGCACACTTCGGTATATCGTCCGGTGATCGGCTTTGATAAAGAGGAGATCGTCCGTATTTCCAGAAAGATCGATACCTTGAGACTT
>ENA-OQBD01000450-OQBD01000450.1-human-gut-metagenome-genome-assembly--contig:-NODE-450-length-22355-cov-11.260077_pt1 | contig 22355 bp, 17 predicted proteins | sample MGYA00242742_ERZ504543 | MGnify/ENA primary metagenome ERZ504543 (study PRJEB26092, sample SAMD00036239) | human gut metagenome | host: Homo sapiens | study: EMG produced TPA metagenomics assembly of...
GGCCACTCGCGAACGAGCGGACGATGAACTGGCAATCATTGACTATAAAGAAGTAGTACAAATACGCTCTTGAGTTCTCAAACCACCACCACTCACCCGCCTCGAGGCACCCCAACCGGGGAACCACTCGCCGAGCGGCAGCGAAGAGTAAATTTACACGAACCCCGGCGATCACGCAAATCGACCCTTCCAAAGATACCCTGGAACCGTTGCAAATAAACACATCCCTCGGCGTGTCCCGATTCCGTCCATCTGAATCGTCTTTCTCCTTTTCCACAGAAACCAGCTCATCCTTCCGGAAAACATGTTCGTCGTACGAGTCGCCTTATCAGGAATTGACGGAACGATACGTTGAGGGGATTCTGTTATCCTGTGGGGCGCAGCGGAGCAAAATGACCTGCCAAGACGGGATGGTCCCTTTCATGAGCAGGCTTTTGACTCAAAATAGAAGACGGATCGAATATTCCGCAGTGATACCGTGAAGGGAGGGAACGGCATGGAGGCGCAGCCTATGAGGCTACAGGACCTGAGACTCAAAGAAGGAATGTCTCTAGAACAGCTGGCCGAGCTCTCCGGCGTGGATCATGATCGTCTCGTCATGTTCGAAAACAATCCGGAAACCATACGCAATATGCATTTGGACACCGCTCGCCAAATTGCCAAAGCATTGCACTGCAACGTGTTGGAGCTCCATCCCGACGAAGGTTGGAGAGGCGGAATCCACTGCGCTGAATCCGGGCTAAGAGACATTCGTCGGACTCGCGGCTATACGCAAAACGAGTTGTCAGAGATGACAGGGATTCCCCAGCCGAACATCTCTTGGTTTGAGACAGGCTATCGCTCGACCTCAGGCATGCGGCTGGATACAGCCAGGCGTCTGTCGGAAGCGCTTCGATGCGATCCGACAGATTTCCTAAAAGAAGCGTATAGCCGATATGAAAATAAATGTTGTATCTGATTTAGATAAAACACTTAAATTTCATCGGACGCCATACTTCAACAAACGAATGCATCCCGCGCACCTCCCATCTCACCAAAAAGATTAGGCAAGAAAGAAGCCCATCAATCATTGACTTCACAAACCTTTCCCTTCCAGAAAGCTGGATAACGTCCGAGATTTTGCGCACTTTCGGACGTTATCTGGCGCGGAGGACGCATTTGCGCAGTTCGGAAGCGATGAGCACGATCATGGCAAGGCCGAGGCATTCGACCCATGCGCCGACGCTGAGCGGTACCGTACCGAAAGCGGTGTTGAGGAACGGAATGTAAATCACCGCCAGCTGCAATACCATGCTCAGCGCGATCGCGCCCCATAGCCACTTGTTGGAGAACAGTCCGACGAACGCTGACTGCAAGTGCGAGCGCGAGGCAAGCGCGTTCAGCATTTGCGCGAACACGAGAATCGTGAAGCCCATGGTGCGTGCTTCCGTCATTTGTGCGTCGTGACCGATCGCATCGACGGAACGGTCGGTGAACAGACCGCCGGCCAAGTGCATGTCCATGCCGATCAGGGTGACGGCCGCCATAATCACACCGATGAAAATGATGTCGCCCCACATTTCGGCGTCAATCACGCGATCGGTGAGTTTGCGCGGCTTGCGCGCCATCACATCGTCGGTGGACGGGTCGACGCCCATGGCGAGCGCGGGTGCCGCGTCGGTGAGCAGGTTGATCCACAGCAGCTGCGTGGCAAGCAGCGGCACGGTCACGCCTTGGCTGCCGGGCTGGGTGATGCCGAGGAATCCGGCGAGCATCACCCCGCCGAACACGGTGAACACTTCGCCCACATTGGAGCTCAGCAGGTAGCGCAGGAACTTGCGGATGTTGTCGAAAATGCCGCGTCCTTCACGCACGGCTGCGACGATGGTGCTGAAGTTGTCGTCGGCGAGGATCATTTTCGCGCTCTGCTTGGTCACTTCAGTGCCGGTAATGCCCATGGCGACGCCAATATCGGCGGTTTTGACTGCGGGAGCGTCGTTCACGCCGTCACCGGTCATGGCCACGATATTGCCTTGCCGTTGCAAGGATTCAACGATCTTCAACTTGTGTTCCGGCGCGACTCGCGCGTAGACGGACACTCCGCTGGTCACCTTGTCGAATGCCGCTTCGTCGGGCAGTTCGTCGAGTTGGCTGCCGGTCATGGCCGTGCCGCCCTTGTCGATAATGCCCAGATCGGTGGCGATGCGCGCCGCGGTCAGCGGGTGATCGCCGGTAATCATTACCGTGCGGATGCCGGCGCGATGCGCTTCGGCAACCGAATCACGCACTTCCGTGCGCGGCGGATCGATGATGCCGACCATGCCGACCCAAATCAAATCGTTCTCAAGCACATCGCTTTGTTCCGCAATATCGGCAACATGACCTGCGGAATTCAGCATGATTCCCGGCACTTGCGCAAGAGAAGCGGTACCGAGCGGACGATAAGCCTGTCCCAGCGTGCGGTATGCATCGGAGGAAAGCTGTTCGACAGTCGCAAGAATCTGCTGGCGATCGCCTTCCGTAAGTGGACGTACCGCACCGCCGACAGCAATCCTGCTGCAATATCCAAGAAGGCACATCGGGGGCACCCTTGGAGAAGACGGTCAGACGGCCGGCGTCAGCGTTGTCTTGCGCCACGATGGACATGCGCTTACGTTCGGAAGTAAACGGGATTTCGCCGACACGCTCGTAGTTGGCGTACTTGCGATCCGCCTTCACTTTTCGTGCTGCGACGATGAGTGAGACTTCGGTCGGGTCGCCGACCGCCTCCCACGTCACGTTTTCTATATTTCCGGTATTTCCAGCCGTAGCAGGAGCAGCGGATTCGCGCAATTCGCCGTCGTTCGCCAACGCGCCCACGGCAAGGGTCGCAACGGCTTCCGATTCGATGATCTTACGGATTTCCGCATGTTCCATGATCTGCGGATCGACCACCATACGGCCTTCCGGCGCATAGCCGGTGCCAGTAAGCTGCACTTCGCCGCTCGGCGTGACCACGCGCTCCACGGTCATCTCATTGCGGGTGAGCGTGCCGGTCTTATCGGAGCAGATCACCGACGCGGATCCAAGCGTTTCCACCGAATGCAGCTTCTTGACGATCGCATTGTGCATGGCCATGCGCTGCACGCCGAGCGCGAGCACTACCGTAAGAATTGCAGCCAAACCTTCCGGCACGGCCGCGACCGCCAGCGAGACGGCCAACAGTAGCGAATCGATCACATCGTGAACGTCTTGGAAGCCTTCGGTAAGCGCGAGCGCGACCAGCACCACGACCGCGATGATGCATACCGCGCTGCCGAGGATTTTGGAAACGTAGTTCATTTCCTTTTGCAGCGGGGTTTCGTCATCTTCCGTGGCTTGCAGCAGATCCGCGATTTTGCCGACCTGCGTGCCCATGCCGGTGCTGGTTACGATGGCACGGCCGGTGCCTTGCGTTACGGACGTGCCGTTGAACACCATGTTGGCGCGGTCGCCGAGGGCTTTCGCCTGTGCGAGGGTATCGGTCTTTTTGCCGACGGGCACGCTTTCGCCGGTGAGGCTGGCTTCGGCGACGCGCAGGCTGGCGGCCGTGAAGAGACGCCCGTCCGCAGAAACGGAGTCGCCTTCACCGAGCACGATGATGTCGCCCGGCACCACGTCAACCGTGTTGATGCGTTCGATTTTGCCGTCACGCAGCACGTTGGTCTGCGGCGCGGTCATGCTGGAGAGCGCTTCGACGGCCGCTTCCGCCTTCGATTCCTGAATGTAGCCGAGTACTGCGTTGACGATGAGGATCAGCACGATGACGATGGCGTCGAACGGCAATGCTTCGCCGCCTTCCGCACCCGGTACGGCGTTGGCGCGTTCGATGAACCATGCGACGAGCGAAATGCCGGTTGCGGCCAACAGCAGGTAGACGAGGGGGTCTTTGAATTGTTCGAGGAATTTCTTCCATTTCGGCACCGGCGGTGCGGACGAGAGTTCGTTCGGCCCGTACTTGTCGAGACGCCGCTTGGCTTCCGCTTGGCTCAGGCCGGTATTCAAGTCGACGCCAAGCGATTGCGCTACGGTTTGCGCATCGGCGAGCGACGGATCGACCTCCGTTTGCGTCGCGGTTTTTGCTGCTTGTTCGAAATTTCCCGAACTGGTATCGCGGAATTGGGTGGATTGATCTTCCTTGCGATCAACCATGATGATCTCCTTGGGAGCGCCGCGGAGTAGTCAGCCCTCCCCTGCCGTTGCGATAGTGCGAAAACTGCGGAAAATTGCGATTTTCACAGATTCCGTCTGACAGGGCAATGCTGCGCGGTTGCGGACACCGGACGTGCGCCATCGGTGCATTCCTGCCATTATTACACACCGTGACCATTTTGCAAGAGCGCAACGCACCGTCTTTTGTCAAGATTTCACAAAATCGTGAAACATAATCTGCAATCTTATTTCGACCGCGCATTCGATTACACGGCAACACCGACGGCAATGTCGCTACCATCTTTGGCGGAAGTGTGATATGTTATCGAATGTTAGTAAACAAAATTACTTACGCTATGATTCGTAGCGTACATTGGCAACGTCGCAATGGATAGGGGTAGTTACTATGGCAGCTCAAGAAGCCGCGCAATCACAGCAGACGCAAGGGGTTCCGGAATCGCGCATCCTGCAGGCGCGGCAGGCGAACGCAAGCTGGCTCACCGATCCGACCGTATTCGCGGTGAATCGCAAGCCCGCGCACTCCAATCATCGGTATTTCCTGGGCGAAGCCACCGAACCGAAGCAGAATCTTGACGGCGAATGGAAAGTAAACGTTACTCAGGCCGCATCCATCGACGTGGAAAACGCGCCGTTCGCCGCAGCTGACTTCAACGATGCCGGTTTCGGCGCGATCAACGTGCCCGAACACCTGCAGATGGCCGGCTATTTGAAGAACAAATATGTGAATGTGCAGTATCCGTGGGATGGCCACGAGGATCCGCGGGAGCCGAACGTTCCCGAAAACAATCATGTGGCGGTCTACCGCCGTTCCTTCACGCTTGACCGTCCGCTCGCCGCGACGCTGGAAAATGGCGGCACCGTCAGCCTCACCTTCCACGGCATGGCCACCGCGATCTATGTGTGGCTCAACGGCACGTTCGTCGGCTATGGCGAGGATGGTTTCACGCCGAACGAATTCGATATCACCGAAGCGTTGAACGTTGACGGCGACAACGTGCTCACCGTCGCCTGCTACGAATACGCGAGTGCCTCTTGGCTGGAAGATCAGGATTTCTGGCGTTTGCATGGCCTGTTCCGTTCCGTGGAACTCGCCGCACAGCCTCGCGTGCATGTCGAAACCGTGCAGATCGAAGCCGGCTACAATCCCTCCACGGCCGCCGGAACGCTGAATGCAACCCTGCAGTTGCGCAATGCAAACGACGCGGCCACCGTCAAGGCGAAACTGCGTGACGCAAACGGCACTGTGGTGTGGGAATCCACGCAATGTGCCAACGAAACCATCACCCTCAATTCCGGCGCGCTGAAGAACATTGCGCCGTGGAGCGCCGAAGAGCCAACCCTGTATGAGCTGACGGTGCTTGTCGTCGGCCATGACGGCCCGCTGGTCGAAAAAATCGTGCAGCGTATCGGCTTCCGCACATTCCGTATCGAAGACGGCATCATGAAGCTCAACGGCAAGCGCGTGGTCTTCAAGGGCGCCGACCGCCACGAATTCGACGCGAAGCGCGGCCGCGCCATCACCAGGCAAGACATGATCGACGACATCATGTTCTGCAAGAGGCACAACATCAACGCCATCCGCACCTCGCACTACCCCAACCAGGAATACTGGTACGACCTGTGCGACCAGTACGGCATTTATTTGATCGACGAAACCAATATGGAGACGCACGGCAGCTGGGTTGCGAACAATATCGAAACCCCCGAAACCGCCGTTCCGGGCAGCAAGCCCGAATGGGAGGGCGCGTGCGTGGACCGTGTGAACAGCATGATGAAGCGCGACTACAACCATCCGAGCGTGCTCATCTGGTCGCTCGGCAACGAGTCGTTCGCCGGCGCAGTGTTCCGCGCGATGCACGCCCACGCGCACGCGATCGACCCGAACCGTCCGGTGCATTACGAGGGTTCCGTGCATGATCGCGCGTTTGACGATGTGACCGACATCGAAAGCCGCATGTACGCGCATGCCGACGAAATCGAGGAATATCTCAAGTCCGATCCGAAGAAGCCGTATATTTCCTGCGAATACATGCACGCCATGGGCAATTCCGTCGGAAATATGGACGAATACACGGCTTTGGAGCGTTACCCGCAGTATCAGGGCGGATTTATTTGGGATTTCATCGATCAGGCGATTCTCGACGGCAACGGCCGCATGTGCTACGGCGGCGATTTCGGCGACCGCCCGAGCGACTACGAGTTCTCTGGTGACGGCCTGCTGTTCGCCGACCGCACGCCGTCGCCGAAGGCGCAGGACGTCAAGCAGCTGTATGCGAATGTGCACATTGCCGTCGATGCTTCCGGCATCACGATCATCAACGACAATCTGTTTGTTTCGACGGCTGATTCCACGTTTGTGTTGCGTATTTTGGCTGATGGCAAGCCGGTTTGGTCTTCTTCGCGCCGCTTCGATGTTGCTGCAGGAGCAAGTGAACATGTTGAGATCGATTGGCCAGTTGACGATTACCGTGCAAGTGCGCAGGAGCTGGTTTTGGAGGCGTCCCAGCAGTTGACTTCCGCTTGCGATTGGGCTCCGGCTGGGTATGAGCTTTCGTTCGGCCAGTGCGTGGTTGCAGGTGGCAAGAACGTCTCTGCGGGCGATGCAGTTAACACCACTTCCGATGGAGCGATCACCTTGGGCCGCTGGAATATCGGCGCACGCAGTGCGGGCCGTGAAGCCCTGTTCTCCCTTGCACAGGGTGGCATGGTGTCGTACAAGCTTGGCGAGCGCGAATTCGTGTTGCGCAAGCCGCTGATCACCACGTTCCGTGCGCTGACCGACAATGATCGCGGCGCGGGCCATGCGTTCGAGCGTGCGCAGTGGGCGGTTGCCGGAAAGTATGCGCGTTGCGTTGATACGAAGGTTGAGCCGATTGGCGAAACCGCAGTTTCCGTCACTTACACGTACGAGCTTGCGATTGCGCAGCGCACGAAGGTCACCATTCGTTACGTTGCCGATGTGCTCGGTCACGTCGACCTGCATGTTGCGTATCCGGGTGAAAAGGACGGCGATCTGTCGACGATTCCGGCATTCGGCATTGAATGGACGCTGCCGGTCGAGTATTCGAATCTGCGATTCTACGGTGTGGGCCCGGAGGAAACGTACGCCGACCGCAAGCATGCGAAGCTGGGCATTTGGGATACGAACGCCTTCCGCGATCGCGCGCCGTATCTGCTGCCGCAGGAAACCGGCAACCATGAGGACGTGCGTTGGGCTGAGATTACGGACGATTCCGGTCATGGCTTGCGCGTGAGCCAGACTGCGAATACTGAAACCGGCGTTACGAAGCCGTTTGCGATGAGCCTGCTGCCATATTCGAGCACGATGCTTGAGGAGGCGCTGCATCAGGACGAGCTTCCGGAGCCGAAGCACATGTTCCTGCGCGTGCTCGCCGCTCAGATGGGTGTCGGCGGCGACGATTCCTGGATGAGCCCGGTGCACGAGCAGTATCAGCTGCCCGCCGACCAGCCGCTCAACCTCGACGTAGCCCTCGACCTGTTCTAGTTTCAAGGATTCAGTCGATTCCTACGTGCGAAATGCCTCCCGATTCTTGATTTCAAGGATCGGGAGGCATTCGTTGTGCCGCAAGTTGACTTTCGACCTCACGATTCGCAGTTCTGCCTCACGATTTCGCAAGATCGTGCGACAATTCGGAAAAAACATGCGATCAGACCATCAAAATGGACGATGAGGGGGATTTTGTTGATGGCTTAAATTAGACAGATTGCCTAGAATGAGGGCAGAACTTCCGAAACGTTCGAGCGCAGGCGGGCAAATCCGCGCGCGTCCGAGCGTCACGAAGCACGCTCTTCCAGGAAAGGGGCCATCATGAGCGACGCAATGAACAACCCGTATGCGAACAATCCGAATCAAAATGGCGGCAACGGACAGCAGCCACAAGGCCGGCCGGAATACGGGGCATACGCACCAAACCAGCAATCGCAATCCCAGCAGCAGGGCGGCAATCCCAACAATTCGGGCAATCCGCATCAAAGCGAGCCTCAGACCCCATGCTACTTCGACGGTCCCAACGCCAACCCGAATCCCAACCAGAACGGCTTCTTCTACGCGAGCTACACCACCGGTCAGCCGTACGGCCAACCATACGGACAGCAGAACAGCCAATCCGACGCTGACAACGGCACCAACAATTGGCAGCCGATCAGCCCGTTCAAACTCGTGGAGGAATGGCTCCCGAAGAAGGCAAAGAACGCGATCCGCGGCACGTATGCGGTGCTTGGCATCGCCGCCGTCATTCTCGGCCTGGCACTGCTGATCTGGCCGGGCGCCACACTGAAAGTCGCCGCAATCGCGCTCGGCGCATACTTTGTGGTTTCCGGTGTGGTCCGCATTGTGACCGCAATCGTGGAACTCGGGCTTCCGGGAGGATGGCGCGTGCTTGACATTCTGATCGGCCTGATGCTGTCTGTCGGCGGTGTGGTCATGTTGAAGAACGCGGCGCTTTCCGGAGCCACACTCGCCGTGCTCATCACCATGGTGGTCGGCCTTGGCTGGATGCTGGAAGGCGTGATGGCGCTCGTGGAATCGTGGCGCATGCCAAGCTCCGCATGGGCCGTAATCTACGCGCTGCTGTCGATCGTCGCCGGCTTCATCGTGCTGTTCTCCCCCGTCAGCTCCACGACTTGGCTGATTCTGTTCGGCGGATGCGCGCTTGTGGCGATCGGCATCGTCGCGATCGTACGTGCGTTCACCTTCGGCAAGTCCAAGCGCAAGTAATTTTTTGCGGCGCGGGCCGTAAAGTCTGATTATCTCTGTTTTCCCAGGGGCACCAAGCAACAGCTCGGTGCCCTTTCCATAGCGAAATCGCTTTTTATACCAAGATTCAAAGTCGCACAACCATGAATCTTGGTATTAATACTGGTATATAATTGGGTATGAAATTCGGTTTTAAGAAAGGTTTATCATGGCAAGCGCACTTGACATACTCGATGACCTTGCTCCAATCAGCGAGCTCAGCAATGGTCGTACTTCCGCATTGTTGCAGCGGGCCGACCACAATCCAGTCATTCTGATCAAACGAAACAAGCCGTCCTACGTTCTCATGAATATCGAAAACTATCGCGCTCTCATGGAACGAATCGAAGACAACGAAGACTTGCTTCTTGCCGAAAAAAGACTCGCCAACAGTACTGGCACAACTATCAGCAACGAAGAGGTCATGCTCGATCTCGGCATTTCCCCAAGCGACCTCGCCGAGGCACCTGAGCCGGAACTCGCATGAACTGGCAAGTTGAATGGCTTGACGAAGCCAAGAAAGACATGCGCAAACTCGGCAAAGCCGAGCAAATCCAAGTACTCAAGGGAATCGAGAAAGTTCGCACAAACCCACTGCCCACCTCGCAAGGCGGGTATGGCAAACCGTTACGCAATGCCGAACGAACGAAACTTTCCAGGCTTTGCAAAATCAAATTCAGGGATATCGGCATTCGCGTTGTTTACGAACCGTTACTGCGAAATGGAATCATGACCATCATCGTCGTTGGCATTCGTTCCGATAGTGACGCTTACATCAAAGCCAACAAGAGACGCAAAGAATATGGACTATAAGATGCGTCCGCCAATTTTCAGCGAACGTTACTTTTTCTTCAAGATTAGCCGATGATTTTACAAAAGAAGTGACGATCGTCGCATGACATTGTCGATTTGCCCGACGTAAGATGAAGGCACAACAGAAGAACGAAGAAAAGAAAATAGACAACAAACACAGACTTACGGCAGCGGCCAGAGGAAAGAACAGAAAACAAGAACGCCGCCAAGCCGAACGAAAGGAAACATCATGAAGAACAACACTTTCAACCAGGTCATCAACGCCAACCTCGCTTCCATCGATCCGGGCTTCGGCCAGTTCGCACTCGCCAAGGCTTCCTCCGACCTCTTCAAGAAGGTCCTCAACAAGTAAGACCGCTTCCTAGACGGGAGGCAAGGCGCAGGCGCCACAGCACCTCGCCCCTCTTCTTTCCAATCCTTAAATCACATAGCGGGAGGCCGCGGTTCCAAACGGAATCGCGGCCTCCCGCTTTTCACGTACGCCGGCTACCCCTCCTCAACAGCGAGATTGCGGGCGGCGGCGCGTTCGCGTGGGCCGCGCGTCACGTAGAAGCCGATTGCCACGATGACGAACATCACCGTGCAGCAGATCCACAGCACACGGCTGCCGAACGCGTTGAGAATCCAGCCTCCGACCAACGGCGAGAACGCGTTCGACAGCGACCACACCAGGTTGTATAACCCTTGGTAGGTGCCGCGCACATCCTTTGGCGCGATGTTCGCCACCGTTGTGGCGGCAATCGGGAACGTGCCCAGCTCGCCAAGCGTCCACAGCACGGTCGCGATTGCGAACGCCACCCACGAATTCGCGCCGATCTGGAACGCGTATCCGACCGCCGTGATGGACATGCCGAGCACCAGCACTCGGGTGTTGCTCATCCGCTGGAACAGACCGATCGCGGGAATCTGCAGCAGACACAGCAGGCCGCCGTTGATGGTCAGCAGACTGGAATATTCATCCGTGCCAAGGCCGATCTGCGTCATGGAAATCGGCAGGCCGCTGACGATCTGGTAATACGCCAGCGTGTACAGGAACATCAGCACCACCATCGACATCAGCGCGCCGTCGGCGCATGCGCGACGATAGCTGCGCCATACGGAGAACCGCTGCGGCCGCTGCGATTCGCCGGTTTGTTTCACAGCATGTTCCACGGCATTTCCCGCAGCTGATTCCGTGGCTTGCGACGCCCGTGCCGGCGCGACCTCGCCCCGCGGGCGCTTGCCCAGCCCGACTTCCTTGAAGAACACGATCATCAAGATCGTGGCGAACACCAGCACCGCGGCTTCCGCGTAGAACATCAGCGCATAGGAGATCTTCACCAACTGGTTGGCGATGATCGGGCCGATCGCGAAGCCGAAATTCGCGGCCCACGTCTGCAGCGAATACGCGCGCTTCTGTTTGCGGAACGGCACCACGTCGGACACGTACGCCGCGACCGCGGGCGTCGGCATGGATGAGATGGCGCCGTAGACCAGCAGCGCGATCGCCATGATCCACGGATTGCCGATGAACGCCAGCAGGACCAGCATCGCGGCGGAGCCGAGATTGCCGATGACGATCATCGCCGGGCGGCCGAAGCGGTCGGACAGCGCGCCGCCATACAGGCAGCCGAAGATGCCGCCGAAACCGTACATGGAGACGATGGTGCCGGCCATGCCCGCGCTGACATGCATGTCGGACACCAGATACATGGAAAGGAATGACGTGACGAAGCGGCCCATCCACAGGATAAGCAGCGTGACCCACAAGCCCCAGAACATGAGGGGCAATCCGAAAATCTCTTTGTTCTTCTCCATTCTTGCCATCATATCGAGCAATATCGAGCGGACGCGATGCCAGTAGCCTTTTCCCGGGGTGCTGGGAGAATGGACAACTATGGCAATGAAAAAAGGACCGACCAAGGGGTCGGGTGGAAAGCATCGTAACGCGCTGAGGGGCAAGGGACCGACCCCCAAGGCCGAAGATCGCGTATATCACAAGGCTTACAAGGAAAAGCAGGCTACCAATCGTCGTAAGATGGCTGATCCGCGACTGGCGGCACGCCGTCGCGCGGCAAAGTTCAGCTCAGAATCCGACGATCTCGTCATCGGTCGCAACGCCGTTCTCGAAGCGTTGCGCTGCGGCGTGCCCGCGAGCACGCTGTATGTGGCCGCACGCATCGAGCACGACGATCGCACGCGCGAAATCATTCGTCTCGCCGGTATTCACGGACTGAACCTCATGGAAGCCGACCGACTGGAAATGGACCGTATCGCACGCTCCTCCAACCATCAGGGCGTGGTGATGAAGGCGCAGCCGTTCCAGTATTCCTCGCTCGCCGAGCTGGTGGAACGCGCGGACAAGAAGTCCCGCGCCATGGAAGCGGCCAACTCCGCAAGCGCACGCATTGCGGCACGTCCGCTGTTCATCGCGCTTGACGGCGTCACCGATCCGCAGAACCTGGGCGCGGTCATCCGTTCCGCAGCCGCATTCGGCGCGAACGGCGTGATCCTGCCGGAACGTCGTTCCGCTTCGGTCACCGCAGCCGCATGGAAGGTGTCCGCAGGCGCAGCCGCGCACATGCCGGTCGCCCGCGTGGTGAACCTCACCAAAGCCATTGAAAGCCTGAAGGAACGCGGCTACTACAGCGTCGGTCTTGACGGTGGCGGTGACGCTCTCGTTGGCGAAACCGGTTTTGAAACCGATCCGCTGGTTGTGGTGCTCGGTTCCGAAGGCAACGGCCTGAGCCGTCTCGTACGCGAGACATGCGATTCCATCGCCGGCATCCCAATGTCGAACATGGTCGAATCGCTGAACGCTTCCGTCGCAGCGGGCATCACGCTGTATTCCGTCGCACGCGCCCGCCGCGAGGCCGGTGCCGCCGCTGACGCGAAGTAATCAACACGAAGCGACAGGAAGTAAGCACAACGAAACTGCAGAAGTAAACACAACAAGGCAGCAAGTCCGAAATACATATGAGCGGATAGTCCATACGGATTATCCGCTCATTCTATTTTGCGAGCTTGTACTTTCCGATCGCTCCACTCCCCCGCTAACGCACGTCCGTCGCTTTCAAAAGTCAAAATTTTTTGAGTTTTGAAAGCGACGGGGTACTCGGAGGTAACAACAAGCGGAGGATCGGAGTCCTCCGCTTGGTATTTAGCTTTTCAGTGTGCCCATACAGCTGCGTCGGGATCGTCGTCGGGGTTGTAGCCGTCGTCGGGATCGTCGTAGGTGTATTCGTCGTCGATCACACCGGAATCGGCTTCGGCGTTCAACGCGTCCACATCCTTCGTGGTGAGCTTGTACTGCGGAAGCACCTTCTCCACATAGCTTTGCACCGCCTCGGCCATCGGCACATCATGACCCGCCTTCTCGGCCAGGAACCAACGGTGGTCAAGCACTTCATGGAAGAACTGTGCCGGTTCGATCTGCGAACGGTATTCACGCGGAATCATGCGCACGGTCGGCTCGAACACTTCGCGCATCCAATCAGTGGCGACAATCTCAAGATCCTCACCCTCACGCCATGTGGAAGCGCGGTAGGCATCCAAATCGTTCAACAGTCGACGAGCCTGATTCTCCTGCACATCAAGACCAGTCAATCGCAGCAACTTACGATTCGCATAGCCGGCATCGACCACACGCGGACGTACCAGCACACGCTTGCCATCCTCAGCGGTCTTCATCTCCAGCTCATCCACATCAAAACCAAGCTCATTGAGCTTGTTGACGCGCTTCTCGATCTTCCACATTTCATCCGGACCGAACTTGTCGGTATCAGTCAGCGCGCTCCACAGCGAATGGTAACGATCCACCAAACGGTTGCCGATCGCAATTTCGTCAACACCGCTCGGCAGCAGCGAACCGGACGAAAGATCCATCAATTCGCCAATAATGTTCGTACGGGCCAAATCAACGTCGTACTCGCGCTGGCCTTCCGTCAGATTAATCTGCAGATCACCGGTTTCCGCATCAACCAAAAATGCGGAGAACGCGTAGGCGTCGCGCAGGAACAACACGTTCGACAGTGACACATCGCCCCAATAGAAGCCAGCCAAATGCAAACGCACCATCAGCACGGCCAACGCGTCGATCAGTCGTTCCGCGGTATCAGGGCGCAGATTACGCGCGAACAGCGCACGATACGGCAGTGAGAACTTCAAATGCTTGGTGACAAGGATCGCTTCCAGCGGCTCGCCTTCACGGCTATGACGGCCTGTGACCACGGCGATCGGCTGCACGGTCGGCAGTTCCAGCTTCTGCAGGCGACGCAGCAGCTCGTATTCTCGTTCCGCCACATTGCGCGTGATTTCCTTCATGGCGTACACTTCGTCGCCTACGTGCACGAAACGCACCACATGCCTGGAAATACCACGCGGAAGATTGGCCAGCAGGTCTTCCGGCCAAGTAGCCAGCGGCTTTTCCCACGGCAGGGTGAACATCTTTGGATTCGAGCTTGCGGCGGTGATTTTCAGCGCATGCGGCTCCGGAGATGAGGCAGCCGGATCTTCGGCCTTCACGGAAGTTGCTTTCAGCACACGGGGATCCATCTGTGGCAATTCAAGAGATTCCATGAATCAACAATTTACCTGTTGACCTACCCGAAGAAGCAAGTATGGACGAATCCGTTTCACCTGCCGATATGCGATGATCTCAATACTGGAATCTCACTATCCATCTCATATTACGATCGAATATTGCGATCGATGCTACAAACAGACATTACAAGCCGATATTGTGCTTGCGGAAAACAAAAGAAGCCCCGCACCAACGCGGGGCTTCTCCAACGAGACGATAAGAGAGGAAGAGCACGTCTCGTTTAATGGCTGACGGAAGTTCGCGCTTCCGCCAAGTTTTTATTCAGCCACCCGCCAGCCGATTTCCGTAAAGGATATTCCCTTGAAGAAACAGCCAACGGTTGGTTACTCGATATCAGCTCAGTTCAGACGCAGCTCGGTCGACGGAGCGAACAGGTGCATCTTGGACGGGTCGATCTTGATCTTGACGGTATCGCCGACCTTCGGGAGAGCACGCGGGTTCACGCGGATCGTGGTGAGCTTGTTCTGATCGGACATCATGGTGGATGCCTCAGCAGCGGAGCCATCGGTGATGATGTTGCCGTAGATGTAGCCATCGGAGCCCAGATCCTCAACGTTCATGACCTTGAGGGAGAAGGCGTTGGCGTCATCCGGGGCGGCCAGGGAAGCGTCTTCCGGACGGAAGCCGACGACGATCTGGTTGTTGTCTTCAGCGGTGAGCTTGTTGACAGCCTCGGCCGGCAGATCCACGGTGTCTTCGCCGATCTTTGCCTTGCCGTTGACCACCGGGTGGGTGTTGATGTTCATCGACGGGGAGCCGATGAAGCCAGCGACGAAGACGTTGGCCGGACGATCGTACAGCTCGGTCGGGGCGCCGACCTGCTGCAGGACACCGAGCTTGATGACGGCGATGCGGTCACCCATGGTCAGAGCTTCGGTCTGATCGTGGGTCACGTACAGGGTGGTGACACCCAGCTGGCGCTGCAGAGCAGCGATCTGGGTACGGGTCTGCACGCGGAGCTTGGCATCAAGGTTGGACAGAGGCTCATCCATGAGGAAGACCTTCGGCTCACGGACGATTGCACGACCCATAGCCACACGCTGACGCTGGCCACCGGACAGAGCCTTCGGCTTACGATCGAGGTACTCGGTCAGGTCGAGGATCTCAGCGGCCTTCTCGACGCGCTTGCGAATCTCTTCCTTCGGGGTGCCGGCGATCTTCAGAGCGAAGCCCATGTTGTCAGCCACGGTCATGTGCGGATACAGAGCGTAGTTCTGGAACACCATTGCGATGTCGCGGTCCTTCGGCTGCATCGTGGTGACGTCCTTGCCACCGATGAGGATGCGGCCCTTGTTGACCTCTTCAAGGCCAGCGAGCATACGCAGAGTAGTGGACTTGCCGCAGCCAGACGGGCCAACCAGCACCAGGAACTCGCCGTCCTTGATGTCCATATTCAAATCATCCACCGACGGCTTATCGTTGCCCGGGTAGATACGAGTAACATGGTCGAATACGACTTCTGCCATGATTTGTCATCCTTTCAGAGGCAGGTACGTGCCTCACGATCCGTTGTAAAGGGATTTCTTTTCGGTGCCTCGCCTTGCGGCTTACGACTTCGACAAAGCCACAATTCAAAGCGTTAATTTATTTCTTTGGTTTGGCGAAGGTTCTCTTCGTTGAGCCACGTTCCATGATACATACAACGCTAAAACTGTCAATGCGTGTCGCGAGTCGCGCTGTTTACCTACGCTGGCAAAAGGGGGTTAACGGCGTAGTAAATACACGCCTTTATCGCCATCATGCAAGACAATGGTGCGGAGCGAAAGACAGAACAGGGAGGTTGCAGTGCGCAATATTAGAATCGGCGTGGTCGAGGATGATCCCGCAAGCTGCCAGCTGGTACTTGACTATCTCAACCGATATCAGCAGGAAAATGACGAACAATTCACCGTTTCCGTATTCGACGACGGCGCGAGAATCGTAGAGAAATATACCCCTGTTTACGATATTTTACTGCTCGACATCGAAATGAGCGAAATGGACGGCATGGCCGCCGCGAGACGCATTCGCGAGCGCGACGACAAGGTCGTGATCGTGTTCATCACCGCCGCACCGCAGTATGCGATCAGCGGGTACGAGGTGCGCGCATTGTCGTATCTGCTCAAACCCCTGCCGTGGTTCGCGTTTTCACAGGAACTCAAGAAGTCGATCGACATGGTGAGGCGCAATGGCGACGATTCCATGCTTATCGAAACCAGCAACGGGCAGATGCGGCTGAATCTTGCCGATATTCTGTATCTCGAATCGATCCGGCATACCATCGTCATCCACACGTTGGAAGGCAAACTGTCGATCAATGGCACGCTCAAAGACATGGAAGCGAAACTCGCCGACCACCATTTCTTCCGCTCGAATTCCTGCTATCTGGTGAATCTCAAGCATGTGACGGGCGTCGCCGACCAGGATTGCGTGATGTCGAACGGCGAACAGTTGCGCGTAAGCCGACCACGCAAGAAGGCGTTCCTCGCCGCGTTGACCGACTATATAGGAGGTGGCAGGTGACCAGCGTGATATTGCCGAATGCGCTGGCCGGATTGGCAGGAGGACTGGCAGGAGGCTCCCCTTCCATACCTTCCGTTTTGGTGACCGTGCTTTCGGTGCCGCCGATGACGCCAATCACCAACGCTCTGCCCGACATCCCCCGTTCTTATACGGCGATCTGCGAATGGGCCGCGTGCATGGTGTATATCGCGGTGTTGTATCGTCGCGTGCCGCTCCGACGGTCGATCATCGTCAGTGCGGCCGGATTGGCATCGCTGGTCGCGGTGCAGTATTTCGACGGCAGTATGCCGATCTGGTTCTGGATCATCGGTATGCTGCTCGCATTCGCCTGCATGTATGCGACGATTCTGCTCGGCGCGGGCACCGGCAAACGCGAGGGCCTGTATATTACGGCGCGCGCGTTCGTGTTGGCCGAATTGGTGGCGTCGCTGCATTGGCAGATCGTTACGTTCATTGGCGTGCGCGACGGATTCGCCGATTACGATTGGCGCGCGATCGCGCTGCTTGTCGTTACGTATGCGCTGTGCTTCGGTCTAGCTTGGATGGTTGAACGCGGCAATTTCAGCCAGGCCACACCTACCTTGCCGACCGCTTCCGCCGCGATTGCGACGATGGCCATTATGATCGTCACGTTCGCCATGAGCAATTTGAGTTTCGTGTCGACGAATACGCCGTTTTCCGGTTCGGTCGGCCAGGAAATCTTCTACATTCGCACGCTGGTCGATTTCTGCGGTTTCGCGATCCTATATGCGCAGCAGGAGCAGGCGCGCCGTATTGAGGCGAATACGGAACTCGCGTCGATCAACGCGCAGCTGGAAAGCCAGCATCAGGAATACCTGCAATCGAAGGAAAATATCGAATCGCTAGGCCGTCTTGCGCACGATCTGAAGCATCAGCTTGCGGCGTTGCGTGCCGAAGTCGATCCGAAGCATGCCGCGGCCGGCTTCGAGCAGCTGGAGCAATCGGTGCAGCGCTATAGCGCGCAGCAGCATACCGGCAATCCCGTGCTTGACGTTATTTTGACCACGAAAGAGCGCACGTGCGCCGATCGAGGCATTACGTTCACGGCGGTCGCGGACGGCTCGCTGCTAAGCGGCATGTCGTCGATGGATATCGCATCATTGTTCGGCAACGCGCTTGACAATGCGATCGAAGCGACGTCGAAATTGCCGAAACGTGAGCAGCGTCTGATCAAACTTGCGTTATACGAGCAGAATCGCTTTATTGTTATCCGGGTTGAGAATTATTACGATTCCCGATTGAAGAAGGATGCGGAAGGCAATCTGCGCACCACCAAGCGCGACGATCAGCATCGGCATGGTTTCGGCGTGAAGTCGATTCGTCATATCGCGCAGCAGTATGGCGGCGAAGTGACGATTCGCACCGAAGACCACTGGTTTGTGCTGACCGCGCTTATTCCGCGGAAAACCGGCCTTATGGCCATGTAGGACTGGCCATAAGGCTTAAGGCGGCTCCGCTAGTTTTCAAGATTCTGCGCAGCGGCATCGCCGTCAGACGCATCACCGGCATCACCGCCTGCCGATGCGTCGCCGCCAGCATCGCCGGCATTCGCCGCACCTCCAGCCGCGCCGCCCGCCGCAGCACCTCCAGCCGTATTGTCCGGACTATTCGCAGCACCACCGTTAGAGCCCCCGTTAGTGCCGATATTGGTGTTGTTCGTCACGGTGTTGGGAGTCGACGACGCCTCCTGGTATTGGTCCATCGCCTGCTGAACGGCGTCTTTGGCGGCATTCAGCGCGTCAACGGCGGCCGTCACGTCGTTTTCCTTGAGATTGGTGCCATTGGCAAGGTTTCTGGCCGAGTCAATCGCCTGCTGCAATGCCATGCGCACGCTGTCGTCGGCCACCATGCCGTCGGAATTGTCGAGCACGGACTGCGCCTGCTCGATCGCGTCATTGAGCTGGCCCTTCAGACGATTCTGCGTGGCCAGCACTTTGGAAGCGTCGACGGCTTCGGCCGCATTTGTAATCTTTTCGGCCTTGTCGTTCATGCTCCGTGCCTCGGATGCCATGGCTTTCGCGGATTTCTTCAGCTTGCTGATGCCCTGCGACGTGTCGCACGACAGGATTTTCGCTTCCTTCGCGTTAGATATGGCCGCATTGAGCTTAGTGACGGTGCTGACGTCGGCGACTTGATCGGCAGTGACCTTCGCGCCGGTTTTTCCGATTTCCAAAGCGTCGGAAAGCGTGTTATTGGCACTTTGCAGCTGGCTTGTGGAATCCTGGCATTGCGCGGCTGCGCTGGTAATGGCTGATTTCTTGGAATTATTCGAAAGCATCCAACATGCAATACCGCCAATCAAAGCAATCACGACGATAGCCGCAATCACGATAGCGACGATTTTGCCGGTATTCTTCGGTGGTACCGGAATTTCATTGCTGTAATCGTCGTAACCCTCGAAAACACTGAAATCGCTTACACCGTTCACATCGCTTTCTTGCGAAGCGACCGTCGGAGGCTTCGGCGGTTCGGACATGTCAGCCCCCATCACCTCGGTATCCGTCGGAAATTCCAGCCTGAAATTGTTGTCTTTCGTCATACGTCCTTCTTCATCATCGGGCGCTCAGCATCGACCATCTATACGCCGACCCCCTAGTTTACCGCCTAACACACCCTTCAACGCGCATTCGCCTTAATTACCTTCTTTTCCGCACTTTTCGATAGGCGCAAAGCGGCAAGCGGCTCCCCTAAACACGATGCGGTGAACGCACTCACCGCAACCGCGAATCCAATGGGCACAAACAGATTGATCGGAGCATCCGCAAGTTCCATCACCAAGCAAATCGCCATAAGCGGAGCCTGTTGGGAAGCTGCGAGCAATGCGCACGCACCCAGCAGAGCATACATGCCAATCGAATTCGTGTGAAACACCTGCATCCACAGAACACCCAGCACAGCACCCCCCGAAGCGCCGAGCGCAATACCCGGCTGCAGCACACCGCCGGAAGCGCCGGAACGGATCGTCAGCAATGTGACAATCGCCTTCGCCAGGAACGAAACCAGCAAAATCGGCACCACCGCCAAATCGGCCTTGGACGAGAAACTCAACTGCGCGGTGGCACGGCCATTGCCCATAACCTGCGGCACCCAAATCGCCACCACGCCAGTCAGCAGGCCGGCGAGCGGCAACATCCACAGAATGCCCGCGCCCGACGGTTTGGACTTCTCGGCCCACTGCGAGCCGCGACGGAACAGTGCGCCGGCAGCGCCGAGAATCATGCCGGCAACCAGTGCGAACGCCATGTAATCGGGGGTAAACAAACCGTCGGTTTCACCAATCAAATAGAACGTGTGTGTGCCCTTGACCAGCGACGCCACCCACGAAGCCAGCGCGGAACAGGCGAAAGCGAGCGTCACCGTTTCGAGGGTTATGTCGGCGAGCAGAATCTCGACCGCGAAAAACGTGCCCGCAAGCGGCGCGTTATACACGCCCGCAAGGCCGGCGGCGGCCGTAATGGCCACCAACATACGGGTGTCTTTCGCATCGAGACGCGCCCAACGCGCGAACCGCTGACCGAACATCGCGCCCAACTCGCGCGGCGCCACTTCTCGACCGATCGACATGCCCGTGCCGACAATGAAAATCTGCAGCAGCACATGCACGACGGTCTGCCAAATCGGCATAATATCGCCATTTACCGCCTTTTTAACGGACGGCACCTTCGTACTGCGCGTACGCAACAGCCACCAAATCACGGCGGCGACGGTCGCGCCAACGGTCACGGAAATCAAGCACCGAATCGCAGGAACGTTGAACGGGCCGGATTCCTGCGAATTCTCAACATAGCCGAGCGCAAGATGCTCGACGCCGTACAGCATAAGCGTCAGCAGGCCAGCGGCCGCGCCAATGGCCACACCCACAATCGCCACCGCCGCAATCAGCGCCGGAATTCTGCCAATCTTTGGCTGCGTTCCTTGAGGATTCTGCGACTCCTGCGATTCTCGTGTTTTTTGCGATTCCTGCGATTCCCGCATCTGCCGCACTCCTTGCACACCGTCTCCTTCGTTCAATTCATTCCCCCAATTGTCCCACCTGCCGCAACGTTCATTTGTTACGCCCCGAGCGTGGCGATCGGCAGCACCAGAATGCCGTCATCACGCCGGTATGCAATATCACCACGCCCGACAATAAATGCCATGAATTCAGGCTCACGAACTTGAGATAGAGGATTTCCGCACACTTTTTCTTTGAAAGCATGTAGTTTGTCCACATTTTTCTCCATGACTTTCAAGTCGCTCAGCTTAATCTCCACCGCAGCCCAGCGACCATCCACCAATTCAAGAATCACATCAACTTCAAGGCCTTTTTTCATCCCGATAATATGCGATTCGATTCGTGCCACCCATCGATTCGAGATACACGCGCAAATCACGAATCACCAATGTTTCAAACAAATCTCATACTGAATCAGAGACAATAGTGATGACGCTCTCAGCTTATCCAGCACAACTCATTGCACATCATTTGATAGGGATTGCTGCGAGAGCTGCATCTTTAGGTCATCGACTTTTAATTCCAAACGTCTGATATAAAGCGCCTGTCGACGGATAATCAAATCACGCATATCATTTCCACCGGTTCCAGGGTTACCTTCATTCGTGCGACTGGAAGTAACCTCAGAATCGGGGAGATTCACTCTGTCTACCGTGCCTGGATCTTCTATTCGTATTGTCTTCCGCCAACGATGCATGCACCGTTCAATACGCTTTTCGCCTATCAACTCAGGACCGAGCCCCGCTTCGCGGAACAGCACAGTGGGAGATTCACCATTTTCAGCACTCGAAACGCATTCACGCTTGAACCACTCTGCATATCGGATACGTGAACCAGTAATACTTATGACCGCAGGCAGCGAAGCCAGATATTGTGCTTGTTCCGGAGAGAATCGTTCGTCGCTCATGCTTACTTTTTCACTTCATCGTGCAATCCATCTGTATGGGATTTGCCGGCCGAATTGACGTCCCGTATGCGACGCCTCATGCGCAATCTGAACAAAATGAACGCAACAAGTAACATGAGCCCCGCTGCCGCGGCAATGCTGCCTACGGCGGCACCCGTACGACCGATAAGGCCAGGATTGCCCGGCTCCTCGCTCGGGTTATTTTCGGGCGGGACAACAGGAGTTCCAGTGCTAAATTTCGGCTCTACTGTGATGTTGAGATCAGCGGATGTGTCTCCACTGCCAGGAATCGAGATGAGGAACGGATCACAGTCGTATGCTTTGTTGGCTTTCGCCGAGCTCGTGCGGGAGACCAGATATAGGCCGAGCGGCAGATTCTGGAAAGTGAGCTGACCAGCTACGTTAGTGGTGCCGGAATGCTGGTACAGCTTGTTTTTCGCCGCGTGCGTAGCGAGCTTCTTGGCAGCATCGTGATATTCACTTGATGTCAGGCGTTCCCAATCGGCAGTGAGGCCGGAAAAATCGCCGACGGTTTTATATGAGGAGACGCTACCATCATTGTTCGTTGTGACGGTGGCGACGCGCACGATGGAATAGGTGTCGCCGGCAA
>ENA-OQBD01000451-OQBD01000451.1-human-gut-metagenome-genome-assembly--contig:-NODE-451-length-22329-cov-4.348797_pt1 | contig 22329 bp, 25 predicted proteins | sample MGYA00242742_ERZ504543 | MGnify/ENA primary metagenome ERZ504543 (study PRJEB26092, sample SAMD00036239) | human gut metagenome | host: Homo sapiens | study: EMG produced TPA metagenomics assembly of...
CATGCATCAGCGGGCCTCCCCTGTGTACCTGGGGAAAATAGCCTTGTTGAAATTATATTTTTTATTTGTTTCCTCACTGCAGAGAATCATTCCTCCACGAGGTCCACGCAGTGTCTTGTGTGTTGTGGTTGTAACAACATCTGCATATGGAATCGGGCTTGGATGAAGTCCGGCAGCTACCAGTCCTGCGATGTGCGCCATATCTACCATGAGTACCGCATTTACCTCGTCTGCGATTTCACGGAATTTCTTGAAATCAATCGTGCGCGCATATGCAGAGGCACCTGCAATAATCATCTTTGGCTTGCATTCCAGTGCAATCTCTCTTACTTTATCATAGTCAATAAATCCCTCATCGTTGACTCCATAAGGTACCACATGGAAATACGTACCAGAAAAATTCACCGGTGAACCGTGTGTCAGATGTCCGCCGTGATCGAGATTCATTCCCATAATGGTATCACCCGGCTTTAAAATGGCAAACTGTACTGCCATGTTTGCCTGTGCACCGGAATGCGGCTGTACATTGACGTACTCACAGCCAAACAGTTTCTTTGCGCGCTCTCTTGCCAGTTCCTCAACTACATCCACGCACTCACATCCGCCGTAATAACGCTTTCCCGGATACCCTTCTGCATATTTGTTGGTCAGAATACTTCCCATTGCAGACATAACCGCCGGGCTCACCCAGTTTTCCGATGCGATCAGCTCAATGTGGCTGTTTTGTCTGTCAAACTCTGCAGTGATCGCTGCTGCAATTTCAGGATCTACTGCCTGTATATCTTCCAGTGTATACATAATATTCTCCTTTTCAACTCTTTTTTCCCATTATACCGAATTCTTCGGTGCAATGCAACCATTCCACTCCTTAGAAAACAAACGGGAGCTGCCGTGCAGCTCCCCTGTTTTTTAATATTTATTTCTTTTTTGTCTTTGCTACTGCTGGTTTTAACAATTTGTCTTTGCCAAGATGCAGTTTCATGACATACCATAATGCAGCTGCAATAAAGATGGAAGAATACGTACCACTGATCAGTCCAATCATAAGCGGTAATGCAAACTCACGGATGGAAGATACTCCGAGGATAAACAGCAGCAATACCATGATGATGGTTGTAATGGAGGTATTCAGTGAACGGGAAAGTGTCTGTGTCAGAGACCGGTTTGCCACCTCTGCCAGTGTTTCCGGTGTCTGTTTCTTCATTCCCTGCATGTTCTCACGGATACGGTCAAAGATAACAATGGTATCATTGATGGAATATCCGACAATTGTAAGTATGCAGGCGATAAATGTATTACCTACAGAAATACGGATCAATGCATAACCTGTCAGCATAACAAGTACATCGTGTACCAGTGCAATAATCGCACTTCCGGCGAAACGGATGTCCTTGAAACGGAACCAGATATAAAACAGCATGAAAATACATGCAACGATCAGTGCCTTGACCGCATTGGAACGCATCTCATTACTGATGGTAGAACCAATACTCTGGCTCTCGATTGTGGATTCATCCACACCAAACTTGTCCACAAGCATCTGATTTACTTCTTCACGTTCGCTCAGGCTCAGTGTCTTTGTCTTGATTGTCACAACATTGCTGCCGGATACGGTACTTGCCTGGATCGCATTATCATTAATAACCTTTGCGACTTCCGGTACAATCTTGTCCTCTACCTGTTCAACGGTATAATCCTTACCAAAATCTGCGGAAATGGATGTACCACCCTTAAATTCCAGACTGAAATTCAAAGATCCCTTTCCAGCTGCTCCGTAACCGATCATTCCAACAAATCCGGCTGCGATCACAACGAGGGAAAGGATAAAACATACCCAGCGATGCTTCATGAAATCAATGGTCTTATGTTCTCTTGCACGGCCGTATAATTTCTCGTTTCTGCATCCAACGGCATAAAATGCCAGATTTAACAGTCTCGAAATAACCAGTGCCGTAAACATGGAAACGATCAGGGAGATAATCAGTGTATATGCAAATCCCTTAACTGTTCCGGAACCAAGCCACATCAGCACCAGTGCTGCAATAAAGGTGGTCACATTACCGTCAATGATGGCAGACATGGCCTTCTGGTAACCTGTTTTGATGGATGTCAGTACGGACTTCCCTGCTGCAATTTCTTCACGGATACGCGAAATGATAATAACATTCGCATCTACCGCCATACCGATACCAAGGATAACACCCGCGATACCCGGAAGTGTCAGCGTGATCTCAAACAGATAGATCAATGCAACAGTTACTGTCGTATAGATTGCAAGACCAATGGATGCAACGATACCGGATAAGCTGTAGTTTAAGATCATAAACAGCATAACAAGGATCAGACCGATGATGGCTGCCTTGACACTGGAAGAAAGTGCCTTTCCACCTAACTGTGCACCTACGACAGAAGACTCCATCTCTTCAAGTTTTAAGTTAATGGCACCTACACGGATAAATGTTGCAAGCTGTTCTGCTTCTTCATAATCCGACATGCCGTTGATAACACAGCTTCCGTCTTTGATTGCACTCTCTACCTTCGGTACACTGATAAAATGGTCATCATAATAAATACCGATGGATTCTCCGGAAGAAGCTGCCTTTGTTGTTGCCTCGCCAAATACCTCTGCGGCTTTTTTCTTTAATGCCAGCTGGACCACCGGCTCCTTGGTGCTGGTAGATGAAGACTGGTTATACGCTGCATTGGCAGACTTTACGTCGTTACCATCCATGATCACCGAACCGTTGTCGATCAGATTCTGAATGTCATAGTTGAGCTTATAGGTTCCTGTAGAACTGTCATAACTGTAGTTTTCATTACCGTCCGAATCTTTCTGTACGATAAAATACAGCGATCCCGGGCTTCCCAGATCCTCAAGTACGGCATTTGCATCATAGACACCCGGAATCTCTACCGTGATACGGTCATCACCCACCGGGTATACGGAATACTCCGTGCTATAACTTTCTGCACGTTCCTCTAACTTTGCTACTGTGTCATCGATATCTTTCTTGGACGGATTTTTGTCTTTAATCCGGTAAGTAATGGATACACCTCCGGAAAGATCAAGACCAAGTTTGATACCTTCGGACTCCGTCTTGTTGTCCGTTTTCTTCTGACTTGTGCTTGTCGCAGACATAATCGTGCTCGTGTAATATCCCAGTCCGATCAGACAGGCCAGGATAATCGCGATTATAGCGACGCCCTTGCTTTTTTTCATGTTTGCTTCCTTCCTATTCCTTTAATTTTCCGCTTCCGCAGCTTTTATCATGATTGCGCATTCAATACGTTTCTTCTGGAGTTCACATCCCAGATCATAAGCATCTGTGATGGTTCCGTGGAAATTGTACGAATTTGCAGCACATCCCCCACTACAGTAAAATCTGGCAAAGCATTTACGGCACTTTTCTTTTGCATAGACATTGCAGCATTTAAACTCGTCCTGCAGATTCGTGTTTTTCACGCCATCCCAGACATTTCCCATCAGAAAATCTTCATTTCCGACGAACTGGTGGCACGGATACAGATCTCCCCACGGTGTGACCGCAAGGTATTCCGTTCCGGAACCACATCCGGACAGACGCTTGTACACACAAGGTCCACCTTCCAGATCAATCATGAAATGGAAGAAGTTGAAAGAATTTCCTTCTCTGTTACGGCGGACCATCTCCGCTGCCAGTTTATCATATTCTTCAAAGAGAACCGGAAGATCCTCTTCCTGCAGTGCATATTCATCGGTCGGCTGTGCGACAACCGGCTCCACAGAAATCTGCTTGAATCCCAAATCTGCCAGATGCAGTACATCCTTGGAAAAATCGGTGTTGAAATGGGTATAGGTACCGCGGACATAATAACGCTCCTGATTCCGGCTCTCTGCAAGTTTCTGGAACTTCGGAACGATCAGGTCATAGCTTCCCGCCCCCTTCCGGAACGGACGCATACGGTCATTCACTTCTTTTCTTCCATCAATACTTAAAACGACATTGTCCATTTCCTTATTTGCAAATTCCATGATATCGTCGTTTAACAACACCCCGTTCGTTGTCAGCGTAAAACGGAAATGCTTGTCATGCAGCTTTTCCTGTTCCCGTCCATAGGCAACCAACTGTTTTACCACATCAAAATTCATGAGTGGCTCTCCTCCAAAGAAATCCACTTCAAGATTTTTCCGGTTTCCGGAGTTTGCAATCAGGAAATCAAGTGCCTGTTTTCCTGTCTCATAAGACATCAGGGCTCTTCTTCCATGATATTCGCCCTCTTCCGCAAAGCAATAGCGGCATGCCAGATTGCAGTCATGTGCAATATGTAAACACAATGCCTTTACTACCGTCGGGCGCTTCTTAAAATCAAAAATCTTCTGTTCGTAAGCATCTTCCGTAAACAGGTCTCCCTGCTCCTTTAACTGCTCTGTTTCTTCGATTGCTTCTGCAATCTCCTGTTCCGGATACCGGGATTGTAACTGGGCAATGATCTCTTCCCTGGAGTGATCTTCAAATAATGCGATCACGTCATAAGTCACATCATCCACCACATGAATGGCACCGGAGTTTACGTCTAATACAATATCATAGCCATTGTTCTTAAACTGATGAACCACTATAATATTTCCTCTCTTTCCTAAACATAATAAAACCGCGCGCTACGCACGCGGCTTTATTATGCCTTATTTTTCTTACCTTAGCGTTCGGGCTGTGTAAGTAATCACTCCGTGATTACTTACACTTCTCGCAGGTCTGGTTTCCTACTGTACAGGATGTCTTACATGCAGACTGGCATGATGTCTGGCACTCGCCACATCCACCTGTCTTGATTGTGTTCTGTAACTTTCTTGTATTTAATGTCTTTACATGCTTCATGAGAATCTCTCCTTTGTCTGTTTTTTTGGATTTCCCGTCTATCTGTATTATTATAGCACAGTGGTCACCATAAGGAAAGTCTTTTTTTACAGTCACACAGCCCTTACTTCTTTTTCCACCGCACGCTTCCCAGCAGTGCCGCTGCCGTACACAAAATCAGAATCGTCAGGTTTTCTCCCTCCAGCGCAATCCCGTGCTGTTCCCGTATGCAGGAACAGACATACAGAATCCCGAAAAAAAAGCCTCCCAGCATAACTGCGCAAAAAGGTATGGCACCACATTTACATGCGCGCAGGATTTTTCCACCGATGAGACCGGAAAGCGCATACCATGCCGTAATTCCCACCCGGATCAGTTCCACCGACAATCTCATGGAATAGGAAATCCCGCACCATAACAGAAAAAGCGCCGCGGAGAGCAGACATGTGCCTATAAAGCAGCCTGCAAACTTTGCGACGTTTCTTCCTGTTTTATTATTTATTTGTTCCTGCCCATTCTCCACACATACTTCTCCGGAAATTGTCCTCCTTAGAGTTTATGGGAAATACGGCTCTTTTATTCCATTTTACAGTTCGCAGTTATTTACGGTTCTAGGGAACGGAATGACATCGCGGATATTTGCCATACCCGTCAGATACATCACGCAGCGCTCAAATCCAAGACCGAATCCGGCATGTCTGGCTGATCCGTATTTGCGCAGATCCAGATAAAACTTGTAATCTTCCTCTTTCAGCCCCATGTCCTGAATACGTGCCAGAAGTTTATCATAATCGTCCTCTCTCTGGCTTCCGCCGATGATCTCTCCGATTCCCGGAACAAGGCAGTCTACTGCTGCAACTGTCTTTCCGTCTTCATTGAGTTTCATGTAAAATGCCTTGATTTCCTTCGGATAATCGGTTACAAATACCGGTCTCTTATAAATCTGTTCGGTCAGGTAACGCTCATGCTCGGTCTGCAGATCACAGCCCCAGGATACCTTATAATCAAACTTGTCATTGTGTTTTGACAATATCTTAATTGCTTCTGTGTAGGTCACCCGTGCAAAATCATTGTTTACTACGTTCTCCAGACGATCCAGCAGACCTTTGTCCACAAAATTATTGAAAAATGCCATTTCTTCCGGTGCATGTTCAATCACATAATTGATCACATACTTTAACATGCTTTCCGCAAGCATCATATCATCTTCGAGATCTGCGAATGCGATCTCCGGCTCAATCATCCAGAACTCAGCCGCATGTCTGGTTGTGTTTGAATTTTCCGCACGGAAAGTCGGTCCAAACGTATAAATATTTTTAAATGCCATCGCATAGGTTTCTCCGTTTAACTGACCGGATACGGTAAGATTGGTAGGTTTTCCAAAGAAATCCTTGGTATAATCCACGGTTCCATCCTGTTTTTTCGGCACATCTTTTAAATCAAGCGTTGTTACCTGGAACATTTCCCCGGCACCCTCGCAGTCACTTCCTGTGATGAGCGGAGTATGCACATAAACGAAATCACGCTCCTGGAAAAACTTGTGAATCGCATATGCACACAGGGAACGTACACGGAACACCGCCTCAAACGTATTGGTTCTCGGACGCAGATGTGAAATGGTACGCAGATATTCAAACGTGTGACGCTTCTTCTGCAACGGATAATCCGGTGTGGAAGCACCTTCCACGGTTACCTCTGCTGCCTGGATCTCAAACGGCTGTTTTGCTTCCGGCGTAGGCACCAGCTGTCCTTTTACAATGACTGCTGCTCCGACATTAATCTTGCAGACTTCCTCATAATTCTCCAGACCATCTCCATATACAACCTGAATCGGCTCAAAAAAGGTACCGTCATTCACTACAATGAATCCAAAATTTTTGGAATTACGGTTACTTCTTACCCATCCGCCGATCGTTACCTGCTGATTTTCATATCTGATCGTATTTTTGAAAATCTCTCTGACATTTACTAATTCCATACTGTCCCTCCGTTAAAAATCTAATCTATCCCTTAGTTGTTTTTATTGAACCCTTTCGTTTTCCGATGACTCTGTCGTCTGTGTATCCGGTTTTACGGTAATATTGGCTTTCTCCACAACATACGAAATCGCCTGATTGACCACATACAGCTGACGAAGTGTTTTCTTTCCATCCTCTTTATTTCCACCACCATAATATTTATATACCGCATTTTCATCTGCCATCTGGCTGTTGCCTGAACTTACCAGATAATCTACAAATGACTTAAAATCATCATCACTGATTGTAATATTTTCTTTTTCCGCAATCCGTCCAAAGATAAATTCAATTTTGATCTGCTTGATCATCAGTTCTTTCCACTGTTTTTTCATATCATCCACGGTGGTATTGTTATTCTTTGCATACTGTTCCAGAGTCTGTGTATCATTGCAGTTGTCTGCTTCAAATTCATGCTGATATTCCTGCAGACGCGCATCCAGATACTCATCCGGAATTGTCACTTTACATTTATCCAGCAGATCATCTTCAACTGCGCTGATACTTGCCTGAGACTTGGAATTTGCGGCCTGCTTTTCGAGTACCTGCCGTACATATGCAACCAGATCCTTTTTCGTGGTGATCTTCTGCTCGGTAAATGCATCTGCTACCATGTCATCGGTCAGCGTGTCCATGGTAACCGGCTTATAAATTCCCTTGATTTGAATTTAAACGTTGTTTCTTTCCCGCCAGATCCGAAGACTGGTAATTCTCCGGGAATGTCACATCCGAACTTACTTCTTCCCGACTTTTGCGCCGACAAGCCCATCACTGAATCCATCAATGTAATTTGTCTTCTGTGTGGCATCACAGTTGTTCGCCACATCAATCATTGTGTCTGTCGCAGAACCGCCATCAAATGCATCCCCGTCGAGATATCCGGTATAATCCACCTTGACATAATCATTCTTTTGAACCGTATCACGGTCTTTTACCTCAACTCCGGTGATTCCGTAATATGAAAGCAGTGACATCAGATTCTGCTCCACCTGATCATCTGTCACATCATAATTTCCGGAGATTGTAACATCAATCCCTTTATAATCTGCAAGTTTCGTCACAAGTTTTGACAGATCCAGCTTCATCTGTGCGCTGTGCGGTCCGTCAAACACTTCACTTGCCGTCTCCTGTGTTCCCTGCTGGGTACTTGCTTTTTTTATCACTGTCTGTACCACATGCCCCCATGGATAATACCATCGTCATGCACAAAAAAATGTATAACCACTCTTTTCTTCATAATGTCCCAAATCCTTCTTTCTTTCCTTTTACAACTAATTAAACATACCATAAATCCATAGAAAATACAAACAGTAAACGTTGATTTTTACAGAAATCTTTGCTACAATAAATTTTAGTATATAGAGGAGGAAATCCACGATGAAACCAATAGGAATCGTATTATTAGTGATTGCCATTATTCTGGTAGCCGCTATGATTGTCCTGTACTTTCTCGGAAAGAAAGCACAGAAGAAAAAAGAAGAACAGGATGAGCAGATGAAAGCCGCTGCGCAGACAGTGACGATGCTGATCATCGACAAAAAACGAATGAAAATGAAAGATGCCGGCCTTCCTTCACAGGTAATGGAACAGGCAAACAAACTCATGCAGCGCGCCAAACTTCCAATCGTAAAAGCCAAAGTCGGACCAAGAGTCATGACACTGATCGCAGACGAGCAGATCTACGATGACATTCCGGTCAAGAAAGAAGTCAAGGCAACCGTCAGTGGTCTTTATATCACAGGCGTACGCGGACTCCGTGGACCGCTGGAAAAACCGGTCAAAAAGAAAAAAGGATTCCGTGCAAAGCTTCAGGAAAAGTACAATGAAGCCAATGCCAAGTTGAAAGAATCCAAATCCGGTTCCAGCAGCAAAAAGAAATAATGTGTTTACAGGAAAAAACAGGAAAAGGCTTATCTTCCCCACCGGGAAGATAAGCCTTTTCTTTTCATGCAGATTCTATACCGTTGTTCCACAAATCATGATTCTTCCATCTGAAACAGCTGCATATTTCTTTCCAGAACCTCTGCAATATTTTTAAGGTTCTCTGCATTCTGACTGATATCATTGATAACCGAACCAATTTCCATCATGGAAGCTGAGGTCTCCTGTGTGCTTGCCGCATTTTCCTCTGCGATTGCCGACAGACTCTGTACCGTATCTACGATCTTATTTCTTGCATCCTCAATCTTTTGTGTCTGTTCTTCTATGGATACCATTCCATGGATGGACAAATTGACACCTTCATGCATTTGTTCAAAAAACTTCTGCCGTCTTTTTCACTTTTTCGTTCTGCTCCTGCATGATTTTCTTCACATCTTCCATCGTATGTACTGCAGTTTCGGAATCTTTCAGCAGTTCACGGATAATATCCTCAATCCGCTTGGCAGATTCGTTGGACTGTTCTGCCAGCTTCTGGATCTGTGCTGCCACCACCGCAAAACCTTTTCCTGCCTCTCCTGCCCTGGCAGCCTCAATGGAAGCATTGAGTGACAGCAGATTGGTTTCATCTGCAATGGAAGCAATCAGCGATGTTGCATCCTTGATCTTCAAGGCAGAATCATTCGTTGTATTGGTCTGTTCATAAATCACATTGATGGACTCGGTTGCCCTCTCATTGATTTCTCCCAGTTCTTCCAGTGCCTTTTTGGCTATCTGTCCGGACTCATTCATCACATCTGCCGTCTCGTTCATGGATTTTACCTGGCTTGTAGAATCCTCAATCATCGTACCCATGGAAATAATGGACTCGGTTGCCCCCTGTGTCTCCTGTGCCTGACTGGTTGCACTGGTTGCGATCTCATTTACTGCGGTCTCCACATTATTTACGTTTCCTGCTGTCTTTGCCGCGTTATTGTTTAACGTTTCCGACGCATCAAACAACTGTTCCCCCTGCTGCCGTATCTTCTGTACAATTTCCGTCAGAGCCTCTTTCATCCGAAGCACGGCATTTGCAATGATTCCAACTTCCCCACGATGTGCGGCACATTGTTCCAGTACCTGATCGTTTCGCAGATCCAGCTGTGCAATCCGATTCACGGAATCTGTAATCTTTGATAAAGGACGTGTAATCCGTGTTGCAAAAACAAACGCTGCCAAAGCCCCGAGCAACAGCAGCACACCGGAAATCAGGATTCCCCTTTGCTCCAGCATTAATGCCGGTGCAAGAAGATCTGCATCATCCGCCGTGACTACAAGGATAAACTGTTTTTTGCTGGTATAACATGCGGAAAATTTTTTCTCCCCCTGAAATACATACTGCACAGTCTCCGGTTTTGGGATACTTCCCCCCTGTATCTCTTTGAGCATCTTTTTGACAGCATCGTTTTCTACCGGCTGCCCGATTTTCTCAGCGGTAGGATGATACAGCATCGTTCCGTCAAATCCGACCAGATAGGCATAAGCTGTCTTGGCTCCTGCGACATCTATCTGCTGTAAAATGTCCTGTGCAGCTTCCGGGTTATCTAAAAGATCAATATTTACCTGCATGGCACTCTCCACCTCCCGTCCATACGAAATGGAAAGATCCAGCAGATAGTCGGAATAGATACTGCGGATATTGCTCTTTACCCCAGGCATAATCATGAGTGTATACAATATTACAATCACTGCCGCCACAAGAATCACTACCGCAATAAACTGCGTTTTCATGGAATGCCAGAAAGAAATTTTCTGCTGCCTGTGTTCCGTATTCATAATGATTTCCCCCTCTGTTATCATTTTTTACATTATACCACAACTCAGCATTTTTTCACAATATTTAACAATTTTTTCGTTCATTTTCGTTTGTTTTCGTGCATATTCATTACTTACGTCTGTTTATCTGACAAGTTTGAATGCCGGGTCCTGTTTCGGATTTGCCAGAATCCGGATATGGCAGTCCGCCAGATGCTCATTGTTTATCTCCAGCGCATATTCCACCTCAACCGTAATCTCTTCCTCTTTCTCCTGCACATCCACACGGTAGGCATCAATTCCCACCAGCAGACTGCCGTACGGTGTATTGTAGTATGTAATATTCTTTTATTTTTTTCAAAAATCATATGAACGTTGACGGCACCCTTTTTCGTCAGTTCCATATAATTGTCCCTGACCTTAATCATGTTTCGGGTAGATTCTTTCTGACCTTCCATGACTTCCTCATACATAAAAAAATGCTTGCCATTCCGAAAATAATAATCTCCCGGGGAGATCACTTCTATCGTGTCATTCTGTTCGTTTTCCCCGATCTGCAATCCCTTGATGGACAATAATACGTCTTTTGTCATAGCCAGTTCCTTCTTTTCCTTGATATCTTAACACACAATGGCGTGCTTCATTATCATAACCAGTTTAACGGAAATAATCAAGGAATTTCCACCGGATCTGCATTTTTCCAGAATCAAACACATCTGCATATTCTTCCTGCGTCAAAACTTCACGCAGCTCCTCGCCGGAAGATTCATCCACAACCTCATATACTGATCCCTGAAAACACATGTTCGGATACAGCACACACCACCAGTTATGTCCCTCTCCTTTTCCCAGTGTAATCTGCAACGCACGGTATTTACCTGCCGGAAACGTATAATCCCCATACGTTTTCACAGGGAAATCCACATTGGCAAGCCTTGCGCTGGCACCGTATGTATAGCCGCTTTTGCGCAGCGTTTTTTCCGCTGTTTCTATAATTTCGTCCATATGGTCCTGCACAATTTTTTCGGTTTGCGCCCGGTCTGTTACCTTTTTTAGTTTTTGCCCAAGCATATGCCCCACCGCATCCCGGACCTTTAGTTTCACATTCTGGTCGTCCTTGGCATCACTGTTTGCCAGTACATGAAACCGCAGTATTTTTTCTGCAATTGCCGGCTGCAGTGGATCCACCCTTTCCTTTTCTGTTGCGTGCGCAGTTCCCGCAGCAAGAACCGTTAACATACATAAAATGATAAACATGATTTTTTTCTTTTTCATTTTCCCACACTCTCTTTCCTCTGATAGTAAGAGCATTTCCATTATTTTTCCTGTTTATACAAAAACCTGTCATCCGGTACCCGGTACATGGTTTTCCAGAAGATGATATGGTCTTCTGTTTCCAGATATGGCAGCATAATCTGCAGGATATGGTTTTCCTTCTCGTCCAGCAGCCTGCCAAGCTTAAACAGTTTTCCTGATCCCGCGGATTCCTGATTCTGCAGATACTGTTCCAGATAACTTCCCAGATCCTGTGGCAGATCTTCTTCTGTCTCAAACAATGCCAATGGATCTTCCGCCACACATACATAGATGTTTCTTGGGAAAAGTCCGGTTTGTTTCAGATAAGAAAGAACATCCGCATACCGTCCGGTATCCTCCATCAGATTTTCCCCGAAGACAAGCACTTTCATATGATTGCAGTCTGCCAATTTTTCCAGCCGGCTATCATAGGTCCGCACACAGCTTTCCATTGTCTTTCCCGTGACAGGCGCGATATTCACACGCGCCTCTTCCAGATCCGTATTATCCTTCTGGCTCAGCTTGGGAAATCCATAACCAAAAGAAATCTGTCCATCCTTTTCGTCCACAACCGCCATCATTGGAAAACAGCGGTCTTCGAGTTCTGTGGCGCTGCATCCGCAAAGCAGCTGCTGCACAGACAATACCAGTGCAACATATTTTTTTATTTTACCCTTCATGCCGTTTTTTCCCCTTTCCCCACAAAAGTACAAACAATGGCAGGAACAAAAACAATGGGATTCCGATATACAGCAGATAATCCCGGAACCATTCCCCATGGCTGCTTTGGTGGAGCATTTCTGCCACCCCGAAAACGGCAGCCATCACCCCACAGAGATACCATTTTTTATGCGTATCTTTTTTCCGCAGTTTCTGTACCAGTTCCTGTGCATAAAACAAAAACACAGTCACAAGTGCAAACAGCGTAAAAAACCAGATGGCGATCATAAAGGCATCCAGCCGCTTCAAAAAACTTCCCCTCAGATGGATACTGCTCATCAGCGTAATTGCCGGATATTTCATGGTCGTTAGGGAACGGCTTCCAAAACTGCCCAGCAGGATCACATACAAAACTGCAAGAACACCTATGGCAAACCACATTGCCGCATGCACGGCATGCACCAGCTTCCCCCATTTTGCTTTCTGCACATAGGAGGGAAAAAAATGCAAGCAGAAACAATGGCATCAGACAAAAAAAGACTGCCAGACTTCCTTTCATCACCGACCCGGTATCTGCCTGAAAAAAGCCATACAGATATTCCATCTCCAGATCCCCCGCCGCAATCAAAAGCATTCCTGCAAGAAGTACAAACAAAACGACAAACAAAATCTCATACACCCGTGCACGGCTTTCAATCCCGCCACACACGGCATATCCTGCCGTCAGCAATACCAGAATCAGAATCAGGGGAAACGACTCCCCTGCAATCAGCCCCTTTTGTATCACGTCCGAAAAGATATATGCCCCGTATCCTGCCATACCGGTAAAATAGACCAGCAGTAACACCAGAAAAATTTTTTTCATCCATGCCGGCAGAATCCGTTCCATATAAGTGACCAGATCCGTTTCCATCTTTTTTTAAAACATATGCAAGATACCACAGATACAGGCTTCCCATAATGCCGCCCAGCACAATGGATGCCAGACCGTCATTTCCCGCAAATGCCGCCAGCTGTGAGGGCAGAATCAGCGTACTTTCCCCTACAAAATCGAACACAAACAGCCGGAACACCTGCCGCGTTGATATCCGGTTATTATTTGAAAACATATCGTTCCTCCGTTACTGTTTACTCAGCCTATTTTTTCCGCAGACGTATCCGCTCCCCGCGTTTTGCATAAATGGGTCTTCGCACCATTTTTTTCAGTGGTGCACGCCAGATACTGTCGCGTTCATCATGATAATCATTGACATCTGCCCCCACAAACGGCATGAGATACGGAATCCCAAAGCTTTCCAGCCGCGACAGATGGATGAACACCGTAAGCAGTGCAATCAAAAATCCGAAAAATCCAAGCCATGCGGACAGGACAATCACATAAAATTTCAATATCCGGAATGAAAAAGCAAATTCTTCATTCGGAATGGAAAAGGAACAAAGCGCGGTAAACGCAACCACAATCACCACAATCGGACTGACAAGGTTGGCATCCACAGCTGCCTGCCCGATAATCAGACCTCCGACAATTCCGATCGTATTTCCCATTGCCCCAGGCAGCCGGACCCCCGCCTCCCGCAACAGTTCAAAAGAAATCTCCATGAGAATGACCTCCAGTGCCGCCGGAAAAGGCACACCGATCCGTGCCTCCCAGAAGGATAACAAAAGCGGTGTCGGCAGAATCTGTGTGTGAAAATTTGTCACCGCCAGATACAGTCCGGGGAGTGTCATGGCAAAAAAAGCTGCCATGTAACGCAAGATCCGTGCAAACGTTGCCACACCAAACCGATTATAATAGTCATCACTCGTCTTCAGAAAAGAATTCAGGTCTGTCGGCAAAATGAGAGCGACCGGAGAATTGTCGCATAACAATACGATTCTCCCCTCCAGCACTGCAAGTGCTGCCCGGTCCGGTCGCTGTGTCGTCTGAAACTGTGGAAACGGTGAATACCATTTCTTTTCCGCCAGCTGCTCTAAGATTCCGCTGTCCATGACCCCGTCAATCTCATATTCTGTAATTTTTTCCCGGATTTTTTCCAGCACGGATGTATATTTCAGATCTGCCATATACACCAGGTCAATTGCCGTATGCGAACGCACCCCCTCCTGTACTTCTTCTACTCTGACCCGTGTCGATCGCACACGCTTACGGATAAGTGCCGTATTCGTTTTGATGGAATCGGTAAACCCCTCCTTCGAACCACGGATCACCTTTTCCGAATCCGGTTCCTGCACCCCCATGCCGGGATATCCTTTGTCGGCAATCTTTAATGCATGTCCGTATCCATCCACAAAAAGGATGGCATCCCCCGTGAGCATCCCCTGTGCTGCATCCTCTATGGTATCGTACGGTGTCACATCTGAAATCCCCATCGCATTCTCATTGAGTACCTGATTTAAGTCTCTGTCCGGCAGCTCCGATAATGCCGCCAGCAGTCTCCCCAATGCGGTTGTCTCCAGCAGCATATTGCTGACTGCCACCTCAATATATGCCAGAAAACATCGTCTTCTTTTTCCTTTTCCCAGACGCATTTCCTTCATTTTAATATCTGCACTGTCTGCAAACAGCTGTTGAAACTGTTTTATATTCTGCTCAATATCGGTCGAAATTTTTGTATGCTCCATTTTTACATTCCTATCTCTTTTCATCCCATAAGGTGCCTGTATACCTAAAAAAAGACAGACACCAAAAGGTATCTGTCCTTACTATTTCCATCTGTTACATAAACTATTCATTTTCTGCTTCATCCTGACACTGGATTACACTTTTTACTGCCACTGCCTGGTTTTTTACATGCTTGTGCATGGCAAGCGTTGCCGCTTCTTTATCCCTGTTTTTCAAGCCCTCCGCAATCGCATTATGTTCTGCGATCAATACCGGATAATTGTCCGGATTTTTGATATATTCCACACGATATCGGTAGATCTGCTCCCGCAGATTGTTCAATAACGTCACGAGTTTCGGATTTCCCGTTGATTCAAAAATAACATCGTGGAATTTTACATCCATCTCGGCAATCATTTTCACATCTCCGGTCTTTGTACTGTTTTCCAAACTGATCTTTGACTTCTAAAAGTTTTTGCAGCTCTTTCTCCGAAATCTTATCACATGCAATCTTTACGGCAAGTTCATCCAGCGCCTCCCGGATTTCCAGAACATCTTCCATATCTTTGAGTGTCATCTTTGCAACCTCTGCCCCTTTGCGTGGCATGGTTACAGCAAGTCCCTCCTGCTCGAGCATACGGATGGCTTCACGGATCGGTGTACGGCTCACCCCAAGCTTTGCTGCCAGCTGTAACTCCATAAGCCGCTCTCCCGGTTTGAGATCTCCTTTTAAAATTGCCTCTCTTAACGTATTAAATACAACATCTCTCAGTGGCAGATATGCGTCCATATTGAGCGTCAGATCATCTGTCATGTTATCGTCTCCATTTCTGTTTGTGTGAATTATTACTTTCTCCTGTTGTTGTAGATCGTGGTCAGATATACCTGTTTTGCAAGACCGGAGCGTTTCATTTCCCGCAGCGCACGCTTTGCCGTTTCTCCATCTTCAAAAAGACCGAATACGGTAGGACCGCTTCCGCTCATCATGGAAGCTTTGGCACCCGAACGCATCATCTGCTGTTTGATCTCTGCAATTACCGGATAGTTTGGTATCGTAACCGATTCCAGTACATTTCCCATATGTGCACAGACACCGTCAAAATCTTTCTCCCGGATATCTTTCATCAGTGCATCAATATCCGGATGGTTCGTCTGTTCATCCAGCTTCAGGTTCTGATATACAAATTTGGTCGATACAGAAATGGATGGTTTTGCAATCAGCACCGGACATTTGATCATCGGCGGAAGCTGTGTCAGTTTTTCCCCGATTCCTTCTGCCAGTGCCGTTCCACGCATAAGACAGTAAGGAACATCTGCCCCGATCTGTACCCCTCTCTTCATCAGTTCCCTGCGGGACAATCCCAGATCATACAACTGATTCATCGCATACAGCATGGCGGCAGCATCCGTGCTTCCTCCTGCCATCCCCGCCGCTACCGGAATTCTCTTTGTCAGTTTTACGGAAATTCCATCTGTAAGCGCAAACTCTTCCTGTAACAGCCGTGCCGCTTTATAGACCAGATTATTTTCATTTACCGGCAAAAAAGAGAGGTTGGAAACAATCTGTATCTCCGGCTCCCGGATCTTTTGAATCTCCAGAAGATCGTACAGATGAATGGTCTGCATGATCATGCGCACTTCATGATATCCATCTTCCCTGCGCCGGACCACATCCAGTCCCAGATTTATTTTTGCAAGTGCTTTGAGTGTTATTTCATCCATTTGTATTTCCTCAGTATTTTGTATACACCGATTGTACTACAAAAAATACAATCGGTCAAATTCTATTCTCCCTGTTATTCTTTCCACTTTCTTCCGAAAAAATAAGTCACAAAATAGATCACAGATGCGATAATTACAATCATTGGGCCGGTTGCAACGTTCGTGTAATAAGACAAAATCAGTCCCATGACGCCCGAGAAAACGGAAAAAAATTATCGAAAAGACATGGTATTCCCGCATGTTTACCGACAGATTTCTGCTCGATGCCGCCGGAAGGATCAGCAATGCATTGATGATCAGAATACCTACCCACTTGATGGAAAGCATGACAATCAGTGCTACAAGTACCGCAAAAACATAATCCATCAGTTGTACCGGAATCCGCTTGCTCTTTGCCAGTGCCCGGTGAATACAGATGGCATTCAGCCAGTTAAAACAGGTGATCCAGAACAAAATCGTAACGATAAAAATAATAACAAGATACCCGATTTCCTTTTTGGTAATGCTCAGAACATCCCCGACTAAAAGACTCGAATATTTACTGAAATTTCCGCCTTTTGACAGGATTGCCAGACCAATCGCAACCGAACAGGAGGAAAAAAACCGAAATAATCGTATCGGTTGATACGGTACTTCTGCTTCCGATTTTGTTTAACAGCAGCGCGAATACAACTGCAAAAATCACCATGGAAATATTCGTATCCGGAATTCCGCATACCACTCCTACAGCAATTCCCGTCAGTGCGGAATGCCCCAGGGCATCCGAAAAATATGCCATTTTTTTTATTGACAATCATGGTTCCCATCAGCCCAAACAGTGGTGTAATGATCAGTATTGCGGCCAATGCCATCTTCATAAAACCATAATCCATCCAGGAGGTCCAATCAATCATTTGTCTCATCCTCCTTTATCCATGTTTCTTCTTTTCCCGCAGAAAAAATCCGTTCAAATTCGGAACTTTCGTATACTTCTTTTACCGTTCCCTGCCTGAGGACCGTCTTGTCCAGAAGCACTACATGATCCGCATATCTTGCCACGTAATCCAGATCATGTGAGATCAGAATAATCGCAAGGTCATAATGTTTTTTCAGATAATCCATCGTTTTTAAAAAAAAAGTTCCATGCCATTCTGGTCAATTCCGGATACCGGCTCATCCAAAAGCAGCAGATTCGGCTCATCCATCACCGCCAGTGCAAGAAGCACTCTCTGCAACTGTCCTCCGGACAGATTACAAACCTGTTTGTCGATCAGTTCTTCTGCCTCAAAAATGCGCAGATGCGCTTTGATCTTTTCATATAATTTCCGGTTTTTCGGCAGAAACACCGGATATCTCGACTCATAGCTTGCCAGCAGGTCATAGACACTGACCGGTGTATTTTTTTCGATGTTAATCGATTGCGGGACATATCCGATTTTTAAATTCTGCATCCGTCCGTCTTTGGTATCCCGAAACTCAATATCTCCCGTATGCGGGATGTCCCCAGCATGGCACGGATCAATGTCGATTTTCCGGCACCGTTTTTTCCGATAATCGCATTCAGCGATCCACAGTGCATATGAAGATTCACATCTTTTAAGATTTCCTGCTCACTGAACCACACCCCCAGATGGTTCACCTTGATGCAGTGAAATCCACACGGACTAATGATCTTTCGCATAAAATGCCTCCTCAAGTATCTCCATGTTTTTTTTCATACCGTTAATATAACTGTCTTTTTCGTAAGTTCCGCGATTCAGCGGGTCCAGATATAATACCTTTGCATCGGACTCTTTCCGGATCGTATCTCCCATACTCTTTCCATACAGTTCTTCTGCAAGAATGTATTTTACATGCCCCTTGCGGACAGCAGAAAGCACATCCGATACTTCTCCTGCGCTGACCTGCCGTTCCTCATCGAGATCCAGCAGATAGTTTACCTGCAGCCCATAGTCCTCAGCGACATAGGCATATGCTTCATGAAACAGAATCACCGACTGACCGGAAATTTCCTGTTTTAATTTCTCCTGACGTTTTTTCAGTCCGTCCAGTTTTTCCAGATATGCCTCTGCCCCATTCTGATAGGCACTGCTTCTTTCCGGATCTGCTCCAGATAATCCATCGGCAATCGTCTGTACCTGTGTCTCATAAGCAGAAACGCTCATCCATGCGTGGGCATTGACATCCCCATGGGCATGTTCTTCTTCTGTTTCCCCCCTCATGATGATGTGTATCGTCCTCCTCCCCGGAGAGCAAAGAAATATTCTCACAGGCTTCTATAATTTTTAGATTCGGGTAAGCCTCTGCAACTTCCTTCATAAAGCTTTCAATTCCACCACCATTGATGATAAACACATCCGCCGTACTGAGTAACTTCATATCTTCCGGTGTCAGCTGGAAATCATGCAGGCAGCCGGTCTGCGGCTCACTTAAATTTTCCAGACGCACTCCGTCTGCATCCCCGATTACATTCTCAGCCGCAATATACATTGGATAAAAGGAAGTCACAACCGTCAGTTCCTGTCCATCCGTCTGTTCCTGTGTCTGGCTGACGTACCATCCGGTCAGTCCCATTCCTGCCACCAGAATGGCAAAAAGCATGATTGCAGTATACAAATACTTTTTCTTCATTCTACTTTTTTTTCACTTTCTTTTTCTGTTCTTTTCGAAGTGTCTTTTTGGCTACCGGGCGGTCTGTCTTTTTCCAGCGCTCTTTTTTCTTCGGTTCCTGCGGTGCCGGCTGCTTTTGTTTTGCCTCTCTTTTGGCATTTTCCGCCTCGATGTACCCTTGCGGAAGTTCAATAACGGATTCTACAATCTGCCAGATTTCTTCCCGGCCCTGTTTCGACTCCGCAGAAAACGGAATAACGATCGTTCCCGGCTCTACTTGCAGGATATCCTTTATCATTTGCACATGTTGCAGGATTTGCATCTTTTTTAATTTGTCCGATTTTGTTGCAATGATGATTGGCGCAAATCCCTGATGAACCATCCACTCATACATCATCTGATCATTTTCCGACGGTTCATGACGAATATCAATCAGAAGAAAAACTGCTTTCAGCCGTTTGGATGTATGCAGATAATTTTCGATCATCTGTCCCCATTTCGCCTTAATCTCAATATTTGCATTTGCGTATCCGTATCCCGGCAAGTCCACCAGATACATTGCCTCATTGACATTGTAAAAATTTATGGTCTGCGTTTTTCCCGGCTGGGAAGAAGTACGCGCAAGCGATTTCCGGTTCATCAGCGCATTGATCAGCGATGACTTTCCCACATTGGATTTTCCGGCAAAAGCCACTTCATCCAATAGGTTGTCCGGAATCGCACTTGTAATTCCACAAACTGTCTCCAAATTCACATTTTTGATAATCATATTTATTCTCCTGCAAAAAGAATTTGGGCTGCATTATACAAATGCAGCCTTAATTACCTGATCCATATGTTCTACCGGTATGATCTCCATATCTCCAACGATCTCTTCCGAAATTTCGGCAAGATCCTGTTCATTCTCTTTTGGAATACAAACCGTCTTCATTCCGGCATTCTTTGCCGCAAGCAATTTCTCTTTTAATCCGCCAATCGGAAGTACACGTCCGCGCAGTGTAATTTCCCCTGTCATGGCAACATCTGCCCGTACCGGCTTCCCGGTGACCGCAGAAAGAATTGCGGTTGCCATGGTAATTCCGGCAGACGGTCCGTCTTTTGGAACCGCACCTTCCGGAACATGGATATGGATGTCATGTTTCTGGAAAAATTCCGGATCAATATGGTAATCTTCACTGATGGACCGAATATAACTGATTCCGGTCTGTGCAGACTCTTTCATGACGTCTCCGAGTTTTCCCGTCAACACCACACTGCCTTTGCCCGGCATCAGATTCACCTCAATCTCTAAAGTTACACCACCCACACTGGTCCATGCCAGACCGCGCACAATGCCTACTTCATTCTTTTTGTTTTTCTTCTCCGGACGATATTTCAGTTTTCCGAGAAAATCTTCCAGATTTGTGCCGGTTACACGAATCATTTTCTCATCGCCCTCGTAGATTCTGCGGGCTGCTTTGCGGCAGATTTCTCCGATCTGCCGTTCGAGAGAACGTACACCTGCTTCTCTGGTATAAGAAGAAATCACCATTCGCAGCGCTTTGTCCGTAATCTTTAGTTTGCCATCTGCAACTCCGTTTTTTTCAAACTGTTTCGCCAGCAGATGATCCTTTGCAATATGGAACTTTTCGTTTTCCGTATAACTGCTGACTTCTATAATTTCCATACGATCCAGAAGCGGTCCCGGAATATCCTGCATGGAATTGGCACTTGCAATAAACAGTACCTCGGACAGATCCACCGGAAGCTCTACATAGTGATCCCGGAATTTATGATTCTGTTCCGAGTCAAGCACTTCCAGCATGGCAGAAGCTGTATCTCCCTTATAATCGCTGCTCATCTTGTCAATTTCATCCAGCAGCATCAGTGGATTTTTGACTCCCGCCATCCGCAGTCCATTGACGATTCTTCCCGGCATTGCTCCCACATAGGTTCTGCGGTGTCCGCGGATCTCCGCTTCATCCCGCACACCTCCGAGTGAAATACGAACATATTTTTTATCCAGCGCACGGGCAATCGAACGCGCAATGCTGGTTTTTCCGGTTCCCGGAGGTCCCACCAGACAAATAATCGGGCTCTCTCCCTTTCCGGTCAGATTACGGACTGCAAGAAATTCCAGAATACGTTCCTTTACCTTTTCGAGACCGTAATGATCCTCATCCAGGATCTTCTGCGCATGCTTTAAGTCTTTGTTATCCTCCGATACTGCATCCCACGGAAGTTCCAGTAAGGTTTCGATATAACCACGGCTTACCGTACTCTCGGATGAATTTCCTGAAATTCCCTGAAAACGCTCAATCTCCTTATGAATTCTTGCTTTCACTTCCCCGGAAGCCTGAAGTTCCTGCAGTTTCTTTTCATACTCCTGTGCATCGGTTTCTGTATTGGATTCTCCCAGCTCTTCCCGGATTACCTGCATCTGCTCCCGAAGCAGGTAATCTTTCTGGTTTTTATCCACATGTTCCTGCACTTTTTTCTGGAAATCACGCTTTAAAGCCAGAATCTCTGTCTCCTGCAGCAAAGAAGAAAGCACCGCCTCATAACGTGCTGTCAGCGTGACAGCCTCTAACAGTTTCTGTTTCTTTTTATAACTGATTACAAGGCTGTTTCCCACATAATCAAGAAGTTTTAAAAGATCCGTCTCTTCCTGAACCTGGCGCATCACATCCTGCCCGATTTTGCCATGTACTCTTGCATATTTTGCAAACGTTTCCTGCACACTCAAAAGCATTGCAGACTTTGCCTGCTCCGGAAGCTGTTCATCGTCTTCCTGATCATACACGATCACACGCGCTTGCATATAATCGGCTGTCTGCGCATATTCATATGTCTCTGCGCGCCCGATTCCTTCGATCAGTACACGCATAATATTTTTCTGTAATTTTATCGACCTGACGAACCACAGCCAGAAGCCCCACTTCATACAGATCTTCTCCCT
>ENA-OQBD01000455-OQBD01000455.1-human-gut-metagenome-genome-assembly--contig:-NODE-455-length-22220-cov-4.237043_pt1 | contig 22220 bp, 20 predicted proteins | sample MGYA00242742_ERZ504543 | MGnify/ENA primary metagenome ERZ504543 (study PRJEB26092, sample SAMD00036239) | human gut metagenome | host: Homo sapiens | study: EMG produced TPA metagenomics assembly of...
ATGCATACAATCTTTTCTTCGCAGTTTATCTGGGAAGTCTTTTAGTCATGTTCAAATTTAGAAGTACCTATTTTTCATCTTAAGAATCCTGCGTTGCAGGATTCTTACCGCTTTTTAGTCAGGATTGCGAACTTGTTTCGCAATTACCTATTAATATCCATACATCTGATCCAGAGTAATTTCTTTTGTCTTTGCACCCTCTTTCACATCTTTTCCATAAGGAAATGCAATCAGATCATCTTCACTAAGTCCACCTTTGACAATCACACTGTAACCGCTGTCCACAGTTGCACCTACAGAAATCTCCTGCTTCTTCAGGACGCCTTTATCATCTTTATATACATAGTTTTTATTATTGTCATTTCTGACAAAAGCTTTCTGGATGACCATAATGTTCTCTGCAGCAGATGCTTCATAATTAACAGTAACCCAGTCCTGATCCTCCAATTGAAGAGTTTTATCAGTCACCACTGCTGTAAATGCATAATAAGATACATTGGGATTGCTGCCTCCATAAGAACTGTTACCGGTTACAGGATATTCCGAAACATCCATAACATCTGCCTCAAAAGATCCGCTGGTATAACTTGTACAATTAAGCTTTGTACCTTCTTTAAAATCATCGAGCATCAGTTCACTCACAGAACCTACCACATAAAATCCATCACTGCTTTTTATCTTGATCAGAGCCTTACCGTCAGTTGTCTCACCACTTCCGGAATCCCCCACATAAGTAACCGTACCATCCAGTTTTGCAGTGATAAGCTTTTTATTAGCTTTCTTTTCCAGCTGTGATATCTTGATATCGCTTTCCTGGAGATCCAGCTTCAGACTGGCAATCTTACTCTTCTGATACTTAATAGCATCTGCCCTGGAAACAGGGGTTCCGGTAGGTTCATCATTCCCACCAGGATTATCATCTCCTCCATCATCTGGATTCTTATCATATTTATCTGCATCTGCCAGTGTAAATTCCACCTCTGCAAATTCATATACCGGTTTCTCCAGAAAACTTCCGTTTACCAGATAATAACCTGTGCAGGAGGTTTTCAGATCATCATAGTCCGCTATTGTATCATTCTGATGAAATTCCAGACGGTACCAGTAACCACCCTGATTAACAACTTTGGTTCCATCAGGACTGTATCCTGCAAGTTTATTAAAGAATGAACCCATTACTGTTACTTTTTCTTTTGCACTGCTACACAGATATACATATGGATCGTCCTCTGTGCCACTTCCTGTAAACGGAACAGAATCTGCATCCAGTTTCTGATAAAACGGCTCGTCACCATCAGTGATATTCGGATCACCTTTTCGGTAATAGGGATCAAAATATGTGGTATGATCATCCAGTGCCGGCGTTGGCGTTGGTGATAATTCCGGCATATCATTTTTTCCGGAATTAAAATCATCCTTCTCTCCGTCACTGAATCCATTTGCTGAAGGATCCGTATATACCGGAATATCATTATCCGCAGATGTTCCATCTGATGAACCGCCTGTATTTCCGGTATCTGTTGAAGCATCATCTCCCGGTAAATCTGACTTGGATGAAGAATTGTCTGAGCCCGCATTATCCACTGCATCTCCATCTGTAAAAGCAGATACAAAAACGGATGCATGGCTGCTGCCAGATAATTACCGGACATATCTGTTGCGGATGATAACGTATCATCCGGTTTCATATCATCATCGCCTGTATCATTATCAGTTCTTCCTGTTTTTGAATTCAGGTTATCGGCGTCTGTACCCGCATCTGTTTCCTCTACAGGCCCGCCATTCTGAAGGCTGTTCAATCTGTTCACTGCTTTATTTAAATCCTGCTCCAGTTTCTGTTTTTTCAGCTTTGCTATATTCAGTTCCATTTCCACCAGAGTAGTATCAAAAGAAATCAGAGGATCCCCTTTTTTTACGGCATCTCCCTTTGTCACATAAATCTGATCAATGATCAGGTCTTTATCACCGTTTACTGTCTGTGTTGCACTGGATGTAATGATTCCGTCAAGCGTGGTGGAAGGTGTATAAAATTCCTGCAGTAATCCGCTCACAGGAGTAACCGCCACTGTTTTCTGGCTGTTTTTCTTCAGCTGCATCAATCCCGCTGTAATTCCGCTTCCTGCGATTACCACCACAAGCACTCCTGCGAGGATTTTCTTTACTTTGCCCATGAAGATCACCTCTTTTCCTGAAGGATACCATCTTTGATCGTAACCACCCTCTTCGCATGTGCGGCAATATCCGCATCATGGGTGATCATCAATACAGATACCCCCTCATCATTCAGCCTCTGGAAAAGTTCCATAACCTGCGCACCGGATTTACTGTCAAGAGCACCTGTAGGTTCATCTGCAAGAAGAAGTTTCGGGTTATTGACGATCGCCCTGGCAATGGCAACCCTCTGCATCTGACCTCCTGAAAGCTGATTTGGCTTAAAATCCACTCTGTCCGCCAGGCCCACTCTGTCAAGTGCCTTCAGAGCGCGTTCTCTTCTCTCCTTCTTAGGTACCCTCGCATAATTTAATGGCATCTCAACATTTGCCAGAGCACTCTGCTTAGGGAGAAGATGAAAACTCTGAAAAACAAACCCTATCTTATTCAGCCGGATATCTGACATTTCATTCTCCGAACACGCCTTAATATCCACTCCATCCAGAAAAAAAGTCCCCTCTGTCTGCTTGTCCAGACATCCGATAATGTTCATCAGAGTAGTTTTTCCCGAACCGGATGGTCCCATAATTGCCACGTATTCTCCTTCTTCCATGGAGAAATTCACATCTTTTAATACCGGAACTTTCATTTTACCCTGCTGATATTCTTTATATATACCCTTTAATTCCAGTATCATTCGATCCCCTCCACGTCTTCACCTGCGCTCATACCAGGTGCCTCATCGATTGGTACAAGTTCCTCATTTGGATCAATCGAGTCATCCGAACTGTCATCTTCAGAACCCTCTTCCATATCTGGATCTGTATAGGCTTCCCCATCTGCGGAATCTGGCTGTTCATCATCCATATTTCCATGATCAGCATCCATATCTGTAATCCCGTCCGCGCCTCCGCTCATTGTCTGAGCCAGATCTCCGATCTCTGTTTTTTCGCCTTCTTCCAGAGCCGCTGTCGGGAATGCAATCGCATCTTTCTTTGTAAGGCCCTCAACAATCTTATATTCTCCAAGATCATCATCATGTTCTCCAAGTGTTACATAACGCTTCTCCAGTCTGTTCTTATCGCTGGCTGCCCATACATACGGTTCATTGGTATCTGTGTCCAGAATATAGTAATCACTGAGCCACAGACCGTCTTTTTTCTCATCCTGTCCGATGTCACGTTCTATGTACACATGCTGTCCAAGCATCAGATTCTCAGAGGAATCCAATTCCACATAAAAAGGATAAGAAGTAGACGTTGTCTGATCATCGGAACTGGTACTTGCCATACCCATATACATATCATTACTGCTGTCATCTGAAGTTCCATTATTCACATCTACGGATCCCATCCGTTCTTTTCAGTTTTACTGCTGTCGTAACTCTGGAACGGATGATCACTGCCTCTCCGGGTACAATAGAATCCCTGTTCTGTTCATTAACTTTACCTTTTACTCTGTAAGCACCTGTACTGAGAATTGTAATAAATGCAGAACTGTCCGAACTTCCGTCACCTGACGACATGCTACTGTCCATTGCACTGCTGTCATCCACAGAATCACCGTCGTCACTTGTCATTTTGGAAGTGTCAATTTTCTGTATCACACCATCTATTTCACTTCGAACCTCTGTATTCTGTGTTGCGCTCTGAAGTTTATCAATTTCAGACTGTTTACTCTTCTGACTATATTCATTCTTCTTGAGATTCATTTTGTTAGTCTCGATTTCAATGGTATAGGACAACTGATCTTCGGCCTTTGCTTTTTTCTTCTCCGCTTCCAGCGTAGCTATCTGTTCTGTCAGGCTGATCTGTTCATTTTTTAATCTGTCCAGATCCAGTTGCGCCTGCTTCAGATCATCCTCAATACTGCTGAGATCATATTCAAAAAGAAGCTGTCCGGCCTTTACCTCTTCTCCGGTCTTAACTTCCACTTCTTTTACTTTTCGTCCACTTTCTATTTTTACGTTTACAGTTTTCTGCGGTTCTACCACACCGGCAAACCGATTTACCGCTGTTGTTTCAGATCCGGTGATCACACTTACTTTTGACACATACACAATAGAATCACCGGTTCCACTCTGACCGTTTCCTTTAAAGTGATACCAGACTCCGGTTCCGATACCGCCTGCTGCGATCAGGATTCCCAAAACGATAATAATACGTTTCTTCATAAGTTGCCTCCTTGATATTATCACCTTGTTCAGGCTAACATCTATTATACACTACTGCTTTTTTATATCATTATTATTCACTTTCCTATCATAGCAGATTCTGCCTTAAAATAAAAGCTTTGTAACCAAATGGAAACATTTTTCACAATTTTTTCACGTTTTTTTTATGAATTTCGTTCATCTTTTTCACTTTTTTGACAGTCACTACAAAATCTGTTAAAATAAACAGAAAAGTAACTGTCAAACAGTTGCACAGAAAGCACTGTGAAAGGAAAGAACACGTATGAATATAAACAAACACCTGATTCTTCTTTTCTCTGTCTTATTTTTTCTTTTGCTGTATCTGTAAGTAGCGGCTGTTTCCGCAAAAATGAGTCAGATGTAAAGAGTGTAGTCAGAAATGAACTGGATCAGTTAAAAAATCTCGATTCAGAAACTACGCAAAAATACATACCCTATACAGAGCTGTTCCCCGATGCCACAGAGAATACTGATTTAACTGATGAAATCAATGAAACCTTTTCTCTCTTTTTCCGGAAATTTAATTACAAAATTTCGGATGTCATCGTCGGCACAGCCAATCATTCTGCCACTGTTTCTGTCAAACTGACCACAATCGATTCCAAAGTTCTTGCCAGAGATTTTAAAGCAGAACTTCTCCGGACACAGATCACAGAGTCAGCCCAGGCGCAAAAAGGAAATATCAAAGATTCTTCCAGATCTCTTGAGGCTCATTATCTGATCCTGAATCATCTTTTAAACACAAATGACTATGATACAGCTGAGACAGACTGTAACATACAGCTTGTCAATACAGGCAATGATAAAAAGGAAAAATGGAAGATCCAGCGTACCAATTCTCTGGAAGATGACCTTGTCGGCGGTCTTATAGCTGATCTGGCAGATCCGGATATCCTTTCACCGGAAGATACCCTGACCGTCTATCTTGACACTCTACAGAAACTGGATTTGAAAGAAATGACATCTTATCTGGGTGTAGTAAATATCATGAATACATCCGATACTGCAAAAAATTCCATTGCCTCAGCACTTGCCGAACAGATTCATAAAAATTTTAATTATGTCATTAAATCCAGCAGTGAAAATGGATACAATGCCACTGTTACAACTGAAATTACAACCTTTGACAGTGATTCGATCCTGGCTGATTATCAGGAAAAGCTTGATAAATATCTGGCTTCTGCTGACGCAGTTATCGATGGCTCCCAGAAACGATACGAGAAATCTTTCGAAATTCTTCTGAACAGCATCAATGATAATACCGTTACTACCGTCAATGATGTAGATTTTGTTCTAATCAATGATGGGGTATCCTGGAAACTTCAGGATGAGGGAAATACTTTGGGAAATGCTATTTTCGGTACTTTGACAGATTCTCCTCTCGAGACTTCTGATTCTGAGGATGAAAATATTTCTGCCGATACAGATAAGCAGACAGATGATAATACTTCTACTGAAAGCAGTTCCAATTAACGATTAGTCAATCGGATATTCGCAATCCGCTTTCGCTACTTGCTCATAACCAAATAACTGCTTCGCAGTTTGGTTAAACAACTAAAAAGGCCACCATATCACAGAAATGTTCCTTTCCCGAATCATTCTATGATATGGTGGTCTTTTTAATCTTTGTCTTATTCTTTTTACATCCCCGTTATAATTTTGATAAACAGTAAAACCAGAACGATCAGAATAATCGGTCTTACGATTTTATTTCCATTTTTCATTACCATTCCAGATCCTACATAATGCCCTGCAATGGAAAAAACAGAAGCTGCAAGTCCAAGATATATGACAATCTTTCCACTAAATAAAAAAACAACTAATGCCATTATATTAGAAGAAAGATTTGCAAGTTTCATAGTTCCGGAAGCTTTCGCTACGGGAAGTTTTGCTACTCCTGTATATAAAATAAGCAGAAACGTACCAGTTCCCGGCCCATAAAAGCCATCGTAGCAGCCAACAGCCAGAGAACACACCGCACACAAAATCCACTGTTTCTTTCTGGAAATCTCTACATTGCTGTTATCATCCAGATTTTTCTTCTTCATTACATAAAACGCAACAATAGGAAGTACTGGAATCAGCATCCATTTTAATATCTTATCACTGGCAAGAAGCGCAATATGAGCGCCTGCAAAAGAACCGACAAGAGCCATGGAAATACATGGCAGTGCAACTCCCCAGTCTACAAATTTATTCTTACATAAACGTGCTGTTGAAATCGCTGTCCCAGTTGCCGAGGATAATTTATTCGTTGCTATCGCATTGTGCATCGGAACCCCTGCAAGCAGATACGCAGGCAGGGAGATCAAACCACCCCCGCCTGCGATAGAATCAACTAATCCTGCAAGGAATACCAACGGGCATACAATCAAAAACGTCTGAATTGTAAGCTCCATCCTTATTCAGTTACTTCCTCCGGTCTTACTTCCAGTTCCAGTTCTTTTAACTGCTCCTCGCTTACGCGGCTCGGAGACTGAGTCATCAGACAGGAAGCATCTTTAACCTTCGGGAATGCGATTACGTCACGGATGCTGTCAACTTTCGCCATAAGCATTACCAGACGGTCAAGTCCGTATGCCAGTCCGGCATGAGGCGGAACTCCATATTTGAATGCGTCCAGAAGGAATCCGAACTGCTCGTGAGCAGCTTCTTTTGTGAATCCAAGTGCTTCAAACATTCTCTCCTGAATATCATCCTGATGGATTCTGACACTTCCTCCACCAATTTCATTACCGTTTAATACGATATCATATGCTTTTGCACGAACTTTTCCAGGATCTGTATCCAGAAGTGGAAGGTCCTCTTCCATAAGCATGGTAAATGGATGATGCATTGCTGTGAAACGATTCTCTTCTTCACTCCATTCAAGAAGCGGGAACTCTGTTACCCATACGAAACGATACTCATTCTTATCAAGAAGATCCATCTGCTTTGCAAGTTCCAGACGAAGTGCGCCAAGTACATCATAAACCAGTTTCTTCTTATCTGCTGCAAACAGAAGTAAGTCTCCTGCTTTACCATCCATAGCTGCTACCAGAGCATCCATCTCTTCATCTGTCATGAATTTAGCAAAAGAAGATTTTCTTGTGCCATCTTCAGCGATTGCAATGTATGCAAGGCCTTTTGCACCGTAACCTTTGGCAAACTCAACCAGTTTGTCAATTTTCTTACGTGGCATAGCGCCCTGTCCTTCTGCATTGATACCACGAACACTGCCGCCATTTTCCAACGCAGAAGTAAACACGCTGAATCCACAGTTTTTAACTACATCACTTACATCATGAAGTTCCATTCCGAAACGCATATCCGGTTTATCAGAACCAAATCTGTCCATAGCTTCCTGCCATGTGATACGCTGAATTGGAAGTTTTACATCAATATCAAGTACTTCCTTGAACAGATAAGCAAGGAATCTCTCATTTACATCAATTACGTCATCAACATCTACAAAAGAGAGTTCCATATCGATCTGGGTAAATTCCGGCTGTCTGTCCGCACGAAGGTCTTCGTCACGGAAACATCTTGCAATCTGGATATAACGGTCATAACCAGAGCACATCAGAAGCTGTTTGTACAGCTGCGGAGACTGTGGCAGACCATAGAAATGTCCCGGATGAACACGAGACGGTACCAGATAATCTCTTGCACCTTCCGGTGTACTCTTACCAAGCATCGGAGTTTCAATTTCAAGGAATCCTTCTTTTGCGAAGAACTGTCTTGTAAGCATCATGACTTTGCTCTTAAGCATAATATTCTTCTGAAGGTCAGGTCTTCTTAAGTCAAGATAACGATATTTCAGACGGATTTCATCTTTTGTCTTGCTGTTCTCTTCAATTGGGAACGGAGGTACCTCTGCTTCAGACAGAACACGAAGGGATTTTACGCGAAGCTCAATTTCACCTGTTGCAAGATTCTTGTTAACAGCGCCGCCTCTTTCTTCTACCACACCGGTAACAGCGATTACGAATTCACTTCTCAGCTTACCTGCTTTTGCAAAACCTTCTTCATCAATGCTGCCATTCTCAAAAATCAGCTGCATGATACCGGAACGGTCTCTTAAATCTACGAAAATAATTCCGCCTTTATCGCGGGCTTTCTGAACCCATCCCATAAGGACAACTTCTTTGCCGATCATTTCCTTTGTTACTTCTGCACATCGGCATGTTCTGTGCAGTCCCTGCATACTTTCAGCCATGTTTCTTTCCTCTTTTCATGCTTTCTATATTATAAGAATTGTTGTAACTATCCAGCAGTCTGCTATCCCGCAATGTTTCTGAACAGTTACGAATTATTACATTCTGTCTTTAAAGAATTCTACAAACTCTGTATAGCCCTCTGCTGTCATCTGATCTTTCTGGAATTTCTTATTCTTCTTCATAATAGAAATATTGATCTGTGTTCCGGCATTACGCTCTTCCTGAGCCTGTTTCAGAATCGTCAGCATCTTGTCTGCCGGCATATTCTTCTCGATAAGATATGCTTTCTTACCATTCTTTGTCGGGATTTCATAATTTCTCTCAAGAAGAAGCATTACGATTCTCTCGAATCCAATTGAAAATCCGCAGGCAGATGTATTGTTTCCTGTAAATTTACCGATCATCTCATCATAGCGTCCACCGCCGCCTACGCTGCCGCCAAACTCATCCATAGAGATTTCAAAAATCGGTCCTGTATAATAAGACATTCCACGTACCAAAGTCGGATCGAAAGACATCTTAAAATCTGCTGTCTTAACAGAATCTACAGTAGAAATGATTGTTTCAAGGTCCTCAGCAACCTTTGGATCCAGAACATCTTTTAATTTCTCTTTGCAGTAACGAACACCCTCAATGTCAGAAGTGATCTCTTTGAAAAGTCCAAGATAAGTATCAATGCTCTCTTTTGCAAATCCTTCCTTCTCCAGTTCTTCTGCAACACCTTCCAGACCAATCTTGTCCATCTTGTCCAGAATGATAAACACAGTGTCAAAGCTTTCCTGTGGGAATCCACTGTACTGCGCCATCGCTTTTAAAGATTTTTCTGTCGTTGATGCGAATCGTAAAGTTATGGAAATCCAGCTTTCCGAGCAACGTTGTGGTAGCAAGAACCAGTTCGATCTCAGCCAGATAAGTAGGCTCACCCAGAATATTCAATATCACACTGCATAAACTGACGGAAACGTCCTCTCTGCGGTCTGTCTGCTCTCCACACATTGCCCATCTGAAGTGCCTTAAAAGGAGCCGGAAGCTCATTTGCGTTGTTGGAATAATATCTGGAAAGCGGCACAGTCAGATCGTAGCGAAGTCCGGAGTCAACCAGATCACTTTCTTTCTCTGCTTCCGCAAGTTTCAGTTTCTCCCCACGTTTCAGGATCTTGAAAATAAGTTTCTCATTCTCTCCGCCCTGTTTACTGGAAAGATTTTCAATATGTTCCACACATGGTGTCTCTATAGATGAAAAGCCAAATGTTCCGTATGTTTCACGAATCATGTTCATCACATAATTACGGATTTCCATCTCTTTTGGTAAAATGTCCTTCATACCGGTTACCGGTTTCTTCTTTAATGCCATGTTGTCCTCCTCTTTTATAAAAATTCTGCCCGTCTCCATTATGAACCACTCTCTGAAACGCAAGAAAAACCTGCATATCAAAATTTTTTACTTCATCGATCATCAACTCCATAACTGAAGAAATATCAAATCCTCTTCTGTATGGTCTGTCAGAGATCAATGCTGCATATACATCGCAGACTCTGAGTATCCGGGCACCTATGGGTATATCATCACCTGCTTTATTGGACGGATATCCACTACCATCATAATTCTCATGATGGTACAGGATACTCTCCAATACAAAATCCGAATATCCCTGCCCTTTAAGTTCCTCATATCCCAATGCAGAATGCATCCGGACATACTTCAGTTCCTCGATCACCAGAGGATCCTGCTCCTGTCCGTTAATATAACTTGTCAGCTTCAGCTTTCCTATATCATGGAGCATTCCTGCTATTGCAAGCTCATAGCACTGTTCATGCGGCAGTCCCATCTCCTCTGCAACCGCATAAGCCAGATTACTTACCAGCATTCCATGATGCAGTTCAGAAGCAAGGTCAAATTCCAGGATCCTCTGCTGTGAACCTGCCGCTGTCTTTTGTACTGTGTCCAAAATGTTACCTCCACATCCTACAGCCAGGTAGCTATTGCTGTCCGTTTTCTCTCGATCATCTCATCAATGCGGGAAATATAATTAGAAACGTCTTTTACATTCTCCACACGTTCAATTCTCTGTCCATGGTCAAAGACCAGCTTGGAAGAACCGCCTGCCCCCAGTGCGATGATAGGCTGTTTTTCCTCCATAATCAGTATATTGTAAATTCCCGCTTTGTCAACCTTTGCATAGCCAACATTTTCAAAATTTCCCTTCATATTCTTCTGTCTGTACAGATAATAAGGGCCCATTCCCATTTCATATGCTGTTTTCATGGTCAGATCCATAATCTCCTGATTATTCTCAAAAAGACATTTCCTGATATTTCTCTTTAAAAATATTCAGCCTTGCTGCACGTTTCACTGCCAGTGAATGTACGGTAATACTGTCCGGTGCCAGTTCACGAATCTGTTCAAGAGTACGTTCTACCATATGAATATCCTCACCCGGAAGGCCTACGATCAGATCCATGTTAATGTTATCGTATCCCAGCTCTCTTGCCAGACGAAACGCTTCTTTTGTCTGCTCCACAGTATGTCTGCGGCCGATAATATCCAGGGTTTCCTGATTCATGGTCTGTGGATTTACGGAAATTCTTGTTACCGGATACTCCCTGATCGCCATCAGCTTTTCACGTGTAATACTGTCCGGTCTGCCGGCTTCCACAGTAAACTCTGCCAGTCCTTCATAGCCAAAAGCTTCTCCCACTGTATCCAGGAGCTTACGGATCTGATGTGGAAGCAGTGTAGTCGGGGTACCGCCGCCAATATAGATGGTGTCCAGTTTTCTTCCCTTCATCATAAGAGCAGTCTCTCTTACCTCCCGGCAGAGAGCTTCCACATATTCATCTGTTCTCTTCTCCCACACTTTCAGCGGATAGGAGCTGAAGGAACAATACAGACAGATACTTGGGCAAAACGGGATTCCAATATAAAGGCTGTATCCATTTTCATAGTCAATATCCTTCAGAATCTCTCTTTCCCTGTTTGCAATAGTGATGGCAAGCGCTGTTTTCTGCGGACTCACCAGATATCTCTCACGCATCTCCCGGGCTGCTTCCGTATTTTTCATTCCGGATTCGATCATTCCCATTGCCAGTTTGGCAGGACGTATTCCTGTCAGATTTCCCCATGGAAGAGTTCTGCCCGTCAGTTTTACCAACAACTGATACAGAGCATATTTGATATTACTTTATTCTCTTTTCTCAGAGCATGACGATCCTGTATTCCACAGCCTGCATTCTCTTTAGAAAGTATGTCTGCGGAAATTACCCCTTTTTGCTCTGTTTCCTGTTTCGACAGATTCTCTGTCCTTTCGTATTTTATGATATAACTGTCATTATCCCGTTCCACACTGAAGCGGAGGTCATACTCTGCTTCAGCATTTTCATAAAGAGTATGTATCTCCGCTTCGGGATAAAACGCTTTGATCAGTTCATAAACATCATGTTCAAAATCTCTGTTCTCAAACAGAATGCCTATTTTACACAAATGGATTATACCTCTTTTCATAACCAATAGTGGTAGATGCATCATGTCCGGGGAAAACCTCGGTCTCTTCAGGAAGCGAATCTACCAGTTTATGGAGACTTCTCACAATTTCTGCTGTACTTCCACCCGGAAAATCCGTTCTTCCAACAGAGCCATAGAAAACTGTATCACCGCTGAACAATACACCTTCATCTTTCAGATAATAACAGCAGCTTCCTTTGGTATGTCCCGGTGTATGGATCATCTGAACAGAAAATCCCGCCAGTCTGATAACATCCAGATCCTCCAGAAATACATCCGGCACAATAGAACATCCCTGTCCATAATGTACAGTCATATTGATCGAAGGTTCGCGGAGCATCTCCTCTTCCTGATGACAGGCATAAATCGGAATATTATATTTCTCCTTTACTGCCTGTGCAGCCAGAATGTGGTCAAAATGTCCATGGGTAAGAAGAATCGCCACCGGTTTTCCATTCATTCGGGAAATCTTCATTTCAATCTTCTCCGGACAATCTGCGGGATCAACAATGATCAGTTCTCCGGTTTCTTTATTCTTAAGGAGATAGCAATTTGTATATACAGGTCCTAATATACATTTCTGTAATTCTAAATTCTTCATGTTATTCCTTTCTGTCAATCTGCAGCAGTTCCATAAAATAATGTTCCAACAGATTTTTCCATGATCAGCCTGTAGTTCTCTCTACGTCAATGACACTCTCTACCTGACGGATCTTCTCGATCAGGGAACGCAGTTCCTCTTTGCTTCCAATCTCAAAACTCATGGAAATAGTTGCCTTCTCCTGCTTGCTTGTACGGCTGTTGATACTTCGCAGGTCAATCTTACGTTCTGTAAATATTTTAGAAAGATCCACAAGAAGCCCTGTACGGTTATTTGCATAAACCTGAATCTCAGCCATATACTTCTCTTTTTCCTTGGTATCAGGCTGCTGCCACTCTGCCTCAATCAGTCGTGTCCTGTCTGTCTCAGACATATTCAGCACATTGACACAATCTGTACGATGAATTGTAATTCCACGTCCTCTTGTAACAAAGCCTACAATCTCATCACCCGGGATTGGATTACAACACTTGGAAAAACGGACTGCCACATCATGGATTCCTTTTACCACAATTCCACTCTTGCTCTTGGCAATGTGAAGCTTCTCCTGTGTCTCAGAAGCAGCCTCAAGAACCTGCTCATCTGTTAGATTCTTCTTATTTTCCTTATCATAAGCCTCTACCAGCTTATTGAAAACCTGACCTTCTTTCAATCCGCCATGACCAATTGCAGCAAGTACTGAATCCCAGTCCCTGAAACCATATTTACGCAAAACGGCCTCCAGATACTGGGTTTTTGTATAATTTGTGATCTTAAACCCCTTTGCACGCGCATACTGCGCAAGCATCTCCTTGCCTTTAAGGATATTATCTTCTTTTAATTCCTTCTTGAACCACTGGTTAATCTTGTTCTTTGCCTGCGTACTCTTAACCAGTTTCAGCCAGTCGCGGCTTGGTCCCTGAGAGTTCTGGGAAGTAATGATCTCAATACGGTCACCGTTTTTGATCTCATATTCAATCGGAACCAGCTTACCGTTAACTCTGGCACCTACCATCTTATTTCCGACTGCACTGTGAACACTGTATGCAAAATCCACCGGTGTAGAACCGCTTGGAAGTGTTTTAACATCTCCCTGTGGAGTGAAACAGTAAACACTGTCCGCAAAAAGATCCAGGTCATTCTTCAGAAGACTCATGAATTCTTTGTTATCAGACATGTCTCTCTGCCATTCCAGAATCTGACGCAGCCAGTTCAGTTTCTCTTCCTCACTCTTACCTACAGGAGCCTTTCCGTCAGACGACTCTTTATATTTCCAGTGTGCAGCAATACCATATTCTGCAGTTCTGTGCATTTCATAAGTACGGATCTGGATTTCAAAGGGCTGTCCGTTAGGTCCGATCAATGTGGTATGCAATGACTGATACATATTGGGTTTCGGCATGGCAATATAATCTTTAAACCGTCCCGGAATCGGCTTATACATCTCATGGATCACACCAAGGGCAGCATAACAATCCTTCACTGTATCTACAAGAATACGGACAGCAAATAAATCATAAATCTGATCAATAGTCTTATCCTGATTTACCATCTTCTTGTAGATACTGAAAAAGTGTTTTACACGTCCGTCCACCTGCGCCTTAATATTGGCATCATCCATATGTTTCTTAACTTCTTTTACAATCGCACCTACAAACTGTTCTCTCTCGCTTTTACGCAGGGCAACCTTATGCACCAGGTCATAATATACATCCGGCTTAAGGTATTTCAGCGACAGGTCATCCAGCTCTACCTTTATCTTGGAAATACCCAGACGCATGGCAATAGGAGCATAAATATCCATGGTCTCTCTGGCCTTTTCCTGCTGCTTTTCAGGACGCATATACTGTAAGGTACGCATATTATGAAGACGGTCTGCAAGCTTGATCAGAATAACTCTGATATCCTTAGCCATGGCAAGAAACATCTTTCTGAGGTTCTCTGCCTGAACTTCTACTTTATCCGCAGAATAAGATAACTGTCCCAGCTTGGTAACACCATCCACAAGAAGTGCAACCTCTGAACCAAATTCCTTCTCAACTTCCTCATAGGTCATCCAGGTATCTTCAACTGCATCATGAAGAAGACCTGCAACTATCGTTTCTTTGTCAAGTTCCAGATCTGCCAGAATGATGGCAACACACAAAGGATGAATGATATATGGCTCTCCAGACTTTCTCTTCTGTCCTTCATGAGCTTCACTTGCAACCTTATATGCCTTCTCTATCATGGAAATATCTGTTGATGGATGATACTTCAGAACACTGTTTATCAGTTCTTTATAAAGCACCTCCGGACTTGTAAAATCATGCATGGTCTTTACTGCCGCATCTGCTCTCTTTACAGATTCCAGCTTCTCTTTTTCAACCTGCATTTCATCTTTTTTTGCTTCTGTACTTTTTGTTATCTCTGTCATATGCTCCCACCTGCCTGTCCTGCACAATCAGCTGTGCTTATTTACCATCATAACAAATTACAGACGCTACATCATACCCATTCAGTCTTTCGCGTCCCTTTAAACCTGCAAGTTCCATGAGAAATACAACCTTGACAACCTCACCGCCAAGCTGTTCCACCAGCTTGATCGCTGCTTCGATCGTACCGCCTGTTGCGATCAGATCATCAACGATAACCACTTTCTGACCTGGTTTTATGGAATCTTTATGCATTTCAATCTCTGCACTGCCATATTCCAGATCATAGCTTACAGATACTGTTTCGCGGGGAAGTTTACCTTTTTTACGAATCGGTACAAATGGTTTATGAAGATTATATGCGATCGGTACACCAAAGATAAAGCCTCTGGACTCTGTTCCTGCAATCACGTCCACATCTATATCCTTAAGACAGTCCTGCATGGAGTCGATTGCCAACTGCAGGCCATCCGCGTCCTGCAGAACACTTGTAATATCTCTGAAAATAATCCCCGGTTCAGGAAAATCCGGTATACTTAATACATAATCTTCAATTTTCTTCATTTTATTTCTCCTCCAGTGTGTGTTATATTGCTGTTCGCTCATAAATATTTTATAGTATATCACCTTTTTATTTCAGAATCAAGTTACTGTTAAGCCCTGACATTTGTATTTCCAGGCTTACCGGCGGTTACAAACCAAGCGGTAATATTAACAGTAATTCTGAATAATAATCTGAAGACTCTCTCGTCCCCTGAATCTGTTGATCTCCGGATAATAAGTAACAGAAATACTGTCTTTTTCCCTGATAAAGTTCACAAAATCCTCTGCTTCTCCGAAATAAATGCCTTCCACTGAAATCCCCTGCGGATCGAGAAGTTTTAATTTTACTACATTTTTATTTTTCCCGATAATACTGTGATCAAGCACTCTGAGATTTTTCTGTGCAAAGACCGGTTTTGTATTCCCTTTTCCAAAGGGTTCCAGAAGCGAAATCTGTTCTACCAGTTCTTTTGTAATATAAGACACAGGCATCGGCACATCAATCACGATCTTAGGACGCAATTCTTCGTCCGTCAACGTACAGTTGACATTGAGACGTCTCCGGAATTCTTCTATATTTTTTTCTTCTATAGAAAGACCTGCTGCCATCGGATGACCTCCAAACTGTATCATCAGGTCTGCACATTTTACCAGTTCTTCATACATAGAGTAACTTTCTATTGATCTTCCGCTTCCTTTTGCACTTGTCTCACCGCCCGTCAATACAAAGGCCGGCCTGTGATATTTTTCCCTGATCCTGCCTGCTATAATACCGGCAAGACTTTCATGACAATCCGGAAGATAAACTACCAGTACTCTGTCATTTTTCAGCTCTGTAGTCTCTATGATCCGGATTGCCTCTTCTTTTCCTTTCTCAGTGAGAGCTTTTCGGCTCTGATTAAGAGCTGTAAGATCTCCGGCAAGCCTTGCTGCTTCTTCCTTTGTTTTTGCATTGAGAAGTGCAAGAGAACGGGCAGCTGTATCCAGTCTGCCACTGGCATTGATACATGGTCCCAGCACAAATCCGATATGATAAGCTGTGATTTTAGCATCTTCCAGAGAATTTGCGCGGATCAGTTCCTGCAATCCTTGATTTTTGGTATTTTTTCAGACGGCGCAGCCCTTCTTTTACCAGAATCCTGTTCTCTCCCTGAAGATCCATAACATCTCCTACTGTTGCAATAGCCGCCAGTTCATAATAATCTTCCAGCTCCTCTGCCGGAACACCAAATCTCTCGTAAAGTGCTGCAATATATTTAAAGGCCACCACTGCCCCACACAGGTTTTTATTCGGGTATGGACAATCATATTGTTTCGGATTCAAAATCGCATCTGCCGGCGGAAGCACCATCTGGCGTTCTCCCTTTTCCTCCCTGTAAGGAACCTCATGATGATCTGTAATAATCACTGTCATTCCCTTATCCTTTGCCATCTGGATTTCAGCAGCCGCAGCAATTCCATTATCACAGGTCACGATCGTATCGATCCGGTCCGTTTCCGCTCTTTCTATAAGATGTGCATGAATCCCATATCCGTCTGCAACTCTGTCCGGAATATAAGTATCCACATCTGCTCCGATCCTCGCAAGGCCTTTCATTAAAATGTATGTAGAGGTCACACCATCAATATCATAATCACCAATAATACGGACTTTTGCTTTCTGCGATATTTTTTTCTCCAGGATATTCTACAGCTTTTTCCATATCCTTCATCAGCCAGGGAGAAGGAAGGCTCTTGTACTGTTCCTGACAGATACTCTCTTATCTTATCTTCTCCGATCACATCTCTGTTCCTGATCAGTCTCGCAATCACCGGATCAATATGAAACTGTTGACCGATCTGGTTAAAAATCTGCTCTTTTTTGCTGCTATTACCCCATTTTCTCCATATATTTTTCTCTCCTCATAAAAATATCCCGGAGTTTTACCCCGGGATATTTCTGTCTGCCTGTTTTTCCAGACAATTATTGTTTTATTCAGCATCATCATTCTGCTGTTTTTTAGCTGCTTCTTCGGCAGCCAGACGTTCAGCTACTCTTTTTCTGTTTTTCTTCTTTGGCTGAGTCGGATCTTTCTGTGATACATCACGTGCTTTCTTCGGCTTTGAAGAGGACTTTGCAGATGCGGAGGCTGCAGCAATTGCCGGCTGTCCTTTTCCTGCAAATTTCTTTTTCATCACATACCACAACGCACCTGTAATACATACAGAAGAATATGCACCGACAAGAACACCAACCATCAGAGGTGCTGCAAATTCACGGATAGAAGAAACACCCATGATATAAAGAACAGCTACCATAACAAAAGTTGTAAAAGAGGTATAAATACTTCTTGTAAGAGTCTGAGTGATACTTGTGTTTACAATTTCTGCCAGTTTTTCTCTGGAACCACTGTGAAGGTTCTCACGTATACGGTCAAAAATAACGATTGTAGCATTGATAGAATAACCTACGATTGTAAGCATGCAGGCAATAAATGTATTACCGACAGATACTCTGGCAATAGCATAGAATGCAAGTACAACCAGAACATCATGCAGAAGCGCCAATACCGCACTGCTTGCAAAACGGATGTCTTTAAATCTGAACCAGATATAAAGAAGCATACAGATTGTAGCTACTATAACGGCTACGATCGCATCACGACGCATTTCACTACTTACTGTAGAAGAAATACTTTCTGTGGAAATCGTGCTGTCATCTACACCAAATTTCTCAACCAGTGCACTCTGCAGAGCTTCACGTTCGCTCTGATTCAGAGAACGTGTCTTGATCACAACCTGATTTGTTCCGACTACCTTTGTAGGCTGAACATTTTTATCTCCTGTCACCTCTTCTACAACAGGAGTTACTTCAGAATCAATGGTCTTAATATCCATATCTTCATTAAATGTAACAGTTGTAGAAGTACCGCCTGAGAACTCAAGGCTGTAATTTAACGCTTTGTTTCCTGCATGCGAATTAGCAAACATCGCTGCCGGACCGCAGAGGATCAGGATAATGGAAATAGCAAAAAATACTTTCTTCTTTCCAAGGAAATCAACTGCCTTACGTTCTTTTGCAGATCCGTAGAATTTCGGATCACGTACACCAACTGCATAAAGTGCATTTACAATCAGTCTGGATACAACCAGTGCTGTAAACATGGAGATCACGATACCAAGGGCAAGTGTATAAGCAAATCCCTTAACAGTACCTGAACCAAGCCACATCAGCACAAAGGCTGCGATCAGCGTTGTAATATTTCCATCAAAGATTGCAGAGAAAGCTTTGCTGAAACCGGACTTAATAGAATTCCTTACTGAAACTCCTGCACCAATTTCCTCTCTGATTCGGGCATAAATAATAACATTGGCATCCACCGCCATACCGATACCAAGGATAATACCCGCAATACCCGGAAGAGTAAGAGTAATATCAAAGGCATTCAGCGTGATCAGCATTAATGATGTATAAAGAATCAGTGCGATACCTGCAACTACACCAGGTACGCGGTATGCAATGATCATAAAGATAATAACGATGATCAGACCGATCGCACCTGCAAGAACACTTGTAGAGATTGCTTCTTCACCAAGCTGTGCAGCTACAACACTGGAACGAAGTTCTTCCAGTTCCAGTCCCAGAGAACCGATACGGATATAAGAAGCAAGGTTCTGTGCTTCTTCCAGGTCAGACATTCCGCTGATCTGTGCTTTTCCGCCGGAAATCTCTTCATTTACATTCGGAGCACTGATAATGTTATTGTCATAGACGATAGCGATCTGCTTGCCTACATTATTCTTTGTAGCTTCTGCAAATTTTGTTTTACCACTGTTTTCTCCATCAGAAGTAAGAGTAAGACTTACCACATATTCCTTTGCACTTGTGTTCTGATTCTGGATCGCACCACCCTGGGCATCTGCTACATCAGAACCTTCCAGAACAACACTTCCGGATTCCTTGATCTCATCCATAGTTCTGGAGAGAACATATCCATCCTGTCCTGTAGTAAAGTTCTGGTTTCCGTCAGCATCTTCTTTTGTGATGAAATACAGGGAACCTGGTTTACCCAGATCATTCAAAATAGTATCTGCATCTGTAACACCAGGAATTTCAACTGTAATACGGTCTGATCCTTCCTGGTATACCTGAGCCTCAGTACTGTACTGCTCTACACGCTTCTGAAGCTTGTAGATCGTATCTGACATCTCTTCGCTTGTCGGATTGCTCTCCTTAGCCTGGTAGGTAATGCTGACACCACCGGCAAGATCAAGACCCGTGTTGATATGTTTTGCTGCACCGGTTCCGGTAGGACCGATACCTACGGCTGCAGTAAAGCAAAAGAACACAGTCAGGATCAGTGTCAAAAGCAGCACTACGATTCCTTTACTTTTCTTCATAGTTCTTTTCCCTTCTTGATTTTTTGTCCGCGGTCATGTTCATCCGCCTGCCAGCCATTTTCTGTTATGATAACAGCCGACGGCGGTATCAGTCAGACAGATTACTGCCCACTAATCACATGCCAGTGCGGCTTTTATCATGATGGCGCACTCCACACGTTTTCTCTGGAGTTCGCATCCGATTTCATAATTGCCTTTGATATCTCCCTGGAAATGGAATGCATTTGCCGCACATCCGCCACTACAGTAGAAACGTGCGAAGCAGTCTTTGCAGTCTTTCTTTGTGTAAACGTTGCATCCGCCGAATTCCTTCTGGATTTCCGGCTTTGTGATGCCTTCGTCTACATTTCCCATGAGATACTGTTCTTCACCAACAAACTGGTGACATGGGTAAAAATCACCCCAGGGTGTTACAGCCAGGTACTCTGTTCCTGAACCGCAGCCTGACAGTCTCTTGTATACACAAGGGCCACCTGTAAGGTCGATCATAAAATGGAAGAAGTTAAATCCTTTTCCCTCTTTCTCTCTTTTAATCATTTCTTTTGCAAGAGTATCATACTCTTCCATGATCTGGGGGATATCCTCCTCGCGGATCGCATATTCCTCCGTATCAGCCGCAACTACAGGCTCTACAGAAATCTGTTTGAATCCAAGATCTGCCAGATGAAGCACATCCTTGGAGAAATCAAGATTATGGTGGGTAAAAGTACCTCTTACATAATACTTGTCCTGATTTCTGGATTCTGCAAACTTCTGGAACTTCGGCATGATCAGGTCATAGCTTCCTGCACCTTTTCTGAATGGACGCATGTAATCATGTACTTCCTTACGTCCGTCCACACTCAGTACAACGTTGCCCATCTCTTTATTGCAGAATTCCATTACTTCATCATTCAGAAGAACTCCGTTTGTTGTTAAAGTGAAACGGAATTTCTTATTGTGAAGCTTTTCCTGCTCTCTGCCATATTTTACCAGATCTTTTACAACCTGCCAGTTCATCAGCGGCTCGCCGCCAAAGAAGTCTACTTCCAGGTTTTTCCTGGAACCGGAGTTCGCGATCAGGAAATCAAGAGCTTTTTTGCCGACTTCATAGGACATAAGAGCTCTTCTGCCATGATATTCGCCTTCTTCGGCAAAACAATAACGGCAGGCCAGATTGCAGTCATGAGCAATGTGCAGGCACAATGCTTTTACAACGGTCTGCCGGTTATTTGAAAATTCTTCAATTACATTCTCATAAACATCTTTTGTAAAAAGCATTCCATCTTCTTTCAGCTTATTACATTCTCTTACAGATGTCTCAATATCTTCTCTGTTATATTTGTTTTCCAGTTTCTCTGCAATAGCTTCTGTGCCAAGGCCCTCTTCCAGATATGGAAGAACCTCATATGTAACTTCATCTACCAGATGGATGCATCCACTGTTGATATCCAGTACAATATTAAAGCCATTGCTTTTATAACGGTGAATCAGACTCATTTTACTAAAATCCTTTCTAAGCGTAAGATAAGCAGCGGAATAAAAGTTCCGCTGCTTATCTCATTTCTCCATAGCTGATCTTATTTCTGCTCGCAGCTCTGGTTTCCTACTGTACAGGAAGTTTTACATGCGGACTGGCAGGAAGTCTGGCACTCGCCACATCCACCCTTTTTTTACAGTGTTCTGTAAATTCTTTGTATTCAGGGTTTTGATATGTTCCATAACTCTATCCTCCTTATGTAATTATATTCTTGGCATAGTATATCATATATCTTTTCATTTTAAAAGCCTTTTTTTTACGACAGCATTCCACCCAGTGTTCCACCGCCTGTGCACATAAAAAATGTTGTAACTGCATGAGCTGCACTCATATCCCAGCCGCCTTTTGCCATAACAGAGACAGTCAACAGTAATACATAGTAAGCCAGACCTGTGATAACACCCCACAGATATTTGTCTTTACGCACAATTTTGCCGGCCATAAAGCCTCCCATGAAACATGCAAGTACATAAATTATAATAATACCCGCATCTACAGCTGTTTCTCCCAGATCAAAAGCAAACAGTACCAGGGCCAAAAGCAGTAATGCCACTCCTGTTAATGCATATGCAAATAATAGTGATTTCAAAAATTGCTCTGACTTTCATTGCTTCCCCTCCTGTTAAACTATATGGGGGAGGAATCAGTGTTATTCATTTTATTTCTTTCTCGTTTTTTATAAATACAGCCACACCGGCGATCACTGCAGCTGCCACAAACAGTATCACAAACGGCATA
>ENA-OQBD01000458-OQBD01000458.1-human-gut-metagenome-genome-assembly--contig:-NODE-458-length-22114-cov-3.639787_pt1 | contig 22114 bp, 13 predicted proteins | sample MGYA00242742_ERZ504543 | MGnify/ENA primary metagenome ERZ504543 (study PRJEB26092, sample SAMD00036239) | human gut metagenome | host: Homo sapiens | study: EMG produced TPA metagenomics assembly of...
CTTCTTCAAATGGAATCAGGCAGCCTTCATATTCTTTGCCGTCTACAACCACTTTCTTAACACCCTTCTGAACGTTATCCGGGTTCTTGACTTCGATGTGGTAAACAGCATCGCGGAATGTTCTGGTAAGTGTGAAATCACCAAATCCTTCCGGGATACATGGATTGATACACAGTCCGTCGTAGGATGGCTGAACACCCAGGATAGCCTGAGACAGGTTCCAGAAAGTCCATGCTGCAGTACCTGTCAGCCAGCTGTTCTTTGCCTGACCATGGAAAACTGCGTCAGCGCCTGCAACCATCTGAGAATATACATATGGTTCCGTACAGTGGATTTCGCTGATATCTTCGATGTAGGACGGGCAGGTCTTCTTGTAAATCTCAAAAGCTCTGTTGCCGCGTCCGATGACGGTTTCTGCGATAGAAACCCATGGATTATTGTGACAGAAGATACCTGCGTTCTCTTTATATCCCGGCGGATAGGAGGAAATTTCTCCAAGGTTCAGATAATACTGGGTATAGGCCGGCTGAAGGATCATAATACCGTATTTGGTATCCAGACGCTCTTTGACAGAATCCAGAGCCTTTTGGGCAAGACCTTCTTTCACACCGATTCCTGCCATAACGCAGAAGCCCTGCGGTTCGATAAAGATCTGACCTTCCTTGCATTCTTTGGAACCAACTTTTTTTGATTCTGCATCATATGCACGTACAAACCATTCTCCATCCCAGCCGGCATCCAGAACTGCCTGATACATGGCATCGACTTCTTTTTCGGCTCTGTCTGCGGCTGTGGTGTCCCCCATATGACGGCTGATCTCTGCGAATTCTCTGCCGTATTTTACAAACATACCTGCGATAAATACAGACTCTGCAACAGGTCCTTCGGAAGGTCCTGTAGTCTGGAAGGATTCTCCCGGTTCTGTGGAGAAGCAGTTAAGGTTCAGGCAGTCGTTCCAGTCTGCACGTCCGATCAATGGCAGCTTGTGCGGTCCGAGATGAGTGGCTGTATATTCGAAAGAACGGCGCAGATGCTCGTACAGAGGTGCTGCTTTTTCTTTCTGATTATCGAAATCTACCATCTCATTTAAGATAGAGAAGTCACCTGTTTCTTTCAGATAAGCGGAAACAGCTGCAATCAGCCATAATGGGTCATCATTAAATCCACTTCCGATGTCCAGATTACCCTTCTTGGTAAGTGGCTGATACTGATGATAAGCGCTTCCATCTTCGAACTGAGTAGCTGCGATGTCCAGGATACGTTCTCTTGCACGTTCCGGGATCAGGTGTACGAAACCAAGAAGATCCTGACAGGAATCACGGAATCCCATTCCACGGCCTGTGCCGGATTCGTAGTAAGAAGCAGAACGTGACATGTTGAAAGTGACCATACATTGATACTGGTTCCAGATGTTGGCCATACGGTTTACGTGTTCGTCATTACTTTCTACATGATAACGAGAGAGTAGTTTATCCCAGTAAGCATTCAGTTCTGTGAATGCCGCATCAACCTGTTCGGTTGTCTGGAACTGTTCGAGGATTTTATGTGCGCCGTCTTTGCGGATTACGTTCGGAGCAACAAACTTCTGATCCTGAGGGTTCTCGCTGTAACCAAGAATGAAAATAAAGTCCTTGGATTCTCCGGCGGAAAGTGTTATATTAATCTGGTGGCTTGCGATAGGGTACCAGCCGCTTGCCACAGAATTTCTTGCTTTATTTTCTTTTACGGCAGCAGGGAAAGCGTTTCCGTTATTCATACCAAGGAAAACATCTCTGCTAGTATCAAAACCATCAACAGGGCTGTTTACGCTGAAGAAACTGTAATGTCTGCGGCGTTCGCGATATTCGGTTTTGTGGTAAATAGTGCTGCTTTCGAGTTCGACTTCTCCGATGCTTAAATTTCTCTGGAAGTTTGTGCTGTCATCAACTGCGTTCCATAGACAGAACTCTACATAAGAGAAAAGGGAAAAAGTTTTCGAAGTATCAGTTGTATTTGTGAGAGTCAGTTTGTTGATTTCGCAGGTTGAGTTAACAGGAACAAAAGCAAGAAGATTAGCTTTTAATCCATTTTTGGAAGAAAGAAAACGGCTGTAGCCGATTCCATGATGGCATTCATAAGAATCCAGAGGTGTTTTGGAAGGCATGGAACCTGGATTCCAGATTTCTTCGCCGTCATGGATATAGTAATATTTTCCATTTGAATCTACCGGGATATTATTGTAGCGGTAACGGGTGATACGAAGAAGTTTGGCGTCTTTGTAAAAACTGTATCCGCCACAGGTATTGGAAATCAGTGAGAAGAAATCCTGAGAACCCAGATAGTTGATCCATGGGAGTGGAGTGTCTGGTGTAGTGATGACGTATTCTTTGGCATTGTCATCGAAATAACCGAATTTCATAAGAAGTCCTCCTGTTTTATAAATGATTTGTAGCAATTATTCTGAATATACAGAAAACAAAGACACGAAAACGAATAAGTTTAGAATAAAAACGTACGATTATCGTGGCATTACTGCTATTTTTCTTTAGTATAACGGAAGAAGTTGATAAAATCAACTGCTTTGCAGAGAAATAAATGTCAAAAAATAAGAGTGAAATTTCGTTAAAATGATGAAAAGGATTTGTGTAAAAGGAAAATATAAGGGATAAAAATTGTGCAATCAATACAAAAAATAGCAAAGATGCAACAAAAAATAAAGCTAAAAGCTTAGAATAAATTGTGCGGAATAGTTATACAATAAAAGCACGAAACGTTTACGAAAATTTTAGGAAAGATTGAGGCATACCTATGGTTTCGATGAAAGAAATTGCGAAAAAGTGTAATGTCTCTGTGGCCAGTGTCAGCAAAGCATTGAATGGTTATTCCGATATCAGTGAGGAAACACGGAAAATGATTCTGAAAACAGCTTCAGAAATGGGATACTTGCCTAATTCTTCAGCAAGAACGCTGAAGACTAAAAGAAGCTATAATATCGGAGTAATGTTTGTTGATGAAGCTGCCAGCGGGCTTACCCATGATTATTTTAATCATGTGCTGGAGAGCTTTAAGAGGACTGCAGAGGAAAGAGGGTACGATATTACCTTCACAAGCGGAAAGATTTCCGGACAGAAACTGAGTTATTATGAACATTGCCGCTACAGAGGGGTGGATGGTGTAGTCATTGCCTGTGTGGATTTTTATGCGGATGAAGTGCAGGAACTGATCCGTTCAGAGATTCCGGTAGTTACGATCGACCATGTATTTGACGGAAATATTGCAGTTGTTTCCAATAACAGTCAGGGAATGGAAGAACTGGTTACCTATATTTATAACCAGGGGCACAGACGCATTGCATATATTCATGGAGATAATACGTCTGTTACCAGAATGCGTCTTTCCGGTTTTTATCGGACTTTACAGCGGCTGGGAGTGGAGATACCGGATGCTTACGTTAAAGAATGTCCGTACAGAGATGCAGATAGCGCTGCAAAGGTTACGGGGGAACTGTTGGATCTTCCCAATCCTCCAACCTGTATTCTTTATCCGGATGATTATGCTGCGATAGGCGGGATCAATGAAATCCGGGAAAGAGGGCTTCGGATTCCGGAGGATATCTCTATTGCGGGATATGACGGTATTACAATTGCAAAGATACTGGAACCAAAACTGACTACGCTTTGTCAGGATACCGTTGCGATCGGCAGAATAGCGGCAGAGAAGCTGATCGATCTGATTGAGAATCCAAAGACTACGCTGATCGACCGTTTTACTGTGGATGGTACTTTATTTAAAGGAGCATCTGTAAAACGGTTATTGCCATAGAGGGAAAACTTATATATACTGTTAGGAGTTACTATAGAAAGAAAACAGGAGTCAGGATTTATATATGGATTATCAGTCAATTGCAACATTTATTATGGAAATGGCAGGAACAGTGGCGTTTGCAGCTTCAGGAGCAATGGTGGGAGTGGAGCGCAACATGGATATTTTTGGTGTCAGTGTTCTGGGAGTGGCAACAGCAGTGGGAGGAGGAATGATCAGGGATATTGTTCTGGGAGTAATTCCTCCGGCTGTATTCAGAAATCCGGTGTATGCACTGGTGTCTGTGCTTACTTCCTGCATTGTGTTCTTTATTTTTTATTTCAAAAGAGAACTTTTGGAGGGACACAGAAGAGAAACCTATGACAAATTTATGCTGGTGCTGGACTCTGTGGGACTGGGGATTTTTACAGTAGTAGGAGTAAATGCGGGAATCCGTCAGGGACATATGGATAATGCATTTCTTCTTGTGTTTTCTCGGAACGATCACAGGAGTGGGCGGCGGTCTTTTGAGAGATATGATGGCAAGTGTGCCGCCATATATTTTTGTAAAGCATATCTATGCCTGTGCATCAATCATTGGCGCAATCGTTTGCGTATATATGAACCGGTTTGTGGGAAATGTAGAAGCAATGGTGGTATCGTCAATCGTGGTGGTGCTGATCCGATATCTGGCTGCGCATTATCACTGGAAATTTACCCAGGTTGTCTCCGCATGAAGAACAGAATGACAGAAATTAAAATTAAAGGAAGAAAGCCCCGGGTATAAATCCCGGGGCTTTCTTCCTTTTAGGATATTTATTTTAGGATATTATTATGAGTGGAAAGCTTATTTAGTATCCTGGAGAGCAAGATAACCTTCTTCTCCGGTACGGATCTTCACTACATTTTCAATATCATATACAAATACTTTACCATCACCAATCTGACCGGTATGGAGGACTGCCTTGGCAGTTTCAATAACCTTCTGTACAGGCACGAGACTTACAACAATCTCAATTTTGATCTTAGGAAGAAGATTCATTTCCATCTCAACACCACGATAGTAGGATGGAGCACCTTTCTGTACCCCACATCCAAGTACGTTTGTGATGGTGATACCTGTAACGCCAATCTCATTCATTGCCTGCATAAATTCATCAAGTTTGTTCTGACGTGTGATGATAACGACTTTAGTAAGTTTATGAACTCCTTCTTTCGGAAGTTCAGGAACTGATTCAGCAGGAGCAGAAGGTCTGGCTGTGATAACAGGAGCTTTTATGGAAGTTCCCATAGGAGTCGGAACACCAGCCATTGCGAAACCGTCATAAGCACTTGCAAGACCATGTTCTTTGGAGTCAAGACCTGCGATCTCTTCTTCAGCTGAAACACGAAGTCCGATTGTATGTTTGATTACCTGGAAGATAATTGTCATAGTAACAACAACCCATGCGATTGTGATGATCATACCTGTGAACTGAACACCAAATCCGTGGAAGCCGCCGCCTGTAAGAAGTCCTTTCCAGTCTGTGCCTGATCCATCGGAGAAAAGACCAACTGCAAGAGTACCGAAAGCACCGTTTAAACCATGAACACCGACAGCACCAACAGGGTCATCGATTTTCAGGACTTTGTCAATAAATTCAATACCAAATACTACGATAAAACCGGAAGCAATACCGATGATTGCTGCGGATGTAGGAGAAACTGTGTCGCATCCTGCTGTAATTGCTACAAGTCCTGCAAGAGAACCGTTCAGGGACATGGAAACATCCGGTTTTTTGTAACGTACCCATGTGATGATCATAACAGTTACAGTTGCAACAGCTGCTGCAAGGTTAGTAGTAACGAAGATTTTACCTGCACTTACGATTGCATCGCCTTCCATACTGACTGTGGAAGCACCGTTAAATCCGAACCAGCAGAACCAGAGGATAAATACACCTAAAGCACCAACTGTAAGGTTGTGTCCAGGGATAGCTTTTGATTTGCCGTCCTTTGTATATTTACCGATACGAGGTCCAAGGATGATGGCACCGATCAGAGCTGCCACACCACCTACCATATGTACTGCACAGGAACCTGCGAAATCGTGGAATCCCATCTGGCTGATAAATCCACCGCCCCAGATCCAGTGTCCGGATACCGGATATACAACAAGACTGATCATAAGGCTGTAGACGCAATAGGAAAGGAATTTGGTACGTTCTGCCATTGCACCGGAAACAATTGTTGCGGATGTTGCACAGAATACTGTCTGGAAGATTAAGAATGCCCAGAAAGGAACTCCGTCAGGAAGCATTCCTGAACCATAGTGTGCTTCTGTTGCAATACCACCGATCTTTCCGATAAATCCATTACCTGCACCAAACATCAGACCGAAGCCGACCAGCCAGAAGACCGGGGTTCCGATACAGAAGTCCATCAGGTTTTTCATAATAATGTTACCTGCGTTTTTGGCTCGTGTGAAGCCTGTTTCTACCATTGCGAATCCGGCCTGCATAAAGAAGACCAGCGCGGCGCCGACCAGCACCCATATTGTGTTTACTGCGGAAAATTCCATAATAATATTCCTCCCTCATAAAAATTTCCTCATATTTTATAAAATGCAAAAAGCGCAATGCCTGGAAATGTAGCCAGTTCATCGCGCTTTTGCGAATATAAAATCCATATTTATAGTGCATTGCATAACTGATGTAATAGAAAAGACATTTTGCATGACTGCATGCAATACAGCTTAAAATTATATGTAAAACAGGGGAACATCAAAATATCGTGTGATTAATGGATGAGGAAATCGATAATGAATTATGAAGTAGAGTTCATAAAGATATTCCCCTGTTATTACCTGTTAGTTAAACGGAAAACAGAAGCTTGTCATATGTAGGATATGGAAGCAGTGCATCCGGAATCAGAGTTTCTGCTGCATCTACAGACTTTCTGAGTTCATCCATATCAGAAAGAACAACTGTCTGGTATGCTTTTGCATTAGCCAGAGGATCTTCTGTAGCAAGCGCTTTGGCAGTGTCTGCTTTTAAGGTCTCAAGACCTGTGGAAATCTCATCAGCAAGCTGTGACAGCTCTTTGATCAGTTTTCCTTCAGAAGCTGTGCTGACATCTGAAACAACTGATTTTTTAGCAACAGCAGTAGCTGCAACTTTGTCGATATATGCGAATACAGATGGAAGGAAATCCTTCTGTACCATTTCAACCATAGTATTTGACTCAATGTTAAGGATCTTGGAATAGGATTCCAGCCAGATCTCATAACGGGATTCAATTTCTTCTTTTGTGAAGATATGATATTTGGTAAAGAGTTCAATATTCTTGTCTGCGATCCACTGAGGAAGAGCATCCGGTGTGGATTTCAGGTTAAAGAGACCACGTTTCGTAGCTTCTTCAATCCATTCGTCTGTATAACCGTTTCCGTTAAAGATAACACGTTTATGATCAATAATTGTCTTCTTGATCAGTTCGTGGATTGCATCCTCCATCTTGTCTTCCGGTACATTCTTTAACTGTTCTGCAAACTGGTGAACACACTCAGCAACAGCAGTGTTTAAGATAATGTTCGGGTTTGCAACAGAAGCTTCGGAACCAAGCATACGGAATTCGAATTTGTTTCCTGTAAATGCGAATGGTGAAGTACGGTTTCTGTCTGTATTGTCTTTTACGAAATGTGGAAGTACTTTTGCACCGATATCCATCTGGACTGCGCGGCTTCCTGCAAAATATTCGTCATTTTCGATAGATTTTAATACTTCTGTCAGTTCATCACCGAGGAATACGGATACAACAGCAGGCGGAGCCTCGTTTGCACCAAGACGGTGATCATTTCCTGCACTTGCTACAGAAATACGAAGTACATCTGCGTATTCATCAACTGCTTTGATAACAGCTGTCAGGAAAATCAGGAACTGTGTATTTTCAGCAGGTGTTTTTCCCGGATCAAGGATATTTACACCGGTATCTGTAATCATAGACCAGTTGTTGTGTTTACCACTTCCGTTGATTCCCTCAAATGGTTTCTCGTGAAGAAGGCATACAAGTCCGTGCTTGTCGGCAACTTTCTTCATTACTTCCATTGTTAACTGGTTGTGGTCAACCGCAACGTTTGTTGTATCGAATACAGGAGCCAGCTCGTGCTGTGCAGGAGCAACTTCGTTATGTTTTGTTTTGGCAGGAATACCAAGTTTCCAGAGCTCTACATCCAGGTCATGCATATAAGCTGCGACACGAGGTTTCAGAGCACCGAAGTAATGATCTTCCATTTCCTGGCCCTTAGGAGCAGGAGCACCGATCAGTGTGCGTCCGCAGAATACAAGGTCTTTTCTCTGTTTGTATAATTCCTTGTCTACCAGGAAGTATTCCTGTTCAGGACCTACAGTTGTATTTACGTGTTTGACATCTTTATTTCCTATTATATGGAGAAGGTTTGTAGCTTCTTTATCAAGTGTCTGCATGGAACGAAGGAGAGGAGTCTTTTTATCAAGAGCTTCTCCGCTGTAGGAGCAGAATGCTGTAGGAATGTAAAGGGTTCCGTCTTTGATGAATGCCGGTGATGTCGGATCCCATGCTGTATATCCTCTTGCCTCGAATGTGGCACGAAGACCGCCTGACGGGAAACTGGAAGCATCCGGCTCACCTTTTACAAGTTCTTTACCTGAGAAATCCATGATCACCTGACCATCTCCTGTAGGAGAAATGAAACTGTCATGTTTCTCTGCAGTTACGTTTGTCATTGGCTGGAACCAGTGAGTATAATGAGTGGCGCCGTTCTCGGTAGCCCATTCTTTCATTGCAACAGCAACGGAGTTGGCAACATCAAGTTCAAGGTGTGTACCGCTCTCGATTGTTTTCTTTAATGCTTTGTACATGTCTTTTGGCAGCTTACTTCTCATTACTTTGTCGTTGAAGACCAGGCTGCCGTACAGTTCAGGGATATTCTGTGCCATATAGGTACTCTCCTTTCGGTTTGCAATATTTTCTGAATATGTGTAGTGCCGCTGCAGATCACCATTGTGACTGCCTACGGTTTTCGTTTCATAGAAAATTCCTCATCGAACATTTTCTATGAAACGAAAGTTTTATAAAACGAAAAAGGCGCCCTGGATGAGATCTCTGTAGATCTTTCCAAAGCGCCTTTGCTTTATGTGCTGTACTATAAACGAAATGAAAACAGATGTCAAGCACTTTTTTTGAAAAAATTCAGAAAAAATTTTTGAGATATGACAAAAAATGGATAGGTTGACAAATTTGTTTCTATATTATAATTTGATTTTGGAACCCGCAAACATAAGAAAACAATGTCAGCGGGTTTTGAAAGTAAAGTTAAAGTCAGACAGAGAATACGATCGGAGGAAATCAGATGGCTGGAATAAAAGAAGAGTGCGGCGTCTTTGGAATTTATGATCTGGATGGCGGCAATGTAGTTCCGTCCATATATTATGGACTGACTTCCCTGCAGCACAGAGGACAGGAATCCTGCGGACTTGCAGTTTCTGATACTAAGGGAGAGCGTGGAAATGTGAAGTTTCATAAGGATCTGGGACTTGTAAGTGAAGTTCTCAGACAGGATGTTGTCCGTAAATATGAGGGGGATATTGGTATTGGTCATGTAAGATATTCCACAACAGGAGCTTCTGTTGCAGAGAATGCACAGCCCCTTGTTTTGTCTTATGTAAAGGGAACTCTTGCACTTGCACATAACGGAAATCTGGTTAATACACCGGAACTGAAATGGGAACTGATCCAGAATGGAGCGATTTTCCATACAACTACAGATTCAGAGGTTATTGCGTTCCATATCGCAAGAGAACGTGTGCATTCTAAAACAGTAGAAGAGGCAGTGCTAAAGACTGCAAAGAAGATCAAAGGTGCATATGGTCTGGTAGTTATGAGCCCGAGAAAACTGATCGCAGTCCGCGACCCATATGGACTGAAACCATTGTGTCTCGGTAAAAGAGGAAATGCTTATGTTATTGCTTCTGAGAGCTGTGCTCTGACATCTGTAAGTGCGGAATTTATCCGTGACATTGAGCCGGGTGAGATTCTTACGATCACAAAAGACGGACTGAAGTCAAATAAAGAGCTTGCGTCTGCTGCTGCAAAACGCGCGCATTGTGTGTTTGAGTATATATATTTTGCAAGACTTGACAGTACCATTGATGGGGTGAAGGTCTATGATGCCAGAATCCGCGGCGGTAAATCTCTTGCCAAGTCGTATCCTGTAGAGGCAGATCTTGTAACAGGTGTACCAGAGTCCGGACTCCCTGCTGCAAAGGGATACTCCGAAACATCAGGAATCCCGTTTGCATTTGCGTTCTATAAAAACAGCTATATTGGAAGAACATTTATCAAACCGACTCAGGAAGAACGTGAGTCCAGCGTTCATCTGAAACTGAGTGTGCTGGAATCTGTTGTAAAAGATAAGAGGATTGTTCTGGTGGATGATTCTATTGTTCGTGGAACAACCATTGCAAACCTGATCCACATGTTAAAAGAGGCGGGAGCAAAGGAAGTGCACGTACGTATCAGTTCACCGCCATTTTTACATCCATGCTATTTCGGAACGGATGTGCCGTCAAATGATCAGCTCATTGCAGCCAGCCACAGCACAGAGGAAATCTGTAAAATGATCGGAGCAGATTCTCTTGGCTACATGCAGACAGATTATCTGGAAGGAATGGCGGGCGGCCTGCCCTTATGTAAGGCATGCTTCGATGGAAATTATCCGATGGAGATTCCGGATTATACAAATGCGGAGTTTGCAGATATTGTGAAGTGTTAAGTCGCAAAAATTCATAAAAAATGCAGAAACCTGTCGATGATATATGGAATCAATCTCACATAATGGTAAAACCAATATAGGATGAAGTTATACATAATGTATAAAATAATGCTGTGAAAACATATATAAATGAATAAAATGCACAATAGAACCCCTGCGCTTTATGAAAATTGGATAAATTTAAAAACTTGACAAATTCTGAAATGTGGAACATAATATGGGCGTCTGATAGAAAAAAACAAAGAATGTTTTCAGAAAGGGTGATCACGATGTCACAGAGTAAAATCAAGTTAAATGCAACCGAAGAGGTGCAGGAATTTGTGAATGCTGCAAGCAGATGTGATTTTGATATTGATGTTTATTACAACAGATTTTTAATTGATGCCAAATCAATCCTTGGTGTACTTAGTCTGGATCTGACCAGAGAACTGACAGTAGACTGCCACGGGGAGAGCCGGGAATTTGATCGTACATTGAAGAAATTTGCAGTTGCATAAATTTTACATTTTTATAACCGAATAATTATCGCAGAGAAGACGGGTCTGGAAGATGAACTTCTACAGATTCGTTTTTTCTGTATTATGACTGTGTTCAGAGTAATTCCATAAAATATAACTGCTTCATAGTTTATCAGAAGGAACTTATTTGATTTGTTTTTGCTTAAAAACGGGAAATTCATTATTGACAAACGAAAAAAAAATGTTTTATAGTATAGCATATTTTTAAAGAAAGCCAATTGAACATATTATTATAGAAGATATGATGATCTGACAAAGGCGTCAGATGCAGAATACCAGATGGGTCAAGTGCCCTCTGATAGCTGCATCTGACGCTTTTTTATTAACAAAGGATGATGGAGGAGGAAATCAAAATGGCAGTGAAATACGTATTTGTTACAGGAGGAGTTGTTTCCGGTCTCGGAAAGGGAATCACAGCTGCATCTCTGGGGCGTCTTCTGAAAGCGAGAGGATACCAGGTAACCATGCAGAAGTTTGATCCTTATATCAATATCGACCCCGGAACCATGAACCCGATTCAGCATGGAGAAGTTTTTGTAACAGACGATGGTACAGAGACAGACTTGGATCTGGGACATTATGAGAGATTCATTGATGAGAGTCTTGATAAAAATTCCAATGTGACAACCGGTAAGGTTTACTGGTCTGTTCTTCAGAAAGAACGTCACGGGGATTTCGGCGGGGGTACCGTACAGGTAATTCCTCATATTACAAATGAGATCAAGAGCCGTTTCTACCGCGCCAAATCACCGGAGGAAAACAAGATTGCCATTATCGAGGTGGGAGGAACAGTCGGTGATATTGAAAGTCAGCCGTTCCTGGAAGCAATCCGTCAGTTCCAGCTCAATGTGGGACATGACAATGCAATCCTGATCCACGTAACATTAATTCCTTATTTAAAGGCATCTGAAGAACTGAAAACAAAACCTACACAGGCAAGCGTAAAGGAACTTCAGGGAATGGGAATCCAGCCGGATGTACTGGTGTGCAGAAGTGAACATGAGCTGACAGAGGACATTAAAGAAAAAATCGCTTTATTCTGCAACGTACCTGTATCACATGTACTTCAGAACCTGGATGTGGAATATTTATATGAAGCTCCTCTTGCAATGGAAAGAGAGAAACTTGCAGATGTAGTTCTTTCAAGTCTCCGTCTGGAAAACAGAAAACCGGATTTAAGTGACTGGGAGGAAATGGTAGAAAGTCTGAGAAATCCGAATAAAACAGTAAAGATCGCAATTGTAGGAAAATATACACAGCTTCATGATGCATATCTCAGTGTAGTAGAGGCACTGAAACATGGTGGAATTTCCTGCAGAGCCAAAGTAGAGCTTGACTGGATCGATTCCGAAGAACTGACAGAGAAAAATCTGGATCAGCAGCTTCACAATGTAGATGGTATCCTGGTTCCGGGTGGTTTCGGAAACAGAGGTACAGAAGGAATGATCCTGGCAGCACAGTATGCAAGGGTACATAAGATTCCATATCTTGGAATCTGTCTGGGAATGCAGATGGCAATCGTAGAATTTGCCCGCCATGTACTTGGATACGAAGATGCAAACAGTATTGAACTGAATCCGGAGACAAAGCATCCGGTAATTGCATTAATGCCGGATCAGGAAGATATCGAAGATATCGGTGGAACCTTAAGACTTGGAAGTTATCCATGTATTCTTGCAGAAGGTTCCAGATCCTATGAACTCTTTGGCAAAAAAGAAATCCATGAGCGCCACAGACATCGTTATGAAGTAAACAATGCATTCCGTAAAGAACTTCAGGAGAAGGGAATGAATATCGTAGGAACTTCCCCTGATAATCATATCGTAGAGATGATCGAGATCGCAGGGCACCCGTTCTATGTAGGAACTCAGGCCCATCCGGAATTCAAATCCCGCCCGAATCATGCACATCCTTTATTCAGAGGATTTATTCAGGCGGCCGTCGATAAGAAAATAAGCGAAGAACAGCAGCAGAAATAGAAAGGATGAGGAGATTATGAAAGAAGTGAGAGAACAGCAGCAACAGCAAGGTATGTACAGGCCTGAATTTGAGCATGACAACTGTGGTATCGGAGCAGTTGTCAATATCAAAGGCAAGAAAACCCACGATACTGTTGCAAATGCATTAAAGATCGTAGAACATCTGGAACACCGCGCAGGTAAGGATGCAGAAGGCAAAACTGGTGACGGTGTAGGTATCCTTCTCCAGATTTCCCATAAATTTTTCAAGAAAGCCTGTAAGAAAGCGGGATTTGAGATTGGCGATGAGAGAGAATATGGCATCGCACAGTTTTTCTTCCCACAGCATGAGATTAAACGTGCACAGGCAAAGAAGATGTTTGAGATCATTCTTGAGAAAGAAGGCCTGGAACTTCTTGGATGGCGTCAGGTCCCGGTATTCCCGGAAGTGCTTGGACACAAGGCAAGAGAATGTATGCCATGTATTATGCAGGCATTTATCAAAAAGCCGGAAGATGTGGAAAAAGGTCTTCCATTTGACCGTATGCTTTACATTGCAAGACGTGAGTTTGAACAGAGTAATGATAATACTTATGTAGTATCCATGAGCAGCCGTACCATCGTTTACAAAGGTATGTTCCTGGTTGGACAGCTTCGTACTTTCTTCGAAGACCTTCAGAACCCGGATTATGAATCTGCAATCGCCATGGTACATTCCCGTTTCAGTACCAACACAAACCCAAGCTGGGAGAGAGCACATCCTAACCGCTTTATGGTACACAACGGTGAGATCAACACCATCCGCGGCAACGCAGATAAGATGCTTGCAAGAGAAGAAAATATGGAATCACCATATCTGGAGGGACAGCTTCATAAAGTGCTCCCTGTTGTAAACAGAAATGGTTCCGACTCTGCAATGCTTGACAATACACTGGAATTCCTGGTAATGAGTGGCATGGAGCTGCCTCTTGCAGTGATGATCACAATCCCTGAACCATGGGCAAACAATGACACCATTTCCCAGGCAAAACGTGACTTTTATCAGTACTATGCAACTATGATGGAGCCATGGGACGGACCTGCATCTATCCTCTTCTCAGACGGTGATGTGATGGGAGCTGTCCTGGACAGAAATGGTCTCCGTCCATCCAGATATTATATTACTTCTGACGGCTATATGATCCTTTCCTCAGAAGTAGGTGTTCTGCCAATTCCGGAAGAGAAGATCGTATTAAAAGAGCGTCTCCATCCCGGAAAAATGCTTCTTGTAGATACTGTAAAGGGAAAAGTGATCGATGACAATGAACTGAAAGAGGGCTACGCAAAAATGCAGCCATACGGTGAATGGCTGGATAGTCATCTGGTACAGTTAAAAGACATCAAGATTCCTAACGAAAGACCGGAAGAATATACACCTGAGCAGAGAGCACGTCTGCAGAAAGCATTCGGCTATACTTATGAGCAGTACCGTACTTCCATCAGAAACATGGCGTTAAACGGAGCAGAGAGCATCGGAGCTATGGGTGTGGATACCCCGCTTGCAGTATTTTCTAAACAGAACAGACCATTATTTGACTACTTTAAACAGCTCTTTGCACAGGTTACCAACCCTCCGATCGATGCGATCCGTGAGGAAATCGTTACCAGCACAAGTGTTTATGTAGGCAAAGACGGAAACCTGTTGGAGCAGAAACCGGAAAACTGTCAGGTATTAAAGATTAATAACCCGATCCTGACAAATACAGACATGATGAAGATCAAGAGTTTCAAACATGAGGGCTTCAAGACAGCAGTTGTTTCTACCTTATATTATAAGAGCACCAAGCTTGAGAGAGCTATTGACCGTCTTTTCGTAGAAGTAGATAAAGCATTCCGCGAGGGTGCAAACATCCTTGTTCTTTCAGACAGGGGAGTAGATGAAAATCATATGCCAATCCCGTCACTTCTGGCAGTATCCGCAGTTCATCAGCACCTTGTAAAAACAAAGAAGAGTACCTCTCTTGCCATCATTCTGGAATCCGGAGAGCCAAGAGAAGTACATCACTTTGCAACCTTACTTGGTTACGGTGCAAGTGCCATCAACCCGTACCTTGCCCTTGAGACCATTCATGAACTGATCGACAGTCATATGCTGGAGAAAGACTATTATGCAGCAGTAGATGACTACAATCATGCAGTCATCAGCGGTATTGTAAAGATTGCTTCCAAGATGGGTATTTCCACTATCCAGTCCTATCAGGGATCTCAGATCTTCGAGGCAATCGGTATTTCCTCAGATGTGATCGAGAAATACTTTACTGGTACAGTCAGTCGTGTAGGCGGAATCACACTGGAAGACATCGAAGAGAATGTAGAGAAGCTTCACTCAGAAGCATTTGACCCGTTAGGACTTCCTACAGACCTGACTCTGGACAGCGTAGGCGCACACAAGATGAGAAGCCAGGGAGAGGAACATCGTTACAATCCTCAGACTATTCATCTTCTGCAGCAGTCCACATGGACTGGAAGCTACGATCTGTTCAAACAGTACACAGATCTGGTAGATAAAGAAAACCACGGAAACTTAAGAGGACTTCTGGACTTTAAGTTTGCTGAGACTCCGGTTCCACTTGAAGAAGTGGAGAGCGTAGATGATATCGTAAAACGATTTAAGACAGGTGCTATGTCCTATGGTTCCATTTCGCAGGAAGCACATGAGACACTGGCAATCGCCATGAATCACCTCCATGGAAAATCCAATACAGGTGAGGGCGGTGAAAGTGATGAGAGACTGGATTCCGCAGGAAGCAGCGATGACAGATGCTCCGCAATCAAACAGGTTGCCAGCGGACGTTTCGGTGTAACCAGCCGTTATCTTGTATCTGCAAGAGAAATCCAGATCAAGATGGCACAGGGTGCAAAACCTGGTGAAGGCGGACATCTTCCTGCAAAGAAGGTATATCCATGGATTGCCAAAACCCGTCATTCTACACCAGGTGTCAGCCTGATTTCCCCGCCACCGCACCACGATATCTATTCTATCGAGGACCTGGCACAGTTAATCTATGACCTTAAGAATGCAAATAAATATGCAGATATTTCTGTCAAACTGGTATCTGAAGCAGGTGTCGGTACAGTTGCAGCAGGTGTTGCAAAAGCCGGTGCACAAACTATTCTGATCTCTGGTTATGACGGAGGTACAGGTGCAGCTCCGAGAAGTTCTATCCACAATGCAGGACTTCCATGGGAACTTGGACTTGCAGAAACACATCAGACACTGCTCAAGAATGGTCTGAGAAACCGTGTCCGCATTGAGACAGACGGTAAGCTTATGAGTGGCCGTGACGTTGCGATCGCAGCATTAATGGGTGCCGAGGAAATTTGGTTTTGCAACAGCTCCGCTTGTAACCATGGGATGCGTTATGATGCGTGTATGTAACCTGGATACCTGCCCGGTTGGTGTGGCAACACAGAACCCTGAACTTCGTAAGAGATTCAAAGGTAAACCGGAATATGTAGAGAATTTCATGCGCTTTATCGCACAGGAATTAAGAGAATACATGTCCAAGCTCGGATTCCGTACAGTCAGTGAAATGGTAGGTCGTACAGATCTCCTTGTTCAGACAGACAACGTACAGGAACCACATCAGGGCAAAGTAGACTTAAGTGCAATCCTGAACAATCCGTTCGCAGGCAAAGACCAGAAAGTTACTTTTGACCCGAAAGCCGTATATAACTTCGAACTGGAAAAGACCATGGATGAAAAGGTTCTGGTTAAGAAATGCGTAAATGCCATCAATAAAGGTCAGAAAACAGAGCTTTCTGTAAACCTGACAAACATTGACCGTACATTCGGAACCATCCTTGGTGCAGAGATCACAAGAAAGAACAAAGACGGACTTGCAGATGACACTATCACTGTACACTGCAACGGTGCCGGCGGACAGAGTTTCGGTGCATTTATTCCGAAAGGTCTGACACTGGAACTGACCGGTGACAGCAACGACTACTTCGGAAAAGGTCTTTCCGGTGGTAAACTGATTCTGAAAGTTCCGGAGAAAGCTGCATACAAAGCAGAAGAGAACATTATCGTAGGTAACGTTGCCCTCTACGGTGCAACCAGCGGTACCGCATTTATCAATGGTGTTGCAGGTGAGCGTTTCGCAGTCCGTAACTCCGGTGCATCCGCAGTTGTAGAAGGCGTGGGAGAGCATGGTTGTGAATATATGACAGGCGGCCGCGTAGTCGTACTTGGTAAGACTGGCAAGAACTTTGCAGCAGGTATGAGCGGCGGTATCGCATATGTATTGGATGTGGATAATGTTCTTTACAAGAACCTGAACAAAGCCATGATTTCCATCGAAAAAGTGGAAAACAAATATGACAAAAAAGAACTTCGCGACCTGATTGAAGCTCATGTAGAAGCAACAGGTTCCAAACTCGGTGCGAAAGTTCTGGCTGACTTTGATTATTATCTGCCACACTTTAAGAAACTCATTCCAAATGAGTACAAGAAGATGATCACTTTAAGTGCAAAACTGGAAGAAAAAGGTCTGAACAGTCAGCAGGCACAGATGGAAGCGTTCTACGAAAGTATTGGCGCTAAACATTGATAATAATTGAATATATCGTGTGAACTTATCAATGTTGCCCCGTCATCTTTTAGAATAAATAAAAAGGTGGCGTGGGCCATACCATTATTGCCGCAGCAAGTGCGGCGAAGAGGAGGAAATCATGGGCAAACCAACAGGATTTTTAGAATATGAGAGAGAGACGGCAAAAGTTCTGCCGCCAAAGGTCCGCATCGCAAACTTCAAAGAATTCAGGACCCCATTAAATAAAGAGAAACAGAAACTTCAGGGCGCACGCTGCATGGCATGCGGTGTCCCATTCTGCCAGTCAGGTATGATGTTAGGTGGAATGGCATCCGGATGCCCTCTGCACAACCTGGTACCTGAGACAAACGATCTGGTTTACACAGGCAACTGGAAACAGGCATTCTTAAGACTGAGCAAGACACACAGCTTCCCGGAATTTACTTCACGTGTCTGCCCTGCACTCTGCGAAGCAGCCTGCACCTGTAACTTAAACGGAGAACCGGTCTCCACAAAAGAAAATGAACGTGCGATCATCGAGACAGCCTACGAGAACGGATGGGTAACTCCGCAGATCCCGGAAGTGCGTACAGGCAAATCCATCGCAGTCATCGGAAGCGGTCCGTCCGGACTGGCAGCAGCTCAGCAGTTAAACAGACGAGGCCACAGCGTAACTGTATTTGAAAGAAAAGACCGTGTAGGCGGACTTCTCCGTTACGGTATTCCTAACATGAAGCTGGACAAAGCTGTTGTTGACAGAAGAATCCATCTTATGGAAGAAGAGGGAGTGAAATTTGTTACAAATGTAAACGTAGGAAAGGACATCAAAGCAGAAGAACTTCTGAAACAGTTCGACCGCGTTATCCTTGCCTGCGGAGCATCCAATCCACGAGACATTAAAGTTCCGGGACGGGATGCAAAAGGAATTTATTTCGCAGTAGATTTCCTGGGACAGGTAACAAAAGCGCTGTTGGACTCTGATTTTGCCAAAGTTCCATATGAACTTGCCAAAGGAAAAAATGTTCTGGTCATCGGTGGTGGTGATACAGGAAATGACTGTGTGGGAACATCTATCCGTCTGGGTGCCAAATCTGTGATCCAGTTAGAGATGATGCCCAAGCCGCCAGTGGAAAGAACACCATCCAATCCATGGCCGCAGTGGCCGAGAGTCCTCAAAACAGACTATGGCCAGGAAGAAGCTATCGCAGTATTCGGACATGATCCACGAGTATACCAGACTACTGTTACAGAATTTATCAAAGATAAAAACGGAAATGTCTGCCAGGCAAAACTCACAAAATTAAAGAGCGAAAAAGATCCAAAGACAGGACGTATGATGATGGTTCCTGTAGAAGGAACAGAAGAAGTCATTCCTGTAGACGTAGTTCTTATTGCAGCCGGATTCCTTGGCAGTGAGAAATATGTAACAGACGCATTTAAGGTAGCCATCAATGGAAGAACCAATGTAGATACAAAACCAGATCAGTACCAGACCTCCGTAGACAAAGTCTTCACAGCAGGAGACATGCACAGAGGCCAGTCCCTGGTAGTATGGGCAATCCGCGAGGGCAGAGAAGCTGCGAAAGCGGTAGATGAATCGCTGATGGGATATTCCTATTTGTAAATAATAAGAAGAGAAGTTTGAAAAAGGTGCTGTTGCTTAATGAATGATTATTAGGCGATAACACCTTTTTTAAGTTAAAGTGTATTTGAAAAAGCTGATCCAGATTATCTTGAAATAAGGTCATGGATGACTTGAAACAAGAAAACCTTAATTAAAGTCAACATAAGAAAAGCTTGCGAGTGACTTGAATTAGAAGAACGATAATTAAAGTCAATGTAAGGAAAGAATATGCTTGACCTAAGAGGAGAAAAGCGTGAATAGGGTCAATGTAAGGGAAAAATATGCTTGACCTAAGAGGAGAAAAGCGTGAATAGAGTCAATGTAAGGGAAAAATATGCTTGACCTAAGAGGAGAAAAGCGTGAATAGGGTCAATGTAAGGAAAGGATATGCTTGACCTAAGAGAGGAAAAACAGGATTCGAGTCAAAACAAGAAAAGTGCAGGAAAATCTGTAGAAGAAAATCAATCATAGCAGTTGACAAAGAAAAGGTACATTGCTATAATTGCCTACATGAACAAAGGCGTTCTTTCTATAGAAAAGTAACTGTAGAAAGTGCGCCATTTTTTATGTTATATGAAATTATTCCGTAATGTTTCCATAACATAAAAAGTCCTCTGGACAGAATTGCACTGCGGCGGAGAGGAATTATGCCTCTGCGCAATCCATCGCAAGAGGAGTATTCTGCAGACAGAAAACAAATTATATCGAAGAATCATTAAGAAAGCAAAAACAGCAGAAACTATGCTGACAAGGAGTGAAGGAAAATGGGGAATTATACCAGAGAAGAAATATTACAGATGGCTGAGGAGGAAGACGTGGAATTTATCCGTCTCCAGTTCACAGATATGTTCGGAACGCTGAAAAACATCGCCATAACTGCCCGGGAACTTCCCCGTGCGCTGGATAACCGATGTATTGTAGATGGTTCCTTTATCGCAGGAATTGCAGGAGAATCTGAACCGGATATGTACTTAAGACCGGATCTTGACACCTTTGCAATTCTCCCATGGAGACCACAGCAGGGCAAAGTTGCCAGACTGTTATGCGATATCTATTGTCCGGACGGAACCCCTCATGAGAGAAGTCCGAGATATATCCTGAAGAAAACTGCCCGGGAGGCAAAGAAGGAGGGATACACCTGTCTGGTAGATCCGGAATGTGAATTTTTCCTTTTTCATACAGATGATAACGGAGTTCCGACTACTGTAACACATGAAAAGGCTGGATATCTGGATGTTAGTCCTGTGGATCTGGGTGAAAACGCAAGACGTGATATTGTATTAAATCTGGAAGACATGGGGATTGAGGTAGAATCTTCTCACCATGAAACTGCTCCTGCACAGCACGAAGTAGATTTCAAATACGGTGAAGTCCGTACGATTGCAGATCGGATCATGTCATTCAAGATGACGGTCCGTACCATTGCCAAACGCCATGGACTTCATGCAACATTTATGCCGAAACCAAGGGCAGAAGTAAACGGTTCCGGAATGCACATTCATTTCTCCTTATTTAAAGATGGAAGAAATGTATTCGTCAATCCGGGAAATCCCCAGGAATTAAGCGAAGAAGCTTATTACTTCGTAGGAGGTCTTCTGGCTCATAGCAAAGAGATGGCATTGATCACCAATCCTATCGTAAATTCCTACAAACGTCTGGTTCCGGGCTATGAAGCACCGACAGAACTGACATGGACGAAGAATAACCAGAATTCACTGGTAAGAATTCCGGGATCCAGAGGTATGGAGACAAGGATCGAACTGAGAAGTCCGGATGCAGCAGCAAATCCGTATCTGGTATTTGCAGTATGTCTGGCAGCAGGACTGGATGGAATCAATAAGAAGATTTATCCGACTAAGTCCTCCAGCAGAGAGTTATCCGAAACAGATCAGAAAACAATGAAGATTGAAAATCTTCCGGGAAATTTGAACGAAGCAATTGATTACTTCGAACAGAGTGACTGGATCAAAGAAGTACTTGGAACAGAATTTTGTAAAGAATACGCAGCAGCCAAGAAAAAAGAATGGCTGCGCTATACAAGAGAAATTTCAGCCTGGGAAATCGAGGAATACTTATACAGAATTTAACCGAATCAAACAAGTCCCCTGTAGAAATTGTAAAAGGCAATAAGCAGTGGACGGAAACTCAGGCTGTAACAGAAATAGGAGTGGCAGAGTTATGAGCAGCAGCATTGTGATTGCGTTACCGAAAATTGAAGACGCAAAGAAAATCCGCACAATACTTAACAGACATGGGCTCACAGTAGCCTCTGTCTGCAGCTCTGTCTCTAATGCGCTGGCCAGTATCTCAGAGCTTGACAGTGGTGTCCTGATATGTGGGTATAAGTTGACAGATGCCTATTATAAAGACGCTCTCGATGACCTGCCACAGTATTTTGAAATGCTGCTTCTGGCTTCTCAGCGTATTATAGATGAAGCACCGAATTCCGTCAGTACTGTACAGATGCCGATGAAAGCAAGCGTACTGATAGATACGGTCAATGACATGCTCTATCATCTGGAACGCCGGATCAAAAAAGAAAAGAAGAAACCAAAGCCCAGATCAGAAAAAGAACAGAATTATATCTCGAATGCCAAACGCCTTCTGATGGAAAAAAACCAGATGACAGAAGAGGAAGCATATCGACACATCCAGAAATGCAGCATGGATTCAGGAACCAACATGGTAGAAACTGCACAGATGTTACTCATGCTGATGTATGATGAAATCTGATTTTTCAAACACGTTCTAAATAAAATATTCGAAAATAATAAGGAAAATTTTGTAAAAAAATGAACGATATTATTTTGACAGAATATGTGGTAATTATACAGAATATATTTTTGTTCATATCAAGTTAGAGGCAAAATACA
>ENA-OQBD01000459-OQBD01000459.1-human-gut-metagenome-genome-assembly--contig:-NODE-459-length-22103-cov-2.727885_pt1 | contig 22103 bp, 14 predicted proteins | sample MGYA00242742_ERZ504543 | MGnify/ENA primary metagenome ERZ504543 (study PRJEB26092, sample SAMD00036239) | human gut metagenome | host: Homo sapiens | study: EMG produced TPA metagenomics assembly of...
GATGGCACGGTCGTTCATCTAAACGCCGGTACCGTCATGCGATACCCAACGGAATTTACCTCTGACATCCGTTTGGTAGAAATGGAAGGAGAAGCTTTTTTCAATGTCATGAGAGACGAGGGCAAGCCCTTCATCGTCCGTACCCGGCAAGCCGACGTAAAAGTACTCGGAACCTCTTTCAACGTAAAAGCCTATCAAGAGGATGAGTTGATGGCCGTCAGCGTTCGGACCGGAAAAGTTGAGGTGGATATGCCCGAAAGCGTAATGCGCCTATTACCGAACGAGCAGATAATCGTGAATAACACAAATGGAGAGATTCTTAAAAAGAACGAGGACGCCCAAAAAGTAACGGCTTGGCTGCAAGGCGGCCTTTATTTCAACCGGACACCTATCAGTAGCGTTATACACGATTTGGAGCGGATGTATAATCAAGAGATCGTACTCGATCCGAATGTCGTATTCGACGATTACATCTATGGCGAGCACGACAATAAAAGTCTGGAAGCCGTACTGAACGCAATTCAATATTCAACCGGCATCCGATACCGGAAAGAAGAAAGTCGGATCGTGTTATATAAAACGAGTCATTAACCTTAAAATCGATTTGCCCATGAAAGATACGACATAAGCTTAGCCACATAAAAAAGGGAAACCGACCTCTGACCTTCGATCTCCCTTTATCTTTCCCGATATGTACACCCTTGGATTGGACCCCCTTGGAGATTACATAAATCGGACTGTTTTTAAAAGTGTATAAAAACAACCTTTAAACATACAAAATTATGAACTTTCCAACTATTACTAGGAATAATTGGATGTGTTGTTCTATTATTTTAGTTTTTTTAGCGTTAGGCTCCCCTGAACCTCTGCAAGCGCAAGAAAATCAGAAAGAAAGAATAACAATTCAAGTCAAAAACCAACCCATACAGAAAGTCTTTGATGATTTGTCGAAGCAGACAGGATTAAAATTTTTCTATGGAGAAGCCATCGCGAACCGGAACGTACAGGTTAACCTAAAGTTCAAAAACGCTCCCGTCAACAGCGTATTGAACGAGATCACCCGGCAAGCCAATCTTTATTTTAAGCGGGAGAATAACACGATAGCCGTCAGTCTCGGAAACGCGGGCAACGCCTCCGTTCCGGTGACGCAAGACCGAAAAGTGACCGGTATCATTACAGATGAACGGGGCGAACCGATCATCGGAGCGAATGTCGTGGTAAAAGGTACGTCAAATGGTACAGTTACCGACCTGAACGGTCAGTACAGCATCGAGGCGAACGGTAAATCGATCCTACTCATATCCTACATCGGCTATTTATCGGAAGAAGTGGCCGTAGGCAACAACAAAACCCTCAATATCCAGCTAAAGGAAGACACCCAGAAGCTTGATGAGGTAGTCGTGATCGGTTACGGAACACAGAAACGAAGCAATCTTTCCGGAGCGATCTCGAAAATATCCTCCGAGGTAATCGACTCTAAGCCGGTTACAAATGTCCTGTCCGCCTTGCAAGGAGAAATTCCCGGTATGGTCGTTCAGCGAACATCCGGACAACCGGGTAACGAGGAATTCGACTTGAACGTGCGTGGCGCCTCCTCCACGAACGGAGGGAATACCCCGCTAGTCTTGGTCGACGGAATCCCCGGGGATATGAATATGATCAACCCGCAGGATATCGAGGCTATATCGGTATTGAAAGATGCCTCAGCCTCCATATATGGTTCCCGTGCCGCCGGAGGTGTTGTATTAATCACGACTAAGAAAGGAAAGAGCGGAGCACCGAAACTTACTTACAACGGGAACTTGGCGATCACGAAAATGACCGGAATCATGAAAGCCCCGACAAATTATGAGATGGCGATTATGGATAACGAGGCGAACATACACAACGGTGCCGCCCCACTCTATACCCAAGAGCTTCTGGATCGCATCTTAGCGAACGATCCGAACCCTATCGACCATCCCACCCAACCCGGCTGGAAGCTCTTTTTCACGAACACGGACTGGATGGACGAGTTGCTGACCAATGGCGTACAACATCGCCATAACCTAACAATCTCCGGTGGAGGCGAGAAGTCTAACTATTACCTATCCGCCGGCTACAGCAAACAATTTGGCGTGGTAAAATATGCAGACGATAATAATACCAAATACAATCTGCGTATGAATTATGATTATCGATTGGCAAAGTGGCTAAAATTAGAGACAAAGGTATCTTTGGATAACCAGAAACGTACGGACATAGGAAGTAATGGCGCTTGGGTGATCGGCGAGGCGATGTTTGATATGCCGAACTTCCCGATCTATAACGCCAACGGAGAGTTCTTCACGCAAGGAGGCTGGAGCAACGCGATAGCGCTGGCCAAGGAAAGCGAGACCGCCACGTTCAATACCCGGGAGATGAACGGTAACTTTAGATTGATCGCCGATATCACGGACGGACTCGTGTTTAACGCTCAAGTGGGCTTAAACTACAAAAACAAGAATAACGAGGATATAGCGAAAGCCATCCCGCTCTATACATGGGACGGTGACATCAATTATTATACGGGAGCAGGTAGTCCCGAACAATCCGCTGTAGATCGTACGACCGAGGAAACCATCTATCAAAATTATACGGCTTACTTGAATTATAATAAGAACTTCGGACTGGATCATCATTTAGATGCCATGTTAGGTATGGCTTATGAGGCAGAAGAGGTCCGTATGTTCATGGCACGCCGAGATAATTTCATCACAGACGAATTATGGGAACTCAACCTTGGTGGCACCGGAAATATGAAGAACGACGCCAAAGCTGAACATTGGGCGACAAGCTCTGCTTTCGCCCGTATCGGATACAGCTTCAAGAATAAGTATATCTTGGAGACAAACTTCCGCTACGATGGTTCCTCCCGCTTCGCCCCGGGTAACCGTTGGAGAATGTTCCCCGGCGTATCCGCTAGCTGGCGTATCTCTCAAGAGGAATTCCTAAAGAGCTCTAAGGTATTCAACGAATTGAAACTAAGAGCTTCTTACGGACAAACAGGTAATCAAGAAGGTATTCGTCTATACGATTATATCCAGTTGCTAAAATTCAGGGACGACGGTTGGGGAACTAAATTGACCTATCCTTTCGGCAGCGGTTCACAAACACAAGCGATGGGGCTGGATGTCTTAGCCGGCGTAAATCGCACATGGGAGATCTTGGAGAATATCAACGCAGGTATTGATGCCGCTTTCTTAGACTCCCGCTTAGGATTCTCTTTCGACTACTTCGTGAAGATGAACAATAATATGTTGATCCCCGTAACTTATCCCAGTATGCTAGGGGCAACTCCCCCGGATACGAACTCGGGCAAATTGCGTACGAATGGCTTCGAGCTTACCTTAAACTGGACGGACAAAATCGGTAATGTCGAATATTCCGCACAATTCCAATTGAGCGACGCTAAGAACAAGCTCGTGGAATACGGAGGCTCGGACACTTATGAGCTAGGCTTGAACAAGACGAGAGAAGGATATCCCATCAACTCCTATTTCGCCTATGTATATGATGGCGTAGTCAAGGACCAAGCGGATCTGGACGCTTACAAGAAGCTGGAAGGCGTACCCTCTAATATCGGTATCGGCGATGCCAAATTCAAGGATCTGAACGGCGATGGGAAAATCTCCACTTACGGTGATAAGGAAGGGGACGACGGCGACGCTAAGTATGTCGGCTCAACCACTCCCCGATATACATTCGGATTAAACTTGGGTGCCAAGTGGAACAACTTTGATATCAGCGTATTCTTCCAAGGAGTCGCTAAACGCACCTTGTTCCGTGAAGGTGAGTTCTCCATGCCTTGGAGCGACTGGTGGAGATATCCGCCTCAGTTCTATTATGGGCAAACCTGGAATGAGGATCGTCAAGACGCATATTATCCTCGTCTGACCCACGGCGATATCAGGCATTGGAACTACCAAGCGTCTACGATGCAAAAGATCAACGCCGCTTACGTACGCCTAAAGAACATCCAGATCGGATATACCCTGCCGAAAAGCTTATTGCAGAAGATCGGTATCGAGCGGACCCGTTTTTATGTAAGCGGACAAGACTTATTCGAGATACACGGGGTAAAAGGCGGTTGGGACCCAGAGTCTGACACCGGAGGTTTCAACTATCCGTTCCAACGTTACTACTCATTTGGTATCGACTTGACTTTCTAAGGTTTTCTATTTAATAAAACGAATATTATGAAACGATTCAATATAATTATCACGTTATCCGCCACCTTAGGACTATTCAGTTGTGAGCTGGATAAAATGCCAATGGATCAAGTGTCGGACGCTGTATTCTGGCAAAAGCCGGCCGACTTTGAATTGGCCGCCAACGATTTCTATTTTGGGCTCCAAGAGGTCTCCCAATATATAGACATGAACTCGGATATCGCCTTTGGTTCCGGCACGAACGATGTCAGCGACGGTTCCTATCTGGCCCCGGTCAACTCGGATGATTGGGACAACCCATGGAAATTTGTCCAATCTACCTCTTATTTGCTTAAGAAAGCGGAGGAATCCGGTTTGTCGGACGAAGAGATCGGACGTTGGAAAGCAGAAGCGCATTTCTTCCGTGCCTACAACTATTGGAAATTGGTGAAAACTTATGGAGGAGTACCCAAGATAGACATCCCGTTAAATACCTCCTCGGAGGAACTTTACACACCTCGTTCCAGCCAACAGGAGATCATCGATTTATTATCGAGGACTTGGATAAGGCCATTCCTCTCCTTCCGAAGCAAAGCGGACTGACCGCTGAGGAATTAGGACGTACCACGCAAGGGGCGGCATTAGCTCTCAAGGCCCGTGCGGCCTTGTTCGAAGGAACTTGGCAAAAATACCACGGGATGGCGGACGCAGGCAAATACCTCGACCTAGCTATCCAAGCGGCCCAAGCCATTGTCGATTCCAAGGAGTATGAACTATATCGCGAGAAAGGAGAACTCAGTTACAAATATCTTCATATCCTAGAAGGCGACGACAGCAAGGAAGTCTTGTTGGCAAGACGGTATTACAAATTGAGAGCGACTCATAACTGGACCCGGGAACTATTATTAGGTGCCATGGTACCGACAAAGAACCTTGCGGACGTATACCTTTGTACCGATGGTTTACCTATCGATAAATCCAAGTTGTTCAAAGGATTCCAAACCCAGACAAGCGAATTTGAGAACCGGGATTCCCGGATGGCGCAAACGTTTGTCGTACCCGGTAGCGAGATATTCTCGGAAGGGGGCGGATGGGCAACCGTAGAGCCGGGATTCATCGGTAACAATTCTACCCGGACCGGATACATGATCCGCAAGTTTATGGATGAAACGCTTGATGCCGTACAATTCATTGGGGAATACGATTTCAAGGAATTCCGTTACGGAGAGGTCCTATTAATCTTGGCCGAGGCTTTATACGAGAAGAACGGACAGATCATGGACGAGCAATTAGACCTGACCATTAATGACCTGCGAAACCGGGCGAATATGCCTCGCTTGACCAATGCGTTTGTAGCTACGAACGGACTGAATATGCAGGAAGAGATCCGGCGTGAGAGAACCGTGGAACTGGCATTCGAAGGATATCGCCGGGACGACCTACGTCGTTGGGGCACGGCGGAAACGGTTCTTCCCCTTGCGATCCGTGGCGTGAAATTCGTGGGTACGGAGTATCAACAGAAATTCCCGGAGTTGGTGATCGGGCAGGATATACAGGTGGATAGCGATGGCTTTATCATCGCCCAACCCGCATCCGCCCGCAAGTTCCAGACACCGAAGCATTGGCTATCCCCGATCCCTTTGCAACAGGTACAATTGTCGAAAGGAACCTTGGAACAGAATCCGGGCTGGTAAGGGTTTTTCCAAGAATAAGCGACTATATATATGAGGGTAGGCCCTACCTATACGAGAAGGGAGGGCCTACCTATCTGGGAGGGGAATCCCATTTAAATATGAATTATCTTAAATTTTTATAGCATGAAGAAATACTTTTTAGCGATAGCTAGTTTTTTTATTTATTCTCATATCAGTCTAGGCCAAGTGTATCCGGGGCAGATGGATTCCACGTTTGTCCCTGTACGGAGTCATCACTATGACCCGGAGTTAACATTTGATTTTTGCGTGAATGAACCCGCTTGGAGCAATCAGGCGGGTATCCATTCCGCCTTCGGATCAACCGACCGGCTTTATTTCCGGAAGGAAGTACCCGTAAACCATGACAACGATTTATCATCTTCCTACTCTACGACCGTTTGGAGGGGGGAAAGAGCGAATGCCCAGATATTGGTATGGTCGTCAGAAGCGTTGGAACAAGTACGTGTCTCTACGCAAGACTTGAGGAGCGCCGAGGGAAACATCATCCCGAAAGATCGGATTACCTTCGAGTTGGTGCGTTACGTATTGTCCAATTATCCGTATGCCGAGAAAAAAGCCATCTGCGGGGAATCTCCCTACAAATCCGGCTTCTTGATGCCAGACCGTTTCGAGACGCTGGACCGCTTCGATCTCCCTTCCCAAACCACCCGTCCGGTATGGATGATGGTGGATGTGCCGAGAGGAACCGTTCCCGGCACGTATAAAGGACAGGTGGAGGTGCGGGCGAAAGGCAAGGCTCCTCAACTATTGAATCTGGAGATCGTGGTGCAAAACCAGTTGCTCCCCTATCCGAAAGACTGGAAATACCGTCTGGACCTATGGCAGAACCCATGGGCCGTGGCATGGTACAATCACGTGGAACCGTGGTCACCAGAACATAAGATGCTTCTCAAGCAGCATTTGAAGCATTATGCCGACGCAGGTGGTACCTACATCACGACTTATGGAGTACATTCTCCTTGGTCCGATAACTCCTATATGATCGAGGGGGGCATGATCGAGTGGATCAAGAAAGCAGACGGCACATGGGCCTTCGACTACAAGATCTTCGACGAGTACGTAGAATTAGCAATGGAATGTGGCATCGACGAGGCAATCACCCTCTATACCCCGATTCCTTGGGGATTCCGTCACCGCTATAAGGACGAGGCTACGGGCGATTATTCTTATATCAACTGGGCGCCAAGCTCAGAGGAATTCAAGAAGATGTGGAATATCTTCCTCACGGATTTCAAGTTCCACCTGGAAGCTAAAAGCTGGTTGGACATCACCTATATCGGAATCAACGAGAATCCGATGGAAGAGACCTTAGCGGCTATCAATGTCGTACGTAACCATGATAAATGCTGGAAGATCACTTACGCCGGCAATTGGCATAAGGAATTGGACGGACTGCTGGACGATTATTCTTTCCTTTACGGAGAGGAACCTACCATCGCCGAGCAAAAGGCACGGGCCGCCACCGGACGCACGTCCACCGTATACGTATGCTGTAACCCGCCGATCCCGAACAACTTCGTGTTCTCACCTCCTATCGAGGGACGTTGGATCAGTTGGTATGTAATGGCGTATGGGTACGACGGCTTCTTGCGATGGGCTTACGACGCTTGGCCGGAAGATGCCGATCGCGACGCACGTCATGGCTCTTGGGCAGCAGGCGATTGCTACATGGTATATCCGGGAGGCAAAAGTTGCATCCGCTTCGAGAAAATGAGAGAAGGTATCGTGGATTTCGAGAAGGTCCGTATCTTACGGGAACTGACCGCCCAATCGGGTAACGCTCAAGCTCAAGGCTTATTGAAGCAGCTAGACCAACATTTGTCTATCTTCCCGAAAGAGAAAGAGTTCGATGAGAACAAGATCTCGGCGGATGTACGTAAGGGTAACCTCATCATCCGTCAACTGTCCGATCTTTTGGCGAAATAATGGGCTTATATAGCAGGAAAGACATGAAAGCATATCGTTTAATCCTATCACTCATGGCAAGCGTAGCCGCAGGGCCGGCCTTCTCGCAAACAACACCTGTTGTTTGCGAGAAGTTCGACCAGATACAGCTGACGCACGTATTGACGCCCACCGGCCCGCTACCGACCGCCTTGGACCCGAATGGCGTATACCCCTATATGAGTTATAGCGAGACCTCAAATCGTCCGGTGCCTAAAAGGTACCGGATGATCTCGCTAGAAAACGAGAAAGTCAAGGCTATCATCTGCCCCGATCTTTGCGGGAAAGTAATATCCCTCACTCACAAGGGGAGCGGCAAGGAGGTCTTGTACAGGCCGGACGTAATCAAATACACACGGATATTACCCCGTTTCTATTTCGTGGCCGGGGGGATCGAGGTCAGTTTCCCGATCTCCCACTCTCCCACGCAAAATGAGCCGGTGCTTTATCAGATCGATCATACGGGAGACCGCACATATGTAACATGCGGAGAACGGGAATCTCATTACGGTATGCAATGGTCTGTAGAATATTCCTTAGGAGATAAAGACGAATGCCTTACCCAAAGGGTTGTTTACTACAACCCGGGAAAGCAAGCCTATCCATGGATGTCATGGTCCAACGCCGCCCTTCCTTGCGCACCGGATACCCAATACGATTTCCCGAACGGGACCGTATTATCCCATGCCTCCACGTTGGACACGATCGACTGGAAAACGGAAGGAATCCATCATGAACGGGATATCAAAGAGATGACCGGCTACTTCTGGAAAACGAAAGACGTGAATGCTTTCGGGGCCTACACTCCCTCCTTGGGCAGCGGGCTCTATCATATCGCCGACGAATCCAGTACGCCCGGTATCAAGCTATGGAGTTATGGCGTAGCCGGCGACAAGGAATGGTCTATGCTCAGTACCCCCGACCGGCAGCCTTACGTAGAAATCCAAGGTGGCCCGATCAGCGACCAATCTATCAAGCTCGAATTGCGTCCCGGCGAGAAAAAGAATCACGTAGAATATTGGATACCGACAGATCATCCTTTGGATATCTATTTCCTTAAAGGTTCCGGCATTAAGGCTTCGCCCGATCGATCGCATCCCGCTATTCGACTGGGCCCCGGAAGAATGAATCTTCCATCTGGATCGCCTTAGCCGATGCCTATAAGAATAAGTCCACGCTTCCCGCCGCCCCCTATCCGGAAGACGGGCAGTGGGCTCCATCCGGCATGGAAGATCTGGACGATGCTTTTCGTTGGGCGATCCAAATATCTCCCCGGCCGGAACGGGATTATTGGCAATTCCACTATGGGACTTGGTTGGCTGGAAGAGAACGTGTAGAGGAGGCGATCGAACAACTATCCATTCCGGATATCGATCTGGCGAAAGCTTTATTGGCAAGGCTATATGTTCGTCGGCAGGCGTGGGAAAAGGCGAGAGATACTTACGCCGCTATCCCCGAGACCTCGTGGTTGAACCTACATCCCCAGTTGGTTATCGAGCGGGATAAAGTATTAAAGAAGTTTGGAACAGAGGCTTTACCGGAACGGCAAAAATGGCTGGATAAGATAAACGCGTCCTCTGATGAATGGGTGGTCGAGCGAAAGGTACAGCTACTGATTGATAAGAAGCAATATCAAGAAGCCAAGGATTTATTACTATCCACCCATTTCCAGAAAGTGCATCAAACTTACACCCGTACGGGACTTTGGGAACAGATCAACGAAGGCTTGGGCCTCTCCCCGCAACCTGTACCGGAACAACTCGGCGAGGATCGCTTAGCCCGGTTCGGTGCCTATCGGGAATATGAATAAAGGGAGGTGTGTTTTTAGAGCAGTAGCTTCATATAAGTCTCCGCATATTTAGCCAGAAACGCCCGGATCACTTTCAAGGCCGTAGAGATATGTTGTTGTACCGTATATACCGAGATACCCAAACTGTCGGCTATCTCCTTATGGGATTTCATATCTTTACGGCTCATATCAAAAACCCTTTTTTGTTGTGGGGTCAACGTTTCAAGCGCCTTATCCAACAATGCGTTTAAATCCGTATCCAATACCGAGTCCTCCGTCTCGTTCGTGCTATCCAATGAGGCGGACCGTATCTTATCCCTCAGCTCCAACTCACGATCCAGTCCCGCCAACAGGTTTAAGATCCGATTTTTCACGATCGTATACACATACGGGCCAAAAGGTACATTCGGGTTCAAGAAACGGCGATTCTGCCAAATAGAGGCGAAAGCATCCTGAAAAACATCTTCCGCCATATCCCGGGATTTAAGGAATTTCAAGGAAAACCACATCAAGCGGTCCTTATACAGGGCATATAATTCACAAAAGGCCGACTCGTCCCCTTCTAGCAAGTCCGCCACAAGCCTTCTTTCTTTCTCTGAATCAATGTCTGCCATTCAACTTATTCTCCCACTTCGATTACATAGGTTCAAATGTATGCAAAATTCCCAAAGGTAAAAACAAATTGAACCAAAATCAGCAACTCCATCATACAGCTTTATAAACTCACGATAACAAACATCTTTGCTCATTCGGAAATAATCATGTATTTTTGTCTGTTCATTTAAGAAAGGATGATGTATTGATGAAAGTTTGTATCGCCGAAAAGCCGAGTGTGGCCCGGGAAATCGCGGAAGTATTAGGGGCAACCCAAGCGAATGAATGGGTATATCGAAGGAAACGGATATCAGGTAACTTGGACATTCGGGCATTTGTGTACCCTGAAAGAACCGCATGAATACGCGGAGAACTGGAAACGCTGGAGTCTGGGGTCACTACCTATGATCCCTCCCCGGGTTCGGTATCAAACTAATCGAGAATCCTACGTATGAGCAACAATTCAAGGTAATCGAGAGCCTGATGCAAAATGCCGAGATGGTCATCAACTGCGGTGATGCCGGCCAAGAGGGAGAGCTGATCCAACGCTGGGTCATGCAAAAGGCAGGTTGTAAATGCCCCGTCTACCGCCTTTGGATCTCCTCGCTTACAGAGGAGGCGATTCGGGAAGGTTTCCAAAAACTCAAAGAACAGACGGAATTCAATAAGTTATATGAGGCCGGACTATCCCGTGCCATCGGCGACTGGTTGCTGGGGATGAACGCCACCCGCCTTTATACCTTGCGCTACGGGCAGAACCGGCAGGTATTATCGATCGGCCGTGTGCAAACCCCAACGCTCGCCTTGATCGTAAACCGGCAAGCCGAGATCGACAATTTCAAGCCGGAACCCTATTGGGAATTAAAGACCATTTACAGGAATACGACTTTCTCCGCCACGAAAGGTAAGTTCACGAAGAAAGAGGAAGGCGAGGCTTTTCTGGAGAAGGTAAAGGAACAGGATTTTACTGTTACCAGTATCACCGAGAAGAAAGGGAAGGAATTCGCCCCTCGCCTATTCGACTTGACCTCGTTGCAGGTGGAATGTAATAAGAAATTCGCGTTTACGGCGGACGATACGCTAAAGTTGATCCAATCGCTCTACGAGAAGAAGGTGACAACCTACCCGCGTGTCGACACGACTTTCCTTAGTGATGATATCTATCCGAAAGTTCCCAATACCTTGAAAGGGCTGGTGGATTATACGGAGCTTACCGCTCCTTTGATGAATCAGAAATTGCCGAAGAGCAAGAAAGTGTTTGATAACTCGAAGGTTACCGATCACCATGCGATCATCCCTACCGGAGTCCCCGCCCGCAATCTTACGGATACGGAACGGAAGGTGTACGATTTGGTAGCCCGTCGTTTTATTGCCGCCTTTTATCCGGATTGCGAGATATCGACCACTACGGTCTTGGGTCAAGTGGATAAGGTAGAATTCAAGGTGACTGGAAAGCAAATCCTCAAACCGGGTTGGCGTGTCGTATTCGGAGCCGAGCAGAAAGATCCGGAGGCTGAACCTACCGAGGAAGAAGGCGTATTGCCCGATTTCGTGAAAGGAGAAAGCGGCCCGCATAAACCGATCTTGAAAGAGACTTGGACCCAGCCTCCGAAACCTTATACAGAAGCTACTTTATTGCGGGCGATGGAAACCGCCGGTAAATTAGTGGATAATGACGAGCTGCGGGATGCCTTAAAGGAAAACGGCATCGGCCGTCCTTCTACCCGTGCGGCGATCATCGAGACTTTATTTAAGCGTAATTATATACGAAAGGAACGTAAGAATCTTTATCCCACCGCTACCGGCGCAGAATTGATCGGCACGATCCATGAGGAACTGCTGAAAAGCGCAGAGTTGACGGGGCTTTGGGAAAAGAAACTACGCCAGATTGAACGAGGGACTTATGAGGCCCGTACTTTTCTGGATGAGTTGAAGCAGATGGTAAACGAGGTCGTCATAAACGTCCTTTCCTGACCAAACCCGGCGAACGATTACGATTGAGGATACGTCTAAAGCAGCTAAAGAACTCCCAAAGACGAACCAGGAGAAAAAGGAAAGAAACCTCGTAAGCCTCGTGCCAAGAAAGAGAAAGCAGAGGCTACTCCCGAATTGGAGCTTCCATCAACGGATAAGCCCGTTTGCCCCATCTGTCACAAAGGCTCTATCCTCCGGGGCAAAACCGCTTATGGCTGCTCTGAATACAAGAATGGATGTACGTTCCGCTTGGATTACGCTACGTATGGAAATAATTTAACGGATGAGGAGTTAGGTACGGTTATCAGTAAATTAAAGTCTATTTAAAATATGAGAACAGAATGGTTTCCTCTGGTAAACGAGGAAGGTGAGACGATCGGAAAGGCTACTCGCAAGGAATGTCATAGCGGAAGTAAGTTGCTGCATCCCGTAATCCATTTACATATCTTTAATAAGGATGGAGATCTATATCTCCAAAAACGTTCCATGAACAAGGATATACAACCGGGAAAATGGGACACGGCCGTAGGTGGGCATATTGATTATGGAGAAAGCGTGGAAGAGGCCCTGCGCCGTGAGGTTCGTGAGGAATTGGGCATTACCAATTTTTACGCCTGTCTTCATCAAACGTTATATATTCGAGTCTTCCATAGAGAAGGAATTTGGTAAACAGCTTCCGGACCACTTACGATGGCCCCATCACCCCCGATCCCGAGGAACTGGACGGAGGACGTTTCTGGCCGATCGAGGAGATCAAAGAGAATCATGGGAAAGGCGCATTCACCCCGAATTTCGAAAAGGAATTCACCGCTATTTTCCTATAGGATAAAAACGCTACACTTCAGCTAGAATAGTTATTCAAGAGCCTGTTTATTCTTCGTAAGATACAGTTACATTCCACAAACTACGGCGTGAATCGTACAGACCACAGCATGGTTTGTATAATTCACGTCGTGGTTTGTGGAATGTAACTATATATGATTATCTTTATATATAGTAAATAAGATGTTTTGTCCTATAGTAATCGACCTATTATATTATAACTGTAACTCCATATGTATCTTACCTCGAAACCTAACAATCTTTGCCTAAAGCACTAATACCTCTACCTTAAATCTAATGTTTGTTCAGACCTTAAAACTAATCTTATATATTAATGTGTGGTTTATACATATCTTGCGCCGTCAAACCGCATTCCTTTTTCATACGGATGCAATAATCGAGCGTTCCTACCTCCGGCGTGATATTGTTGGAACCGAACGTGAACTTTACACCCGCGGCTTTCGCTTTCTGAATGATCGCTTTATTCGGAATATGATAAAGCTCGTTTATCTCCAAAGCCTTTCCGCTTTTTGCCAAGGCATTCACGAAACGGTCGATACGCTCTTCTGTCCAAAACATATCATATCGGTCACTCATCGCATCGGGAAGGAAACAGGAATTCACGTACATATCGACCGGCTCTTCCAAGACAGAACAGATACGGTCCAACATCATATCCATATATGCTTGCTCATCATCGATAATCACTTCCTTGTTTACCCATAGGTGCGTACGCCGCCCCTTATGATCCAGAAACGTCATGGCATCGGTAAACACATAGTCAAAGCTGTTGCGGGCCGCCTCCGAAAAGGTTGTTACCCACTCACGTCCTTCCGCTTGCATAGCCAAGATAAAGGGTTGGGTACGCATGGTATCCAGATAATTATACAACTCCGTATCGTTCGTGATCGAGAAGCCGATGCCACAATTGATAGCCAAGCCATAATTAACACCCGTCTGGCGTGACTGCCGTGCGGCTACTTCCTTCGTCAATCCACCTTTTAAATGAACATGATAATCAAGCACGGGGAAGTCCTCTTGGTGCAAACGAATAATCTCGTCCGTCTGCTCATCCACGGCATTCGCCCATTGAGCGGGAATGTCTATTCCTTTCGCGCTAAACGCCTCTAACGAGATATTCTTAAACTGAAGATTTCCACGTCCCGTACCCACCAGCGAGATAGTACCTTGGGATAACAATGCTTTAGCGTTCTCCTTCAAACGGAAAGGTTTGGAAGGCTCTATATATTCTACGACAGTCTCACCATTAATCCGCACCCGGACAAGCTGTCCTTCTACCCGGATATTCATCTTGAACCATTCGTTCTCTTTCACGAAACTCTTCGTCAGGTTCCGGACCGACACCAAGCTACCCGTCATCCGCCACCAAACCGGATCTTCCCGATCGTTGTTCAAGGCGATACGATATCCTTTACGATCCGTAGCGTCCGTATGGATACCAATATAACCTTTGCCACCGGTCGTGGTACGTACATCCATATCTAACTCGAAGTTCGTATAGCCTTTGCCATCGTTCAACAAAGCACGGGCGTTGGAACCGGCCAACGTAAAGACATCATTTTGTATGACCACGACGCCGGATGTCTTCCATGCGTTGTGATCGACCGTATCGGATACGTTCTCTTTCGTAAATCCCGTGAACACCAAACAGGCGATCACGACGGCAATCATTAATTTAATCTTCATGGCATCTCTTTTTAAAAGTTATGCCGCAAATGTATCCGGGAATAAGAAGCAAAAAGAAGATTGATATAAAAATGTAGACAGTATGATCCGCTATCCTATTAAATACAAATCAGTTAATAAAGATCACCATCCTAAAAAATGTAGATTGATTATAACGGATTCCGGTTAATCCCGATCCTCATCACCCAACCTTCAAACTCATCACGAGGCACTAACGCCTTATTACGTACCTTGGTCCGGTAGTTATAGATCGTACTCAACGAGCAACGAAGAAAAGCGGCTATCCTTACGCTGTCCGTAACCCCCAACCGCATCAAGGCGAATATACGAAGTTCCTTATTCAACAGATCCTCCGATTTCAAAACGATACGTTCCTCGGGCTGCAACAAAGCGTTGAAGTCCTTGACAAACGTAGGATATAATCCAAGAAAGATTCGATCGAAGTTAACATAAAGCGCTTCCACCTCATTCTCCACCATACGGGTCGAACGGAGCATCTTGAATAACTCGTCCAACTGTTTATTCATCGCCTTTTTCTGTAGCGATTTCTGGTAATCCTCCAGTTTATTAATATAGGTGGAGCAGAGATCGAGGAAATGAGCGATGTATTCCTCTTTGATATGGTTTGACTCCGATAGCTGTATATTTCGCTCTTGCAATAAATTATTCGTCTCGCTTATCTCTCCATTCAACTTTACCAAACAGGCATTGGTATTAACCAACTCTTCTCGTATCGCTGAGATCTTCCGCATCTGCCTATACACATAGGCAAGAGAAAGGATCAGAAAGAGCGTCAATAGGCTGATCAACAAGAAATAAGTCATCAATTGCCTTTTGCCCTGAGCTTCCCGTGTCTGATAGGAAGCATTAATGATAGGATAGAATTTAGAGATCTCATTCATGCGGAACTGTATATTGCAAGTAACGGCACCTTCTCCGCAGACCTCGCCTGTCCGTGAGCCAGATATTTCTGCGCCAGATTTATCTTATACCGATAAGAGGCCGTATCTAAGACAGACAATAACGAATCCTTGTATAAATCAAGTTGTTTCCTATATTCAAAAGAATCCAGATTCGTACTGTAATAAGAGAAAAACGAATAATAAGCCTCATAGAAATCCTGTTTCTGCTCTTTAGACAGCAACTCACGGTCTATGCTTCGCAACAGACCTTCCGACTCACGGTACATCCCGGAGAAAGCATAGAGCGTAGCCAGTCGTAAGCGGGAAGTATAAATGCGCACCGTATCCTTCATAAATGACGCTATCTCCATATTCCGCTTTATGTAATAGATGGCCGAGTCTTGTTGTATTTTCTTGAATTCCTCGTATAATTGGTGGTTGATCTCATATTCCTGCCACAACGATATCTTGCTCAAGAGAAACATGTCCTTTAGCTGCGTGATCCGTTGCTCCCGTTGCTGCAGATAAAAAGATCTATTCAAAACAGCTTCATCCAACTCCTTGGCCAACGTGCCCCCTCTCAGCCCTCCCCATGCGAAGACCTGAACCATCCCGACAATTAGAAATAAGATTACCTTTATTAGTTTATTCATTACACGAACTGAGAATTATCCAAAAGAAAAGGGTTCAGTCAAATCAACAGAGTATAAATAGCTTACCTCGGCTGAAGACTGAACCCAATATTTTAAAACGCCCCGAAAGGGTGTGTTATTTACACATCTCGTTGATGATCTGTATTAATTGACCGCCTAATTCCTCGGCTTCCTCCATCGTATGGGCCTCAGAGTAGATACGGATGATCGGTTCCGTATTGCTTTTACGCAAATGAACCCATTTATCCGGGAAATCGATCTTCACTCCGTCGATATCCGTAATATCATATTGAGAGAACTTCTCTTTTACTTTCGCTAAGATAGCGTCCACGTCGATCTCCGGCGTTAACTGGACTTTTTGCTTGGAGATAAAATACGGAGGATAAGAAGCCTTCAACTCGCTCGTCTTCATCTTCTTCTTTGCCAGATGAGTCAGGAACAAGGCGATACCTACCAAAGCGTCGCGTCCGTAATGGCTGGCCGGATAGATCACTCCACCGTTGCCCTCACCACCGATCACGGCATTCGTAGCCTTCATCTTGGTAACCACATTTACCTCGCCTACAGCGGCGGCATTATATTCGCAGCCATGAGCACGGGTAACGTCACGAAGCGCACGGCTGGAGCTCAGGTTACTTACCGTATTACCCGGAGTATGGCTTAATACGTAATCACTGACAGCGACCAAGGTGTATTCCTCGTTGAACATCTCGCCATTCTCGCAGATAATCGCCAAACGGTCTACGTCCGGATCCACTACGAAACCGACATCCGCTTTCGCATGTCCCATCAAATCGGAGATCTCTGTCAAGTTTTCCGGAATGGGTTCCGGATTATGAGAGAAGTTTCCATGAGGAGCGCAATGCAGCTTGAAGATTTCCTTCACGCCCAACGCATATAATAAATCAGGGATCACGATACCGCCTACGGAGTTCACACAATCGATAGCTACACGGAAATTAGCGGCCTTAATAGCCTCCACGTCCACGAGATCCAGATTCAAGACACTCTCAATATGTTTTTGCTTATAAGTCGCATTCGGGATTACCTTGCCCAAATGATCCACGTCGGCGAACTCGAAGTCCTCGGCGGCAGCTATGCGTAATACCTCAGCCCCTTCAGCGGCATTCAAGAACTCACCTTTCTCATTCAAAAGCTTCAAGGCATTCCATTGCTTCGGATTATGACTGGCGGTAAGGATAATACCTCCGCAAGCCCCTTCCATAGCTACGGCCAATTCGGTAGTAGGAGTCGTGGCCAGATCGATATCCACCACATCAAATCCCATACCGGTAAGCGTTCCTAGGACGACTTGTTTAACCATCGGACCGGAGATACGTGCGTCACGCCCTACAACGATCTTATTGGTCTCCACTTTTGTGTTTTTTCGGATGAATGTAGCATAAGCGGCTACAAACTTAACAATAGCTAACGGATTCAATCCGTCTTCCGGGCTACCGCCTATTGTACCGCGAATACCGGAAATAGATTTAATTAGTGTCATAAGTTTTCTTCAAATATATATTCTAGAATTTCGTAATATACAGGTTGACCGTTTGATTGATCATTATAGGCTCCTCTTTTGAAAGGCACTATCATTTTCACTTTAGCCCGATCTCCAACATACTTCAAAGGCTCTTGCATTCCCTCACTTACATAATAATAAGAGGGATCATAAGGTGAATTCTTCGAATAATCCCCATATGTAAAAGCGATAGGAGAAGTTCCATTACTATGCGGGCCATAGTTCTCAATAGCGACAATGGTAGAATCCATGAAGTAACTCATCTTACAACGGTACAACATTTTCGTCTTATATTGCACCGCTCTCTGATCGCTTCCCTTATCAATAATATTCAAATAGACACCATTATCCAAGAGCACAAACTGATTTTCCTTAAATACGCTATCAGCAGGAAAATCATCTAAGATCTCAAGGCCCTTATCATCGATAAAACGCTCGATTGCCTTTTTCTCATCTTTCAACATATCCGTGTACGACTTTGTCTTGCTACAAGAGATAGCAACTAATGCGGCACACAGAATCAACAGGATATTAAAACCTTTCTTCATTTGTTAGTCTTTAATTGAATGAATCGCAAATGTAAATAATCTTCGTCAAACCTTACGCATGTTTGCCTAAATCTTCTGATTTATTAGGATTAAATTCCTGTAAACCTTTCTCAAACACGGCTACGGCCTCAGATAAAGAGCCATAGAACTCACCTCCGGACGCATTTTTATGTCCACCCCCGTTGAAATAAGTAGAGGCAAACTGGTTGCAAGGGAAATCGCCCACAGAGCGAAGCGATACCTTTATATAATCGCTGTCCTCACGAATAAAGACACTAAAGCTTACGTTCTCTATGCTTAGCGGCAAGTTCACGAAGCCTTCCGTATCTCCTGCCTGGTACTGAAAACGATCCAGTTCCTCTTTCGATAACGTGATAAGAGCCGCCTGTTGTTCCGGATAAACCCTCATCTTCTCATACAACACATATCCCATCATACGTAAACGGCACTCGGAATAGACCTGATTCACCTTACGATAGATCAAATCCTTATCAATCCCCTTCTTGATCAATTCGCTGACGATCGTATAAATCTCCGGTTTATTCGAATTATAGGTGAACGATCCCGTATCCGTCATCATACCCGTATAGATACAAGCGGCGGCATCCCGATTCAATAAATCGAACATCCCCATACGACAAATAAAACGGAAGATCATCTCACTGGTAGAAGACATCTCCGGATACGACATCGTCACACGACAAAAATCTGCGGGGTTCAGATGATGATCGATCATCACCTTGCGGCCTTCTGAGGCGATCACCGCCGGAGCCAGTTTCTCGATACGTTTGGGTTCATTGAAATCGAGGCAGAAAATAACATCCGCTTCCTTGATCAATTTCTCGGCGAAATCCGGATATTTCTCATGTATCACGACATCCTTAGCGCCGGCATCCATCTATAAAAAGAGGGAAATGCATTCGGTACCACTACCAGCTACATTATCCTTACCGTAAGCGGATAGGAAATGATATAAACCAAGGGATGAACCTAATGCGTCGCCGTCTGGTGAGACATGCGTCACGATAACAAAAGCTCTCGCCTTTCTCTACGTATTTTTTGGCTTTCTGAATCTTCTCTTCTTGAATGACTTTTAGTGATCATATAATCTTTTTGTTTTCACCCCCAAAGGTACGACTTTTTTAGTTTCCGGCTATCAAAAAAGTTCAATAAGGATCTTTACTGATATTATTAACAAAAGGGTTAAGGCGGCTAACAAAACTTTTGGTTCCCGTATCTTCATATATATCAAGCATAAAACAAGAAACCCATAACCTCCTAGCATCTCAAAGAAGCTAAAACGACCCGTAATCGTCGCATAAGGCATAACGCTAAACACGTCCACTACCCTTACCATGCCATGAACCAGCCCTTCTACGATCTTCTGTATCCAGTCATATCCATAGAAATCCACCGGATAGCCTAACCACAAAAAGGCAAAAGGAATCAAAAACATAGCCAAGAGAGTGACCGGTAGATTCGTAAACAAGAAAACTGTCGAAAATTGTCCAAAATAATAAAAACAGAGCAAAGCAGTACCTATCTGTGCAGCAATAGACACCGTAATCCATTCCCAAGGCATGGCCAACAAAGGATTTCTCACCACTATCCATTCCTTGAAACGAGGCACTAGGAATAAAATAAAAAACACAGCCAAATAGCTTAACTGAAAACCGACATCAAACAGATAATACGGATTATAGGCCAGCATACAGAAAGCGGCGGCGGCCAATGTATTATATCCATCCGTAACACGCCTAAGCGCCCTTCCTGTTAAATATAAAGATAGCATCAAGGCTGCCCGTACCGCCGAGGGCGCTAATCCTGTGATAAAGACAAACCCCCAAAGACTTCCCACCAGAATGATATAACGAACCCAACGTCCTATCCCCCATCTTGGCATAAACGAGCAAAAGAAAGATAAGAATCCACAAATCACGGCAACATGAAAACCGCTCACCGCTAATATATGAGACACGCCCGCCAAAGAGAAGCGCCTTTTCGTTTCCCGACTCATCGCTTTCTTATATCCCAATGTCAATGTAGCCAAAATAGATTTCTCCTCATCAGATAAACGCAAACGATCAAATGTATTTACCAAAGAATATTGAGCCTTGGTAGCCAATAAATCTAAAGAAGAAGCAGGCTCATTTACAAGCGCTATACGCCGGTCACTATACCAACAGACCTCAACCGCCAAACATACAATCAAAACGGAGACTATAGCTCCCCATATCCCAACGGGAATCGTATTGCAACTCAGCATGCCCTTGCCCCCACGAGAACCCCAAAAAAAGAAAAACCAAAGCAGATAAAACCCCTAAAACATATAGGAGCGAAGAGGCAGGTAAAAAACGCATAACATAAAATTCCGGTTATCCATAAAAAAAGCGGCCGTACAAAAGGCCGCTTTTGTATTTCCTCAATCATGATAGTTAGGTTTTGTGATATATTAATATGTTCTACAAAGCTTTCAAGTCTTTAATTGTTTGTATCGGATCTGGAGATTTGAATACGAAGTTACCGGCGACTAACACATTGGCACCGGCGTCAACCAAGCGCTTCCCCGTCTCTAAATTCACCCCGCCATCTACCTCGATCATAGTACTCAATCCCTTCCGGTCTATCATTTCTCGTAAACGAGCCACCTTATCTACGGAATGCTCAATGAAACGTTGACCACCAAATCCCGGATTCACGGACATCAATAAAACCATGTCCACATCTTGGATAATATCTTCCAATAAGCATATGGGCGTATGCGGATTCAAGGTGACACCCGCTTTCATGCCCGTTTCCTTAATAGCCGCTACCGTCCGATGCAAATGGGTACATGCCTCATAATGCACGTTCATCATATAGGCTCCCGTAGCCGCCACTTCGGGGATAAACTTCTGGGGCTCCACGATCATCAAGTGCACATCCATCGGCTTCTGGCATATAGGCTTTAATGCGTTAAGTACCGGGAAACCAAACGAGATATTCGGCACGAATACCCCATCCATAATATCCAGATGCAACCAATCGGCATCACTTTTATTTATCATCTCCATCTCCTTCCGCAAATCCAGAAAATTAGCGGAAAGCAGGGAAGGCGCTATCAAATGCTTCATAATCTTGTCTTTTGTTTTTACAAAAGTACACAAAAAAATGAAAGAGAACCTAATAATATAGATTCTCTTTCCGTAATTCTTAGTTCAACACATACCCGCAGAGCTCCGGACGTACAGCCGGTTCCGCTTGATAAGCCCTCGCAAACTGTTTCAAGAAATCCATCGTTTGCTTCCGAGGCGAACTTTTCGCCTCCGGGGCACTTTTCACTTTTTTCTCCAAATCATCCATGCATTGCGTAGAAAGCTTCCTCATAGGCACCTCTATTTTTATCTTGTTTGCTAATAAAACGTAGGGACCTAAGACTTATTGCATGGAAAGAAAATTATTTTACACCATAGATAGCTCGATACGGTTCTCATCGGCCATACGGCGCATATTCAAGATAGCGTAACGCATACGCCCTAAGGCCGTATTGATGCTAACCCCCGTGATATCGGCGATTTCCTTAAAACTAAGGTCTTGATAGTAACGCATCTCCAACACTTCACGCTGGTTATCCGGCAAATGCTTTACCAATTTCTTCACGTCAGACAATACTTGATGGCGCACGATATTATCCTCTATCGTACCATCGCAAAGCTTGATATTATTAAATAAGTCGATTTCTACCTCATCATTCGAGATCGTGTTTTCGCAACGTTCTTGAC
>ENA-OQBD01000460-OQBD01000460.1-human-gut-metagenome-genome-assembly--contig:-NODE-460-length-22101-cov-3.883362_pt1 | contig 22101 bp, 24 predicted proteins | sample MGYA00242742_ERZ504543 | MGnify/ENA primary metagenome ERZ504543 (study PRJEB26092, sample SAMD00036239) | human gut metagenome | host: Homo sapiens | study: EMG produced TPA metagenomics assembly of...
CTTCATGTTTGAACCATATGAATATTACGACCGTGACATTTTAGTCACAACTTCAGCTGCTGATCTGCTTGCACTCGCGCAGGGCAGCCTTGACATTCTCGAAGCTTACCAGAGTGGGAAAATTTCTGCGGAAGGAAATCTTGCAAAAGCATTGCTGTTAAATGAAATTGTCACCGGTTCATCCGAAGCTCCGTCACCAGCGGAATCTGCTCCTGTGGAAACTTCGACATCAGCGGAATCTGCTCCTGTGGAAACTTCGACATCAGCGGAATCTGCTCCTGTGGAAGCTCCGGCACCAGTTGAATCTGCTCCTGCGGAAGCTTCGGCACCGGAAGAATCCTCTCAGGAAGAAACTCCGGCTGCAGCACCATCCGTCCGGGTACCACGCATGTCCCGGAAAAAAAACAGAAAAAGACATAAATAATCTGTAAACTTCCTTGTGTTTTTCAGACAGCATGTTATGATAATTCATAACATAAGGTTTTTGATATAGGAAAGGAGTGAAATATATGTCTTTTTTAAACAACTTAGGACAAAAGATCAGTGATGTAAGCCAGACTACCATTAAAAAACAAAAGATCTGGCAGATACTGCAAAATTAAACTTAAATATCTCCGAGGAAGAACGCAAGATTGATACTGCATACGAACAGATTGGAAAATGGTATGTGGAAAAACATCGCGAAGATGCCGAAGAAGATGCAAAAACCTGGCTGGATGCGATTGCCGTTTCCGAAGCCAGAATTAAGGAATGCCGTGAAAGCATTCACCAGATGAAAGGTGTAGCGATCTGCCCATCCTGCGGTGCAAGCGTGGATGCCGATGCTGCATTCTGCAGTGCCTGTGGACAGAAAATGCCGGAAAAGCCAAAGCCGGAACCGGTTAAGGAAGAGGACGTCGAGGTGATTCCTCCGGAACAGCCGTCTGAGGAACCAGCTTCTGAGACCGTGTCGGAAAATGCTTCCGAAACCCCGACTAAAGCCTCTGCACCAGATGCTTCAACCGAAGCTTAAAAACAGACATGGAAAACAAAAGGAGCTGTCGTGCCACCGATATTCGCTGGTGCGATAGCTCCTTTTCTAATTTTATTAAGACGAGCTGCGCAATCTCTACTGTTTATATAAACGGGTTATAAAACCGGCTGCCATCATGATAGGTAATCACAAGTGCAGCCACGGCAAATCCAAGCACCAGCGCAATACACAGATAATCATTGCGCTGTAACTTTCTTCCCATATACCAGGTACGCTTTCTGTGTTTCCCATATCCACGCAGCTCCATTGCGTTACTGATCGTGTCAATACGGCCGATACTTGTAAAAATGAGCGGGAAAATGATAGAGGCTGTACTCTTAATCCGACTCATCAACTTCGCTTTTCCAGACATCTCGATTCCACGCGCTTCCTGCGCATTTTTAATTTTATGGAAATCATCCTGCACATCCGGAATATAGCGCAGTGCAATCGCCACTGCATATCCGATATTGTAACTGATCCCGATGCGGTTTAAGGAAGCCGCAAACTCTGATGGATTGGTGGTCACAACAAAAATAAATACCGCCGGAATAATGGTAAAATATTTTAAAATAATATTCAGCTCGTAAAACAATTGCTCTGCAGTGATCGGATAATGTGCAGAAAGCTGCCAAAGTACATGCTTTGTCCCATAAATTTTTGTTCCCTGATCCGGCGCAAAAATAAAAATTGCAAGCACATTGATCACCAGAAAGAACATAATGAACTTAAAAATAGAACCGACCTGTTTCCACTCTGTTTTTGAAATCTTAAACAGGATCAGACTAAAAACCAGCATCACGGCGAGTACACGGGTATCATAAGTAAGCATGCTTGTGATGGACCATGCCAGAAAATAGATCAGCTTTGTAACCCCGCACAGCTGGTCCATCCAGGTGTCTTTTTTTTCATAGGTCAATAACTTTGCCATTACCGCACCGCCCTTTCGTAATTGATAAACCTCTGTACGAACTGAGACGGCTCTTCGATTCCACATTTGACTGCCATCTCATAGAGTGACGTCTGCTTTAAATATGCCGGAGCTGTGATCGTTTCATTGGTCAATACTTTTGCCGGCGTATCAATGGTCAGAAGTTTTCCATCTGCCACAACAATCGCACGGTTGGTATATTCCAGCATCAGATGCATATCATGCGTAATCATGATAATGGTCGTCCCCTGTGTCTCGTTGATTTCCTTTAAAAACTCCATAATTTCCGTATAATGATGATAATCCTGACCAGCAGTTGGCTCATCTAAAATCAGGATCTCCGGCTTCATAACAAGAATAGACGCAATGGTCACCCGCTTCTTCTGACCGAAACTCAATGCAGAAACCGGCCAGTTCCGGAACTGGTACAATCCACAGATTTTCAGTGTCTCATGCACACGCTCACGGATTTCTTCCTCTGGAACTCCGCGCACAGTAAGCCCAAGTGCCACTTCCTCATAAATCATAGGCTTAGAAATCATTTGATTCGGATTCTGCATGACAATTCCAATATGCTCCCCACGCTCTTTGACCGAAAGTGGTGAGATATCGTTTCCGTTCAGCTCAATTTTTCCTTTGCTCGGTTCTAAAAATCCACAGATCAGATTGGACAGTGTCGTTTTTCCGGCACCGTTTTTCCCGACAATACTGATCATTTCGCCTTTCTTTACATCAAAACTGATATCCGAAAGAATTGCTTTTTCCGGCTGATAAGAAAAATGCAGATGGTCTACTTTAAGTACCTTCTCCTGTGTTTCCTGTTTCTGCGGAATCTGCGTAGTCTCAAACCATTCCCGCACCTGTGTTTTGTATGGTTCAAAATTCATGGTTTCCACATGCTGCGGATGATCCTGTGCAGTGATGGTACATCCGGCATGTTTGAGTGCCGTGACATAGAGCGGTTCCCGGATTCCCTGTTCCTCTAAGATATTTCCAACCAGCAGATCATCCGGTTTCATGTCCGCAACAATGGTTCCGTCTCCGACCACAACAATACGGTCTACATCTTTGTACAGCACATCCTCCAGACGATGCTCAATGATTACGATCGTTTTTTTCTGTTCCTTTGGATTCTGTCAATTAACGCGATCGCTTTCTTTCCTGTCGCCGGATCAAGATTGGCGAGTGGCTCGTCAAACAAAAGAATATCCACATCATCAATCATAACGCCCGCCATGGAAACTCTCTGTTTCTGTCCACCGGACATCTCCGATGGTGCATGGGAAAGCAACTCTTTTACTTCTACCGTCTCTGCCACACCGTCCACTTTGCGAAACATTTCTTCCTGTGCCATGCAGTCATTTTCCAGCACAAAAGCAATATCTTCCGCAACCGTCAGACCGATAAACTGCCCGTCCGTATCCTGCAACACGGTTCCAACCATCTTGGAAAGCCCAAAAATCCCAAGTTTTTTCGGATCTTTTCCCTCGATTCTCAGCGTCCCGGTACTATCTCCCTCATACGAAAAAGGGATCAGTCCGTTGATACAATTTGATAATGTCGACTTTCCTGATCCCGATGGTCCAATAATGAGAACCTTCTCTCCGGGATAAATCTTTAAATTGATATCCCGGAGTGTCGGCTCCATCTGTGACCGATATTTAAATGTAAAGTTTTCAAATTCAATAATCGGTTCCATACGTTTTTAGTCTTCCTTTGTAAGACTTGATGATTTTGCTCCAATCTTTGTATATCCCAGTCCAAGTAATGAACCAAGTACACCTACAATAATGATATTGGCTACAAATGCACATACTCCCTGTGAGAATACTTTCTTTGCAGGTTCTGCATAAATGAGAATGTCAAGCACCGGTGCAACAACGATCCATGCGACTGCATTCGCAACAACCTGAACCACATTAAAAAGAATGACTTTCTTCTTATTAAATCCACCAGCCTTAATCTCAAAACTCTTTGCAAATAAGCCAACTAAAATCCCAAAAATTGCATCCGGGAATACCCAGCTCCACCATACACCGCCATAAAACAGTGCATCTCCGAGCGCATGTCCCAAAAGACCAATGATTCCTCCAACAACTGGTCCAAACACTGCGGCAAGAAATGCCATCACTGCGGCACGCGGCTGCATGGATGTATTCGGGATAATTCCCAGCGGAATCTGCACTTCTGTCAAAACAATGAACAATGCGGTTCCGATACCGGTTGCTACAACTTCTTTGATTCCAAATTTTTTCATAACAAGTTCCTCCTTTGTTTTTTCAGTACCTTATTATTTATGATAAACGCGCAAATGTCAAGTTTTCGCCCTTTTCTTTTCAGCTTCCTTTAACTTTTTGCACCATCTCCGGCAAAGTATTCCTTCACCAGTTTAACAACGACACCGGAAAGCAAAAATACTGCGATCAGGTTTGGAATTGCCATGAGTCCGTTAAAGGTTTCCGCAATGCTCCACATCAGACCCAGATCCATCGTGGCTCCTATGATGGCAACCAGCGCATACACTAGCATAAATGGCTTGTTGACACGGGAACCGAACAAGAACTCGATGCAGCGTGTCCCGTATAATCCCCATCCGATAATGGTTGAAAATGCAAAACAGCACATGGCAACCGCAGTAAAAATAGATACCCAGTTTCCGTATGTTGCGGTAAATCCACTGATTGTAAGCTCTGCACCTGCCGCCTGACCGTAACTGACCGGAACCTGGCTGCACAAAATAACAAGCGCGGTAAGCGTACAGATGACAATCGTGTCTACAAACACCTCAAAAATACCGAAAAATCCCTGCTTGACCGGTTTTCTCGTGTCTGCACAGGCATGGGCAATAGATCCCGTACCAAGCCCTGCCTCGTTGGAAAAAATTCCACGGGATACGCCCTTTTTCATACTCATGAAAAAGCTGCCGACCGCGCCGCCGGTCACTGCTGCCGGATGAAATGCCCCTTCTATAATGGAAGCAAATACTGCCGGAACATGACCGATATTAAGAATAATCACTCCCACTGCCAGAACAATATAGATCAATGCCATAAACGGTACCAGCTTTTCTGTCACCCGTCCAATCCGCCTGATACCTCCAAGCAGAATGAGTGCAATCAGAATCGCCAGAATGATCCCAACCACAAGATTAACAGTCGGTACCGCATCTTTTGAAATAACATGGTAATTCATTAATGCCGTATTGATGGCTGTGGTAATCGTATTTACCTGTGTGGCATTCCCTGTTCCGAATACGGTCAGTACGCCAAACGCGGAAAACAGATACGCCAGCCAGTGCCAGTGCTTTTTGAGTCCGTTCTTAATATAATACATCGGACCGCCGACCAGATCGCCATGCACATTCTTTTCACGGAAATGCACCGCAAGCGTCACTTCTGAAAACTTGGTACACATACCGAGAATTGCGGAAATCCACATCCAGAACACGGCTCCCGGACCGCCGATGGCAATGGCTCCTGCCACTCCGGCAATATTTCCCGTGCCGACCGTTGCCGCCAGTGCCGTACACACCGCCTGAAACGGTGTCATGGCTCCGTCCGATGCTTCACGCTTCTTAAACATACGGCCAAATGTCACTTTCATCGCGTATGGGAACTTGCGGATCTGTAAGAACCGGGTCCGGAAACTCAATACCAGACCAACACCGATGATACAGATCATGGCTGGGACACCCCAGATGAAATTGTTGACCGCATTATTGATTGCTTCAATTGTGGATAACATAGTTTTCTTTTCCTTCCTACGTGAATAAGCGCGTGTTTTTTGTAAAACACGCGCTTGCATTATAGCACAATTTTTGCATTTTCTCTACATCTGCGAAAAGAAACACATATTGGGCAAAAATTTTATTTTCTTATTGGGAACCACAGAGCGACACAAAAATATTGTTCTTTCATTTGGCATGTCATTGTTCCCTGCATCTGTTTCATCATAAATTCCACATTTTTTAAACCAATCCCTGTTCTATTACAGGGACTTAGCTGCTCTTTCTCTTTATTTTTTATAATGACACCTATTCTCTCCGGCTCATATGTAATGTCTAAATACACGAAATCCTCTGTGTCTCCATATTTATATGTATTATCAAGAAGATTATCAAAAATCCGACTCATTAAATTCGTATTAATTGAAATTTTTACATTTTCCCACTTTAAGTTGTCAATGTTTACGCGAAAGTTATTTTTTTGTAAAACCGCATAGAATTCAGACAAATAATCCCCAATAGCATCTTCTATCGTGTCAGGCTCTTCTAATATACACTCTTTCTGGCTATGCACCACAGACAACTCAAAAAGCTGATCCGTTAAATTTTTTTGATTTCCATTGCCTTACTGAATAATCAATATCTATATATTGTGTATCCAAGCCTCTTTTACTTTACATCCATTCGTGCAATTTCTGCGTATGTAGTTAATCCGGTTAAGGGGGGTCCTGACATCATGTGCCAGACTTTTTATTAACCTTTCCTTTTCTTCCTGTTCTTTCTTCTTTTCCTTCTCTGCCTCATCCATATTTCTGCTTAACTGTATAATGATTTTCTGATTTCCAACAAATGCAATTAACAGACTGGTCACAATTGCAATTACTACCATGATAATGCACATATATCGATAATAAACATTTACATTCTTCACATAAATAAATACATCTGCATCTGTATCTGCAAATGAGATCTTATCCATAAACTGCCATGTTTGATGAAGGTTACTCTGTGCATTACCATCTAACTGAAATGTTCCATTGTATAAAACCCCATAAATAAGTTTACGTTCTTTTGAAATTGAGAAATAATAAATATTATTTTTTTGAATCCACGGATTCAGTTTCTTGTATTCTTTTGTTGTGATACCATTTTTTTTCATGTATTGTTGCAAACTTTCTAAATAAGGTTTCTGCATATTTACCATGTAACTTGAAGAATTAAAATAATAATCTAACCATTCTTCTCCCACATAATAAAGAACCATAAAAAGAAACGTCGAACTTATCAACGCCAACAACATCATTGCCCTTAATCTATGCGTTGTTTTGAGGAATATTTTCTTCAAAACGATACCCCTTTCCCCATACGGTTTTACTACACTATCACAATTTCCGCATTTTTTCATTTTTGATCTTAAATTTTTAATATGCACCATTACTGTATTGCTTGCTGAATTCACATAAACTTCCTGCCATACGCTTTCGAAAATATTTTCCACAGAAAACACCTTGTCCGGATAGGAAGCAAGCAACTTTAAAATTTGATATTCTTTTTCTGTAAGTTCCATGTCCTTTCCATTACACTTTACAGAATTGGAAAACATACAAATATCCAGCGAATTATAATGCAGCCATTTATTTTTCTGTAATTGATTACCAGTATAGTTCGTATTATATACACTGCACCGGCGCAATAATGATTTTACCCGTGCCATTAATTCCACATAAGAGAATGGTTTAACCAGATAATCATCCCCTCCCGCCGAAAATCCTTCCAGTTTATCCGTTTCAGAAGATTTCGCTGTAAGAAAAAGAATTGGTACATACCATGATTCTCTAATTTTTTTACAAACCTCAATCCCTGACATTTCAGGCATTATGATATCTAATATTACAAGAGATATGGTTTCATTTAATTTTTTCAGCCCCTCTCTCCCATTCTTTGCTTCAATAATTTCATATCCCTGGCTTTCAAGTAATATGCGGATTCCATTTCTAATATCAAAATCATCTTCTATGAGTAATATTATTTTATCTTTTTTTTCCATATATAACTTTACCTTTATTTTTTCTAAGCGCAGTTGTTTTAATATACCCACTCCTACCTTTCCAATTTACTTTTGCCCAACCTTCTGGCATGTATGGAATCTAATATCTTCCATATTACTTTTATAATACCATACATTTCTTAAATAAATCGTGAAGTAAATATGAAGTATTCTTATTTTTTATGTTTTAATTAAATATTTATATAATTATTTTATCATTTTTAATATAAATTCATTTATTTCATGTCTTTAATTATGATATTATATTAATGAAAACAAAACTCTTTGGACTACTTCGTTTTAGACGTACTCTTATAAATGATAGCAAATTTAACCAGACTGCAAAAGAACTGTCTTTAGATAGTACCGAAAAATCAAATCTGGCAACCATATGGACTTTTTTAAGAAAAAGAATGGGCTTATCAGCATCCCAGGCTGCTGGCGTGTGTGGAAATTTATCTTTTGAATCCCACTTTTCAACAGATAATCTACAAGATGATATTTCAAGAATAGACCATGATCCTAATTATAAATATAACTCATCTGATCGCAAAGGTTATGGATTAATGCAATGGAGCGAAAAAAATAGAAAAAACGAAACTTTTACAAACAGCTAATAACATGAATTTAAATGTATCCGATCTAAACGCTCAATTAGCCCACTTTCAAGAAGAAATGACATCTGGAATATATCGTAATAAATGGCCAAAACTTAAACAAAAAACTTCTACCAAAGATGTATGTGATTATTTCGAATCTGCCATGGAAGGGGCTGGAGAAGCACATCTTGATAAAAGAGAAAAGGATGCAAATATACTTTATAAATATTTAAAGGATCATTAAACCCTGCAATTTTGGAGGTAACATCATGCTGAAACATATTAAAAAAACATTTCTTCCCGTCATGCTTTGTCTTGTCCTGTGCACCTGTACCGCATGTACTTCTCGTTCCAAAGAGGAAACAGAAACTTCCGAGACGGAGACAGACAGCGCGGTCTCTGCTTACCAGAACGTATTACGGGAAATCAGACAAAACCATATTTTTCCGGGTACCGGCACCGAGTTTGCCTGGGAAGAATCACTGTCGATCTACTACGCAATTGTCGATGTCAACCAGGACGGCATAAAAGAGCTTCTGCTTGATTTTGATTATGATAGTGGTCCGGATGGCGGCATTACAGTGTACACCTATGATCCCAATGCACCTACTCTGGTTCATGAAATTGGAGGGTTCTATACTTTTTCCCGTTTTTACGACAATGGAATTGTGGAAGAGGATATTTCCCACGGAAGTCCTTACGGTGGCCCTTATTCCACTGCTGGTGCAGCCGACCCCACCACTTTCTGGCCTTATCAGGTATGGTCCTATCAGGCCGATGATGCCTCCTACACCCGAATAGGTTTTGTGACCGACTGGAATAAAAAAGAATGGGCAGACAGCATTGACGGATTTTCCTCATTCCCGGATTCCGCTGATAAGGATCACGACGGTATCGTATATCTCCTGACAAATGCCAAAGGGAAAGAAACCGCCATAGATGCTGCTGACCTGAAAAAGTGGGTGGATTCCTACCGTAAAGGTGCAAAAGAAATTCCCATCACCTATCAACGGCTCAAATAATGGCAATTATGATTGTGTATCAGGATCACAGGCTGCGTACCGCCCAACGCATCTTCGTGGATCGTGCCCGTCCATTCTGCGCACACTCCTGCGCGGACGGACGCACCACATCCTTTGCATACTCCGAATAAATGCCTGTGCGGCAGCCTTCCTTTAAGGCTCGCTTGACTAGCTTATCTTCCCCGGAATGAAACGTCAGAATCGCCACGCGTCCGCCCGGCTTTAATGCTCCCGGCAGTTTTTCCATAAATTCATAAAGCACCTCAAACTCGCGGTTGACATCAATGCGAAGTGCCTGAAACGTCCGCTGGCAGGTCTTTTTGATCGTCTCTTTTTTCTCCTTTTCCGGCAGAAAATCGAGGGTGTCTTCAATAATCCGGCGCAGTTTTGTAGTGGTATCCACGCGGTGCCCTTTGCGGATTTCATCGGTGATTGCCTTTGCTAGTTCCTCACAGTACGGCTCATCGGAATTTTCATAGAGCATTCCGGCAAGCTCGTCCCGGCTGATCGTATCCAGACGCTCCGCCGCACTGATTCCTGCTTCCTGATTCAGCCGCAGATCAAGCGGTCCGTCCACTTTAAAGGAAAATCCGCGCTCCGGATTGTCGATCTGCATGGACGAAACGCCAAGATCTGCCAGAATAAAATCAAATCCACCCACTTCTTTTGCAATCTCATCGATCGTACAGAAATTCTGCAGATGGATGGTCAACATGTCCGCTCCGAATCCCTGGTCTGCCAGACGTTTTTTTGTCTTTGCCGACTCTGCCGGATCCACATCGGTCGCGTGGATGTGTCCTTGCCCCTGCAGCTGCTCGAGCATGGCTTTCGTGTGACCGCCGTAGCCGAGTGTGGCATCAAAACCGGTCTGTCCCGGTTTGATTTGCAGGAATCAAGAATTTCTTTTACCATAATGGAGATATGCATGCCTGCCGGGGTGTTGCCTTTCTGGATGACATGCGCGATGGTGTCTTTGTATTTTTCCGGCTGTAGTTCTTTATATTTTTCTTCAAATTTCTTCGGGTATTTTCCTTTATAATGCACACGACGCTTGTGCGGGGTCTGGTTTTCGTTTTCCATTTTTTATTCCTTTCCTCTCCTGTCCAGGTACAGCTCCTCTTACCATTTGCAGGGCAAAACTTTATATGAGGTTGCGAAGGTATTGTTTGCAGAGTAACCTTTGAGCACTAATGATTTCAAATTTAATCTGTTTTCTATGAATACCGGTACAATTGTTTTTCTACCAGTTTACTTCCTTCATAAACAAGCCGAAGTGTAAAAAAGCGGTGCTCGTCTTCCTCGATCAGCAGTTTTAAAAAAATGGCATCTCCTTCCCAGGTCGGAAGCGCAAGCACTTCTTTTTTGTCCATCCACTGCAGATCGCCTTCATTGCACTCGATCAGCTCCCCGGTAAAACCATCCGCAGTAAACAGGCACATTTCTTCCGGCTCCGGCGCTTCATCACTGATGAATGTGATCAGCCCGCGGAACTGGTAGGAAGTCAGTGTCAGGCCGGTTTCTTCTTTTACTTCACGTAACAGGCAGTCCTCCGGTCCTTCCGTGCCTTCTGCATGTCCGCCTACACCAATCCACTTGTCTTTGTTGATGTCGTGCTGCTTTTTGGTGCGGTGGAGCATCAGGTATTTTCCGTCTTTTTCTATGTAACACAGGGTTGTCATTTTCATGGGATTTTCCTCGTTTTTTCTCATATTTGTTCCATATGCTCCATGATAACAAAATTTGCCCCGTTTTTTCAATCGAACATTTCATATTTTGCCCCATTTTTGATATATTTATTTTCTTTTTTTGCCCCGTTTTTAAATTCCAGCCGAGTTATGGTGCTCATTTGAGGTATTCTCCAATCCGGTCAATATTATAAAGCGGGGTGTTTGTCATCCAGTCCTGCTCACGGAAATCCGACATGGAAGTCCGCACCGCATGCTTGGGATGATACTTTTCACAAAAAGCCCGCAGACTTTTTGCCCGCAGATTTTCCTCTGCTTTCACCTCTACCAGAATGACCGATCCGGGTGCCTGCAGCGTGAAATCAATTTCGCCTGTAGAATTTGCCGTTGTGTAATAATATGGTTCCACACCCAGTTCCGCTATCATCTGCTGCAGCACATACTGCTCCGTCAACGCCCCTTTAAACTCTGTAAAAATCCTGTTTCCATCAATGATAACGCTTACATCCAGATCTGTCATGGCAAGCAGAAGCCCGACATCAAGCATATAAATTTTGAACGCATACAGATCCATGAAATCAACTTTCCCTACCGGAAAAGAAGTTCCCTTATAAAACGTTTCATTGTGCGTCCTCCCTGTCAGTGGAATTTATATGTAGCATTCCTTATTACTTTATATCATATTTCTTTATGGCAGAGCCGTCAACATTTTTAAGGACGTATTTGTGTTATGGTGCTACACTTTTCAGGACGTATTTATGTGATAGTGCTACACTTTTCAGGACGTTACTGTTTGCATAAATGTGGAAGGTTTTTGTTGCATCTCAGGCATTTAAATGCTATACTTGTCACAAAGCAAATACATATTTTTCCATAGCTTGGGCGGACAGTACCTGGCGAGCCGTCTATATCATATATTTTATTTTTTCATTTCAAATTATCCCGGAAAGTCTTGCTTTTAAAATTCAACTTTATTTTAACTTAATTTTGTTATAAGCAGGATTTGTATTGATATGGGATGTGTTGTCATACAGATTCTGTGGCTTACACAAGGAGGAAACTGTATGGCAAACAAAGAATACAAAAGTGATGTGTTCAGCATGCTTCTTCAGGACAAGAAACGTGCAATGGAAATTTATAACGCGATTAATGGAACGGACTATGATGATCCAGAACTGGTTGAAATGACAACTTTGGATGACAAAAGCTTTTCGCTTACCGTACGGAATGATGCATCATTCATTCTTGATGCGAATCTGAGCCTGTATGAGCATCAGTCGACCTATTGCCCGAATATGCCACTGAGGGATCTGCTTTATTTTGCAAGCATTATACAAAAAAGAATCAAGGCTCAGAAACGTGATATTTATGGTGGAAGAATCTTAAAGATTCCAGTGCCCCATTTTGTCGTGTTTTATAATGGAAAAGAAGATGCGCTGGATCAGTATGATCTCCGTCTTTCTGATGCATTTGAAAAAGAAACCGAGAATCCTGAGATAGAATTGGTCTGCCATGTTTACAATATTAACAATGGGAAAAATGTTCCATTGCTGTCAAAATGCCAGACATTGCGTGAATATATGTATTTTGTGGATATGGTGCGGAAAAATAATGAAATCAGTGGAAATCTGGAAGATGCCATTGAGAAAGCTATCAACCAGTGTATGGAAGAAAATGTGCTGAGGGATTTTCTGGCTCAACACAGGGAGGAGGTAATGCACGTGATGACATTAGACTATACATTTGAACGACGGCTGGAAATGCAGCGCGCCGAAGCAATTGAGGATGGCGAAAGGATCGGAAAAGAGATCGGGAAAGAGATCGGGAAAGAGATCGGGAAAGAAGAAAAATTGTCAGAGCAGATTCGTAAAAAAATTCAAAAAGGCAAACCTCTGGATCAGATTGCGGACGAATTGGAGGAAGTGCCGGAAACCATTCGTCCTTTATACGAAAAAATTAAGCAGGAAATGCTGCAATAAAATAAGGCAGTTTCCGAGGAGGAAATGAGTTTTTATCGTTCGTTAGCTGAATGATATGCTTATTTACAAAATTGAATATTGCTTACCTTCAAGTTTATTGTGTCAGGCACCAATTGTCCAATTGTTCTCTATTTCTATTGATGCAGCCACTTATGCGATGGTCGGATTTGTCACAGGTATACTACTCACAAAATATCTGCTTTGGTATGACGATAGAGTTAAGTAATTCTTAATATGAGGGGCTTACCTTGCCCCTCTATCCTTATTCTGTAACTACAATCATAGTTCTATTTTTCAATCCCAAGCACGGTATTGGCCTGCTCACCCTCCATATATTCAAATGTGATGGTATCTCCTACACCATAACGCACGATATCAAGGTAATCTACTACCGATACATCGTAAATATCGGAATCATTTTCGAGCAAAATATATTGGTGCGTATTTCCTTCTACCACTGCATCGGTGATTTTTGCAATCGTACCGGTTGCTTTCTTGACACTGTCGCTCTCTTTTGTTTCCGCATTGACACCATTTTGCTTCATCAGTTCCATATAGTTCTTTTCGCATTCACTGACAGAATCACCGGTTGCTACAATCTGATATTTCTGCACATTTACCATCGCATACATTTTTACCAGACCAGAATCATCCTTTAATGCAATGAAATAGGTCGGCTCATTTGTAATGTTTAATAACAGTGGGAAGGTTGCTGTATAGCCAAGGTTTTGCACCTTACCTTCCGCAGAGGACATCGCAGAATCTTCAATTGCGCCTTCTACCTGATAATATTTTGTCTCCATCGTTCTCTCATTCATCAGGACGAATCCAACGTTGGACTGATCACTTGTGATGGAGGTTACTCCGGTATAAACCCAGACATCATCATTCATTGCAAGGTAATTATAACCGTTCGTGGTGGTCAGACAATCCTTCTGTCCTAACACACTGTTGATAAATCCATGTTTTAAAGATCCATAATAATCATAAAGCTGTACCAATAAATCGGCAGAATAAACACGGTCTACCCAGCTTGGCACATCTTTTACCGCATAATCAGTGCACTCACCTGTCACAGCATTACAAAGCACAACTCTGCCGATAGTCTTACCTCCAAACAGACCAATCTTATAATCTGCAACACTGCAAATCCAGTAAGGCGTACCCTCCTCGTCAATCTCAAAACTGATATCATCGAAAATATAGGTCGGATAACGAAATCTTAAATGACGCTTTAAGTTTCTATGAAAATGGTCATATGGCGTATATTTCATGCCTTCTGACAAACGAACCAGCTCCGTATCCTGCGTTGCCATATCAATCTTAATATAGGCTGGAACTCCTTCCTTCTGGTTCGTCAGCCACTTGATGGTATCCGCATAACGGAGCGGTGTTACACGGACCGGTTCCCCTTTGTAGTTAATCTGGGAATAAAGTTCACTGACTTCAAACTGCGACGCCATATCAACAAGACTACCCATCTTACGATTTCCCAGAATGGATGCGGAGTCACGATCTAACAGTGGAATCTGGTCATAAGAAATCTGTTTGATATCCTCGGTAAATTCCCCCTCTTCCACTTTTAAAAGTTTCTGATATTTTGCTGCATTGACAATCGGTGAGGACAAAATGGAGCCTGCCACATAAACCGCCAAAAACAGTAAAAAGACAATCACTCCAATCTTTAAACCTGTATATTCCTTAATAAAGGACAGTTCAATCTTGCTTTGTCCTGCTATCTTTGCCTTTCTTACAATATAAAGCACGAAAAGCACCGCCAAAATCAGAAAAATAAATTTCCAGGTTTCTGTTGCATGAATGTTAATTGCCGGAAGTGAAACATAATAAAAAATTGCAACAGCGATTACCACCAACAAAGCAATCACCAGTTTGACTTTCATCATTCCTTTCATCACGAATTCCCCTTTCGTTCGTTTGGTCGAAGCTGATATAAAAATTCTTCAAAACATACGCCATCTTGTTCCGGTATCAACAAGTTTATTGTGTCAGGCACCAATTGTTCCAATGTAAAACGTTTCATCGTGCGTCCTCCCTGTCAGTGGAATTTATATGCAGCATTTCTTATTGCTTTATATAATATTCCTTTATGGCAGAGCCGTCAACATTTTCAAGGCGTATTTGTGTTATGATGTTACACGTTTCAGGACGTATTTGTGTTGTCATATCACACGTTTCAGGATATGATTCTATCATGAAAGTAGGAACTATAAACTTACACAGTTTCTGCTTTTGCAAATAACCGGTATACTCTTGCAATTTTATTTTACAAGTTCTATGATAGGCAGTTAGAAAGACAGGGTGATTTTATGCAGATCAGTATTCTTTTAATGGAACAGATTTTTGAACTTTTTCTCATGATTCTGATGGGATTTATTATTGTAAAGGTGGGAATTGTCAAAGAAGAAGACAGTAAGGTTTTATCCAAAATCGTACTGTACCTGATCATTCCATGCGTGATTATAAACGCTTTTCAGGTGGACTATACCAAAAAAACCGTAAATGGTCTTCTCATCGCGCTTGCTGCATCCGTATTGCTTCAGGTGGTTCTCCTGCTTGTCGTTTTCGTGATGGGAAAACTGTTTTCCTTAAATGAAGTGGAAACAGCTTCTATCTATTACTCCAACTCCGGTAATCTGATTGTTCCTATCGTGACATTCATTCTGGGACAGAAATGGGTACTTTACGGATGTGTCTTCATGAGCGTGCAGCTTGTTTTCCTCTGGACACACTGCAAGAAAATCATAAGCCGTGAATCTTCCTATGACTGGAAGAAAATCATCCTTAACATCAATATGATTTCCATTGCCATTGGTGCTATTTTATTTTTCACCAGAATCCGGCTGCCGGAACTCATTACAAATACGATCTCCAGTGTTGGAAATATGATCGGACCGGCCAACATGATTGTAACCGGAATGCTTTTTGCCGGAATGGATTTAAAAGCAATTTTTGCAAATAAACGTGTATATTTCATATCGGCTCTCAGAATGCTTGTCATTCCTTTGATTGCACTGTTTCTCATAAAAATCAGCCATCTTGCCACACTGTCTGCAGATGCTCAAAAGATCATGCTCATTGTATTTCTCGCAGTAATCACCCCATCTGCATCTACCGTTACACAAATGTGTCAGGTGTACGGAAATGATGCACACTATGCCAGCGCAATCAACGTAGTGACCACGCTGTGTGCCATTGTGACCATGCCTTTTATGGTGCTGTTGTTTTCCTGTATTTAACGGTATATTTTCGCTTTTTTCTGCAATACCGGATAAAATCATACCATAAAAAGACAAGCACAGCCCCGATAACGATCGCTTTTACCACAAGCGGCATATGCCCGTCACCGAATCCAAACTCCACAATAAAAAAAACGCTCAGTGCGATCCACAGTGCAAACCATACCCATCCAAACAGCTTCTGATTTTTGACCTTACAAAACAGAAACTGGAAAACCGGATCGCCACTCACTTTATAAAACTCGCTGTACTCCGAAAAATCACCGACAAGTTCCTCCAATTGCGCAAAGCTACGTCCCTTTTTCTCTTCTTCTTTTACATAGTTGAGGTAAAAATCAATATTTTCGCCATCGTAGGCATGATCTGCTGCAAGTTTCCGGCACAGGTCGATGGAACCCTGTATTTCCTGCTGCTTATTTAACAACTCCTGCAACTGCTGCCGGACAAGTTCCTCAGAAACTGCCGGATCATCCAGCATCGAGGCAATTTTTTCGATGGGCATATTCATTTTCCGATATAAAATGATCTGTTTTAACCGCCGGATATCCTGTTCACTGTAATTGCGGTATTTGCTCTGGTCATTCCGCTCCGGTTCGAGCAGCCCCTTTCTTTCATAAAAGCGGATATTGCTGATGGTTAATCCGGTCAGTTGTGCTGCCTGTCCTATTTTCATCTGTCCCGTTCCTCCTTCTATAATATTTGAAAATACAATTATCTCTTTCCCACCTCACGCCGTGCCTGGTCTGTAATTTCTTCTGGAAAATCCAGCAGTTCCATCAAATCTATGGCATTTGTTTTCCCGACGATCCCACGTCTGATTTTGTATGGAAAAACGATATCTTTTTCATGAACCTGACTGTCAAAATAATAAGTGTCGTATCGGTTTTTCAGGGCATACACCAGCTCCAGATCATGTGTGGCAATCAGGAGAAAGCCCTGTTTCTGTACCATGTAGGATAAAATGGCATTGGATGCCGCCAGACGCTCACGCGTGTTCGTCCCTTTTAAAATCTCGTCAATCACAAACAACATGGGCTCACCCGTTTCCAATTCATCGAGCATGCGCTTTAAATATTTAATTTCACGCATGTAATAACTCTCTCCCTGCAGCACATCATCCCGAAGTGCCATCGAGGTCATCACCTGTATTGCAGGCATTTTCATATTTTTTGCAACACAGGTATTGATCGTCTGTGCCAGAATCACATTGATGGCAACCGCTTTCATAAATGTCGATTTGCCAGATGCATTTGCCCCGGTCAGTACCACACCTTTTTTCAGGACAAAATCATTCGGAATTGCATCTGCCATAAGAGGATGACGGATTTTCTCCACACTGATTGCGCCATCACTCTGCAATGACGGACAGCACCATTGCGGCAGGCTTTTCCGAAAGGATGCGATCGCAATCTCCATATCGATTTCTCCTGCAAATGTATACAGTTGCATCGTCTCTTTTTTGCACGCGCGCAAAGTTTTTTGAATACGGTAAAATGCGACAACATCATGCAGCGTAATTCCCGCAATATAATCCCAGAGGATCCCCGTCACATCCCCGGATATGCTCTGGTATTTTCTAGTCTGCCAGCGCAGCATCCGGTGGGATAATTTTTGAGTTTTCTCCAATGCATGCAAAATTTCCGGTCTGTCCGGTTCCAGTTTTTTTACAATCCAGTTGCAAAAATCAAAAAGTTCTTTCAGACTGGATACCATAAACAAATTTCCCTCATATTTGCATTTTGTATGCAGATAAATAAGCAGATTGACTACCGCCACAACAAGAAAACCAGTTGCCCACAAATTACTTCGCAGCAAAATTGCACCGATCAGGCAAAACGCCAGCAGTCCCTGCAAAAAATACAGTATTGCACCGGGAATGACCAGTGGGTTAATTTCTTCCGTCAGGAAAAACGGCAGATAACAGCTTTCTTTCTGCTTGCCGATACGCATGAGTTTTTCTTCTATCTCTGTGCGTATGGATTCCCGGCGCGAAAAAAACGAAATCCTCTTTTCCATATCCTCACAGGACTGCCGTGTCTGCATATTGTGCAGGCGATGGTACAGAATCTGCTCTCCCATATACGTCCGGGTATGATTGATCCGCGCAAATACACGATCCATCTCCAGGTCATTCCACGTAACGGTATCCACGCTTCCTGCACTTTGCCATTCTTCCTTCTTTACGTCCTGCACCACCAGCTCTTCATACATACGGATTTCGCGCATGCGCTTCTCCAGTGATTCCCACGCTTCCAGCTCCATTGGATTTTTCCCGAATTGTGCTTTTATTCTGTTTCTTCTTTTTTGCTTTTTTCCAATCACCCAGTTCATGATTTCCACCTCAATTTTTTAATTCTGGCAGAACTATAAACCATGAACCAGGGTGAGAGTCAAGGGATTTTTACCAAAAAGACCGTTTCTGTGCCGTATAAATGCAGCGGTTGCCATTGACCAGAAATGCCACCAGGCAGACCGCAAAAAATGCAAGCCCATTTTCCACACCAAATACTTCCATTCCGATCAGAACCGGAGCCAGCAAAGTATTGGTTGCACTTCCAAACACCGCCGCGTATCCAAGTGCCGCGCAGACCATCGGTGGCAGTCCTGCCAGGCTTCCCAGCACAAAACCAAGCGATGCACCGATGGAAAAAAAGCGGTGTCACCTCTCCGCCCTGAAACCCGATCGACAAAGTCAGTACCGTAAAGAGCAGCTTCAAAATCCAGTCAAACATATACAGTTCTCCCCCGGAAAATGCCTGCGCGATCAGATTGGTTCCAAGTCCGCAGTACCGTCCGTTCCACGCCAGAAAAAGGAACACCGCCAGTGGGATCGACACAAAGCCGATTCTCTTGTATGGATTTTCCAGTACGTTCCCATAAACTGTTTTACTTTTTGCAAAAGCACCGCAAACAGCCGTCCCGTCAGACCGAACAAGATTCCAAAAAGAATCAGATATGTCACCGTCTTTGTGTCCGTCAATGACAGGGTCTGCGAAAGAAGAACCGAAAATTTTTCCAGCCCCAGCACATGTGAAGTTGCAGATGCCGTAAAAGACGCAATTGCCGCAGGAAGCAATGCGGAATATGCCATACTTCCACTCACCACTACTTCCATCGCAAAAAAGACTGCTGCAAACGGAGTCTGAAAGAGGCCTCCAAATCCGGCTGCCATTCCCGCAATCAATACTATCCTGCCGTTGTCCGGGAAGTGGAATCTGCGGGCAAACGCATGGGAAAGTGTGGCACCGATCTGCACGGCAACGCCCTCGCGCCCCGCACTTCCGCCAAACAGATGTGTGATCCATGTACCGGCCATGACAAGCGGGATGAGTGCCAGTGGAATCGACTCCCGCTTTCCCTGCCCGGCTTCCATGACAAGCGTCATTCCTTTTGACGCCGTCTCATTGAAATGCCGGTATAACCAGACGATCCCAAGCCCTGCCAGCGGCAGAAACGGCAGCAATACAACTACATGCGCCGAACGAAAATCTGTAATAAAAAGTAAAACACGACCAAATACCGCGTCAATGGCACCAATTGCAATGCCAAGGAGCAGCGCAGATAGCACATACAAAAATGTTTCTTTTGCTTTTTTTCTTTAATCCCTGTAAATCTTGTGACAGATTCATGGTTTTCCTCTTCTTTCATAATCCCTTTTTCGTCTCTTACATGCGACATATGAACAATTGATTTACTGCTACATCCATCCTGCATCAATCCTTCTCCTGCACATCCTCAAAATCGTACAGCAAATAAAAAGCCGATGGTCTCTGCGATCAAACAATCGTAGAAGTCATCAGCTTATCGTTCAGCAGTTCAGGAAAATTCCCTTGGGAGAACTTCATTCCCATTGACAGATTACTCCTTTTCCCATAAAAAATCAAGAAAAAAAATTTTGGACCACATGTTACAATCTGCTGCTTTTGTAACTTACATCCCGGATTTTTCATTGCTACAATAAGAGTATCATGAATGTATGCAAAGGAGACGATTACAACTATGGCAAACAGAATTATGTTAAATGAAACATCTTATCACGGCGCAGGTGCAATTCTGGAGATTGCAACCGAGGCAAAAGCACACGGATTCCAGAAAGCTTTTGTCTGCTCTGATCCTGACCTGATCAAGTTTGGTGTAACAAAAAAGGTAACAGATGTACTGGACAAGAATGGTCTTGTGTATGAGATTTATTCCGATATCAAACCAAATCCAACCATCCAGAATGTCCAGCACGGTGTACAGGCATTCAAGGATTCCGGTGCCGACTACCTCATTGCAATCGGCGGCGGCTCTTCCATGGATACTTCCAAAGCCATCGGTATCATCATTGCCAATCCAGAATTTGAAGATGTGCGCAGCCTTGAGGGCGTAGCTCCGACTAAAAAACCATGTGTACCGATCATCGCTGTTCCGACCACCGCTGGTACTGCGGCAGAAGTTACCATCAACTACGTCATTACCGATGTGGAAAAGAAGCGTAAATTTGTATGTGTTGACCCACACGATATGCCAATTATCGCAATCGTAGATCCTGAGATGATGTCTTCCATGCCAAAGGGACTTACTGCTTCTACCGGTATGGATGCCCTGACACACGCCATCGAAGGATACACTACAAAAGCAGCCTGGGAAATGACAGATATGTTCCACCTCAAAGCCATTGAGCTGATCTCCAAATCCCTGCGCAGTGCCGTTGCAAACGAAAAAGAGGGACGCGAAGGCATGGCACTCGGCGAGTATATCGCGGGTATGGGATTTTCCAATGTCGGACTTGGAATCGCACATTCCATGGCACACACACTCGGTGCTGTCTATGACACTCCACACGGTGTTGCCTGTGCAATGATGCTCCCAATCGTTATGGAATACAATGCCGACTGCACCGGTGAAAAATACCGTGAGATTGCACGCGCCATGGGTGTCAAAGGTGTCGATGAAATGTCTGTGGACGAATACCGCAAGGCAGCGATTGATGCCGTACAGCAGCTTTCCGTCGATGTCGGAATTCCGACCAAACTGGAAGCACTGAAGGAAGAAGACTTACAGTTCCTTGCAGAATCCGCACATGCCGATGCCTGCGCACCTGGAAATCCAAAAGATGCCAGTGTGGAAGATCTGAAAGCACTGTTCCGTAAACTGATGTAATTTCTTACAATTCAATATAAAGTGGACTGTAAAAGAAGTCACTGATGAAAGAAACGCCAGTTCCGGCAAATACCGGTTCTGGCGTTTCAAATTATAGACCAAAGTGGAAGCGTTTTACAGCTTCTTTCTATATTAATCCCAGTTTTTGAAATACTTCCCTCAGCCGCACAGACATGGATTCGGTCAGCGCATGTGCCAGCTCTTCTGGCGTACATTTCCGATACCCGAGCACCCACTGCACCGTCATATAAACCGAACCAAGACAATACATTTCCAGTTCAAACTGCAATTCGGTGGAAATCTTTCTTCCTGTCCGGCTTTCGATCTGCTTTGTGTAAAACTCCTGAATCAGTTCAAAATCATGATCTCTCAGGCAATTCTGCTGATCACTTTTTGAATGCCGCCCGCAAAAAACAACTGCTCCATCTGAATGTATTCAAATTTGTTGACAAGGCTCTCGTAGACGGTTCTTCCTTCTCCCATGTGCTCAAATGATTCCAGCAAAATCTTATCAAAATACCAGTTGATCAGATCATATTTATCCTGAAAATTCCGATAAAATGTCTGACGCGTCAACCCACAGGTTTCTACAATTTCTTTTACGGTTATTTTTTCTACCGGTGCCGTGCGCATACATTCTTTCATGGCATTTGCCAGTTTGTAGCGCACACCGTCATTCTGCTTTTGTGGTTCCATGTTT
>ENA-OQBD01000461-OQBD01000461.1-human-gut-metagenome-genome-assembly--contig:-NODE-461-length-22095-cov-3.542425_pt1 | contig 22095 bp, 19 predicted proteins | sample MGYA00242742_ERZ504543 | MGnify/ENA primary metagenome ERZ504543 (study PRJEB26092, sample SAMD00036239) | human gut metagenome | host: Homo sapiens | study: EMG produced TPA metagenomics assembly of...
CCCCGGACATGGAGATACTTCCGAGGACTCGCACGAGACATTACCCGTCGTGCGCCATAACCGGGCCCGCTTGGATAGCGTGGAACTTCTTCCTTTTAAACGTTATATATATGATGGGTTCGGCGGGGATAATGACGGGGACATCTTTACGTTCCAGCTTTGGATAAAAGTCATAAGCCGGCTTCTTTCTCCAAGGCGGTAGTGACGGATCTATTACAGAAAGAACTCGGTTTTCAAGGTCTGTGCTTTACGGATGCTTTAGCGATGAAAGGGGCTTCCACAAAGAAAACGGATAATCCTTCGGTGAAGGCTTTGCTTGCGGGGAATGATATCTTGCTCGCTCCGGCCGCTCCAATCAATGATTTTACGGCCGTGAAAGAGGCTATTGAAGAAGGGGTATTGGATCTGGAAGCGATCGAGGCCAAGTGCTTGAAAATATTAAGGTACAAATATATCGCTGGATTGAATGCCTATAAGCCGGTCGAAACAAAAGGCTTATCGAAACGTTTGAACTCTCCGCATGCGGCATGGATGGCGGCGAAGTTGAATTCGGAGGCTATTACTGTTTTGAAGAATGAGGATACGATCTTACCTCTTAAACAGTTGAATAAGAAAAAGATCGCGGCGCTCTCGATTGGAGACGGGGTTGGTAATGAGTTCCAGAAAATGCTGGGCGAATATGATTCGATCGCTTGCTTTAGTATCGGACGGCGTTCTACGGCTACCCAAGTCCAACAGGTTTATAATAAATTGCAAAAATACGACGTGATCATTTGTGGCATACATACGATTCGCATTCCCGAGAGTTTAGCGTTGAGGCAGTTGGCTGCGAAGAAAGAGTTGGTCTATGCTTTCTTTACCTTACCATATGCTTGTAAGGAATATAAGAAGTCGATCGAGAAGGCGAAGGCGGTCGTGTTGGCTTACGAGGGTACTCCCTTAGCGCAGGAATATGCGGCCCAAGTGATATTCGGTGGTATTGCGGCGAAAGGGAAACTTCCGGTTTCAATTCCGGGATTGTATTATGCGGGTACTGGTATTTTTACGGAAAAGACTCGTTTGGGGTATCACCAGCCAGAAGAGGTGGGAGCGAATCCGGACCGTTTGGATGTAATTGAGTCGATCGTTAAAGAGGGATTGGATGAGAAGGCTTATCCCGGATGCCAAGTGTTGGTTGCGAAGGACGGCATGATTATCTATAATAAATCGTTTGGTTATTTTGATTACGAAAGTAGGCAGCCGGTCACGGAGGCGTCAGTTTATGACTTGGCTTCGGCATCGAAGGCGGCGGGGACTTTATTGGCAGTCATGAAAGCGTATGATGAGAAGAAATTCACCTTGAACAATAAGATCTCCGATTTTATACCGGAGTTGAAAGAGTCTAATAAAAAGGATTTATCGATAAAAGAGTTACTATATCATCAATCGGGAGTGACTCCAACTATTAATTTCTATCTGGATGCTATTGATAAGGATAGTTATAAAGGCAGTTTATATAGTTCGGCGAAGAACGCCACGCACCCGGTTCGTTTTGACGCTAAAACGTATGTCCGGAATGATTTTAAATATCTTCCGGATATAGTATCAGATACACGGAAACCCGGATTTACGACTGAGGTAGCCCGTAATTTCTATGTGAGTGATTCCTTTAAAGATACGATCCTTCAAGATATCAAGAAATCCCGTTTGGGTACGAGAGGTAGGTACGTATATAGTTGCGTGAATTTCATTATGCTGAAAATGATGGTGGAAAATCTGATGAGATCTCCGATGGACCAGCTTCTCCGGGATGATTTCTACAGCGGGTTAGGGGCTTGGCATACCACTTATAATCCGTTGAAGCGAATGGATACCTTGCAAATTGTACCTACGGAACAAGATGGATTTGTCCGCCGCCAATTGCTTCGCGGATATGTACATGATGAGGCAGCCGCTTTTCAAGGGGGTGTTTCTGGAAACGCCGGATTATTTTCGAATGCGAATGATTTGGCGAAGGTGCTCCAATTGATGCTAAACCAAGGGACTTATGGCGGCGAGCGCTATCTTTCTTTGGAAACCAGCCGTTTGTTTACACAAAGCAAGAGCCCGACTTGCCGTAGAGGGTTAGGCTTTGATAAGCCGGTGATTGGTAATCCGAAAGCCTCGCCTTGTGGGGCTTTGGCTCCCGCCTCGGTCTATGGACATACAGGATTTACGGGTACTTGTTTTTGGGTAGATCCGGATAACCAGCTTATTTATATATTTTTGAGTAACCGGGTGAATCCTAGCCGGGCAAATAATAAACTGGGATCGCTTGATATACGTACTCGCATACAGGATGCGATCTATAAGGCGATTGATAGGAAAAGCCAAAAAGATTCGTAATTTTGTGACAGTTTTAACAGATAGGTATTAATTAAAAAGCAGGTATATGTTATACGGACACGGTGATGATTTTTATAACGCAAAGAACGAGGTAAAGATAAACTTTAGCTCGAATGTGTGGCACGGAGCTAATTTAGATAAACTGAAGGAACATTTGATCGAGCATTTTGATAAGCTGACTCGTTATCCGGAGCCGGATGCCGCTACCTTGAAAAGATTGTTGGCCCGCCGGTATGAGATCAAGGAGGAGAATATCGTAGTGACGAATGGTTCGATCACGGCTTTTTATTTGTTAGCGCAAGCTTGGCGAGGCGCGAAATCCATGATCGCTATTCCTTCTTTCTCTGAATATGAGGATGCTTGCCGTTTGCATGAGCATGAGATCTCCTTCTTCCCGACATCGGACGATTTATCAGAGCTATCCTTGGAGGGACAGGACTTCTGTTGGATTTGTAATCCGAATAATCCGGATGGGAAGTTGATCCACCGTACGGAGCTTCTCCGTTTGATCTCGGCGAATCCGCAGACTACCTTCATTATTGATCAGGCATACGTGGCTTTCACGACGGAAGACATGCTAAAGCCGAGTGACGTGAAAACGCATAAGAACTTAATCCTTGTACAGTCTATCTCGAAGGCTTATAATATCCCCGGCTTGCGTATCGGCTATCTGGTCGCTTCTCCGGAGATCACGGAGAAAGTGAACAAGTATATCATACCTTGGTCGGTAAATGCTATCGCTATCGAGGCAAGTAAATATATCTTGATCCATCCGGCGCAATTTACGTTGCCGATCCGTAAATGGCAGCGTGAGACCGCGGATTTTATTTATCAATTAAGTAAATTGGATGGCTTGGAGGTAATCCCGACCTCTACGACTTTCTTCCTTGTCCGTTTGAAGAAGGGCACGGCTGCTGATTTAAAGCAATTCCTTTTAGATAATTACGGAATCTTGATCCGTGACGCTTCGAATTTCCGGGGCTTGGATGAGACTTATCTACGGCTCTCTACCCAGAAGTCTGATGAGAACCAGATCTTACTTGAAGGGGTGAAGGTTTGGTTGGAGCAACAATGAATTGAACACGAGAAACTTCCGGAGGTATGTGGGTATTTCCGGAAGTTTTTGTTAAAATAGCCAACCAATGAACAGGGGTAAGTAGTCTTTCAACTCTGTCTTTAATATTTCAATTGCCTTATTTTTATATCTTTCTACTGTCCGTATGGATATTTGCATATCCTCTGCGATCTCGCCGTAACTCTTATTCTCAAAGCGATTCTTCTCAAATACATATCGATAGTTTTCGGGTAATTTAGCAAGTGCCTCTCGAAGTAGGGTTTGTAATTCTTCCCAAGTATAAAGTTCCTCGCCACTATCCGCATAGATAGGGATTTGCTCTTGAGGAAGTTTGTCTACATATTCTTCATGATTGCGTTGCAGATAGTTGAGACAGTGGTTTTTGGTAGCTGTGATGAGATAATTGCGTGCGGAAGTTCTTATTACGATGCGTTTACGATTTTCCCAAATGGAGGAAAAAACTTCCTGTACGATATCTTCTCTCGTTTCCCGATCAGGGATAAAACGTTTGGTATATATGCAAAGAGCAGGATAATATAGCTCAAATAAACGTTGGAAGGAGAGCTTATTGTCCTCGGTCGTGATTTGCCGTAAAAGGAAATCGGTATCAGTCTTTGTTGGATTTCTTTCCATAATGGGACAAATGTATATATTTTTAGAATATATTCCCCTTTGTTTCACAAGCTAAAATCCTTGCTTTTTTGGTGCAATTGGTGAGGAGGGCCCACACATATATACGTGTTGGGCAATACCTGCTTAGGTGATTTCCTTGCTTTATTGTGGGGTACAAGAGGAAGAAAAATTATAAAAAAATGTCGTTTTGCTGTCGTGTTTTTGTTTTGACTGTGTCTATATAGAAAAAGACAATCATATATGCGAGAAAGCGGAGACGAAAAAAATGTACATTACGGCAGATTGAGAAGATTAAAGCTCTGTCTGAGGATATGCTAGAATACCAAGCGATAGATGTGCATAAGGCTTGGCAAAGCATGGAACGTCGTGCTAAGCGGAAAGCCTCTATGAGGATGTTTTCGTTGTTTTTTACCCGTGCCGCAGCTATTCTTGTAGTACCGTTGCTCATATCCTCGTTATTTTTTTCTTATTTATATTATACCACAGGTAGGAATGTTAAGACGGGGGCATCTGTGGTTTTTGCGGAGATTAGTTCCATGCCTGGTACAATTACCCGTTTGGTGTTACCTGATCAATCTGTTGTTTGGTTGAATGCCGGCAGCCGCTTGGTTTATCCATCGGTCTTTGATGAGAAAGAACGTAAAGTTCAGCTCTTTGGTGAGGGCTATTTTGAAGTTGAAGCCGATCCGGAACATCCTTTTAGTGTGTCTACCTCTGAGGGATTGCGGGTAATAGCGTATGGAACGAAGTTCAATGTGAATGCCTATGACGATGAACCTTTTATCGAGGCTGTGCTGGAAAAAGGAAAGATCGATGTTATCCGGAACGATGAACGGATCCGCTTGGAACCGAACAAACAGGTCGTGCTTAATAAGGAAAGCGGTGTGTTCCGTGTTTCTGCTGTCAATTTGGATGAGAAGATGGATTGGAGAAAGGGGCGGATGGTATTTCGAAATACTCCTTTAGAGAAGGTACTAAAGCGACTGGAAAAACGATATAATGTGGAGATCGTACTGCATAAGAACTCGAATGCGGAGTATAAATACCGTGCGACTTTCACAAATGAGACCTTGGAGCAAATATTGGATTATCTAAAACAGACTGCCCCTATTGAATGGTCTGCCCGACAACTTTCCTCTCATTCGGATTCCACGTTTGTCCGGCAGAGGATAGATGTTTATCAACGATAAAAAATCATTTCAAAATAAATTTTGTGTAATCACTAAATCTACATGCTTATGAGTGCATTTCATTTACGTAAGAGGAATCTTACTCGGTATTTACCTCAATCGAATCGTATCTTAAATCTTGGTACGGCATTTACATTCTTGACTGCCTTCCAGTTATATGCAGGTACCTCTTATTCACAGACAACAACACTTTCCTTGTCGTTGAAAAACGCTACGTTGGAGCAAGCGATCGATCGGATAGAGGAGGAAACGGGTTATTCATTCTTGTATGCGGATCATGTTTTGGATGTGAGTCGTATTGTCAATTTAGAGGCCAATAATAAGGATATTAATTTGGTTTTATCCCGGGTTTTCGATAATATGAATGTCGATTATAAGATTGTAGATAAGCAGATTATCTTATCTCGTAAATTAGAGTCTATTCCTTTGGCACAGCAACAAGGACGCATGGTACAAGGAGTCGTGTTGGATTCGAACCAAGAACCAGTAATCGGCGCTAATGTATTGGTGAAGGGAACGACTGTCGGTACGATTACAGATATTGAGGGGCGTTTCACGTTGGAAGTTCCGAATAATGCTGTATTGGTTGTTTCTTATATTGGTTATTTATCTACAGAGCTGGTACCCGGTTCAAAGACGGATTTGACCATTTCGTTGAAAGAGGACTCACAAAACTTGGACGAGATTGTGGTCGTAGGTTATGGTGTATCGCGTAAAAAAGATCTTACGGGTGCGGTTTCGGTCTTGAAGATCGATGACTTGAAAGATACACCGGTTTCTAGCGTAGATCAAATGATGTAGGGTAAGCTCTCCGGAGTGAACGTGATGCCGGATAATATGCCGGGTGGAGGAGTTGCGGTGCGTATTCGCGGTTTCAGTACGATCCGTAACAATGATCCGCTTTATATCATTGATGGTATTCCTGTGGATGGTGGTATTAATTTTTTGAATCCAAACGATATCGAGTCTATGCAGGTATTGAAAGATGCTTCCTCAGCCTCTATCTATGGAGCACGTGCGGCTAATGGTGTCGTTATTATCAATACAAAAAGAGGGAAAGAGGGTGAGTTTAATGTCAATTTAGATGCTTACTTTGGTGTACAAAAAGCAGCGAAGCAATTGAGGATGTTGAATGCGCAACAGTTTGGTGATATGTTGTGGCAGGCTATGAAAAATGATGGAAAAACTCCTTCGCATGATGTCTACGGAAATGGTGATCAGGCAGTTGTTCCTGAATATTTGGATAGTAATCATTTAATTCCTTCCGATGATGTGGATTGGGTCGATGAGATTTTACGTGCGGCCGTGGTACAGTCTTATAACCTCTCTTTTACGAAAGCAGATAAAAAATCTAATCAATTATTCTCGTTAGGATACTATGATCAGCAGGGACTGGTTAAGTTTAGTGATTTCAAGCGTGTGAGCGGTCGTTTTAATTCCGAGTATAAATTGTTTGATGATCATCTCCGTATAGGAGAAAATATCTCTCTTTCTCATTCTTGGGGAACAAGTGTCTCTAACAATGCCGCCTTGGGAGGAACTTTGTATGAGGCTTATAAATTCCAGTCTATCACGCCTGTGAAGAATCTGGAAGATGAGTATGCCGGAAATGTATTCTCGGATATACCGAATCCCATGGGTAAATTGTATAGGAACAAGGATAATCAGGATAAGAAGAGTCGTTTGGTAGGTAATTTGTATGCCGAGTTACATTTGTTTGATGGGCTTATGTTTAAGACCTCTTTTGGTGTTGATTACAATAATCTGTATAGACGTTCTTTCAGTCCAAAATATGATGAGTTGAATGCCTCGGAGAAATTAAGTAGTTTATCCAACCGAAATGCTTGGAATTTTAACTGGGTATTCACGAATACCTTGACTTATAATAAGACATTTGGCGACCATACGATCAATGCCTTATTAGGTATGGAGTCTTTGAGAAATAGATATGAGTATTTTACAGCTTCAAGAGACGGTTTTCCGTCAGACGATCCTAACTTCCGTTTTTTAGATGCGGGAGATGTAGGAACCCAGAAGAACTCGGGTGCTGCTACGGAGTATAGTATGGTCTCTTATTTCGGTAAGCTCGATTATAATTATCATGATCGGTATTTGGTGGCGTTTACTTTGCGTCGGGATGGTTCATCTCGTTTAGGTAATAACAAATGGGGTAATTTCCCTGCGGCATCAGTTGGATGGCGCATTAGTAATGAGCCGTTTTTTGATGTTGAGGCAATTAGTAATTTGAAAGTACGCGTTGGTTGGGGACAGAATGGAAACTCGGATGTTCCGTCGTATGCGACGATTGACTCATATAAGAGTAATTCTACGAACTCGAATTACCCGATTGATGGAAATCAAAGTGGTGTAGATCTAGGATTGGTGCAGACTCGAAACGGAAACGTTAATTTGAAATGGGAGACAACCACACAAACGAATGTCGGTGTGGATTTGGGTTTTTTGAATGGTGACTTGAATTTGACTTTGGACTATTTTAATAAAGATACCAAGGACTTATTGTGGCGTAGAGCCTTACCTGCCTCGATCGGGGGAACAAATATGACTGTTTGGGATAATGTAGGTAAGATGAACAACAAAGGTTTTGAGATGGAGATAAATTATCAAAAGCAAATCAATCAGGATTTTGGTTTCTCTGTCGCATATAACTTCTCTGTTATCAAGAATAAAATGACCGAACTGAATGGGGTGGATTATATAGGTCTTTCCAGTAGTGAACTTCACGGACGTAATTTCGATCAAGAGACTTCTCGTTCAGCGGTAGGACAACCGATCGGATCCTTCTTCGTGTATGAGGCTGATGGTCTGTTCCAAAGCGATGCGGAGATCCAAAACTATAAGAATGATAGAGGTGAGTTATTACAACCGAATGCGAAACCGGGTGATATTCGCTTCAAGGATTTGAATGGAGATGGCGTTATCAATAGTGATGACCGCGATTTCAAGGGAAATCCGTTGCCTGATTGTAGCATGGGGTTGACGTTGGGTTTCAATTATAAAAACTTTGATGTTAGTGCCTTCTTCCAAGGTGTATTTGGTAATGAGGTCTATAATTTGACGAATTATTTGGGTGAGTTTTATAACCAGGCTCAATATAATAAAAATTCTACGATCTTGGATGCTTGGCGTCCGGATAATACGGATACGGATATACCTCGTGTCACATTGGATGATCCGAATAATAATATTCGTCCTTCTACCTATTATATCCATAATGCCTCTTTTGTCCGTTTAAAGAACTTAAAGGTGGGGTATACACTACCGGATAAAGTGGCATCTAAGTTGAAGTTGAAACGTACGTATATTTATTTGCAAGGACAGAACTTGTTTACCATAACGGGATATGAAGGTATTGATCCGGAGGTTGGTTTGCAGAGTTATTCTTCTGAGAACCGTAGTTTGGATATGGGGGTGGATCGTGGAGTGTATCCATTACCAAGAACATTTACTTTAGGGGTTAACGTTAGTTTTTAACATAAAAAGAGATATATACAATGAAAAAGATATTTTTCATTTTGCGGCATCAGTGTTGATGATGTGTTCTTGTGCGGACTCATTCCTTTCTGAGGAGCCTGTGGGTGAGTTCTTGCCCGGACAGGTAGAGAGTGAGGAAAATATAGAGGGTATCGTGACCGGTGCATATGCTGTGTTGGATGGGTATTATGCCTCTGATGCGATTAATTCCGGTTGCTCAAACTGGCAGTTCGGGGATGTTGTCTCTGACGATGCGTATAAAGGTGGCGGCGGTACCGGTGACCAGAACCAAATCCATTTGATGGAGATCTTTAATGCGAATCCCACAGGGATTGACTTTGAAGCTCGATGGGCTGCTCTTTATGAGGGAATAAAACGTTGTAACCAAGCGATTCGTTTATTGAATGGTAGTGAGGTTAAAAACAAGGAACAGCGTTTAGCTGAGATGCGCTTTTTTGAGGGGGCATTATTATTTCAACTTAAAAATCATTTATAATCAGATTCCTTGGATCGATGAAACGTTGGTGGATCCAAATGAATACAATAAGAAATCGAATACGAGTTTTCATCCGATCAATTGTGGGAGAAGATTTTAGAAGAGTTCTCTGCTGCTTATAAAGTATTGCCGGAGAGCCAAGCGGATTATGGCCGGCCTACTAAATGGCAGCTAGAGCTTATATGGCAAAGGTTTATTTATATCAGTCCAAGTGGAAAGAATGTTTGGAAGCTTGTGATGAGGTGATTCAATCTGGAAAATATGAGCTATTCCCTGATTTCCGGAATGTGTTCTTGCCTGAAAATGATAATTGCTCGGAGATTATCTTTGCGATCCAGCTGTCCATTAATGATGGTTCTCCCAATAATGAGAACGGAAGTTATGGCGATCGCTTGTTGCCTCCGGGAGGTCCTTATCCTGTATATGGCTTTTTGCGGCCGACTCAAAATTTGGTAAATGCTTATAAAACGGATGTTAAAGGCTTGCCTTATAATGATGGTAAAGATGTGTCAGAGAATGACTATGTAGATGTTCGTTTGGATCATACATTAGCTAGACCAAATATACCGTTTATGGATGTACAATTGTATGATTGGACTCCTAGAGAGGCTAGTGTGTATGGCCCGTATAGCCCGAAGAAGCGTTTGGTTTCATTGAATTCTACTTATTATTCGCCGATATGGCCTTATGTGAATGCTTTGAATTTCTATGTGATTCGTTATGCGGATTTGTTATTGTGGAGAGCTGAGGCTGCTATTGAGACAGGTGATTTAGAGACTGGGCGTAAGTATATCAATATGATTAGAGAGCGTGCGAAAAATACTCAGCATGTCAAGACAATGGATCAATCACAAGATGCTGCTAATTATAAGGTAGGGGTTTATGATGAGCCTTTTAAATCAAAAAATGAAGCCGTGCAAGCGTTACGTATGGAGAGACGTTTGGAGATGGCGCATGAGGGAATTCGTTTCTTTGATTTGGTGCGTTGGGGTGTCGCGGATGAAGTTATCAACGCTTATATCGCCAAAGAGAAAGTGTTCCGTTCCCACTTGCAAAATGCTCATTTCGTAAAAGGTAAGCATGAGTATTTCCCGATACCTCAGTCTATGATTGATATTTGTGGTACGGAAGTAATGAAACAGAATCCGGGTTATTGATAAATTAAATGAAAGAAAAGGCGGTGTGTCAAATAGTTTAATATCCATTTGATGCACCGCTTTTTCACGATGTAATAAAAAATATGAAGCAGCTAGGAGTTATTTTATATCTATTGTGTTTGACTACCTGTTATGAGTTATGGGCAACCCCTCATAATGTCGCTTATCAAGCTAAAGTTTCCTGTTCGTCTGCCTTGAGCCAAGAGCAGGAAGGTAAGTATGTGATAGATCAGGTGATTCGTATTTCCGGAAAGGGAGAATGGGTAGCCAAGACAAAATTGGATGCGCGTGGTCGGGTGTATCCGTATCCTTGGATACAATTAGATTGGGATCATGCGATTTATACGAATAAGGTTATTTTATACGATCGGGTGGATGAGCGAAGCCATTGTGCTGCGGGTACCTTGTTCTTTAGTGACGGTAGTTCGGTAACGGTTAATTTGATTCCCAATGATGGAGCGCCAAGGGTGGTTGAATTTGATACTCGGAAGACGGAATGGATTCGTTTTCAAATGACGGATGGAGAAGGACAAGATTTAGGGCTGTCTGAGATAGAGGTGTATCCTGCTCCTGAGTCTTATCCGGATTATATCTCTTGGGTGAATCCTTATGTCGAGACCGCTAAAGGTCGATATTTTTTCTTTGTGACCGGAAGTTTGCCTTTCGGTATGATAAGTTCCGCTCCATTAACCCGCAATATCAATCAAGGAGGAGGAGGTTATAATTATAATATATGAATTCATAAATTCACTTTCTCCTGCTTTTACATTACAAATCATAGAATTAACCGAAATTATTATAAATAAAACTAACCCTAATAAAAATTGTACTCTTTTTTTCATACTTAACTCCTCTCTAGACTCCTATTCACCTTAAATTACCTATCTAAATGTTATTCACTTGGAAAAACAATCCATATCGTAACCCCGCTATCTCTTGCATTAGCTGGGTCAAACTCCTGATATGACTGGACATATTGTCCACCCGTTCCTAATACTTTCCCATCGACTTCCTTCTGCTCTGTCCTAATTACCTCCTCTTCTGCCTGTTCTTCATCTTCTATCTGTACTCTCTTATCTGTATGCTCTATCTTTTCAATAACATCTGTACTTCTATTAACTTCACTACCACCGGCTTCTACATACTGCACCGTAGGCTTTATGAATAATGCAGCCATAACAACCGTCAATATCAGTAATGATACTGCCACCTTGCTGGTACTGGCACTTTGAGGCTTCATTATATTACCTATTCTATTAATCGTAATTCTGTAATCATTATTAAATCCCAGCACCCTTGCTTTTGTCACATTGCCTTTATAAGCACTATTTAACAATATATTGGCATATTTCTTACTCCAGTCCTCATCGTCCCTATGTCTGTTACAGCAGTCATAATCACAGCTTAACTCTATATATTCTGCATAATACTTATAAAACATCCATACCAGCGGATTGTACCAATATATAACCGCTGCTATGCCTGTTATTATCTTGATAATATGATGTCTGTGGCGTATGTGCGTATACTCGTGCTCATAAAGATATGGTACGTCTTCATCATTGACTGCATATGATATATAAACCTTAGGTCTGACAACACCATATACCAATCCAGAAGATATATAATCACTTCTGTATACTTTCACTCTTTTACCGCCAGCTAGTATCTCCTGTGGAATACTTGTAGATAATCCGTTCCTGAATTTCATATCAGCTAACATATTACGCAGAAATATCACAACAATTCCAAGCAGCCATATGACCGCTAATATTTCATACATATTTATTGTTATTCCCGTCACACTATCTGTGTAACTCACTTCTGACAATATGTCTGTTGATACTATTTTTATATTGAATCTGATTGACAGTGGTATCAGAATTCTGACCCACACTAAAGACATTAACAGCAGCTTAAGCTTCGCTGACTTTATACGCATTAATCCGCATATCAGCAGGCATATTAATATAGCTGCCATTACTCTGATATTATTCTCCAAAACGTCTGTATATAACTTTAACCCCATCATATGTATACCCCCACTCACTGATGTATACGGATTGCCCTAAGCCTTCCACTTTACACAATCCCCATTGTGTTATTTATCTAACCCAAATTGCCTTACTATCTCCTGTCTTTCCTCGTCCGTTATCCCCCTTGCACGAACAAAAGCCGCCACAAATTCCGGCAGCGAACCGTCAAATCTTGAATCTATGGTATTCACGCTCTCTATTGACTGTGCATCTTCTTTCTTAATTATAGATGTGACTATTGCATTCTCGGACTTTATTATTCCGCGGTCACTCAGTCTTTTTATAACTGTATATGTGGTTGACTTCTTCCAGTCAAGCTTTTCCCTGCATAATCTCACCAGCTCTGTGCTCTTAACCGGTTCATTCTCCCACAATATCTTACAGAAGTTATACTCACTTTCATATATTACTGGCTGCATATTAATCTGCACCTCTCTTATCTGATATTTATAGCCTTAGTCTAAGTCACTAAACCTTATTTGTCAATATATATTTTCACAAATATTTATACATCAACCCAAAAACTGTAAATATTAAAAAATCAGGAGAAAATTCGCACAACTGTAATTTTCTCCTGATATATTAAAGTTCTATATTAGTTCTTCTCAACTGCAAGTACAACCTTCTCACCATTGATATCCCAATCCTTAGTGAAGCCTGCTGTCTTACCTGTTTCTATAGAATCAGCAAGAACAACGCTCTTAATCTGTTCTTCATTCTTCTTCATAAGGTCTGCTAACTTGTCATTACCATCTACATATACAGTAATCTTGTCCATAACCTCAAATCCAGCATCCTTACGCATAGTCTGAATCTTGCTTACGATTTCTCTTACGAAGCCTTCTTCGATAAGCTCTGGTGTAAGGTTAGTATCCATAACAACTGTGATACCCTTGTCAGAACTTGCTACAAAACCTTCCTTCTGAGTCATCTCTATAAGAACATCATCCTTCTCAAGAACGATATCTTCACCATCAGCATTGATTGTAAATGAACCCTTAGTATTAAGCTCATCCATAGTTGCATTGCCATCAAGTGTTGAAAGCGCAGTTCTTATAGCATTAAGATGCTTGCCATACTTTGGTCCAAGTGTCTTTAACTGTGGCTTGAATGAGTATGAAGTAAATGCTCTTACATCATCTGTATACTCAACTTCCTTAACATTAAGCTCATCTGCTATTATAGCTGTAAAGTATTCGTTTAACTTCCAGTCAGCCTTGATGTACAGCTTTCCGATTGGCTGTCTGTTCTTGATGTTAGTTGAGTTACGGCATGCTCTTCCGATAACAACAGCATTTAATACATCTTCCATATTATCTTCAAGTTCCTTGTCAATCCATTCTTCCTTAACTTCTGGGAAGTCGCAGAGGTGGATACTGATAGGAGCTGTCTTATCTATACTGCATACAAGGTTTCTGTAAATGCTTTCTGTCATAAAAGGAATCATAGGTGCTGCTGTCTTGCAAAGTGTTACAAGTGTTGTGTAAAGAGTCATATAAGCATTAATCTTATCCTGCTCCATGCCCTTAGCCCAGAATCTTTCACGGCATCTTCTTACATACCAGTTAGAAAGCTCATCTACAAATTCCTCAAGTGCTCTTGCTGTCTCTGTAATCTTGTAGTTGGCAAGATTATTATCAACAGTCTTAACAAGAGTATTAAGCTTTGAAAGAATCCATTTATCCATAACAGGAAGCTTATCATACTCAAGTGTGTACTTAGTAGCATCAAAATCATCTATGTTAGCATAAAGTACAAAGAATGCATATGTGTTCCAGATAGTTCCCATAAACTTTCTCTGACCTTCTGTAACAGCCTTGTCATGGAATCTGTTAGGAAGCCAAGGTGCTGAATTCTCGTAGAAATACCAGCGGATAGCATCTGCACCGTGCTTTTGTAATGCGTCAAATGGATCTACAGCGTTACCCTTTGACTTACTCATCTTCTGTCCATCTGCATCCTGAACGTGACCAAGTACGATAACATTTTCATAAGGTGCTTTATTGAAAAGAAGTGTTGATATTGCAAGAAGTGAGTAGAACCATCCTCTTGTCTGGTCAACGGCTTCTGAAATGAACTTAGCAGGGAACTGTTGTTCAAACACTTCCTTATTCTCAAATGGATAGTGGTGCTGTGCAAATGGCATTGAACCTGAGTCGAACCAGCAGTCGATAACTTCTGGAACTCTCTTCATCTTGCCCTTACATTTAGGACAAGTACAAGTAACAGCATCAATATATGGTCTGTGAAGCTCGATATCATCTGGACAGTTATCAGAATGTTCCTTTAATTCTGCCTTGCTTCCGATAGATAACATTTCTCCACAATCATCACATACCCAGATATTAAGAGGAGTACCCCAGTATCTGTTACGTGAAATTCCCCAGTCCTGAACATTTTCAAGCCATGCACCAAAACGTCCAGTTCCAATAGTTTCCGGAATCCAGTTGATTGTCTTGTTGTTAGCTATTAAGTTAGCCTTAACTTCTGGATCACTCATCTTGATAAACCAAGACTCTCTTGCGTAGTAGATAAGTGGTGTATCACATCTCCAGCAGTATGGGTAATCGTGCTCGAACTTAGGAGCATCAAATAACTTGCCCTCTTTATCAAGGTCTTTAAGTACTTCTGGGTCTGCTTTCTTAACGAAAAGTCCTGCATATGGTGTTTCCTTTGTAAGTTCACCCTTTCCGTCAACGAACTGTACGAATGGAAGGTCATACTTACGTCCAACCTTGGCATCATCTTCACCAAATGCTGGTGCAATATGAACGATACCAGTACCATCTGACATAGTTACATAGTCATCACATGTAACAAAATGTCCCTTCTTGTGCTGCTTAGCTGCAACATCTGCCGCACACTGATATAATGGCTCATATTCTTTATATTCAAGGTCTTTACCCTTGTAAGTTTCTAATACTTCGTAGTCAACGCCAGCGCCGCTTCCAGCTTCCTTACCTTCTTCGATAACATTTCCGCCTACTGTCTGACCTGCCTTAACTGCAAGTCCACCAAGTACCTTATCAAGAAGTGCTTCTGCCATATAGTAAGTATAGCCGTCTGCTGCCTTAACTTTAACGTATGTTTCTTCTGGGTTCACGCAGAGTGCCACGTTAGATGGAAGTGTCCAAGGTGTTGTTGTCCATGCAAGGAAATATGCATCTTCGCCTACACACTTAAAACGTACTACTGCTGAACGCTCTTTAACAGCCTTATAGCCCTGTGCTACTTCGTGTGATGAAAGTGGTGTTCCACAACGTGGGCAGTAAGGAACAATCTTAAAGCCCTTGTATAAAAGACCCTTATCCCATATCTGCTTTAAAGCCCACCATTCAGACTCGATGAAGTTATCATCATATGTGATATATGGGTTATCCATATCAGCCCAGAAACCAACTGTAGATGAGAAATCCTCCCACATACCCTTGTATTTCCATACGCTTTCCTTACATTTCTTAATGAATGGCTCAAGACCATACTCTTCAATCTGTTCCTTGCCGTCAAGACCTAATTCCTTCTCAAGCTCAAGCTCAACTGGAAGTCCGTGTGTATCCCATCCGGCCTTACGTGGAACCATATAACCCTTCATTGTTCTATATCTTGGAATCATATCCTTTATAACTCTTGTAAGAACATGTCCGATATGTGGCTTACCATTAGCTGTAGGAGGTCCATCATAAAATGTATATGTCTCCCCCTTCTTGCGGTTATCAATACTCTTCTGGAATATATCATTATCCTTCCAGAACTTTTCGACCTGTTTTTCTCTGTCTACGAAATTCATATCTGATGAAACTTTCTCGTATACCATTGTGTTACTCCTTTCAAATCATTTACTTAATCGTAACGATGTCAGCTTGCTTTATTGGTGCTGTAACAAATGTCGTTACATATGCAAAAAAGCCCCTGCCGTAATACGACAGGGGCTGAATCAACTTAACCTATATCAATTACGACATACCATCATATGCGTCCCTTGTAACGGTAGGATTACCGTCCTTACTTACTTTTCGTAATATAATACTATCCTTAATGTTACCAATAATATCATACTACAAAGTTCTGCAAGGATGCTTGGAAGTGATATTCAACTATGCTCTACTCACACCGGCTTCCACCATCCCGGCTCGCTATCGCTTTCTTTCATAATCTACTGTCTTCGTCATCGCAGATAATATGATTGTATATAATTGATCTTAAAATGTCAATAATTAAGCTGTATTATTTATTATAATTTATCACAAAATTTCCTGTTATTGTGTTATATGTATTGCTTTAGCCCTGCTATGCCCGTCCTTTTCTGCGTTCAACACCTTTTTCTTTATAATATTGTGCTTTATCAGCATACATCAGCTCCTCAGACTCACGTAGCATTTCATCAAAGCCTGTTATTACGTTCTCCCTCCAGATAACACCGGCTGCCATATTCACAGAACGCTCTTTCATTAGTTCTTTTAACTCTGTTATATGCTTTATTAATGTATTCTCGTCTATCTGTGTACAGATTACAAGGAATTCATCACCACCTATACGGAACACCCTATCTTCTCCAAACACATCCGTAAGACATGCACATGCATTTAGAATAAGTCTGTCACCAGCCTCGTGTCCCATCGTATCATTCACATACTTAAGTCCTGTAACATCACAATATACAACGCCTATACTTTGTTTTTTATCTATATTATCTACACATGCACTCATTGCAAAGCGGTTTCCTATATTAGTCAGGGCATCCTTATAGCTCATATTCTCAAGCTTTCTTATCGTATTCCTGCGCTTTATACACGATATAATAAAAGCTCCCATAATCTCAAGTATACTTAAGGCATATTTAAGTGTAAGCAGTGGCGGATTGCCTATTCCCATAAATGCAACAACATTTCCTTCGTTATATATAGGAATTGCAATTATTGAATGAACACCTTGTCTTTTTAAATTATCATATTGCAGGGGATCACTATCCTTTATTTCTTCAATATCCTGAATTACGATGTTTCCGCCTTTTTCAAAACACTTATACCAGTTAGCACATACCTCTGGCGGCAGATTCTGAAGATTATCCTTCTTCGGACTTATTCCCTCTGCCGTCCACTCATATGTATTATCATCTCTTCCATATATATTCTTTTCAAATATATAGGTTCTTTCTCCACTAAGTGCTTTACCTATATACCCAAGAAGTGTGCTTATCGTTTCATCAGGTGTATCTGCTGCAAGTGCCACTCTTAAGCCCTCATTGACAAGAGCCTCAGTTTCTCTATACTTTTGGATAAGCTTATCCTGTGCAAGCTCTTCACTTATATCTATGCCTATTTCCAGCCTGTACTTTCTGTTCCCTTCGCCCTCTATCAGTGTATCCTTTATTATCATATACTTATCTAATACAGGATTATAATAACGCCATTCATCAAAGGCTCCAGGCAGAAGCCTGCTGTTGTTGCACATTCCACATTTAACAGAAGCTTTTTGTAATACCTCATAGCACTTCAGGCCTTTTATATCCTCTATTGATTCCAAGCCATACGCTTCCAATGCTTTATGATTCATATATACAATCTCATTGGTTTCTATATCTGTTGCATATACATATTCATTCAGATTTATAAAAAAATCCCCTATTTCTTTTATATTTTTCATGCGCATGTCTCCCTTTATTATTGAACTTGTAGTATTCCCCATTCATTAAACGAATCAGCATATTCTATATATAATTTCTCCGTAACAGCCCCTGTTTCTTTTACATTTATATCACTTTGTTATTTTTTTATCAATGCGTAGTATAATATTTTTATTATTTTTTCATACATATTATACCACAATATTTGTGCAGCTTTTCAGCGCACATACAAAGTTCCGTAAGGAACTTTTAAGATGAGCACTATTGTGTTCGTTATACCACAAGCGGAACTTTTATCTCAATAATAAAATCATTTCCCTGTATTCTTGCACTTATATCTCCATTCATACGCTCCACAAGCTCTTTTGCAATAGATAAACCCAGTCCGGTTGAGGCTCTGCCTCTTGCAACATCCGCTTTATAAAAACGCTCAAACACATGGCTTAAGTCAATATTTTCAGGATGTTCTGTATAATTGCTGATTTTAAGCAAGGCGTGATTATCCTTTCTGGTAAGCTCGATACTTATGTTCTTTTCCCCATGATCAATACCATTTTTTATGACATTCTGTATAACTCTTCTTAAGCCCTGCTTATTACCTGATATATACAGCATTTCCTCAGTAATACTAATATCCGGGCAGATGCCCTGCTTCTTCCATTCATCATAATAAGAAAATACCGCTTCTTTTAATATTCTGTTCATACAACAGTCTGTAAGCTCCAGCTTATATGAATCATTTTTCAGCTTAGTGAATGTAAAAAGTTCCTCCAGCATTTCATTGAGGCTGTTAAGCCTTTCTCTGATTATATCAAGATATCTCCTCTGGTCATCTATATTGTCACATTCCTCTATAAGCTGGAAATACCCATCCAGCGATGTAAGCGGTGTCCTTATATCGTGTGAAAGATTAGTATATGTGTCTGCTATCAGCTCTTCTTTTTTTCTGTACTCGTTTCTTTCTTTTTTACGCAGGTCAAGTAGTTCATTCAATTTATCTGAAAGCTCACCTATTCCTCCCATATCTATTTCACGTTGAATCAGCTTGTTACTATCATGTTCCATAAGAAACGACAACTGGCGGCAGATGTCCTTAATCTGCCGCTGGTATTTCCACATAATAAATGCCTGTATAATAATTATTACTGCTAATATTCCAATAATAATCCTCATTCTCTAAATATCCCTTTTCTGAAAAATATAACTGCTTAATGACAGCATTATAACAATAAATGTGGCTGCCACACACATTGAACTAATAACATCGTCCCTACCTGCATTCATAGGAAGCATTGCCATCCTTCCAGTTACTGTATACTTATATATATTGAAGTTATGAAGTCCCACTCTATTGCCCACATAATCTATAAGGGCATACACAATGCTCATTATATTCATGGTAAGACATACCGACAATGTCATGCTTATGACATTATTCTTAATTATAACTGCTATCGCCATACATATTAACACAAACGCATAATGAAGTATAAGTTCTGTTAAGAAATAAGGTATAATCTCTTTCCAGTCACCCCACACCACACATCTAAACGCAAGCATATTTGCTGCTGCCTGGAATACAAATATCCCTGCAAAGGTAATTGCTGTAAATAAGGCAAGTGCAACTGCCCTTGATGCAATAAGCATTCCTCTTTGTGACACCTGTCCTCCAATATTCTTAATATAACCGCTCTTAATATCTGCTGTTGCAAACATAACCGCAAATATTACAAGAAAAAGTGCATAAAACTTTCCCTGTGCATTAGAAAAGAAAACATCCATTACCGTAACCTTCTTCCCTGGCTCCGTAGGTAATTCCACACTCATACCAATATTGACATTATCTGTATTCTGCTGCGAAAGCTGTTCCTTGTTGCTGTTATCTGCCTGTTGTTCCTCTATGTCTTGTGCATTTACCACATCAACTGTCTGACCATCAGTATCTGCCTGACTTTCCACTGCCTGCTGCCTCTCCCACTCTTTATTAACTGCATCATAATCTATTTTTGAAAGAAATGAGGTAAGCAGTGCTGATGCCAGCAATATAATCCATATTACATACATACTCTTTGTACGAAACATTCTGTATACATCCATCTTTATCATATTAAGCACGATTGTCACCCCCTGTAAGCCTTAAGAAATAATTCTCAAGCTCTTCACTTGTAATAGATATTCCCTTAACTGGAATCCCTGCCTTTGCAAGCTCCATATTCAGGCTGGCACTTTCTCCCAGTCTTTCAAATATATGAATATGTTCTTTATCTATAACCTGATAGCTGCTAAAGCCCATATCATCAAGCACAGGAACAGCCTGCTTAGGATTATCAAGCGTAAGCTCTATGCGCTCACTGCATTTTTTCATAAGTTCTTCTCTTGTAAGCTCCTGCACAAGGCATCCATTATGAATAATGCCATAATCTGTAGCAATCTTTGATAATTCCTCCAGAATATGACTTGAAATACATATTGTCATGCCACGCTCCTTTGCAAGCTTCTGGATGGTTTCACGCACCTCCACAATTCCCTGTGGATCAAGTCCGTTAATCGGCTCATCAAGAATAAGCAGGTCAGGCTCACCTACAAGTGCAAGAGCAATTCCTAAGCGCTGCTTCATTCCAAGCGAATAATGCTTTGTTTTCTTTTCTCCAACAGTATCAAGACCCACTGTTTTTAACAGTTCTTCTATATATCCTTTTTTCTTAATCCCTGTAAGCTTACATTTAATGTTCAGATTGTCATATGCCGACATATTGCCATAAAGTCCGGGAGCTTCTATAAGACACCCTACTCTTGAACGTACCTTTTGTAAGTCCTTTCCCTTATAACCAAACATTTCTATTTCACCATAAGACGGTGTTGACAGTCCGCTAATCATCTTAAGACAGGTCGTTTTACCGGCTCCGTTTCTTCCAATAAAGCCATATATCGCACCCTTTTTAATGTGCATATTTACATCATCAACCGCCCTGTGTCTGCCATACTGCTTAGTCAGATTCCTTGTCTGCAATAATAATTCGCTCAAAGCCTTTTCCTCCTTTTCTTAACTGCTCTTATCATAAAAAATAAATCCTAATCAATCGCAAATAAATAGTAAAAAAAGAGTAAATTATTCATGCAGGCGATATCCAATCCCCCAGATTGTTTCTATATATTCATCAGATGTAACGGTCTTTATTTTCTTCCTGATATTGCTTATATGCACATCAAGAGTCTTTGTTTCACCCATATATGGCTCATCCCACGCATATTCGAATATATCCTCCTTGCTAAACACCTGCTTCGGGTTTTTAAGCAGCAATTCCAGTATTGCGAATTCCTGTTTTGTAATCTTAGGAAGCACCCTGCCACCGATACTTACCTCAAAGGTAGAGCGTGTAAGCACCATATCTCTGAACTCAAGCCTTCCGCTGCCTTGTCCTTTTTGTATACCAGCCTTTGTTTTTACTTCTGTTTCTGCCTCTGCTTCTACCTTCGTTTCCGCCTCTGCTTCACCTTTTGTTTCCACCTCTATATGACGAAGCTGCACCTGAATACGTGCCAGTACCTCTCTAATCTCAAAGGGCTTTGTTATATAATCATCTGCTCCGTCCGTCAGCACTCCGATTTTATCATCTATACTATCCTTTGCAGTCAGCACAATCACCGGAAGCCTTCCATGTTTTCTTATTTCTTTTAAAACCTCTTCACCACTTGCACCAGGCAGCATTAAGTCAAGCAGTACAAGCGTATAAGCCTTTTCTTTTATATTAAGAAGCAGCTTTGCTTCTGTTCCTGAAAATGCCTGTTCACACGTATAACCAGCCTTCATAAGCACCTCACAAAGAAGGTTATTAATATTTATATCATCTTCTACAATTAATATATTAGGCATAATTTTTACTCCTGTATTTTATAATGTAAAAAGGATTGTCGGAAATATTGCAGGTGTTATATGTTTTACAGCATTATATTTTCTGCTTCCTTCGTCAATCTATGCATATATAGGAATTCTTGGTGGAATCGGTGTAGGATTTTCAGCACAATATG